>JAEEGK010001103.1_pt1 | contig 67447 bp, 62 predicted proteins | sample 8958771 | NCBI WGS metagenome assembly JAEEGK01 (sample SAMN16246547, study PRJNA631951) | gut metagenome | biome: gut microbiome; feature: rumen; material: SC-attached | host: Bos | place: Iran: Karaj | collected 2018-10
CACACGCTTTTTTTAGTCCTTCGATATGAACCAATTCCTTACGCTCTGGCGGAAGATTGCCGTAAGGGTTGATAATATTCGGGTATTGGTAGCAGGCCCAAGCCGTCACAATCAACACCAATCCCGCTGCTAAAACAACATATCCCATATTAAACACTTTTTTTTGTCATTATACAATTTTTTGTCCCAGGGGTTGACCAAGGGTCACCCCCGTGGCTACCCATAGGCGACCCCTAAAGGGTCGTTAATAAAGCGATCCCGTGTTGACCACCGGCTGGGCCGACTCGTCGGCGCAGAGCACCACCATCAGGTTGCTCACCATGGCGGCCTTGCGTTCCTCGTCGAGTTCGACCACGCCTTCGTCCTTCAGCTTGTCCAAGGCCATCTTGACCATCGAGACGGCACCTTCCACGATCTTCTCACGGGCAGAGATGATGGCGGCCGCCTGCTGACGGCGGAGCATCACCGCAGCAATCTCTGGCGAATAGGCCAGATAGTTGATACGGGCCTCCAGCACCTCCAGACCCGACATGCTCAAACGTTCATTGAGTTTGGACAGCAACACCTCATTGATCTCGGAGCCACCTGAACGCAGGGTCAACTCACCATTCTCAGCTTCGTTTTCGTCGTAGGCGTACATTCCCGCTACCTCACGTAAGGCGGCGTCGCTCTGCACCTGAATGAAGCTCTCGAAGGCGCGCATCCGGTTGCTGACCGTCACGGGAGCCGTGCCCGAGCCACCCCCAGCCATGGTCTGCGAGTCGATCTCGAACATGGCTTTGTAGGTGTCCTTCAGCCTCCAAACCAGGATCTGGCCGATCATGATGGGGTTACCCGTCTTGTCGTTCACCTTGATGTTGTCAGGGTTGAGGTTACGGGCACGCAGGGAGACCTTCTTAGAGGTCATGAAAGGATTCACCCAATGGAAACCCGTCTTGGTGAAGGTGCCTCTATACTTGCCGAAGAACAGCATCACCATGGCCTCGTTCGGTTCCAGCTTACGGAAGCCGATAGGCAGGATGACGGCCAGCAATGCCCCGATCACCGAGAAAAGCGGGAGTATCGGATAGGTCTCTACCAATACAAATCCCAAGATGCATAACGCAAAGATGGCAATTTCAATAAACAATGCGATGAATCCATTCATCGTAAAACCCTTAAATTCAAATTCTTTCGTTTCCATATATGATATTATTTTGATATTGTTTTGACATAGCAAAAATACATTAATTTTGAAACATGCAAGCGTTTTTGGTATTTTTTTTGGACTTTTTTTTATTTTTGTGCAATTAAATATGAATAACCCATGCCCCGGGGTTGCCGGAAGGCAACCCCGGGGCCCAAAACACAAAAGACATGAAGAAACTCCTTATTGCAGCCACCGCCCTCCTGATGATGGCCAGCTGCTCCACCTTAAAGGTCGTTGACCAAAATGCCGCCTTGAACGCCGGCGCCGCCGCCGTCCAGGCCCTGGCCATCAGCGATTCGCAAATCAAACAGCTCTGCAGCCAGTACATGGTCCAGACCGACGGCCAGAACACCAAGCTTCCCGCCGACGATGCCTATACGCAACGGCTGAAGAAGATCATGGCGCGGTTCCACAACATCGAAAAACTGGACCTGAACTATGCCGTGTACAAATCAAACACCATCAACGCCTTCGCCAGCGGCGACGGCAGCGTACGCGTCTATTCGGGACTGATGGATGTCATGAACGACGACGAAGTGTTTGCCGTCATCGGCCATGAGCTCGGCCATCTTATTAATAAGGATGTCCGCGACGCCTACCGCACCGCCTACCTCATCGTGGCCGCCCGCTATGGCATCGGTGCCTTCAACCAGACCGCCGGAGCCATCTCACAAGGCTTCCTCGGCGACCTCGGCCAGCAGTTGGCCACAGCCGCCTACTCGCGCCGCCAGGAGACCCAAGCCGACGAGACCGCCTTCCAGTTCTGCGTCGCCAACGGCGTGGATCCGTTTGCCATGTACCACGCGCTGAACGTATTGCTCCGGCTGAGCGGCAGCACCGGCTCACAGGGACAGTTGGCCCAGATGTTCTCCGACCACCCCGACACCGCCAAACGGGCCGCCCACATCAAGGACATGGCCGAGGCAGCCGGCTACAAGATGACGAGTTCCGGCTCCAGCCAATCGTCCGGAACCACGGGCAAACCCAACACGGTCAAGCCTAACAACAGCAACTCCAAACCCGCCGGCAACACAAGCAGTGGAAACACGACCAGTGGCAAAAAGAAAATCAACCAAAAGCATTAATCCCCAATGAAAAACATTCTTAAGACCGTTTGCATCGTATTGGCCTCCCTCGCCCTCCTGACGGGATGTAGCAAGGAAAGCAGCGAGAAACAGATTCTCACCTTCAAGTTTGCCGCCCTGGACGTGCAGGCAACCATCACGGAAAGCCCTAAAGCCATTGTGGCCATCGTGCCCTATGGCACCGATGTCACCTCGTTGGTACCCATCATCACCATCTCCGAGAAGGCTTCCATCAGCCCCGCCTCGGGTGTCCCCACCGACTTCACCGATCCGGTCGTCTATACCGTGACCGCCGAAGACGGATCCAAGGCCACGTATACCGCCACCGTCACCGAGAACCCCAACGGAGGAGGGGGCGGGATCGACGGCGACCCCACCGAGTGTTCCGGATACATTGAAAGCAACACCATCTGGCCCGACCTCGGCCTCAGGGTCGACTACATCATCGACGGCATGCTCACCATCACGGGCAACGCCCTGCTCACCATCGAACCCGGTGTGACGATCATGTTCTCGGGCGTGGATGGCGGTATCGAAGTGGGCGAGAACGCCGGACTGAGCATGATTGGAACCGCCGAGAAGCCCATCATCCTCGAAGGCCCCGTCAACAACCCGAACAACGGCTCCTGGAACCGTGTCCTGATCCACAGCAAACGCAGCGACAACCAGTTTGAACACGTGCACTTCCTGCGCGGTGGCAGCGGCACAGAGAAGTGGAACGGCGTCGTCAACGTACGGGGCAAGCTCAGCATGAAGCACTGCCTGATCGACGGCAGCCTCAACAGCGGTGTCTCCACCGAATACGACGGTTACATGAACGCCTTCGACGACAATGTGATCACCCATTGCGCCATGTACCCATGGATCACGGAGAACCTGTACACGATGTGTTCCGACATCAGCTACAACAACAGCTTCACCGATAACCACGACAACCGGGTGTACGTCGACCCCAGCGGATTCGACCTTGAGGACGACGACCACACCTTACGTGCCTTACCCATCCCCTACTACCTCAAGGAAGGGCTTTCCATCTACGGCAACAAGACCTTCACGGTGGAAGCCGGGACCATCTTTGAATTTCCTTTCAACACCAGCTTCAAGGTGGAAAGCGATTGCAACTTCATCGCCCAAGGCACGGCCGACAAGCCGATCATCTTCCGCGCCGACGATATCGCCACGCCCTGGAAAGGCATCCTCTTCGAGAGCACCCGTAGCCGCAACGTCATCGAGCACTGCCTGATCCAGGAATGTGGCACCAGCGACAGCTGGGACGAGCGCAGCTGCCTCTACATCCGCACCGACGCCAAACTGACGCTCAAGGACAACGTCTTCGGCCCGACCCGGTACTTCGGCGTCGGTATCGAGGACATCGAGCACTGGGGCAATGTGCAGCATAGCGGCAACACGTTTGTCGACTGCCAAGAAGGCAACGTCTGGATCGAACGTGGCGGCGTTTACAACGGCCAGCAGTACGACGACTATGGCACGCTCAACGACCTGCCCTAACCGGAAAGCAACCGATGAAACAAAAAAGCCGAGGCGCATGCTTCGGCTTTTTTGTTTTGGGATACGACAACGCTTCCCCTATGCTTGGCGGAAGGCCGCTGCCAGCCGCTTGAACTTGGCACCCCGTTCCTCAAAGTTCTTGTATTGGTCGTAACTCGAGGCGGCCGGAGAGAGCAGACAGACCTCGCCGGGCTTGGCGTGAAGGCTCAGATAGGCGAAGGCCTCCTCCATGGAGGCATAGTCGACAAGCACGGCGTTCACTCCCTGGGCCTCCATCATCCCTTTCATCCGGGCGCCCGCCTCGCCCGTAAAGAGTAGCTGGGGCACAGGGCGCTGCTTGAGGTAGTCCACCAGCGGTTGGTAGTCGATGCCACGATCGAAACCGCCCAGCAACAGATAGTCGACCCGTCCAATGGCTTCACAGGCGGAGACGGCGGCCTGGGGAATGGTGGAGATGCTGTCGTTGACGAAAGAGACCCCGCCGAAGGTACCCACCGGCTCCAGGCGGTGTTCCAGGGGCTTGAAGGTATAGAGATGTGGGATCAGCTCGTCCGGAGCCACGCCATAGGCCCAACAGGCACTGAGGGCCGCCTTCACATTCAGCAGGTTGTGGGCCCCCAGCAAAGGCAGCGCCGCCTCGTCGATGTCGAAAGCCATATTGGGAAACAGCACGTTGTTCACGCCTAGTTCCAGGGTCTCCCCCATCAGCGTGTCGTGCACCACCGCATAGTCGTCGGCCTCCATGAAACGCAACAGGTTGAACTTGGCATGCTTGTAGCGTTCGAACGTCCCGAAATGGTCGAGATGCTCCTCAAAGACATTGAGCAGCACCCCCACCCGCGGGCTGTTGTGGACGTATTCCAACTGATGGGCGGAGAGTTCATACACCACGATGCTATCGGGATGGATCTGTTCCATGATGTCGAAACAGGGGATCCCGATGTTGCCGGTCAAGATCGCATCACGGCCCGAGGCCCGCAGCAGGTGATGGATCAGCGAGGTGGTCGTGCTCTTCCCCTTGGTACCCGTGATGCCGATGGTCTGGGTGTGGAACTGGCTGAGAAAGAGGTCCGTCTGCGAGGTAATCTCCACCCCTTGGGTATCGAAGTCCTTCAACGAGATGCCCGGCGTCTTGACCACCACGTCGAAGCGACGGATTGCCTCCAGGTAACCGTCTCCGCCAAACACGTCCAGCCCCGCCTGTCGGAGGACTTCCAGAGCACCCATGTTGCGGTCGGCCACCGCCACGGTGGTGTTGGGCAGATGGCGTTGCATGAAGCGGAGGGTGGACTGGCCTTCGCGGCCGAATCCGAGGATGAGGACGCGTCGCCCTGCGAGCCGTTCCAGAATCTTCTCAAACATGGAGCTGTGACTTTAAGATCTGTTCAAAACGTTCCGGAAGGAAGTGTTCGCCGTTGAAACGGCGAAGGATTTCATCCACCGTGGCTTCGCCACGGGGAGAGGTCTCTACCAAGGTCCCCTTCCGGTCGGACATGGCATCCACACAGGCTCGCACCTCCTCCACCGTGCCCACACATTCGAAAGGCTTCACCGCGGCCGTGCCGTTCAGCTCCTCGAACACCGGGCGCAGCAAGAGGTCGGCCATCAGGTCCTTGCCGAAGAGCGTCGTCAGCCGTTCCCGCGAAAGGAAGGGCGACAGGATCAGCCAGGTGAACAGGCACTTGGGGCACTTCCCGCACCAAGAGTCGGTCTTGCTCCCCGCATTGCAGCTGCGGAACACCTCGTGATAGGCCTCGCAACGGCTGAACAGCGAGGCGATCTGCATCTCGTTCAAGGGACGCAGGAAGCTGAAGTATTGGATCTCGCCATTGAGATGCTCGGACACATAGTCGCGGAAGTCCCGCTCAAAGGCGATGGATTTGCTGTATTGGTGGTTGATGTCGGTACCGGGCACCGTCGACTCGTTGGCACTCGACTCGTTGGAGAGGGCGATGTAGCGCGACCCGCTTCCGAAGCCCACAAGCAAGGTGACGAAGGCAAGCAAGGCCGAGAAAGGCGTGTGTCCGTTAAGGAAACCCTCCTGGTTCAGGCGCAGCATCGTCGGGTCCAAGGTGCGGTTCACCACAGCCACCTCCGAGAGGTCGTACCCTGCCGCCTCGATGCAGCCCACGGTGGCGCCGCGAGGGTTCAGGATCAGGGGGATCGCAGGAAGCTCCCTACGGAGCAGTTCCAGCGTCACCACCGAGTCCTTGCCACCGCCCACAGGGATCAACGTCCTCTCCTCCAACGGCAGCGTCACGGGCGCAAACGTCCGGTCCGTCCCCGACTCGATGCGGAGGAAGTCATGCACAGGACTATCGATTCCATTCAGGTAGCGGAACTCGCCCAAGCCGTTGTAATACAGGTCTCTCCACCATTTGCATTGGCACTGTTTCAAGGCGAAAGGCTTGACTACCACCGTCTTGGGACAGGCCAGCTTCCAATAGCTGACCAGCTCCACCATGCCTACATGGAAGGCCAGGCTCTCCAACATCGGCTGCGGCACCTGCTCCCAGTGGTAGAAAGGCCGGGGCGGCACCTGCAGGGTCGGATAAAAGTCATAACGTCCGTCCAAGTTGAAATGATAGACGATGGAGAGCGTCCCCGATTCCACCTTGACCTGCTGGCTCACAAAGGTGAAGGTCTGGTAGGTCTCACGAAGGGCGTCGAATCGCTGTTGGTTGTCCACCTTTTTCACTGCCTCGAAATTTTTCCACAAAAATAATAAATGTTGCTTGTTGTTTTGTCGAATAGTTGATAATTTTGTGTTTTCAAAGCGAAGCCCATGGAACTCAAGCGTCTCTTCCAGATCCACAGCAACACCCGTCACCCCAAGGCGGGCAACCTGCTGTTGTCGGAGCCCACGATGAACGACCTCCACTTTGGGCGATCCGCCGTGCTCTTGATCGAACACAACGACAGCGAAGGCTCTTTCGGCATCATCATGAACAAGGCGCTGAACGTCCGGCTCAACGAAGTCGTCGACACCTTCCAGGACTTCGAGGCCCCGGTGTATCTGGGCGGCCCCGTGGCCGACAACCAGATCTTCTTCATGCACACCTTAGGCAACCTCCTCCCCGATGCGTTCGAATTCATGGACGGGCTCTACTGGGGCGGCGACACGGAGGCTCTCAACGCCCTCATCGCCACGGGCATCGCCACCCCCGACAATGTACGGTTCTTCATCGGCTACGCTGGCTGGAGCGCGGGCCAATTGGTCCAGGAGCTGGAACGCAACGCCTGGGGCGTGTGCAAGACCGACGCCAAGACCCTGCTCGACACGCCCGTCGACCAGCTCTGGAGCCGCTATGTCGACCGCTTGGGCAAGGAATACGAAATCTGGAAACGATTCCCCAAAAATCCCGAAGACAATTAATTCAAATCAATCATTGATGGGATAGGCCTCATAGAGGATGTCGTGCAGCAGCGTGCGGATGTTCTGCTTGGCCAGGTTGTTCGGCTCGGCCGACGGACACACCCGGTTCGAGAGGAACACGATGGCGAGCTTGTTCACCGGATCAGCCCAGAAGAAGGTGCCGGTGAAGCCCGTGTGGCCATAGCTCTTCATCGAAGCTGACTTGGAGGCGGTGGAAGAGCCCTTCTTGTCGATGGGCAGCTTGTCGAATCCCAAGCCGCGGCGGTTCTTGTTGGCCGTGAAAGGAGCCGTGGTGAAGTAACGGAGGGTCTCCGCCTTCAGCAGCTGCTTCCCTTCGAACTTGCCCTCGTCCAGGAAGAATTGGACCAAAACCGCCAGGTCGTGCGCGTTGGCGAACAGGCCGGCATGTCCGGAGACACCCCCCATCAGCGAGGCCACCTGGTCGTGCACATCGCCCCAGAGCAGCTGCTTGCGGAAGGTCAGGTCCTCCTCGGTGGGCACGATGGTCTCACGCGTCCGCCAATGCAACGGGCAATAGCCGATGTTGACCAAATGCATGGGACCGTAGAACTTCTCCTGGAGGTATTCCTCCAACGACTTGTTCGTCAGCTGTTTGACCAGCTCAGGAACGAAATAGAAGCCCATGTCGCAATACACATATTTCTTCTCCTTCAAGGGGCTCTTCATGATCGAGTCGATGATCTGCTCCTTGTAGTCGTTGACCAAGTAGAGATTCTCCGCCACCCGTACGGTATGGTTCTCGTCGATGTGGTCAAGGAAATACTCCGGCAGCGGCCCTTCCTCGTCGAACAGCTTCTGATGGAAAGGAATCCACGCCTTCATGCCCGACTGGTGGGTCAACACGTCGATGATCTTGATGGCGCCCTTGTTGGAAGCATTCAGGTAGGGGAAGTAGTCGCCCATGGTCTTGTTGAGGTCGAGCAAGCCGTCCTCATAGAGCTTCATGATGGCCAACGTGGAGGCGAAGATCTTGGTCAGCGAGGCGATGTCGTAAACGTCCTCGGGAACCACCTTGGTGGCGCCTCCGTAGGTGAAGGTGCCGAAACACTTGTCATAGACCACCTTGCCGTCTTTCAAGGCGATGACCTGACAGCCGGGATAGGCTCCCTCCTGGATGCCCAGCTTGGCTACCGAGTCCATCCGACGCTCATACTGGGCAGGCAGGGTCCCCTTGGGAAGAGAGAACTGGTCGATCGACAGCGAGCCCTCGCGCAGCACGGGAGCGGAGGCCGGCATCGGCATATCCGAGGGATGGATGCCGTCGCCGCAGGCGAACTTGGCCGTGGAGACCGGCAAGGTGCCCCAAGCCGGCTGCCGGCCTGTCAGCACCGCACCCACCGCATCGACCACGTCGTTTTCATCCTGATAACCCACCAGCAAGCCCTTCACGTTGTTGTTGATACGCAAGGCATCCAAGGCATACGGACAGGTAAACAGGTTCAGCACGACATCGTTCTGGGCAACCAGTTTGTTGAAGAAGGCCACCGTCTCGTCGTTCACCCCGAAGTTCTTGGAAGCGTTGATGCTCGACTGGAGGATGTTGACCACCACCAGGTCGAAAGCCTCGAGCTCCTTGAGCCAGGCCTTGGCATCGGCGGCATGCTCTTTCGTCACACAATAGCGCTTCGCCTTGATCCCTGCGGCATCCAGGGCGTTGCCCATGCGTTGCGAGGCCGATTCGGGACCGATGGTCACCAGGGCGATGTGTTTGGTCGCTTTCAGCGGAATCACCCCACCGTCGTTGCGCAGCAGGGTCACCGCCTCCCCAAACAGCTGGCGCCGAAGGTCTAGGTAGTCCTGACGCTTGAGGTCGGCGGCCAGCGCCTCCGTGGCCACCGGGGCATAATGGTTCAAACCAGCACGGTATTTGTACTTTAAGATCTTTTTGCAGCTCTCCTCCACCCGGGCAGCGATCTCAGGGTCGCGTTCGGCGCCTTCCTTGATCTGCCTGATGGCCGCCGGCACGTTGTGAGGCAGGATCAGCACGTCGTTACCGGCCAGGAAGGCAATGTAAGGCACGCTGTCGGCAGACACCTCCTGCGAGACCCCTTTCATGTCGAGCCCGTCGGTGAAGATCAATCCCTCAAAGCCCATCTCCTCTTTCAGCAAGTCGGTGACCACGCCTCTCGAGAGCGACGAGGAGGTGTTCTCCACGGGCTCGATGGCCGGGAAGTACAGGTGTCCCACCATCGCTCCGTTGACGCCCCGCTCGATGAGGTAACGGAAGGGTGCCAGCTCGATGTCCTTGACTTCCTCGTAGCTCCGCTTCACGGTCGGGAGCGTCAGGTGCGAGTCAGTATCGGTATTGCCATGCCCGGGAAAGTGTTTCATGGTGGTGACCATCCCCTGGCTCTGCATGCCCAAGGCGTAGGCGGCGGCCTTCTCTCCCACCAGCTTCGGGTCCTCGCCGAAGCTGCGCACCCCGATGATGGGGTTCTTCGCATTTGAGTTGACGTCGGCCACCGGGGCAAAGTTGACATGGATGCCCATGCGCCGGCACTGCTCGCCCACCTGCTGGCCCATCTCATAGAGCAGCTCGTCGTCCGACACCGCGCCGAGGGTCATCTGAAAAGGATAGGCGACGCTGTTCTTCACCCGCATCGCCAAGCCCCACTCCGCGTCGATGCACACCATAAGCGGCGTCTGGGCCAGGGCCTGCCATTCGTTGGTCTTCTGCACCTGGGCCATGGCATCGGCCTTGAAGAAGCATACCGAGCCGATGTTGTATTTCTTGATGTATTTGCCCACTTCCTCGTTGAAGGGCTTGTCGGGGTTGTTGGCACGCATGCAGATCAACTGCCCCACCCGTTGTTCCAAGGTAAGGCTGTTATACACCGAGTCCACCCACCGGGTCTCCTCCTGGGCCTTCAGCGACCCGAACGACAGCAGCAACGAGAGTGCGGTCATGACAATGAAAAGGTTCTTCGATCTCATAGATTATCGTTGTTTTTATTTGTTTTGCTTATCAGTTCCTCGAACTCGTCCCAGTCGTAGGCAATGCCCACGATACTCTTGTCCTTGTCGATCAAGACGACGGTCGGCGTAGAGGTGACGTCATAATCCAGGAAAGGCTGGCTGTCCCATCCCGCCTCGTCGAAGAAATGCCAGCCCGTGAGCCGCCACCTCCGGGTTTTCCTGCACACCTGTCGCGGACTGTCGGCCAAGGCAAAGCTCACCAACTCATAGTCGTGCTTCAGGTCCACGTTCCGGCGCAAGGCCTTCAAAAAATCGTGGCAATAGTCGCAATCCACCGCCCAAAAACAGACGATGACCCGCTCGGCCTGCGAATCGTAAAGGCGGTAAGGCCTTCCGTCGACGGTCACCCCTTCGAAGTCGGGAGCCTTCATCTCCTTGTCGTACACGAACTGCGCCGACAAGCCCTTGGCGACCAACAACAGCAAAACCACCCACCCGGCTTTCATCGCTTTCCTCATATCATTGGATGGCATAGTTGAACAAAGCGTTTCCGACTCCTGTGATGAGGTTGATCTCCTGGTCGTTGTGAAGGCTGCCCACCGCAAACGGGGTCTCCCCCACCAGCCCCGAATTGACGATCATCCGACCCTTTCGGTCGATCAGATAGATCTCACGCGTCTTCCCTGAGACGATGCCCAGCAGGCGCTTGCTGCGGGTGATGTTGAAAAACACCGGTTTGGTATGGATGTCCACGTCGAAGTGGTAGGCAAACAGCGATTTCTTGAAACGGTCGAACACCTGCAGGTCCTGGCCGTCGAGGTAGATGAAGTCGGGATCCTGGTCGCCGTCGAAATCCTCATACAGGAAATAATGCCGGTCGGAGTAGGTCCCGAAATCGGTCCGGTTCAAGGCCCCGTCGGCCGTCACATACAACAGCTTGCCTTCCTTGTCGGAGGTCAGGAACAGCCCCTTGCTGCGGTTGGTGGCGTTGGCATAGAGGTCGGCCTCGGCCGCTTTTTGCATGTCGGCCGGCAAGGGAATGCGGATCCGTCCCTGACGGTCGAGCAGACGGACCCCACCGCTCACATCGGAAACGATGAGGTAGTCTTTGTCGCCCGCCACAACATGTTGGACTGGCACGGCGACCCAGTCTTCCGAGCGGTGGTGGTTCCAGCCCTCCACCTCCTCGCCACCGAGGGTATAGTTGTAGACGAGCTTGTCGGTCCCGCAAAGCAGGATCCGATAGTCGTGGTTATGGTCGTAGTCGAAAACGGCCAGGCCATTCGAAGCCTCGAAGGGCAGCCGCACGGGATAGCCTGGCAGGTCGTCGCCTGAGGCATCGACACATTGCAAGGAATGCGCCGTGTTGAAAAGCAGTCCCGGACACGCTCCCTCCACTGGGAACACGTCGCCCAAGGGCGGCTCGTCGAAGTCTCTCTTCCAAAGCAGCTTGCCCTCGCTGTCGATCAGGTACATCCGGTTCTGACGGTCGAAGGCAACCACCCAGTTCCGGTCAGCCTCCGCACCAGGGACAAGATAGGGCTTCCCGCTCAAGGGTGCGTCGAGGTTCACCTTCCATCGGATGTTGCTCTCGTCGTTGGTGCGCTCCTGACGGGTCAGGCAGACGTTGGTATAGACCAGGTCTTTCGACGAAGCCAGCTGGATCGAGACGGCCTGGAAACCGTCCAGCAGGTCGCGGTGTCCTTGCAGGAAACGCTCCACCGCCCCGCCTGTCAGGGCAGCCACGCGAGGCTGGTTCCCCTTTCCGGTGGCAAACACGGTGATATTGCACGACTCCAGCATCTGCTGCTGGAAGGCACGGAAGTTCTCGTTCATGTCAAGGGTGCGTCCCGAACGGTAACAGGCAATCAACTCCTGCAAGGGTCCGAAGCCCGGGGCGATGACCAGGTACTGGTCCACAATGGCATAGCAAAAACGCTTGATCGACTTGAAATCGGGCCCGAACACCACCGGCACGAAATCGCGTTCACCGAGGTCGTTCAGCACATAGCCCTGACACTGCTGCGACTCCTTCACCCCGACCTTGGCGGCGAGCTTGTCCATGAACTTGATCACCGCAGCCGGGTCGCTCATGCGTCCCACGAACACCTCGCGACGGTCCGTCCCAAGGACGTCGAGCGAGACCTCCGACAGGTGGTTTAGCAGCTGGGCCTCCACATCCACGCCATAACGTTTGTCCAAGGCCTTCACCGCCGCCTCGTCGCGGAACGACTGCCAATAGGAGGCGTAGTCCGACATGCCGTAATGCAGCATGAACCGGGTATCGAACGGCAGGATGTTGACGATGGAGTTCTTTACGGGAAGCTGGTATTTCAGGGGTTTCAGGCTCGACAGGGAGTCGGCCGGAAGCAGGTATCCATTCACCACGAGGCCCTCGTTGCCAGGAAGCACGTCCAAGGCCGCCCATCCCCGAGGGTCGCGATAGTAGCAGTGCGCCTTCACATGATGGCCCAGGGTCTGCTGCAAGCGGTGGAAGCCCTCGTCGGAATCCAAAGCTGCCCCACCCTCCAATTGGGCAAAAACCCGTTCGATGACATCCGTGTTCCGGCTCATGCCCAGGAAGGGCCCTTCCAAAAAAACGAAGAGTGAGTCCAGGTCACGCAAATAATAGTATTTGGTACGGCCGTTTTGCCGGAAGTCAGCCCCCCATCCGTTGGTGCGGAAGAAACGCTTCAGCTCCGCATCCGACGTCTTGTCCTTGAGCTGCGCTACCAGCAAGGCGTGACCTTCCCCTTCCACCGGCACCGAAGCCAACGCCATCGACGATGCCAACACCTTGGCACGCAGGCTCTGATCCTTGGCCAAGGCGCTGTCCAGGCGCACGACCAGGTCTTTCATCCAGGCCACATCGGGATCGGACTGAAGGAATGGTTCCAGGTAGGTCTTCCCTTCGAGACATTGGAGGAACCCCGTCACATCCTCGCTCTCCAACAGCAAAGCCGTCTCTTGAGGCACGGCGTCGAACACCGTCTGCTCCTGCCGGCTGCACGAAAGGACACAGCTGCAAAAGAGAAAGAGAATCCACAAGAAGACGGGGTGTTTCATCGGCATGCTTTGCTTGAAAAAGCAAAGATACCAAAAAAACCGCATCAATGCAATGGTTTCAGGGGGAATTGTTTTCAACAAAATGGCCCGACCGAAGTCGCTTCACCATTCCAGCTTCAATTGTATGGCGCTGTTGAAGCTTTTGCGATGCAGTTCGGTGAGTCCATATGCGGCGATGGCCTGCTTGTGTTCGGGCGTGGGATAGCCCTTGTTGCGTTTCCAGTGGTACATTGGAAAACGCGCATCGTAGGTCTCCATCAGCCGGTCACGGGTCGTCTTGGCCAGGATGGAAGCCGCCGCAATGGCCTGGTACTTGGCATCGCCGCCCACCACGCATACATGGTCCAAGTCGTGATATTTCTTGAAACGGTTGCCGTCGATCAACAGCAGCTCGGGCCGCACCTTCAGCTGGTCGAGGGCACGGTGCATGGCCAGGAAAGAGGCATTCAGGATGTTGATCTCGTCGATCTCCTCGGCCGTGACGATGCCGATGCCGTAGGCCAAGGCTTCCTCCATGATCAGTTCACGCAACGCATACCGCTTCTTTTCCGTCAACTTCTTGGAGTCATCCAACTCGGGATAGTCGGCTCCCGGCTTCAGGATCACGGCACCCGCCACCACCGGACCCGCCAGACACCCTCGGCCTGCCTCGTCGCATCCCGCTTCCACCCGATCCGAATAATGTGTCAACAGATTCATCGGCCAACAAACAACGGAACATAATGAAAGGCCAACACGCCCAGCATAAAGAGCACAAAGGTCACATTGGACCAGCGGATGCCTACGATATAAGCCAACTCGTAGGAGAACAGCACGGCCAAGGCAAGAAATAGCACGCCCGACTGGACAGGGCTGCCCGGAAGAAAGAGCATGAACACGCCGAAAAGCAACAGCACTACCGTCATGCTGACACGGGTACGGACCGAGACCGTCTTCTCGAAGCTGTAGTTGCGCGGCATCAGCAACGGCATCGCCGACACCAGCAGCAGGAAGGCCAGCAAGCCAGCCTTCATCCAGGTAAAGCCTGCGATGGTCAGGTGCAGATTGCCGAAATAGTTTCCATACGCCTGCCACAAGGGAATCAGGTCACCCATCAGGAAATGCACCACGAAATAGATGAAATACGGCATCAACAGCCCCAAAAACGGAATCATATGCAGCCGCAGGGAACCTTTATGGATGAGCCCCAGCGCAATGATGCCCCAAACCGCCAGCAACAGGGTCGGGAACCAGCACATCGTGGCCAGCGAGAGGTACAGACCGGCGTTGAACAGATACAGCTCCGGCTTCTGGGTCTGGTTGATGGCAAACAGCGTATGCAGGAACATCAGCACAAACACCAGGGCCAGTCCAAAGGGATAGAAGGTGGTCTGCGCCGGCAGCAGGTTCATCAGCAACAGGAAAACCACCGCCCCCAAGGTGTTCACCCGGTTGATGATCTGATGGGAAGCAAGGATGGAGTTGAAGAACATGGCTTCGAAGGCATTCAACAGGAAGGCCACCAGCAGGAGGACGTAGGGAGAGAAATCCAAGAGGTCGGCCACCAGGTTGTACAGGGGTGTCACCGGACTGCGCCACGACACCTCCACATGGCCCGTGATGAACGAGGGCACCCACAACAGGATGCACAGCAGCCCGATGGCCACGTATTGGATGATGTAACTATTTCTGAAAAAGCGTATCACGATCGTTGTCCGTTGTTGCTGTTAGATAAGGTCCAAACCGATATCCTTCCGATGGTGCTCGCCCTCGAAATGGATCTGTGTCACCTGTTGGTACGCCACGGCCCTTGCCTCCTCGATGGAGTCGCCCAGCGCCGTCACCGCAATGACACGGCCACCCGCGGTCACCACCTGTCCCTCCGCATTCAACGCGGTACCGGCATGGAAGGCCACACAGCCGTACAGCTGGTCGAGGCCAGTCATCACCTTCCCCTTCTCGTAGGCTTCGGGATAGCCCCCCGAGACCAGCATCACGGTCACTGCCGTCTTGTCGCTCTTGGCATAGTGCACCTTGTCGAGACAACCGTCGGCGCAAGCGTAGAGCAATTCGGCGAAGTCGCCCTCGATACGGGTCATCACCGCCTCGGTCTCCGGATCGCCCATGCGGACGTTGTATTCAATGACGTAGGGATCGCCGCCACAGTTCATCAACCCCAGGAAGATGAAGCCCTTGTAGTCCACGCCGTCGTTGCGAAGTCCTGTGAGGGTGGGCATGACGATGCGCTCCTCCACCTTTTTCAGGAACGTGGGCGTACAAAACGGGACGGGCGAGACGGCACCCATGCCTCCGGTGTTGAGGCCTTGGTCGCCATCGCCGATACGCTTGTAGTCCTTGGCTTCGGGAAGCAACACATAGTGTTCACCATCGGTCAACACAAAAACCGACACTTCGATGCCTTTGAGGAACTCCTCGATGACCACCGTGGCGGAGGCGCTGCCGAATTTGCCGCCCAACATCTCATTGAGTTCCGCAATGGCTTCCTCCAGGGTATCCAGGATGAGCACGCCCTTGCCTGCCGCCAAGCCGTCGGCTTTCAACACGTAAGGAGCGTGAAGCGTCGCCAAGAAGGCGATGCCATCGCCGAGGTTGTCTTGGTTCACCTTCAGGCAACGGGCCGTAGGGATGCCGTTGCGCTCCATGAAGTCCTTGGCAAAGGCCTTGCTGCCCTCCAAACGGGCCCCTTTCCGGTCGGGACCGATGATACGGATCCGTTGCAGCTGTTCGTCTTGACGGAAGAAATCGACGATGCCGTCCACCAAAGGCTGCTCGGGACCGACCACCACCAACCCGATCTCGTGCTGGAGGCAAAACGCCTTGATGCCTTCAAAGTCGTTCACCTTGAGGTTGACATTGCTGCCTACGCCAGCCGTGCCCGCGTTGCCGGGAGCGACAAAGACCTTGGCGCCTTCGCCTTGGGCCAGCTTCCATGCCAAGGCATGTTCACGGCCGCCCGAACCGATCACGAGGATGTTGCGTACGACGGCAGTGACATGTTGCCCTTGGATTGCCTTCCAATCCATAGCGTCTTTGGAGTTGTCTCCTGGATACATGATAATTTGTTCCATATTTTTATTCTATTGATTTCACGATACTATTCCAAATCCTCGCCGAAGCCTGGTCCCAAGAGAAGTCCTTGGCGCGCTCACGGCCTTTCGCCACCAGCACCTCCCTCACCTCGGGCTTGAGCATCTCAGCCATGGCCTGGGCGATGGCTTGTTCATTGAAGGGATCCACCAGCAGGGCGGCGTCGCCCGCCACCTCGGGCATCGAGGTGACGTCGGAGGTGATCACCGGTGTGTCGCAACGGAACGCCTCCAAGATCGGGATGCCAAAGCCCTCGAAGTACGACACATACACCGAAGCCAGCGCCGAAGCCGTCACCAGGTGCAGGTCTTCCGCACTCAGCCGGCCGGTGAAGACCACCGCGTCTTTGCAGTCCATGGCGTCGTAGGCCTTTTGAATGGGCTCGGTCCACCAACGCTTCTCCCCCACGATCACCAGCTTCACGTCCGAAGCCGTCTGTTTCTTGAACAGGTCGAAGGCCGTAAAGAGTCGGGCAAGGTTCTTCCGTGGATGCAACGAGCCCACAAACATGAAATAAGGCTTCCCTTGGGTATATCGGGCGCGGATGGCAGCCTGCCGTTCCGGGTCGATCGGAGCGTACACCTCGTTGACCCCGTTGTAGGCCACATCGATCTTGGAAGGATCCACCCCGTAGCAATCCACAATGTCTTGTTTGGAGAATTCCGACACGGTGACGATGCGTTTCGCCTTGTGGGCAAAGCGGGGGAAAAACCGTTTGTAGTGCCAGCGGTGGATGCCCGGCATGTCGTTCGGGAAGTGTTCGAAGTTGAGGTCGTGGAACTCCACCACCTGCGGCACCTTGGAGCGCAAGCTCAGGTAGCCGTCGGGAGAATAGAACAGGTCCGCCTTGCTCTTTCTCAGGTACCTCGTGACAGACAACTCGAAGAACCAAATGAACAGGAAGGGATGCCGCGCCTGAGGAAACAGCACCACCGGCTTCACATTGTCCGCAAAGAGGAACATGGGGTCGGGCTGACGGTCGAAAAGGAAATGGAACTCCACTTCGGGATGGTCCTTCACCATGCGCCGCAGCGTCTCGTAGGCCACCCATCCGATGCCTTCCAGCTTGCCTTTCAGCAACAGCCGTGTGTTCACTGCGATTCTCATTGTCCTTCAGATAAGTTTTGCACCTTGGCCACCTTGAGCCGATCGCCTTGCAAACCGATGACGATGGCATAGTTCAGGTAGTCGCTGGTCATGTACAACACATTCTCCGGCGCCAAGGCCGTCTCAAACGAGAGATGGATATAACTGCCTTTGAGATAGTTCTCCACAGGCATCAGCTCGCGGTTCCAGGTGAAGGTCGGGTTCAGCAGGACCAACTCCCGCGGCAGCTCGACATCGACAAAGCGCTGGTCTTTCTTCAGCATGTTCTTCTTCTCCACCAACGACACACGCGTCTGGTCCAGGATGGCATTCCTGAAACGCTCGTCGCTCATCTTGATGGATGCGAGATAGGCGTCGCGGGAACGGATGGCGTTGCTGTCCAAGGCGGCAGAGAGGGCCTGGTAGTTGACGGCATGCGCCTCGTTGTAATCGACGTTGTCGGTGACGTTATAGACGTTGTCGACCCAACAGATCTTGTTGTTGGTCATGGCGATGGCGCGTACCTTGGCGATGTCGCCGAAGTGCTTTCCTTGATAGCCAAGCTCAACACGCTCCACCTTGACGTTGCTCCGAACGGGAATGCGGTTGATCGTGGGCAGCTTGATGACATCGTAGTCCTCGGCATACATGTCCGTATAGTGGACACAGAGGAAGACCCGCAGGTTGACCAAGTCGATGTCCGCCTGATTGTCGACCGTCACATCGATGCTCGTGTCGTCGGAACCCAGCCCCAGCATCTTGCTCCTTTTCTCGAAGCTCAGGTTGATGTAGTTCTTCTCGGGAAGCAACTGGTTGAAGCTGTTGGGAAGGTATTCCTCGCAGAAACGCATGTCGAGCAGCAGGCAGTCGTAGGTGCCTTGGTTGCTGCGACGGAAGAAATGGTTGTAGAGTTCCTTGGCACAACCCGCCTGGTCGCCCAGCTGGTCGTAGTAGATCGCCTTCATGAAATTCGGGCTGAAGAAACCCGAGCCCGACATGGCAGAGCGATACAGATCCAGCAGGTAGTTGCCTTCCTGGCTGTGGTTGAGATAGGTCCGGGTCCGGTAGCTGTCCAGCAAGTCGGTCAGCCGTTCCGCCTGCCGTGGATACTCCACCGACGACTGGTCGTAATACGTCAGGGCCTTGGCATGGTCGCCCAGGTATTCCTGGATGAGCCCCTCAAGGAGCAAGGCCGGCGCCGATTGGTCGGGATAGCGGTCGATATATCCGTCGATCACCGTCTGTGCCTCGGCCAACAAGGCATCGCGCTTCCCCAGGCGGACGCTGTCAAGCTCCTGCGACAACAGGATCATGCCTCCCTCACGGTCCCAGCGGCTGGATTGGATCAGGCCCATGGACTTCAACAGCAAGGCCTCCCGGTTGTCGGGGTCGTGGGCAAGCACCTTCTCGCAATCCTGAAGCACCAGGTCGGGCCGGTTGTTGTAGAGGTCGATATAGGCCTTGTCCTTGTCGATGCACAGGCGGTCCCATTCCGTCATGTATTTGATATAGACGGGGGTAAAGGTTTCCAGATAGCCGAGGTACTGCTGCTGCACTTCCTGGATCTGCTCCCTGAGTTCCCCTTTCAGCTTTTGTTCTTTCTGGTATTGCTCGAAGATCAGGCCGGCGGTCTTCTTGAAGATCCACAACCCTCCGATGCCCTCGTCCAGGACCAGCAGTCCCACGTCGCCGGCATCGATGCGGCCGGCCACATCGCTACCCAGCTTCTGCACCAACGAGGTCCAAAGATTCAGCTCGTCGTGTTGCTTTTGAAGCAGATACAACTGCTGCAAGACAGGCATCAGCTTCGCCTTGGACGCCAAGACGTCGTCGGGCACGCCCGAATAGTCCTGACGGGCCATGTAGGCCAAAAAGTCGTCGAAGCTTCCCAGCTGGGTCTGTGCCGTCTCCAACCCGTTGATGACACGGATGGTCTTTTCGAGGTCGTAGGTTTCGGCCGGCTGTTCCTCTTGGGGTTGGATGGCTTCGTAGGCCTCTTCGAACGCCTCAATGGGATGATATTCCTCCGGCTCCGCCGTTTTCTTGAAGAGCGGATACACCAGCAGCAAGGCGAGGCCTACCGCAAACAACAGCAGGCCCACCCACAGCCGTCTTTTCCTCTTGGAGGTCTCCTCACCCATGGCGCACGTGGTCGGTCAGCGATCAATAGCGGTAGATGTCCGATTTGTACGGTCCCTCGACCGGCACGCCGATGTAGTCGGCTTGCTTCTGGGTGAGCTTGGTCAGCTTCACGCCGATCTTCTCGAGATGCAGACGCGCCACCTCTTCGTCGAGGTACTTGGGCAGGCAATACACACCCACCTTGTACTGGCCGCGTTTCTCCCAGAGGTCCATCTGGGCAAGGGTCTGGTTGGTGAACGAGTTGCTCATCACGAAACTGGCATGGCCCGTGGCACAACCCAGGTTGACCAGACGTCCGGAAGCCAGCAGGAAGATGCAGTGGCCGTCCTCGAAGACGTATTTGTCGACTTGCGGCTTGATGTTGATCTTCTCCTTCAGCTCCTTGGCAGTCTCCAGGCGGCTCACCTGGATCTCGTTGTCGAAGTGGCCGATGTTGCACACGATGGCCTGGTCTTTCATCTGGAGGATGTGTTCGAGGGTGATGACGTCGCAGTTGCCCGTGGTGGTGACGAAGATGTTGCCTTCCTTGACGGCCTCTTCCATCGTGGTGACCTCAAAGCCTTCCATGGCGGCTTGCAGGGCGCAGATGGGGTCGATCTCGGTGACCAGCACGCGGGCGCCGTAGCTCTTCATGGAGTGTGAGCAGCCTTTGCCCACCTCGCCGTAGCCGCACACCACGACCACCTTGCCGGCGATCATCACGTCGGTGGCGCGCTTGATGCCATCGGCGAGCGACTCACGGCAGCCGTAGAGGTTGTCGAACTTCGACTTGGTGACCGAGTCGTTGACGTTGATGGCCGGCACCAGCAACTCGCCGCGCTCCTGCATCTGATAGAGGCGGTGGACACCCGTGGTGGTCTCCTCGGAGACGCCCTTCCAGCCTTTCACCACGGTATGCCAGAAGGTGGGATCCTCCTGGTAGGTGGCCTTGATGACGCTCATCAGGGCATGCTCCTCCTCGCTCCCCGTGGGGGCGTCGAGCAGGGTGGGATCGTTTTCACAGGCATAGCCCTTGTGGATCAGCAACGTGGCGTCGCCACCGTCGTCGACGATGAGGTCCGGGCCCGTGCCGTCGGGGAAGGTGATGGCCCGCTTGGTGCACCACCAGTAGTCCTCGAGGCTCTCGCCCTTCCACGCGAACACGGCCGTTCCGGTCTTGGCGATGGCCGCCGCGGCGTGGTCCTGGGTGGAATAGATGTTGCAGCTGCACCAACGCACCGTGGCACCCAACTCGACCAGCGTCTCGATGAGGCAGGCCGTCTGGATGGTCATGTGCAGGGAGCCCATGATCTTGGCGCCCTTGAGCGGCTTGGTGTCGCCATATTTCTTGCGCAAGGCCATCAGGCCCGGCATCTCGTGTTCAGAAACTTCGATTTCCTTCCTTCCCCAGTCGGCCAGGTTAAGGTCGGCCACCAGGCAGGAAAGCTTGTTATCCAGCAATTGTTTGTTCATATCGCAATAGGTTGATTAGAAACTGCAAAGATAAGAAAAGAAATGATACTAATACCGGTAATTCACCATCATTTCGAAGCTGCGTCCCGGCATGGCACGCCAGATGACATTCTGATAGTCCTTGTCGGTAAGGTTGTTGCACCGAAGCTCGACGCGGAAATGCTTCCACTGCCTGCCCAGCGAAAGATGATGCAACATATAGGCCGGCAGGTCGAAGGCGAAGAAGTCGGCATACGAAGTGCAGCGCAGGCCCGTCACCTCCATCGTGTAGCCGAGGTCCCAGGCCTTCCAACGCAAGTTGGCAAAGAGGTTGCCGTGGTGACGTGGGATGTAGATCAGCTGCTTGCCGAGCATCCCGTAGTGTTGGGCATTCTCGCTCTCGTCGGTGGTGAAGGTGAAGACATAGTTGCCCGAGAGGCTCGCCTTCCAGTCACCCTGTTGGTAGCGGAGGTCGAAGTGGTTCTCCAGCCCCCTGGCAAACACCAGAGACACGTTCTCGGGCACCCAATAGCGGTACATGGTGGGCACCCACTGGATCCAGTTGTGCACTTTTGAGAGGTAGGCACCCGAACGGACATCCAGCTGCAGCCCTTCCCGCTTCAAGGAATAGCTGGCGGCGAGGTCCAGGGTGCGTCCGTTCTCGGCCAATAGGTCGGGGTTGCCGCCAGGATACCAATACAGGTCGTTCAGCGAAGGATTGCGGTAGTTATGGCTGTAACCGAGGGTGAGCTTGACACCCAAGGGGAACAGATAGGAAGCCGTGGCGGTGGGAAACACCCCCATCGAATGGCCGTCTACGACATCGTATCGTGCCGTGACACGGACATCGGCCCGTTCCATGGGTTGGCCCTCCAAGGCGGCATATGCGGAGAGGATGTCGCGTCGCTGCTCCTCCTGGTAGTTGTTCGAGCGGACCCGCTCCCGGTCCCATTGCAGCTTGCCCTTCAGCCGCCAGGAAACAAACAGCTGTTGGTCCACTTCGGCGATCTGATGCAGGATCAGCGCCTTGTTTTCGGAGTTGATGAAGGTGATCAGGTCCTCGGTGTCCGGATTGTGGGTCTCCAGATAGTAACGCTGCCACTCCCAAAAGGCGGCCGACTTCAGCTGGAGGCTGCCATTCTCCCAAAACAGCTTGTACGACAGCGTGTTGCGCGAAAAGTTGTCGCGGGTCCATTCCTGGGTCAGGGTATTGCCCACGTTGGGCATGATGGGCGGCAGGTTGCGGTGGTTCCATTGGTTCCACGACGAGGCAGAGACCACGCCGCGTTTCAACAGCACGCTGAGTTCGGGCATCACCCCGTAGTCCACAAAATCGGCATTCTGCTGTTTCATCCGACGGGGCGGCAGCAAGGCGTTGTTGAGGTATTCGAAGTCGTTGTCGGAGGCGTTGCGGTAGACTTTCACGCGGAAGGCGACCTTGTTGCCGCAATAGCCCGCCGTGACAAAGCTTCCCATGGTGTTGAAGCTGCCGTAGGTCTGTTTCAGGTCGAGGACCAAGCCCTTGCCGAAGCCTGTCTTGCTATCGATGTTGACCGCCCCACCCAGGCCGCCGCTGTTGTTGGAGGTGCCACTCCCCCACTTCAGGTCGATGTCGTCGGCCAGAAACACGGGGATCGTACTGAAATCGACTTGCCCGAGCGTGGGCGCGTTCAGCTGGAAGCCGTTCCACAACACCAGCGTGTGGCTGGCCGTCGTTCCTCGGAACGAAGCGGTGGACACACCGCCCGGACCGTAGGTCTTGATGAACACGGGACTGTGTTGGATGAGCAACTCGGAGAGGTTGGAAGTGCTTTTGGACTCCAGCACCAGCGAGTCCACCTTTCGCATCACCAAGGGCTTGAGTGCCTCGGTGGCCAAAGGCGCCGCGGTGACGTTGACGGGATTCAGGGTGACGGTGTCCTGGGCCGCCACCCTCGATGACAGCAGGACCAAACACAACAGAAACCAGCAGCGTCGCACCGATAGGGTTCCTTAATGTTTACGCTTTACTTCCGGCTGTTGCTTCTCGTCCCCCTTCTTGGCTTCATCGAAGCGTTTTTGCGCATCCAGGGGGAACTGCTTGGCATCCTTGGAAAGTTTCTCGGCCTCTTTCAACGGAATCTTCGCGTCTTTCAGCTCCTTCTCTCCTGCCTTGGTTGCCTGTTTCTCGTTCATGACCGGCTTGTCCTCGTAGGTCTTCACCTTGCCTGAAAGCTGTCCTTTCTTATAGTTCGACTCGGACTTCAGGGCGCCGCTCTCGTAGTATTCCAAGGCAGGTCCGTCTTGGACGTTCCCTTTGTATTGCTTGACCGACTTGAGCCCGCCACCTTTGTAGTAGGTCTCTTGCTTGCCGTCAAATTGTCCTTGCTTGTATTCGATGGACATCACCTTGTTGCCGCTCTGGTCGAACCAGGTGGTCAGGCCATCGCGAAGCCCCGCCTTGTATTCGGCGACTTCCTGGTTGCCGCCACCCTGATCATAGCATTTCACCTGCTCGCCGTCGAGGAGGTCGTCCTTATAGGTATTCTTGCTTGAGAGGCGTCCGCCCTTGACCCAGGTAAAGCTTTTGCCGTTCAACAGGCCATTGGCATATTCCTCCTTCTTGACCAAGTTGCCGGTCTCGTCAATCTCCAGGCTCAGGCCGTTCTTCAGGCCTTTCTCAAACTGGATGGCCCTACGGATCAGGTGCTTGTCGGGATAGATCTCATACCAGTTCCCCTCTTTCAGCCCGTTCTTCACGGAACCCTCGATCAGGTAACTTCCCCAGACTTTTGAATAAGGGCCATCTTTTTCCTTAGAGACATCGAGATCTTCCAATCCTTGGGCGCCGGCGGCCAATGAAAACAGCATCGCCACGGCAAATAACAGCATTTGTTTACGCATATCGCAATGGTTTTTTAGAGGGGTCAAAAGTATAAAAAAATGCCGAAAATTGTGCCAAGTTTGCGCCATTTTTTCCATCTTTGCAGCAAAACCAACCTTTATCTACCATGAAATCCGTAGAAGTCAAGAATTTCAAGCTCTACACCACCGCGGTGATCAGCATCGAATGGAAGCAGGAACTGCTCAACGTAAACCTCGATTTGGCCCTGATGCTCCGCATGATGGAGCTCGAAGGCCTCACCCAGAAGGACATCCAGAAATACAGCGACGCGGGCAAGCCCATCCCCTTCAAGAAGGTCACCTTGCTGTTGTTTGAAGAAGACGGAAAGCCTGGACAATACTACACCGACGAGTCGTTCTGCGAAGACGACGACCCGACCGTCTTCTACGCGGAAATCAAAGAATGAAGCCCTCCCAGGGAAGGGGTATCTATCAAAAATCGGTAGCCCAAGGCGAGACCTTGGGCTACCGGTATTCGGCCCCTCGGGGCCGTTCTCTGTCGTTAATCTCAAGTGGCTTACAAGCCCTTGATGTATTCGTCGATCGCCTTGGCGGCTTTCTTGCCGGCGCCCATGGCGAGGATCACCGTTGCGGCGCCGCTCACCGCGTCGCCGCCGGCAAAGATGCCCGGACGCGAGGTGGCACCCACTTCGTCGGCCACGATGCAACCCTTACGGTTCAGCTCCAGGTTACGGGTGGTGCTGCCGATCAACGGGTTCGGCGAGGTACCCAAGGCCATGACGATCATGTCGACGTCGAGCACAAACTCCGATCCCGGCACCGGCACAGGGCTGCGACGACCCGAGGCATCGGGCTCGCCCAGCTCACAGCGGACACACTTGAAGCCCTTCACCCAGCCGTTCTCGTCGCCCAGCACCTCCACGGGAGCCGTCAGCAGGTCGAACTGCACCCCTTCTTCCTTGGCGTGATGCACCTCCTCCACACGGGCAGGGAGCTCCGCCTCGGAACGGCGATACACGATATGCACCTCGGCACCGAGACGCAAGGCGGTACGCGCGGCGTCCATGGCCACATTGCCACCGCCGACCACGGCGACCTTCTTACCCACGAAATTCGGGGTCTCATAACCTTCCTTATAGGCGAACAACAAGTTGTTGCGGGTCAGGAACTCGTTGGCCGAGACCACACCGCAGAGGTTTTCGCCCGGCACGTTGAGCATCATCGGGAAACCGGCGCCGGAGCCGACAAACACGGCCTCGAAGCCCTCGCGGTGCATCAGCTCGTCGATGGTGATGGTACGGCCGATGACCACGTCCTTCTCGAACTTCGCCCCGAGACGACGGACGCTCTCCACCTCTTTCTTCACCACGGTTTCCTTAGGCAGACGGAACGACGGGATGCCGTACATCAGCACGCCGCCCAGCTCGTGCAAGGCCTCGAAAATGGTGACATCGTAGCCCATGGAGAGCAAGTCTTTGGCGCAAGTCAGACCCGAGGGACCCGATCCGATGATGGCCACCTTATGCTTGTTCGGGATGCTCTGGCTGTCGAAATGCAGGTCGTGTTCGATGGCGTAGTCGCCCACGAAACGCTCCAGCTTGCCGATGGCGATGGGCTCGAACTTCTTGCCCATGATGCAGCTGCCTTCGCACTGGGTCTCTTGCGGACACACACGGCCGCAGACGGCAGGCAGGGCCGAATCGCAGCTGATGACGCCCGCGGCACCTTCGAAGTCACCCTTCGCCACACGGGCGATGAAGCCCGGGATGTTCACGTTGACGGGGCAGTGTTTCACGCATTGCGGATCCTTGCAGTTGAGGCAACGCTGGGCCTCCATGATGGCCATGTCGGCCGAGTAACCCAGGCACACCTCGTCGAAGTTATGGGCACGGACCTTGGGATCCTGCTCCGGGACGGGGACCCTATGTTTCTTGTCGAAGGTCTCTTCGGAAATGCCGCCGATATGGCATTGATGGCCTTCCGCCTTCTCCTCCGCCTGGAGCTGTTTGCGCGTCACCACGTTGTTGTACATGGCCTGGCGTTTCATGGCCTCGTCGAAGTCCACATCCTTGCCCAGGAACTCGGGACCGTCGATGCAGGTGAACTTGGTCTTGCCGGCGATGCTTACACGGCAGGCACCGCACATGCCCGTGCCATCGACCATGATGCTGTTGAGCGAGATGGTGCATCGGATGCCCAGCTCCTCGCAGGTCTTGGTGACGAACTTCATCATGATCATCGGTCCGATGGCGACGGCCTCGTCATAGATCTTGCCGCTAGCCACCAGCTGGCGCAACACGTCGGTCACCAAGCCCTTACGGCCCGTGGAGCCGTCGTCGGAGGTCACATACAAATGGCAATACTCCGAGAGCTCCTTCTCATAAATCAGGAGGTCCTTGGTACGCGCGCCGATGATGCAGTCGGCCACCGCGCCATGTTCGTAGAGCCACTTCACCTGCGGGAAGATGGGAGCGATGCCCACGCCGCCGCCGATGAACACGAAAGAGCGTTTGCGAAGCTCCTCGGCAGTCATGGTGGCGAACTCCGAAGGCTTGCCGAGGGGACCCACCACATCGTGGAAGCGGTCACCCACCTGGTATTCCGCCATCTTCTTGGTAGATTCACCGATGGCCTTGAAGACGATGGTCACCGTCCCTTTGACACGTTGGTAATCGCTGATTGTCAGAGGAATACGTTCTGAATTCTCTTCCATCTTGATAATAAGGAACTGACCCGGCAGTGCAGAGTGGGCGATTCTGGGGGCGTACACATCCATCAGGTAGGTTTCCGCCGCAAAGGTTTTCTTTTGTACAATTTCGAACATGGTGCAATGAGTTTAAGATGGCCAAAATTAGGAAATAAGATTCGAAGAAAAAAGCATTTCGTGAAAAACTTTTTGTAGAAGACGGAAGACAGAAGGCAGAAGAAGAATCCGTCCAGAAAGAAGACAAACCAAGGGGAATGGGCTTTAGAAGATATTCATCGCGATGACAGCGCAAGCCTCGGCATCGTCAAGGGCGTTGTGGTGGTTCTTCATCTCATAGCCGAAATGCTTCGCCACGGTCTGGAGCTTGTGGTTCTCCAGATCGGGCACGTAGGTCTCCGACCCCACATGGGTGCAGTAGAACTTGTAGTTGGGATACGGGATCTTATACAGCTCGTGAAGGGCCCGAAGCACATGTTGGTCGAAAAGCATCCCGTGCGCCACGAAAGGCAGGCCCTCCACCTTGTCCTTCACCTGGTTCCAAAGGTAGGGAAACGTGGGCGCTTTTTCGGTATCGGCCTTCTTGATGCCATGCACCTTGGAGTTGTACCAATCGTAATGGTTCGGAACCGGCTTCATCAAGCCGTAGAAACGCTCCGTGATGGCGCCGTCGTGCACGATGACCAGTCCCATGCTACAGGCGCTGGTAAAGGCCGCGTTGGCCGCCTCGAAGTCAATGGCCGCAAAATCCGTCAGGTGTCCTTCGGGAAGGTACACAGGCTTCTCCTTGGGTTTCGCCTCCCTCCTTCTCCACCGACGTCTCGGCTTGTCCTGGTTTACGGTCTCTGTCACGGTCGCTCTTTTTTTTGAAATTGCAAAGATACACCATTATTTTGTTGCCAAATCAAAAAGAATACGTATTTTTACCCACCAAATACAAACCTAACTAAACACTACCACACATGGAACTAAAAGGATCCAAAACAGAAGCCAACCTGATGGCTGCTTTTGCAGGCGAGTCACAAGCCCGCAACAAATACACCTATTACGCCTCCAAGGCACGCAAGGAAGGCTACAACCAGATTGCAGACCTCTTTGAGGAGACCGCACGCAACGAACAGGAGCATGCCAAGATCTGGTTCAAGCTGCTTCATGACGGCGAGGTGCCGGACACCAAGACCAACCTGAAGGACGCTGCCGCAGGCGAGAACTACGAATGGACGGACATGTATGCCGGAATGGCGAAGACCGCCCGCGAGGAAGGCTTCACCAAGATCGCCGCCCTCTTCGAGCTGGTTGCCAAGATCGAAAAGGAACACGAGGCCCGTTACCTCAAACTCCTGCAAAACATCGAGGACGGCATCGTCTTCTCACGCGAGGGTGACATGGTGTGGCAATGCGCCAACTGCGGCCATATCGTCATCGGCAAGAAAGCCCCGCAAATCTGCCCGGTATGCAACCATCCGCAGTCATACTTCCAGATTAAGGCGGAAAATTATTGAGAGAAGGCAAAAGACAGTAGAAACAAGTAAGAACACCTAATAAAAAAATCATCATGAAAAAGTACGTTTGCGACGTCTGCGGTTATATCTATGACCCGGCAGTAGGCGACCCCGACAGCGGCATCGCCCCTGGAACCCCTTTTGAAGCCATTCCCGACAGCTGGAAATGCCCCCTCTGCGGCATCGGCAAGGACAGTTTCTCAGTAATGGAATAATGGATACAAAGGCCTTGTTCAACCTTGGTTACGGACTCTACGTCCTGACCACCAACTACGACAACATCGACAACGGCTGCATCGTGAATACGGTGATCCAGGTCACCAGCAATCCCTTGCAGGTGTCGGTGACGGTCAACAAAGGCAACTACACGCACGAGCTCATCAAGGACTCGTGCGTGTTCAACGTTTCGATGCTGACCACGGAGACCCCGATGAAGGTATTCGAGCACTTCGGGTTCCAAAGTGGCCGAAACGTCAACAAGTTTGCCGAGTGCGAAGCGGAGCACCGTGCGGTGAACCACGTGCTTTACATCCCGAAGTACACCAACGCCTACCTGGCCTGCAGGGTGAATAAGAGCATCGATTTCGGCACCCACACCATGTTCATCGCCGACGTGCTTGACGCCCAGGTGCTGTCCGACCAGCCCTCTTTGACCTACGACTACTACCAGAAAAACATCAAGCCCAAACCGCAGCCCCAAGCCGAGAAGCCCAAGGACGGCAAACGACGTTGGGAATGCAAGGTCTGCGGCTACATCTACGAAGGCGACTCCCTCCCCGACGACTTCGTATGCCCACTGTGCAAACACGGCGCGGAGGACTTTGAGGAGGTTTTTTAGCTACAGAGACGTGCCCCGGCCCGTCTCTGCCAAACCAAACGACAACAAACAATGGACATGGGATGCCTTGCCATGACATCCCAAGGAAACATGATATGAAACAAATCAACCTTACCAATAGCATTTTTTACGTCGGCGTCAACGACCGTCACACCGACCTGTTCGAAAACCACATCGAGCTGCCCAACGGCGTCTCCTACAACTCCTACCTCATCGTGGATGAAAAGGTGGCTTTGATCGACCCCGTGGAAGCCAATTTTTTAGAAGAATACCTCTTTAAGGTGAAGTCGGCGCTCCAAGGCCGCAAGGTCGATTACCTTGTCATTAATCACGACGAGCCCGACCACAGCAGCACCGTAGCTGCCGTCATCAGAGAATGGCCCGAGGTGCAGGTGGTAGGCAATGCCAAGACCTTCGGCCCGTTGGAGGCCTTCTACGGTCCTATCGGAAACAAGAAGGTGGTGGCCGAAGGCGAGACCTTGGGCCTCGGGCAGCACACCCTACAGTTCTTCATGGTGCCCATGGTGCATTGGCCCGAGTCGATGGTCGCCTACGAACAGACGAGTGGCATCGTCTTTAGCAACGACGCCTTCGGCGGCTTCGGCGCCTTGAACGGCGGCATCTTCGACGACCAGGTCAACCTCGCTTTCTACGAGGACGACATGCGGCGTTACTATGCCAACATCGTCGGCAAGGTCGCCATGCAGGCCTTGAAGGCCATCGAGAAGCTCGGCGGGCTGGAGATCAAGATGATCGCCCCCTCGCACGGCTTGGTGTGGCGTTCCAACCCCGCCTGGGTCATCGGCAAATACACCCAGTGGAGCAAACACGAGGGCGAGGAAGGCGTGGTCATCGTCTATGGCTCCATGCACGGCAACACCGCCCGCATGGCCGAGATCGTGGCCCGTGGCGCGGCCGAGGCCGGCATCAAGGAGGTGAAGGTCTATGACGTGGCCAAGACCGAGGTCTCGTTCATCATGAGCGACCTTTGGAAGTATAAAGGCGTCATCCTCGGTGCCTGCGCCCACTACGCCAACATGTTCCCCGACATGACCCTCCTGGTCCACGAGATCAACGAGTTCAAGCCGAAGAACAAGTGCTACGGCCTGTTCGGCGGCATGAGCTGGAGCGGTGGCGGCGTGAAGACCCTCGCCAAATATGCCGAGGAAGGCCAATGGAACCTCGTCGCCGACAGCGTTGAGGTAAAAGGCGCTCCCATCCGCGAAGAAGATTGGGATCGTCTTTACAACTTAGGGAAAGCAGTGGCTGCCGCAGTGAAAGGCTAATAATTCAGCACCTCGATGTCGCCACCCGAGCTGAACACGATGTATTTGCGACCATAGATATTGACGATCTCATAGTCCGCACGAGCGGTGGATCCACTCTCCATCACCTCGAAGGCAGGCGCCGAAGGCAAAGACAGGTCGTTCTTTTCGTTATTAGCATACGATTTGGTGAAGAGGCCGTCGAAGGCAAGGCCGAAGCCGAAACCGATGGCCAGGCAAATGCCAGCAAGCAAGTAAAGGTGTTTCTTTTTCATTGTCTTTAGGTTTTTCATGATCCATGCAAAGATAACAAAAAAGCCGTCGGATGGCTATCGACGGCTTTTTATTGGATGGTTTTTCGGGGAGCGCAAGGCGCTCCCCGAAAAACCTCTTGTGAACTACTCCTTCACTATCCTCTTGTTGGCTTGCTGGCCGTTGGCCATCCGCACGTTGACCAGGTACACGCCGGCACTCAGGCCGTTGAGGTGCAGCTCCACGTTGTCCGCGCTGCCGCACTGAACCATCTGGACCAGCTGGCCTAGTGCGTGTTGATTATTAAATTGAATGACTACTGTTTAATAATTTGCCCATCTTATACTCGACACTTTCCCGTTTGAAAAAAACACCATGCCCAGATAAATGGATCCACTGAATCCATCATAACTACCGCGTAATTCATAGCTTTCACTGTTCGCGGATTGATGCTCCAAATTCATATAATAAATATGAGGCTTTTTGAATAGATTATTTTTCAATCCATACCGGACCAATCCTATGGGCATTCCGATAACAAGTTTTCCATTGTTAAATAAGTCATTCACGTACTTGGCGCCATATTGACTGATCAGTTCTTTTCTGATCCGTTTTGCTTCGGCTTCTTGTTTCGCTTGCCATTCGGCCGCCTTTTTTTCCTCTGCTGCTTTTTCCGCTGCTTTTGCAGCTTGGGCCGCGGCATAAAAATCCTCTTTTGCTTTTTTTACTGCGGCTCGCGATTTTGCAATATACTCCGCGAGAGAATTGCCTTCTTGATATATGTCATAGTTATCAACAATCTCTACATAAGGAAATGGATCGAGAGCTTTTTCCATTATTTTTTTTGCATGTCCTTGAGGGAAATGAAGTATATCTTTTTGCTCATCCCCCCTGAAGCCTCTAATTTCTATGTCAGGGGAGTAGATAATAATCTCACGGGGAATACCACTCCTCTGAATCCAAAAATTCTTAACGGTTTCGGGTAAAACAAGATACGTCTGCCTATATTGGGAGATATAGCCTTCCCAATTTATTTTCTGAGTTAATCCTTCGATTGAGGTTACTGTATAGGTATTACCATCATAATCGGTTATCGTTTGGGGTACGATCAAACTGTCAACTTCGCCTTTTTCTAAAACGATATCTTTTAGATCAACCTCATTGCCGTTTTTTTTCTTTTCGAAACACAACACCATTCCATTAGGCAAGGGAACCCACAAACCATTTTTATACTTTTTTCTCTCAGCAGCTTTGGATTTTTCCAAATACTCCTCAAGCGAGTGACCTTCTTCATAAATGTTATAATTGTCCACTATGCTAACAACTCTGTCTTTGTTTGTATCAGTAGTAAAACTTGCAGAGTAGTTTGGCAAAACGTGCAAAAAGAATTGATTAGAACTATCATCGAATTGATTAAAACTATCATCGAATTGATTAGAACTATCTCCTTGTCCAAGACGCTTTCCAAACATAACTCTCTTTTTTTTCTCACGACCATCCCACGCTCTTTTATAGAGATCATATTGGGATGGCCTCCTGAGACAATCTTCACACAAACCTTTGCTAAAATATGTAATTACTGGAATACTACTATCACCGTAATAAATGACGTTTTGTACATCTCTACTATACTCGCAATTAATAACCTTAACGGTCTCTGGAATAACCAAATTTTTACATCTTATTTCGTAGTCACCCTTTACATAACGCGATCTGTCTCGGTTGTCAAGAGAATATAGAGCTGATACCGTATAGTTTTTCCTATAATAATTGATGGTTTTTGGTACGATGACATTTTCAGGTAATTTAAAATCAGAATACCTGTCGAATTGACTAGGAATTACAAGTGCCACCTCATTATCGTTCAATATTTCATAGCATAATGTTTGTCCGTACATGTCTTTTGCAGCGAAATGGTATCCATGAGCGGCATAGGTGTCATCGGTCCCGAGCGAACCTAATACAGAGCAGGATGACAATAAGAACAGGCTTGTTCCAAACAGACAAATAGCGGAGACCAAGAATGCCACCAAGAAGTGTTTAATGTTTTTATTCATTTCTTTAGATTTTAATGATTATTGATGTTGTTTATTACTTGTTTCCAAATTTAAGAGCTGCAATGAGCTTTTCCCAATCATTAGGCATAAAGTTTTTCTCTGTTAAATAAACGCTTTGAGGGTTTTGGTGAATGATCACCCTTCCTGCCTTTTTATAGTCACACAACTTGTCGCCTAGAGGTTGTCCATCACAGCACTTGTCCTTGATGCGGAACCAACGGTCTCGACCACGAAGCACAACTACAAGCTTGTTGTCTTTCATTGCTTGACAGAGCAACCAATTCCTATATTCGTTAGAGGGTAAGTGCGAAGGAAATAAAAATGCTTTTTTTGTATGATAAGGGAAAAACTCCAACACAAAGAAATTCAACGGTTTTGGGCATAGCTGGCAACGTAATGCTTTCGTTCTTTCCTGCCACCAATTGTATCCACCATGAATCTTGCCATTTTTGCACATGAAAGGAGTGTCCCACAAATAATCAGTTCCCTTGTGTTTTAGAGTGTTTTGCGTCAATTTCAAAAAAGACGGGTCTCCATAAAAACACTTGTCAAACTCGCCCCAACCGGGATTCAGGTTCAAACAAACCACATTGCTTTTGATATTGCCTGAGAACGGTTCTGGAAGGTTTTGAATGTCAATGCCTTTTTGGCTACAGTATGCAGGTGTGATGACTGTGGCATCGCAACTGGCGACAGTGTATTTCCAATTGATATAAAGCCAAGGATTTGCTGGTGCAGTTGCTAAAGGTGTTGTTGTATGTTTTTTTGGCATGACGAATTCTCCTATAGTTTGTCGGGCGCAACTTTTAAATGATTGATTGGTTTTGTTGAATAGTATTTTTTTTACAAATAACTTAAAAAAAAACCGATTCGCGCTAGTCCTTGTTGGTCCTTGTTATTCGTGATTGGGAGACAGAAAGTTGGAAGAAATAGACAATTGAGAATGGATTTGCATTTATTAAAGCAAGTCGAGTCGGCTTTTATGCAAAAGATCCCGCTATGGGCTTTGGGGTTCCTTTATTGAGACCTACTCCACATCCCGCACCAGACGCACCGAGAGGCCGTCGCCACGGTGGCCTGTGGCTCTAAGATAAATGTCGTCGGTGCCGAACAACAACTCGAAAGAGTCTTCGCACCCGACACTCGACGTTTGGCAAGCGCCTAACTCAAAGATGCCATCGATGGTGCGGGCACCTCCCACAGGCAGAAACACCGCTCCTGCAGGCTCCAACACCTGCAGCCAATCGTCAAGGGAGATGACATTGTTGGTGTAATTCATTTTCGCCATATTAACGGAATTCAACTGATAGGTAGTCGCCTGCCATTGGTCGGGCAGTACCACCAACCCGTTCACGCCATTGACGACAGCCTTGGCGAAACGGACGCCCGATGCGGTGTTGCGCACAAAGAGCAGATACAACCATTCCTCCTTCCGAGGCGTGCGCCACAGGCCTTCCTGGTTGCCACCATTCGAGATGGCGTTGTAGCCCCAATCCGCCTGGCCCGTCTCGTCATACAGGTTGTACGAAGCATCGCCGTAAGCCCAATGCAAGGCGTTGCTCTTCGTGTCCTTGTTGCCGCTCCATGGCTGCCAGTTCACCGCACCATGGTCGTAGCCGCTCGTCGCCCAGCCGAACAGGTCGATCCAGCCAGCATAGGTCTCCGAGATTTTCTCGTTGTCTTTCCCAATCACGTCGTATTGATGCTCGGCAAAACGCCATGTCTTTGTCGTCGCCTGATATTGCAAGTTGCCTTTCGAAAACAGCACCTGCTTGCCTTCGCTGACAGAGAACAGCTTGGGCAAAGCACCTTCAGGCACCATTCCCACCTTGTCGGAAGACAGTGTGCTGAAAGTGATCTCCCGGCTATAGATGACGCCAACGCTACCCGAGAGATAGGCCCTGACGAAATAGGTGGTGTTGGGCTTCAGTCCGCTCATCACGACACCCGTCTTGGGCTCGCAACAAGCATGCTGGCTCTTTAACGTGGGGTTGTGGAGCATGCCCCAGCAAAGTCCCATCTCCATTCCGCCATAGTGTTTTCCAGTCACATCCATGCTGCCTAGGGCCGTGGTGTCGGTAATCCCAGTCACAGGCAAAGCCATGATGGTGGGCAAAACCAGCCATTCAAGGCTGTCGTAAGCGGCTTGACTCAAATGATGTTTTTGATAATCATCCCTGTATGACCTGCAATGGCTATTAATCTGCTCCGCCGTCCACTTCTCAAGTTGTTGCTGATGGTGAGCCACCCTTGATGAGAAAGCCAACTGCAGTTGGTCGTCGTTCTGATAAAGACAGCTCATCTCATTGAGCATGGATTTGATTTCCGAGCTGGTGTTTGACAACCGTGCCAACAACACCTCCCGATATTCTCTTCCTTGCTTGGCTTCATCGGTAATCGGCTTCAGCATGGTATTGATATACCATTCGGCCTCTTCAAGGTATTTGCGTTGATCCGCCGTCATGCCCGTCGTCAACTCCTCGAAAGGCTGGCTAGTGGCAGCAGGCCTTTTCAGGGGAAAAACAACGGCTAGCGCCGCCAGCAGCAAAAGCACCAACACAGGAATCGCCCTTCCCATACGGTCACTCCGCTCCAAGGTCTTTCGTACTGCCTCCATGTCGGGATAACGCCGATCAGGCTCATGTCGGGTGCACTTAGCCACAATGGAACGATAACGATGCGGAGAGAGCTTTCTTAACAACAAGCCGAAAGCATAGATGTCGGAACGGCAATCGATGACACCATCTGATTCCAACTGCTCGGGTGCCATGTATTTCAAGGTACCGGCTTTCTGTTTCAAGATGGTGTAATCGTCGGCATCGGACAACCCGAAGTCGATGATCTTCACGTTGTTGCCATTTCGGGTAACAAGGATGTTGCTGGGCTTCAAGTCACGGTGGATCACCTGTTTGCTGTGAAGATAGGACAGGGCGTCCACCAACTGTTCGACCACCTTGCGGCGGGCTTGCAGCGAGGGCTTGCCCTCAAGAAACTGGTCAAGCGTCACCCCATCGATGTATTCCATCACGATGGAAGGTCCCAACGCCTCGTTCACCTCCTTAGCGTAGGCCTTCACGATATTGGGATGGTCGAGCTGCACCATCAAGGCATACTCCTTTTTCAGCAGCTCAAGATATACAGGCTGCTGCCGGTATTCCGGATTCAAGCCTTTCAACAGGAACCACCTCCCCTGCCGCTTCACCTTCACTAATTGGTTGAAGCCACGACTCGCCAAAGGCTCGTACGAGGTCTGAAGCTCGTCGAACGAGAAGAACTGTCCGGTGATGGGTCCCGATGTGCTGATGTCGTCCATAACGGTAAAGCTTGGCAAAGATAAACAAAAAAAACCCATGGTATCGTCAACGAAAAACAAGAACCAAAATGGACCAACCCCATGTCAAGAAAAGTTTGTTTCTTTGCAATGTGAATTGTAGTTTTATGAAAAAAACCAGTCCAGAGATCTCTGAACTCAAGCAACGCATCGAGAACAGTGTGAAAAGGAAGATGAAATCGCCCACCGACTTCATCTTCCTCAGCGGTGCCGTCTTCGAGCGCACCCGAGAGACCATGAGCCCCACCACCCTGAAACGCCTGTGGGGTTATATCGACGGTGCCGACCAAACGCGCAACAGTACGTTGGAGATCCTCTCACGGTTTCTTGGCTTCGACAACTGGGATGCATTCATCGAAGAGATTGGCAAGGGAGAAGGCTCCAACCCAGTGCTCTCCCCCCATATTCACACAGAAGAGTTAAAGATAGGCGACCACGTATTCGTCTCCTGGAAGCCCGACCGACGCTGCACCTTCCGTTACCTCGGCGACATGAAGTTCATCGTGGAAACGGCTGAAAACTCCAAACTGAAGGTCGGTGACACCTTCTATGCCAGCCTCTTCATCCTTGGCGAGCCGCTCTACCTTTCCGACCTCGTACAAGGAAACAACCCACCTACGGCCTTTGTGGTCGGCAACAAGGATGGGTTGTGTGAGTTAAAACTCGTTTAAGGCAATACCCTTAACGGCTGTGACGAGGTCGTACTCATAGCACTTACGATCCTGCTCCCTCAGCTTCGAATCCCTATTGTTTTCAGCGATGGTCTCCATGGCCTGAAGCAGGGTTAAGTCAGGTCGTTTCTGTGTCGTTTTAGCAATGATTATCTTTTCCATAGGGATCCTTGAACAATGTGTTTTCAAGGATATAGGGGTATAATGCAAATAATTTCACCAAAACACTTGCATATTTTTATAATATACCCTATCTTTGCAGCAATTATTAAACGATTTGAATAAATAAACCAAAACACTATGAACAACATCCACTCCCCTTTCATGAACCCCTACACCGACTTCGGGTTCAAGAAACTCTTCGGCACCGAGCCCAACAAGGACCTCCTCATCAGCTTCCTCAATGCCCTCTTCGACGGCGACCGCAACCCCATCGTCGACTTGAGTTACCTCAACACCGAGATCCTCGGACCTTATTACGGCGACCGCAACTCCGTGTTCGATGTGTATTGCCGCACCCAAGACGGCGGGCACTTCATCGTCGAGATGCAACGCTCCGACCAACCTTACTTCAAGGACCGAACCGTCTATTACGCCTCCGCTGCGATCGTTCAGCAGGCGCCCAAAGGTGAATGGGATTATCAACTCAATGAAGTGTGCGTCGTCGGGATCCTCGACTTTGTTTTCCCAAAAAAGGAATACCCCGGAGACAGCTACATGCACAAGGTCAAGCTCAAGGACACCGACGACAACCACGAGGTCTATGACAAGCTGACATTCTATTACATAGAAATGCCCAAGTTCAAAAAAGCCGAGGACGAACTCGTCACGATGCAGGACAAGTGGCTCTACGTGCTGAAGAACATCTGTTACCTGCTGACACAACCCAAGGAGCTCCAGGACCAGGTGTTCACGAAGTTCTTCGAGGAGGCGCGGATCGGGATGTTCACCCAAGAGGAGCAGTTCGCCTACATGGTGAGCCAGAAACATTACTGGGACAACCACAACACCATCGCCTACTCCTACGAGAAAGGTGAGAAAGCGGGCAAAGAAGCTGGAATGAAAGAGGGGAAAGAACTCGGTCTCGCCGAGGGGAAAGAACTTGGCATTGCCGAGGGGAAAGAACTTGGCATTGCCGAAGGTGAAGCCAACGCCAAATCAGCGATCGCTCAAAAACTGCTGTCCATGGGGTTGAGCAAAGAGGCGGTCTTTGAAGCGACAGGCTATTCACTATAAAAACATCCATAAAAAAATAGGACGACCTTCCGGCCGTCCTACTTTCGTTACACCTAAATTAATTAGGTGATCATTTGTACTCAGCGAGCACGTCCTTCACGCGGTCGGGAGTCATACGGCCATAGACCTTCTCACCGACTTCGATGACGGGAGCCAGACCGCATGCACCAACGCAGCGGAGGCAGGTCAGCGAGAACTTGCCGTCGGGAGTGACCTCGCCGACGTTGATGCCCAGCTGACGCTTCAGCTCGTCCAACACCTTCTCGGCACCACGCACGTAGCAGGCGGTACCCAAGCAGACACTGATCGGGTGCTCGCCCTTGGGCGTCATGGTGAAGAAGGAATAGAACGACACGATGCCATAGACCCTGGAGACCGGGATGCCCAGCTCCTTGGCCACCAGCTCCTGGACCTCAGCAGGCAGATAGCCATACTCGCCCTGAACCTTGTGCAGCACATTGATGACCTCACCCGGCTTGTTGCCAAACGACTTGCAGACGTCCTTGATGAAGTTGATCTTCGCTTCTGATAATTTAATAACTGCCATTGTATAGTTCCTTTCTGTTTTTTCTGGTTATTGAATTACTCACTGATCTCAACATGTTCCGACTTGTCGAAATAGTGGGTGTGCAGCAGTTCATGTGACTTGTGGCCGCAAGGCTCACCAAAGTATTCCTCGTAGATCTTCTTGATGGAAGGATTCTCGTGAGATTTACGGATCGGTTTGCCAGCATCCTCACGATAGATGGCTTCCGTACGTTTCTTGATGATCTCGCTGTTGCCATGGTGGTAGGGCTGACCAGCGCCGCCGACGCAGCCGCCGGGGCAGGCCATCACCTCGATGGCGTGGAACTGTTCCTTGCCTTCGCGCACTCTCTCGAGGAGCTTGCGGGCGTTGCTCAGACCGTGGGCGATGCCGATGTGGATCGGCGTGCCGTCGAAGTCAACCCAAGCGTCGCGGATGCCTTCGATACCACGGAGCTCCGTGAAGTCGATCTTAGGCAGCGGCTTGCCGGTGAACACCTCGTAAGCGGTACGGGTGGCAGCCTCGATCACACCGCCCGTGGCGCCGAAGATGACAGCAGCACCGGTGGATTCGCCGAGCGGATCGTCGTAATCCTCCGAAGGCATGTCCTTCAGGTCGAGGTTGAACTGTTTGATCAGGCGGGCGAGCTCACGGGTCGTCAACACGTAGTCGATATCCGGATTGCCGTCCTTGTAGAATTCCTTACGCTTGCTCTCGTACTTCTTGGCCAAGCAAGGCATGATGGAGACGACGACGAGGTCTTCTCTCTTGATGCCCATCTTGTCGGCCCAGTAGTTCTTGGCGACCGCGCCGAACATCTGCATAGGCGACTTGGCGGTGGAAGGAACATCGAGCATGTCGGGGAAGTTGTGCTCGAAGAAGTTGACCCAGCCCGGGCAGCAGGAGGTCAGGATAGGCAGACGGACTGACTTGTCGCCTTCCATGTATCTCTTGATACGACCGAGGAGCTCCGTGCCTTCCTCCATGATGGTAAGGTCGGCCGTGAAGTCGGTGTCGAACACATAGTCGAAGCCGAGGCGGCGCAGGGCAGCGGCCATCTGGCCGGTGACGATAGTGCCGGCGGGCATGCCGAACTCTTCACCGAGGGCGACACGCGTAGCGGGGGCGGTGTTGACGATGACGGTCTTCTTGGGGTTGTTGATGGCAGCCATGACGTTGCGGGTGTCATCGACTTCGCTCAGGGCGCCGACGGGGCACACCTGGACGCACTGACCGCACATGACGCAAGGCGAATCGACGAGGTCTTGCTCGAAGGCAGGAGCCACGACGGCGCTGAAGCCACGGTTGATGGCGCTCAAGGCACCGACGGTCTGGACGTTGTTGCACATGTTCTCGCAGCGGCGGCACATCACGCACTTGTCCATGTCGCGCACGATGCTGGGCGACATGTCTTGGCGATAGTGGCTCTGTTCACCCTTGAAGGGGATCTCGCGGATGCCGAGGTACTGGGCCAGGCTCTGGAGCTCGCAGTTGCCGCTCTTGGCGCAGGTCAAGCAGTCGGTCGGGTGATCCGAAAGGATGAGTTCGACCACGGTGCGGCGGGCGTTGATGACGCGGGCGCTGTGGGTCAGCACCTCCATGCCTTCGACGCAGTCGGTGGCGCAAGCCGGGGCCAGGTTACGGCGCGGACGGCCGTTGAAGTCCTTGGTCACCTCGACGACGCACACGCGGCAGCCACCGGGTTTGTTTTCAAATTTCATTCCTGCCAGTTCAAAATAGCAAAGGGTAGGAATATGGATACCGGCCATGCGGGCGGCTTTCAAAATGGTAGTGCCTTCCGGGACCTGAATCTGTTTGTTGTCAATTGTTACATTAATCATAGTTGTTCTCCTCCTCTATTTTATTTGACAGAAATAGCACCAAACTTACAACCAGCGATACAGGCACCGCACTTGATGCACTTCGTGGAATCGATCACCATCGACGGCAGCTTGTGGCCTTCGGCGATGTAGTCGGTCTTCGAGATGGCGTCGGCGGGGCAGTTCTTGGCGCACTTGCCGCAGCCAATGCACTTGTCGCGGTCGATGACATAGCTCATGAGCTTCTTGCACACGCCAGCGCGGCACTTCTTGTCAACGACGTGCTCGACGTATTCATCCCAGAAGTTGTCGAGGGTGGAGAGCACCGGGTTCGGGGAGGTCTGACCCAGACCGCAGAGCGCGGTGTCTTTGATCACAGCGGCGAGGTTACGGAGCTCCTGGAGGTCGTCCATGGTGCCGTTGCCTTCCGTGATCTTGGTGAGGATCTCAAGCATGCGCTTGTTGCCGATACGGCAGGGGGAGCACTTACCGCAGCTCTCCTCGCAGGTGAACTCCAAGTAGAACTTGGCGATGGCCACCATGCAGGAGGTGTCGTCCATGACCACCATACCGCCAGAGCCCATCATGGAGCCGGCAGCGGCGAGGCTTTCATAGTCGATAGCGGTGTCGAGGTGCTTCTCGGTCAAGCAGCCGCCGGAAGGACCACCAGTCTGGACAGCCTTGAACTTACGGCCGCCCTTTATGCCACCACCGATTTCGTAAATGATGTCGCGGAGGGTGGTGCCCATCGGGACCTCGATCAGACCGACGTTGTTGATCTGGCCGGCCAGAGCGAACACCTTGGTACCCTTGCTCTTCTCAGAGCCGATGCTGGCAAACCAGTCGGCACCCTTGGTGATGATGATCGGGACGTTGGCGAAGGTCTCCACGTTGTTCACGTTGGAGGGCTTGGCCATGTAGCCGCTGACGGCCGGGAACGGAGGTTTCAGGGTGGGTTCACCACGCTTGCCTTCCATGGAGTGGATCAAAGCCGTTTCCTCACCGCACACGAAAGCGCCGGCACCATAGCGGAGCTCGATGTCGAAGTTGAAGCCCGTGCCGAGGATGTCGTTGCCGAGGAGGCCGTATTCGCGGGCCTGGGCAATGGCGATCTGCAGACGATGGATGGCCAGCGGGTATTCAGCGCGGATGTAGACCAAACCGTGCGTGGCACCGATGGCATAGCCGCAGATGGCCATGGCCTCGACGATGCTGTGCGGGTCGCCTTCCATGATGGAACGATCCATGAACGCACCCGGGTCGCCTTCGTCGGCGTTGCAGATGACGTACATCTCATCGCATTTGTTCTTGGCGCAAAGACCCCATTTCACACCGGTGGGGAAACCGGCACCGCCACGGCCGCGGAGGCCTGACTTGGTGATTTCGTCGACCACCTGTTGGGGGGTCATCTCGGTGAGGCACTTGCCGAGGGCTTCGTAACCGCCGCGCGAGATGCACTCGTCGATGTTCTCAGGGTTGATGAAACCGCAGTTGCGCAAGGCGATACGGAGCTGTTTGCGATAGAAGCCCATGTGCTTCGAGTCGGCTACATGTTCGCGATTCTCGGGGTCCATGTAGAGCAGATCGGTGACCTTACGGCCTTTGATGATGTGTTCATTGATGATCTTCTCGACATCTTCAGGCTTCACCTGGGTGTAGAAAGTGTTGTCAGGCATGATCTTCACGATGGGTCCCTTCTCGCAGAAGCCGAAGCAACCTGTTCTGACCACCTGAACTTCATCCTGCAAGCCCTTCTCAGCAAGGATGCGCTGGAAGTTCTCGATGATTTGAGCACTTGCCGAAGCCTGGCAGCCTGTACCGCCGCAGACCAGCACGTGCATCTTGATTTTTGCCATATAATTTCCTCCAATTAAAGATTAACCAATTGTTTCGTAGTTCACGGGGATGACGCCCTCGACCATTTCGTTGTTCATGACGTACTTGGTGAGGATTTCATCGGCTCTGGCGTTGTCGACATGACCGAAAACGATCGGGTCGCGGCCGGGACACTTCACCTCGATGGTTGGTTCGGCGTGGCAGTAGCCCATGCAACCGGTCTGGGTGAAGACGATGCTGAGCTTCAGCTCATCGGCCTTCTCCATCAAATGTTCCATCACTTGTTTGGCACCGGCGGCGATACCACAGGTAGCCATGGCAACCTTGATCTGCACCAGCGAGTCGGGATCGTTGCTCTTCTCGCGGAGGTCGAGATTGTTCGAAAGCTTTTCTCTCATAGCTTTCAGTTCTGCTAAAGACTTAACTTTTGCCATTTTAAATCTCCTTTTTAAGGGTTATTACTGAGTTTGTTCTTTATTTTTATTTACAAAGATGATTCTTTTTTTAAGCGCTGCAAATTTAAGAAAATAAAAGGCATCATTCCAAATAATCCAAGCGGATTTTGGAACCATGAGTCGTTTTGTAAATATTTAAAAATCAGCACTAAATATAAAAGTCAGCCCAAAAGAACGTAAATTAGAATGATTCTAATTTAGAATTGGCACGGCCAAGGGGATTACAGTTCGTCGTTCAGGAGCATCTCCAACACTTTCACGAAGTTCTCCTCCTTGAGGTTGTACTTCTCGCTGTCAACCGACAAAATGTCCAAAATGTCGGCCAGGAAAGCGGCCTTGTCCTCCTCAGTGGCCAGATACTCGTCCTTGTGTTTCTTGAAAAAGCTGAGCCATGCCGGACTGTCGAGCTTCCTAAAATACTGGAAGACCTCGTTGTAGGTGGCGTAATCGAATTCCGCCAGAATGCGTTTCAGCTCCGACATCTTGATGGTGCCGTCAATGCCTGCGGCGCAAAGCATCATGAAAATCTCGAATTTCTGTTTGGTAAGGTTGTCTTCCATAGGCGTCGTATTTTAGGTTCAACTGCCAAAGATAAGGAAAAACCTGTATCTTTGTCAACTTTTAAAAAGAAAAAAATGAAAAAACTGTTCCTTATCTGCCTGATGGGTCTGCTGGCCATGGCCGCAGTGGCCCAGGAAAAAAGCTACTGGGTTTTCTTCACCGACAAGAACGATACCCAATTCGACCCCTACACCTATTTCGACGCCAAGGCCATCGCCCGCTACCAGCAATGTGGCGCCGACCTCTACGACCTCAGCAATTACCCGCTGAACGACGGCTATGTCAACACGGTGGAAGGCTATTCCATCGAACTGTTCGGCGCCTCACGTTGGCTCAACGCCGTCGGGGTGACCGCCACCGAGGAGAACGCCCTGCTCATTGAGCAGCTGCCTTTTGTGGCCAAGGTGCAGGAGATGGCCGGTAGCGGCATCCTGGCGGCGGTCACACAGTCCCGGCCGGGCGAAACCTCCAACGCCAGCCTCGACAAAGCCCTCCCCTTCCTGAACGGCGAAGGCGATCCCGACGAGATCCTCACCGACCAACTGAAACGCTTTGGCGGGCAACACTTCATCGACCATGGCATCGACGGCAAGGGGCTGCGTATCTGCGTGATGGACGGCGGTTTCCCGAAAGTCGACACCCACCCCGCCTTCAAGCACCTGCGCGACAACCACCAGATCCTCAAGACCTACAACTTCCCCAACAAGCGCGAAGACGTGTATGGATGGAGCACCCACGGCACCATGGTGCTGAGTTGCATCGCCGGCCTCAACGAACAAGGACAGAAACTGGGCCTCGCCACGGGTGCCGAGTTCCTGCTGGCCCGTACCGAAATCGACCCCGAACCCTTCAAGGAAGAGATCTGGTGGGCTCAGGGGGCCGAATGGGCCGACAAGAACGGCGTCGACATCATCAACAGCTCGCTGGGCTATGGCAAGGACCGCCACTGGACCAAGGACATGGACGGCACCTCCTACGTGGCCAAGGCTGCCAACAAAGCCGTGGAGAAAGGCATCCTCATCTGCAACTCCGCCGGCAACGAGGGCGACGACCAACGCTGGATGACCATCATCACCCCCTCCGATGCCGAGAACGTGCTCTGCGTGGGCGGCATCGTCAACGACCTCGAGTTCTACCACCACATCAGCTTCAGCTCCTTCGGGCCCACCGCCGACAAGCGGAGGAAACCCGATGTCTGCGCTTTTGGAACGGCGGCGGTGGCCAACCCCTCGGGCGGCTTCACCAATGCCTCCGGCACCTCGTTCTCCAGCCCGCTGACGGCCGGCTTCTGCGCCTGCGCCTGGCAGACCAGGCGCGACCTGACCGCCTTGCAGATGAAGGAGGAGATCCAGAAATCCGCCGACCTCTACCCCTATTTCGACTACGCCTACGGCTTCGGCGTGCCCCAGGCGGCCTATTTCACGGGCGAGAAGACCACAACCGAACGCACTTTTGACTTCGTCGAGGGCATGGACGACATCAAGATCCTCTTCAACGGCAAACCCACCGGACATGAGGCCTTCGTCAACGTGGAAGGCGCCGATGGTGTGCTGCTGGGTTACTACAAGCTCGACATCCCCAAGGAAGACACGATCACGTTGAAGAAAAGCGATCTGGGCACTGGCACCCAACTGAACGTTTCATATGGCGGTTTCTTCGATAGCCTTCCCCTCAATGGCCAAGGCACTGCCTTCCAGCCGCTCACCGAGGAGATGGCCCATGTGAACAACGCCCAAAACAGCACCTTCAAAGCCATCAAAGAGGAAGGCTGGCAGAACACCTTCTTCTTCCAATATGACTACAACCTGTTCACCGACGTTTGGAATGGCTTCAACCGCCACCTTGCTTTCGGTAAACGTCACTATTTCGGCAAGACCTATAAAATCGGATTCGGGTGGAGCCTAAACTGGAACCACTTCGTCGCCAAGAACAGCCTCGGAGTCGACGACCGCAAGACCATCATGCGCCAAATCCAGTTCCGAGGCGAGTTGCTCCAACGCATCGTCATGCGCCGTATCGGTGTCAATTGGGATCTGGGTGCCTACGGCGGCGTCAACCTCACCCGTCGGGTGGAACTCCGTGACAAAGTCACCTTCCTCGATGACAACCACCAAGCGGTGAACCCTGCCCCTTACGACGAGAGCGTCTCCACCTACTTAACGGGCTGCACGGCCATGAACCGCTTCGAATACGGTCTCACCACCCGCATCAGCTACAGCATCGCAAACATGATCAACGTGGGCGTCTATGGTCAGTACCGCCTCTCCGACATCATCACCAAGCAAGACTTCCTCATCGGCGATCCAGCTAATCAGCCTTCACCGTGGAGCATCGGCATCGAGTTTGAGATTGCACCGTAAGACAGCTTTCGGTTATTCTTGCTATCGGGAACCTATGGTTTTTTCCAATCGCAACGGGTCCTGCCGATTGTTCCAAATAGCAATGATGGTTATTTGTCCATTATCCAAGGAATAGACTACCGCGTTTTGACGTATATTGAACAATCGCACTTCATTGCCATGATAGGCAATGCCTTCGAAGAACACGCCAAGATGGGGGAATGATGAAAGAAGATCAACACGCTCCATCACCTCCTCAAAGCATTTTTTCGAAGCGTCCCAACCGAATTGCTGGCATACATATTCGATTTCACCTTCCAAATCAATTGAAGCAGAAGGATGCCACACCACCTCAAAAACCATAACGCTCGCGGATTTCGGCAAAGACCTGTTCGTTTGGGATGGTTTTCACTTCTCCATCCTCCAGTTGACGGATACGCTCTTTAACAACGGATCTCAAGTCCTCTTCTTGTTGGTAACTCAACCCATTAGGCTCCTCGCTCTTCACCACACGAACCCCTTCCGAATTGCGGATCAATTCGTCGAGCTTCTTGGCGAAATCGCTGCCGGATTCGTAGCTGAGGGTGATCGTTTCCATGCCGATGCTGATTGTCATTGGATGGGCAAAGGTAACCAGTTTTTCTCAATGTTGCGTCATCATTTTCAACTTTTTTTTTAAAACTAACGATGCAAAGATAGCGAAACTATTTTAATAACGTCATCATTTCTAATTAATTTTGTTCTAATCCAAAATAATCTTTGAAAAAGCATCATTTTACCAAGTTTTTTACTAACTTTGCGCTTACCATTTTTTAAAACGAATCAAAACATGAAAGTACAAGAGTTAGTTGATAAACTCGGACTGAAAGTCCTCTCCGGCGCCAACGGCCTGGATCGCGAAATCGATGGCTGCTACATCAGCGACCTGCTCAGCGACGTGATGGGCAACGCCATGGAAGGCAACATCTGGATCACTCTCCAGACGCACAAGAACGTGATGGCCGTGGCCTCCCTCAAAGAGATGGCCTGCATCATCCTGGTGAAGAATCTGGTCCCCAACGACGAGACCATCGAACAGAGCAACGAGGAAGACCTGCCCATCCTGCAGACCAACCTTCCCACCTACGAAATCGCCGGATTGGTCTACAACCTGTTACACGAGTAAATGGAATTGAACGCATATAGAGCCGACCTCCATATCCACACGGTACTCTCACCGTGCGGCGACCTCTATATGAGTCCCTCAGCCATCGTGGAACAAGCCAAGAAACTCCATCTCGACGTCATCGCCATCTGCGACCATAACACGACAAGGCAGGTGAAGGTGACCCAAAAGATCGGACGCGAAAACGGCATCCTCGTCATCGGTGGCGTAGAGATTACCACCCAGGAGGAAGCCCATGCCCTCGCCTACTTCGAGACCGACGAACAGCTGGACAAGTTCCAGGAATTCCTGGACGCGCACCTGCCCCACATCCCCTTGGACGAGGAGAAGTTCGGCTACCAGCTCATCGTGGATGAAAACGAGGAAGTCGAAGGCGAAGAGGAGTGGCTGCTTTGGTCTGCCTTGGACGCCGACCTCGACGAGCTGTACGACGTGGTGCATCGGATCGGTGGACTTTTTGTCCCCGCCCATGTCAACAAACCCGCCAGCAGCTTGGTGAGCCAACTGGGTTTCGTCCCACCCGACATCAAGGCGGATGCCCTGGAGATCTCCAAACACGTCAAGAAAGAAGACTTCCTGAAGAAATACGCCTACCTCAAGAAGTTCAACTTCACCAAAAGCAGCGACGCCCACTTCCTCCACATCATCGGCGAGGTGCACTGCGTGCTCCACATGTACGACAAGACCTTCGACGAGTTCCGCAAGACCCTCCACGGCGAGGACGGACGCTACATCGACACCGAACCCAACGAAAAACTGCAACTCCTTTATGGATAGAATATTATGAAAGAATTAGCCATGCACGTATACGACCTGATGGAAAACTCGACCGCGGCCAACTCGACCCTGGTGGAGCTGACCATCAAGGACAGCCTCAAAGACAACGTCTACGACTTCACCATCAAGGACAACGGTAAGGGCATGACCCCCGAGTTCCTGGCCAAGGTGACCGACCCATGGACCACTTCACGCACCACCCGCAAGGTGGGGTTGGGACTGCCGTTGATCAAGATGAACACCGAGAACATGGGGGGCGGCATGCACATTGAGAGTGAGGTCGGCAAGGGCACCGTGCTCCATTTCTGGTTCCAGCACGACCACATCGACCGTCCCCCCATGGGCGACTTGGCAGGCTCCTTGGTGATGCTGTTCTCGGCCCATCAGGACATCCATTTCATCTACACCCACATCACCGACGAAGGCGAGTTCGTGTTCGACACCGACGAGGTGAAGGAAGCCCTCGACGGGATGCCCATGAACGACGTCCATATCATGAAGTATCTCAAGGAGATGATCCAGGAGAATCTGAAAGAAATCCATTATAACGATTGAACGGTGGCACCCCATCGGAGTGCGCTGTCGGTAACCACGGGCTGAAAGCCCTGAGACAAAACAGAAAGATCAATAAAAAACATAAAGAAAAATGACCCTCAAAGAAATTGCCGATTTGCTGGAGGCCAAGGTCCTCTGCGGGCACGACCGCCTGAACGAAGAACATGAAACGGCCTTTGCCTCCGACCTGATGAGCGACGTGCTCACCTTGGGCGACTACAACCCCGTGATTCTCACCGGCCTGTGCAACATGCAGACCATCCGCACCTGCGAGATGGGCAACCTCGACATCATCGTCCTGGTGCGTCGCAAAAAGGCCTCGGAAGAGATGATCGAAGAGGCCGAAGACGAGGGCATGGTCGTCATGGAATGTGACTTCTCCATGTTCAAGGCCTGCGGTCTGCTCTTCAAAGCGGGCATGCTGCCCATTTTCTAATGTCCAACCAAAACGAAACGCCATGCATCTCGAATACCAAGTTTTTGAAGCGGACTTTGTGAACGCCGGAGCCGCATCGAGCGCCATCAAGAAGACCTTGAAACAACTCAACGTCAACCCCCAGATCGTGAAACGGGTGGTCGTCGCACTCTACGAAGCCGAAGTCAACGCCATCGCCCACGCCTACGGAGGCATGATCTACGCCGACATCGAAGCCGACAAGATCATCGTCAAGGTCGTGGACAAAGGCCCGGGCATCCCTGACATCGAATGGGCCATGCAGGAAGGAAACTCCACCGCCTCGCCCGAAGTGCGCAACATGGGATTCGGTGCGGGCATGGGCTTGCCCAACATACGCAAGAACGTCGACCGCCTCGACGTCCAGTCCACCGTCGGTGTCGGCACCACCGTCGAGATGGAGGTACATTTTTAAGTAGTCAGAAGACAGAAGATAGGAGAAAGAATCATGGACAAGACACCATTTTTTCACGCGCTGACCCTCGACGAAGACGCCTGCATCGGCTGTTCGCACTGCATGAAGGCTTGCCCCACCGAGGCGTTACGGGTCCGCAACGGCAAGGCCGTGCTCTACCCCGACCGCTGCATCGACTGCGGCAACTGCTTCAAGGTATGCCCTACCAAAGCCATCTACATCCAACAGGACGACTTCGACTCCATCTTCAACTTCAATTGCCGGGTGGCCCTGGTACCCTCGGTGTTCATGGGGCAGTTCCCGAACGACGTCACCGTGTCGCGGATCTACCAGATCCTCCATGAAATCGGATTCACGCATGTCATCGAGACAGAGGCGACCGTCCCGATCTATACCGAGGCCAAGAACCGGTATGCCGCCGAGCATCCCGACATCCGGCCCCTCATCTCCACTTTCTGCCCGGCCATCGTGCGGCTCATCCAAGTCAAGTTCCCCGGACTGGTGGAGAACCTGATCCCCCTCAAGGCACCCATCGACTTGACGGCCATGTTCATCCGCCGCAAGATCCAGAAAGACGAGTCCTACAGCCCCGACGACATCGGCATCTTCTATATCACCCCCTGCGCGGCGAAGATCGCCGCGGTGAAAAGCCCCGTCGGCGAGGAGCGTTCCTTGGTGGACGGGGTCATCAACATGGACTCGCTCTTCAACCGGGTCTTCAAACGCATCAAGGAACAAGGCAAGGGCTTCAAGGAAGTGAAACTGCCAGTTTCGCAACTTTCCGCCGACAGCGTATTGACCTCCCTCACCAATGGGGAACGCCGCCTGTCGAACGCCAAGCACTCCTACTCCATCGACGAGATCCACAACGTGATCGAGTTCCTAGAGAAGGTGGAAAACGACGAGATCGAAGACGTCGACTTCCTGGAACTCCGCGCCTGCGACCAGAGCTGCCCCGGCGGCATCCTCACCTGCGACAACCGTTTCCTGATGTGCGAACGCATCTTCGCCAGGGCCCGCAAGGTGGCCGACCGCGAGCGCCGTGGCGAACAAGCCAAGGACCACGAGGTGGAAAGCGAACGCAACTACCTGAACAACAATGCGAAGGTAGGCGAAATCAACCCCCGTTCCATGCTGGTCCTCGACGAGGACATCTCCCAAGCACTGGACAAGATGAAACGCATCAACGAACTTCGGGCCAAGCTGCCCCAGAAAGACTGTGGTGTATGCGGCGCCCCTACCTGCGATGCACTGGCGCGCGACATCGTCATGAACGAAGCCAAGCTCAGCGACTGCATCTTCATGAAACAGGAATAAACCGCACTATCCAATGTGATGCACACGGGTCCGCTTCCGCTTCTCCTCGCGGCGGACCGCACCATTCAGCATATAGACGGCGAAGAAACCCACCGCGGCCATCAGCAGGGAAACGAAAAACGCCCCGTCGATGGTGGGCAGATGGAAGACATAGTCCAGCATGTCTGCCGAAGGCTCTTTCCATGGATACACCACCGGCAAGCTGCCCAGCATGAATCCCGACATGGCCGACAGGGTCTCGTTGCGGAAATCCCGCATCAGCCAGGAAAGCAGATAGGAGAAACTCACGATGCTGACAATCGATCCCAAGGCAAATGGCAACAGGACACGGAAGCCCTCCATGAAGGTGGCCGACTTGGTCAGGGCAGGGATGGCATGGGTGACGATCAGCTCGTAGTTGCCCATCAACAGCATCAGGTGCGAGCCGGAGATTCCCGGGACGACCATGCCTGTGGCACCTACCATGCCACAGATGAAGAGGTACAGGAAACTATCGTTGGAGACCGGGTTCAAGTGAATGGACAGCAGGAAAGAGACCACAAAACCGATCACCAAGATGAGGATGTTCTTGACACTCACCTTCTCGATGCTTTTCATCACATTGATGACCGAGGCGATGATCAAGCCGATGAAAAAGGCCCATACGAAGACCTCGTACGACTTCAGCACCTGCTTTAGGAAGAGCGCGGTGAACACCATCCCCACCATCACGCCCAACACGAGGGTGACAAAGAAACGGAAATCCGTCCTACGGCCAAACTCCGTGAACTCCCCTTTGAAGAGATACTTGAAATTCTTGTGATTCAGCGCCTTGATGGAGTTGATAAAGCGCTCAAAAACGCCGAGCACCAAGGCGATGGCCCCACTGGAGATGGGGACCACATTGACGGCACCCATCAGCAGCCCCTTGACAAAAACCTTTAGGCCATTCCAAAACCGCATGTTCGAACGTTTTATAGCACAACGAAAAAAGTATCTGTTTGGTATGAGCAAACGAAAAGAATTAATGCATCAAGAAACGTACCAGATCAAGACAGCACTTCGGCATAACAATCGAAATAGTCGGCTTGGGTGATCTTGGTTTGATAGAACGCACCGATGCGCAGCTCCTGCGTAGCCGGAATCAGGATCTCGTCGTCCACCTCGGGCGAGTCGTATTGCGAACGACCGACATAATAGTCGCCTTCCAAGCGGTCGATGAGCACTTTTTCCGTCCTTCCCACCCGTTGGCCGTTGATTTCCAAGGAAATATTCTGCTGGATTTCCATCAGCTTATCCACACGGACTTGCTTGACTTCATCGGGCACATCGTCGGGCATCTCGTATGCAGGCGTCCCCGCTTCAGGCGAGAAGGCAAAGACACCGGCACGCTCAAAACGCATGTCCCTGACAAACTGGCACAGCTCCTCAAAATCCGCCTCCGTCTCCCCTGGGAACCCCACGATGAAGGTGGTCCGGAAAGCGATGTCGGGTACGTGTTTGCGGACGTTCTCCACGAAACCGATGGTCTGCTCACGATCCACCCCGCGCCGCATGTCCTTCAGGAGATGGGTGCTGATGTGCTGCAACGGCAGGTCGATGTAATGGCAGATCTTGGGGTTTTCGCGCATCAGGTCGAGCAACGCATCCGGGAACCCCAGCGGATAGCCATAGTGCAGACGGATCCACTCGAAGCCTTCGATGTCGCACAACGCTTTCACGAGCTCCACGATGTGCGATTTGCCATCGAGGTCGTGGCCGTAATAGGTCAGGTCTTGGGCAATGAGGATCAGCTCCTTCACGCCATGGCGGGCCAGCTGGCGGGCCTCCTCCAGCAAGGCTTCCATCGGCACGGAGACATGCGGTCCCCGAATCAAGGGGATGGCACAGAAGGCGCAACGGCGGTTGCAGCCCTCCGAGATCTTCAGGTAGGCGTAATGTCGGGGCGTAGACAACACCCGACGGCTGCAGTAATCGGTCGACACCGGCTCCTTGAGGAGGTCGGCGGCAATCAGGTTGACGCTTTCCACCCCATAGAAGCCATCGACTTCATGGATCTCCTCCTGCAACTCCTTCTTGAAACGTTGGGAAAGGCAGCCGGTGACATAGAGCTTCTTGATCTTTCCCTGCTTGCGCAGCTCGGCATATTCGAGAATGGTATCCACCGATTCCTCTTGGGCGTCGCCGATAAAGCCACAGGTATTGATGATCACGACCTCCGACGGCCGGTCCGAGTCATGACGGATCACATAACGGTGTTCCAGCAATGCCGCCAAATGCTCCGAATCCACCTTGTTTTTGGAGCATCCGAGGGTGACGATGTTCAATACCGCTCTTTTACCGGAATCACCCATCTTCATCATTCACATAAAATTAGTTCTACAGCCCATTCCACCGATTCGGTTCCCAAGGCTTTGGTAATGACATAAAGCTCATGACCGTTGGAATTGGCAAAAACGAAATACGGCTCAGGAGTATAGGCCGTCATGTTTCCTTCGCTGTCAAAAGCATGGTAATCCTCCAATCGGATCTTATCCTCGAATGTATAATTGTCGGAGTGATGCACATAAACAAACGGCATGTGGGGATTATAATACCAATCCCTTGAGCCCGACAAAATATAAAGGTGCTTGGCACTTTCCAGATGTTCAAGCCAGACGATGTTGTTGAAATAGCTTGTGCCCCCTTCAAAACGCAGTTCACCACAATAGGACATGTCAGAAGCCCTTATTACCGTGCCCGCTTTGGTGAAGACTCGACTGCCTTCTTCCGAGCACCACAAATCCCCACCTGCAGGATAATTACCATGGTATGGCCATGAAAACATGAACTCAGCCGCGCCTTGTTCCATACTGTATTTGTCTATATAAGATGGGGAAAGGCCATTGCTGGCAACATACAAAGAGTTCCCCGAAGGATGTGCTTTTGTTCTGGATCCAGCATAAACCAATCCATCCGCCAGGATGTCGGTAGCATTCGGGATCGCGACATGAATGCAATGCAACTGCACCCATTGATCTCTGGCAGGGATAATGTACGCCCATCCGTTATCACCCAATGCGATATCAAAAGCACTGCAACCTATGGAATGGGTATAAACCAGACTGGATGACTGCAAATCCACATAGCTCACATAACCGTCGTGACCCACCGCTGCCTTGGTTCCATCGGAAGAGATGGATACACACCTCGGGTAGTAGGACAGCGGCACGACGTCAATCGTTCTGAGCGAGGGATGATAGATGTTTAACGTGCCGTCGGCGGTGACAAAAACCAACAGGTCGGTGGCTTTGGAATACTCTGCGTCGATGACCTCCGATGACAACATCAGTTTCCTCTCGACAACCACTGCGACGGTATCCACCACATTCTCGTTCAACGTTACATACAAATAGGGATCGGATTCCGCGACTGCCTGGTTCCAAAGAATGTTTATGGGAATCTCGACCTGGCTTTCCACCCCGATCTGACCTTCTGTCTGCAGTACGCTTACCGCTCCAGACGACGAAGTGATCGAATAGGAAATCGGCACGTTGCCCGTGTTAGCAATGCAAAGTGGCATCGGGTCGCATCCTGAATAGAAAAACAATGTATCCGGCATGGAATAGTCCATGAATTCCTCAGGAAAGCCCTTCAAAGCGATCTTGTGACATCCTATATTGTATTCTACGTTCAGAGCCCCTTCCAAGCAGAAGAGCGCATGATCCAAATGGGACGTAATGTTCACCACGACGGTATCCTCATTGCCGATAGAACCATGACTGGGATTCGATTCTATCCAATCGGGTCCCAACAACGTGAAAGTGAACGTATTCGTCAACCCCTCCGCTGTAATCAGCACCTGCCTGGTTTCTTCACCATGAAAAACAAGGGAATCGCAGGAAACATGCAGCACGGGTTGAGGCGGCTCAGGCTGACAACCAACGAAAAACAAAACCGCCAAGCATGCAAGAAGAAAATTGATCTTTTTCATAACACATCTTATTCAAACAGAGAATCCACAAACGCTTTCCGGTCGAACACCTGCAAGTGGTCGATGCCTTCGCCGACGCCGATGTACTTGACCGGGATCTTGAACTGGTCGGAGATGCCGATGACGACGCCGCCCTTGGCGGTGCCGTCGAGCTTGGTCAGCGCCAAGGCGTTGACCTCGGTGGCGGCGGTGAACTGCTTGGCCTGCTCGATGGCATTTTGGCCCGTGGAGGCATCGAGTACCAGCAACACCTCATGGGGCGCATCGGGGATGACCTTCTGCATCACCATCTTGATCTTGGTAAGCTCACGCATCAGGTTCACCTTGTTGTGAAGACGGCCGGCGGTATCGATGATCACCACGTCGGCATCCTGAGCCACGGCCGATTTCACGGTGTCGTAAGCCACGGAAGCCGGGTCGGCCCCCATGCCCTGCTGGACGATGGGCACACCCACGCGGTCAGCCCAGATCTGGAGCTGCTCCACCGCAGCGGCGCGGAAAGTGTCGGAGGCACCCAGCACCACCTTCTTGCCTGCCTTCTTGAAGTTATGCGCCAACTTGCCGATGGTCGTGGTCTTGCCCACGCCGTTGACACCCACCACCATGATCACGTAGGGTTTCTGGCCCGTGATGTCGAAGGTGGTGCCGTCGCCGGACTGGTTTTCCTGCAACAACGCCATGATCTCCTCCTTGAGGATGGTGTTCAACTCATCGGTACCGACATACTTGTCACGCGCCACCCTTTTCTCGATGCGCTCGATGATCTTGAGGGTGGTATCGACGCCCACATCGGAGGTGATCAGGATCTCCTCCAGGTTGTCGAGCACCTCGTCATCGACTTTCGATTTGCCGGCGATGGCGTGGGAAATGCGGCTGAAAACGCTGGTCTTGGTCTTTTCCAACCCTTTGTCCAGGTCTTCTTTTTGTTCTTTCTTTTTGGTTAAAAATGAAAACAGGCCCATAGCTTCACTTTATTACACGAAAAAATAGCTCTCCCATAGCGTCATGGAAAAGCTATTGTATTTTGGTTGTTAAGAAACGCAACTTATCTTTTGGCGAGGAATTCCTGAACCTTGTCGACAGGAACGATGGTCTCTTCAAAATAATAGGCGCCGGTCTTCTCAGAACGCTTCATGCGGATGACCTTGCTGTATTCTTTACCCAGGGTACGAAGGGTAGCAACTACTTTCTTTGCCATAGCTCTTACTTATTTGATCTCCTTGTGGAGGGTCATTCTTTTCAAAATCGGGTTATACTTCATCAATTCAAGACGGTCGGGGGTGTTCTTCTTGTTCTTGAAGGTAAAGTAACGAGAAGTACCGGGCATACCGCTTGCCTTATGCTCTGTGCACTCGAGGATCACCTTGATACGTGCGTCTTTCTGTTTCTTTGACATAGCTTATCTTTCCTTTCAAAATTTCGGACTGCAAAATTAGAACATTTTTTTTAATTGACAAGGGCAAAAACACTATTTTTTCAAAAAATCCGTCATGGGTGCCCGGGGTTCCGCTGTGGCGGAACCCCGGGTTACCGAGATTGAACCCCTACGGGGTTCATCCTGCGCCCTTTTTAATCCAGGGGTTCCACCCCTGGCTACCGAGATTAAACCCCTACGGGGTTCTTATACCCTAAAGACGGTGTCTCTTATCCCTCAATTACTCTGTTGACGATGGCCAGGATCTCAGCCTCTTCCTTGAGGGCTGCGGCTTCAATCTCAGCGGCATCCTTCAGGATCTGGGCCTTGAACTCCTCGTCTTTCAAGGAGGCGGCGTTGATCTTCACGTTCAGATGGGCACCCATCACGGCAGAACGGGCACACAAGGCACCCACGCCGGCGTCGGTGACGGAGTTCGGGTTGCCGGTCTCGGCCATGGCACGGACCACCTCGAAGGCCTTGAAGGCGACCTTCATCGTGCGGAAAGGCACCTGGGTGGCATACTTGGTGGCCTCTTGGATGGCGGCGCTACGGGCAGCCTTTTCTTCGTCGGTCTTCTTCGGCAAGCCAAAGGCATCCATGATCTTGTTGAAGGCGTTGGTATCCTCGTCGACCAGTTCCAGCAGCTCGTCTTTGATGGCCTGACCCTTGACGGCCCAGTTGGAGAACTCCTCCCAGCGCTCGTCCCAGCCCGGCTTGTGCGACGACAGGTTGGCGACCATCGTGGCCAACGAAGCGCCCAGGGCACCCATGTAGGCCGAGATGGAGCCACCACCCGGAGCGGGGCTTTCGCTAGCGGTCTCGTTGGCGAAGCCGGTGCAGGTCATGTCGACCAGCTTTTTCTGGCTGTGGTCTTCGATGAGGTATTCGATGACCTTCTCTTTCGGGTCGAAAGGCTTCAGGTCGTCCAAGCCCATCGACTTGATGGCGATCTTCATGATCTCCTCCTCGCTCACGCCAAGGCTGCGCTGCTGCTTGGCCAGGTAGAACCTGCCGGCATCCATCAGCACCTTCTTGGGAACCAGACCCACGATCTCGCAACCGGTGACACGCACGCCACGGGCAGCGGCCTTGGCACAGACCTCCTCGAAGCACACGTGGACGGGCGACACGCTGATGTTGGTGATGTTCATCGACACTTGGGCGATGCCGTAATCCTCGATGAACCAACCGATGGCCTTGGTGGCCTTCAGGGTGCCGGGGATCATGATCGGCTTGCCGTTCTCGTCTTTCATCGGCTTGCCAGTCACCTTGCCGCCTTCACGCATCGGACGGCCCTTTTCACGGACGTCGAAAGCGATGGCATTGGCGCGGCGCGTCGAGGTGGTGTTGAGGTTATAGTTGATGGCCACGAGGAAGTCGCGGGCACCCACCTGGGTGGCACCCGTGTGGGCCACATGCTCGTTCCATTCGTTGGGACCGAAGTCGGGCTTCCACTGCTCGGTGCCAAGGCGCGAGGCCAGACTCTCGTACTCACCCGTGCGGCAGTAAGCGAGGTTGCGGCGCTCCTTGATGTAGGCGGCCTCTTCGTAGCAGTAGATCGGGATGTCCAGCTCGTCGCCGAGGCGCTTGCCGAGCTTGTGGGCATATTCGACCACCTCTTCCATGGTGATGTTGCTCACAGGGATGAGGGGGCACACGTCGGTAGCGCCCTGACGCGGGTGGGCACCGTGGTGCTGGCTCATGTCGATGAGTTCGGCGGCTTTCTTCACCACGCGGTAGGCGGCTTCGCACACAGGCTCGGGCTCACCCACGAAGGTGATGACGGTGCGGTTGGTCGTCATACCGGGATCCACGTCCAGCAGCTTCACGCCTTCCACTTTCTCGATTTCAGCAGTAACTTGGTCAATGATGTTTTTATCGCGGCCTTCACTGATATTCGGCACGCATTCGATCAATTGTTTCATTATAATTGAGATTTAATAATAATCGGTTCCAATTGGGCTGCAAAGGTACGGCTTTTTCGACACAAAAAGAAAAACCTTCTGTTTTTGAATCAAAGGAAACGTTATTCTTTTTCATCCGGCCCCGGTATCTCGATCGTATCCGGCTCCGGCGCCAACACATCACCTTCTAACAGATACGGTCCATCGGGGTCGGTGGTATCCGTCGGCAAGGTAGTCGCTGGGGGATCAGGGGTGGCGGGCACCCTTCCCGTGACCTGAGGACCGAGATGAGAACAGGACGAGGCGGTGAGCATCGTCCCCAGCGACAAGCCGGCAATGACCGCCGCCTTGCCCATACGCTGACGTTTCTCCAGCTCACGTTCCAGGTAACGCACTTCCGCCTCACACCTCGGGCAGGTGCCGAGGCAGTCACCTTTATAGGTGCATTCCTCGATCACCAAGTTAATATCATTCTCCTCCGCAATCTTCCGGCGGATTTCCTTCAAGATCTTGCAAGTTTGTTTTCCTTTGGCCATAATTTCACCTTATTATATAATTGAACTCATCGAAATGCTTCACCCCCATGACCTTGAGGCGCTCCATGCTTTGCGCCACAGCTTCATCCGTATTGAAATCAGGAATATGGGGAACGCGTACCATAATGCTTTCGGCGCCTCTACGCTGCAAAAGCCATTCCAAATTCTTCAATGTCAATAAATTATCTTTCCCAGTATATGCCCGATAGATCTCGGGGTTCATGTCTTTGATATCCACGATATAGCCGTCCAACACGGGATCAAGCGCCTCCATCTTTTCGAAAGGCACGTTGAGACTGGTCTCCGCCAGCAGCTGCCATTGGGGACCGCACAAGGCACGGAATTCCTTGATGAAGTCCACCTGCAGCATGGGTTCACCCCCGCCGAAGGTCACACCACCCTTGGTGGCCAGAAAATAGAGCTGGTCGATCTTGACTTCAGCGAAAAGCGACTCGGGGGTGTATTCCCGACCTTTTGTCGGGTCCCAACAGGTGTAATTCAAGCAGTATTTGCAACGCAAGGGACAGCCGTTGAAGGCCACCAAGGTGGTCACACCGTCGCCATCGGTGGCCAACCGATGCCGGGAGATGCCGATGACCTTGGCCGCTGTCATTGCATCACCAACCGCTCGCTCCGTTTGACCCGATCCGCACCGGTGAAGGAGATGCCGAACTGGACGTTCAGGTTCGAAGCGTTGGCGGGATTCAGGAAGCCGAACACGTTGTTGGAAGCCACGTACACCAGCAAGCCGCCGAGGTTGGCGCTCAAGCCGACGCCAAGGTTGGCGTAACTGCCTGGCATCATGGTATAGGTGGCCACCACGTCAAACTGGTCGGAGAAGGCCCCGTTGTAGGCGAGGGTCAAGGCAGGCTGGAACCGGAGGCCGTTGTAGCGTCCCCATAGCTGGGCGGCAAAACGGTTTTCTTCCGTCACATCCCAATACCCACGGACCATCACCGAGGTGTTCAGCCCCGTGAAATAGCCTTTCAGGTGTTCCGATTGGATATCGTAATACTGGCTCAGGGAATCGACAAACGCACCGAGATAATGAGGGTCGTCGATCATCCCCTGGACCTGTTCCTCGGTCAGTCCGGAGAAAACGAAAGCCCCGTCGTGGTATAACGATCCGCCGTCTTTCACGTCACCGGTCAGCCGCATCGAGAAGTTGTTCCAATGGATGAGGCCCAAGTCGTTGATCGCAGCATCCACGCCAAACTCGTCGTTGAAGCGGTACTCCGCTCCCAAGTCGATGCCACCGCCGTAGTTCTTCATCAGGTTCATGATGTTGAAACGGCCGTCCTTGATCTTGAACGTGCCGTCCACATAGTCGATCTCGTAAGGCAGCGTGGCCCGGGCATCGAGACCACCCGTGAGGGTCAGCGCATAGCTGTCGGGGTCGGTGACCAGGGTCGCACCCAGCTGGCGCGACTTGCCATCGGCATAGCCCATCAGGAACTTCACCCGGAAACCGATGTTCCAATGGTAGTCGAGACACATCTGATAGCCCAGGTTGAACTCCTGCCAGGCCCGGGCAGCGACGCCCAGCTTGACCACCGCGGGATGTTCCTCACCCAGGAAATTGGCGTTACCCTGCAGCAACAGGGCCATCATGTCCTTGTTGTAGTGGAACGACTCGATCTCACGGAAACGATGGCTGTAGGTGAAAAAACCATGGCGGGTACGGCGTCCGCAATGGAAGATGTCGAAATCCACACTCGTGTTGACGAAGTTGTTTCTATGAAGGCTCTTGAGCCCTTGGTCCAAATCCATCGCCACAGGCTGTCCGTATTCGTTGAAACGGAAGAACCGGTCGTATTTCAAGCCGATGTTCTGCACCCCGATGTTGATGCCGCCCAGTCCCATGTCGAAATAGCCGAATTCCGCCGTATAGGTGGCTGGATTGGCAAACATCGACCTCGGGTTGTTGCGCATGAAATCAACAGGCGAAACCGACTGAGCCATACTGAAGGCGCTCCAAGCCGCCAACAAAAACGCTGTCAAAACGATCCTTTTCTTTCTCATGGCTGCTCCCTCCTATTCGTATTGTCCAACATGATACAATTCACCGTCGTAGATCACATCCATCTTCAGCGCCACGCCCAGGCCGTTCTCCAGGTTCAGGAGCACATCGCGGTTGTCGGTGTCGATGGCGAAGCGCATGATCAGCTTGTTGGCTGCAAACAGGCTGGCCAGCCGTTTCTGGGTCACCGAGATCGAAGCCTCCGTACGCACCGGCCGTCCTTCGAAGGCACCTGCGATGAAATGGTCGTTTTCGAACAACGAATCGGTCACCATGCCCGTCACACTGTCCATGGTGAAGAGCTGGGCCTTCAAGTTGAAGGGGATCTCCGAGTCAAACGCCAGATGCAGGATCACCTCCTGGATGGCTTGAGGATAATCGATCTCGGACAGGCGCATCGACAGGGTGTCCAGGTAATAGACGCCGGGGATGTTGAACTTCATGGGAACCACCGCCTCGGCGGCCACCCCGATGGAAGAAGTGTCGTACACCGTCACCAGGTTCTCCATGCCTTCGGGGTTGAAGATGAACTCACCCGAGGCATAGATCCGGTTATGGTCGGTGCTCACCTCCAGCCGAAGGGTCTCGTCGAACAGCGAGATCATCGTCGGCGCATAATGGAGGTTATAATAGGCGGGATAGTGGTCGAGCAACAGGGAAGGCGCCACCGCCTCGCCGGAGAGCTCGGCGGTGTCGATCCGCAACTGGGCCGACAGCTGGAAGGAGTTCCTGGCCTGGATCTTCAACTTGGTGTCGATCAGCTTCAGGGAGCCCACCACATGATCGATCGGCAGGGAGAACGGCTCGTCGAGTTCGAAAGGCGCCGCATAGGCCTTGACCCAGCCGCTCAGCATGCCGATGCAGAAATCGCGCACCCCGATGCTGGCATCGAACTGGTACTTGGGATCCAACAGATCATACATCTGGTAATGGATCTCGTATGAGAAACGCAGGATGTTGGCCGAATCGGTCTCCACCCGGATGCCGGCCAGGTCAAGCTCGATCTCCTCACCCACCTCGAACGTCCGCTCCAAGGGGTTCCCATCCGGATCGAAGATGTCGTCGGAACGCAAGACGATCTCGGTGAAATGGCCGATGTTGCTTTCCATCCTGAAGAAGATGACACCCGACTTGATGTATGCCGAATGCAGGGCCGCAGCATCAGAACGCAGCTCCACATACTGGTCGAACGAGACCATGGTGTCGATGGGGTTGTCCAGCACGTACTGATAGGGGTTGTCCACTTCGAAATGGGCGCTGTAACTCACATCGTTGTATTTCATCACATCGGTACCCTTGATGATGGGATCCATCACAAAACGGTACTGCACCTGCAGGTTGCCGTTTTCGTCGGCCGAAACCATGTCGTTGTCGTTCAGTTGCGACAACACCTGCTCCAGGGTAATATGGGCCGACCCGACGGGTAGCTTCCAATGGCCCGATCCCTCGACCGATTCCAGCTGGCTGAAGTCGAACCGGTTCTTGTTGCAGGAAAAGGCCAGCACGGCAAGCAGCGCCAGCACCATCCCTGATACCATCCATTTTCTCATGATATATATTTCTATGATTATATTTAAGACGATTATACAAACTTCCCGTTCAGCACCATCTTGGCCACCTTGTTGGCGCCATAATAGTAAGGCATGAACTCCAGTTGGGCCATCGGCTCGGTGATGATGAGGTTGGCCACCTTGCCACGGGTGATGCTTCCCAGCTCCTCGCTGACGCCCATCGCATAGGCGGTGTTCAGGGTGGTGGCGTTCAAGGCCTCCTCGGGCGTCAGCCGGTAACGGATGCAGGCCATGGAAAGGATGAGCTGCATGTTGCCCGAAGGCGAGGTGCCCGGGTTGAAGTCCGAGGCCATAGCCACAGGCAGTCCCGCCTGGATCATCTCACGGGCCGGCGACAAGGGCAGGTTCAAGAAGAAGGCGCATCCCGGCAGGATGGTCGGCATGGTCTCGGTATCCTTCAGGCATTCGATCTCCTCACGGCCGATCTGTTCCAGATGGTCGACCGAGATGGCACCGTATTTCACGCCCACCTGCACGCCACCCGAGACGGCCATCTCGTTGGCATGGATCTTCGGACGCATCCCGTATTTGATGCCCGCCATCAGGATCCGTTCGGTATCCTCGCAGGTGAAGAACCCTTGGTCGCAGAACACGTCGATGAAGTCGGCCAAGTCTTCCGAAGCCACCAGGGGAATCATCTCGTTGATGACCAGATCGACATAGTCTTCTTGATGGCCACGGTATTCCATGGGGATGCCATGCGCACCCAAAAAATTCGACTTGATGGTCAACGGGCTGTTTTCACGCAGCCGGCGGATCACACGCAGCAGCTTCAGCTCGCTCTCGGTGGTGAGCCCATAGCCACTCTTGATCTCGATGGCGCCCGTACCCATGCGCATTACCTCGTCGAGGCGTTGCCAAGCCATGTCGTAGAGCGCGTCTTCCGAGGCGGCAGCCGTCGCCTTGGCGGAGTTGAGGATGCCTCCTCCCCGCTTGGCGATCTCCTCGTAGCTCAAGCCGCGGATCTTGTCGACGAACTCCATCTCACGGGAGTTGGCATAGACCAGATGGGTGTGCGAGTCGCAGAAAGCCGGCATCACCACGCTCCCCTTCACATCATAGATGCGATGGTTCTCAGCGAGATAACGGCGACAGGCTTCCGAATCCATCGGGCCGTAGTCCGCGATCTTCTTTCCTTTGGTCAATAGAAATGCATCCTTGATTCTGCCCGTTTCGGACATCTCGGCACCTTTCTTGAGCAAGAGGCCCTGCTCCTCGATGCCGACCAATTCCTTGATATTTACAAAAAGCATAGCGTTTTGGGTTGAAGCACCAAAGATATGAAAAATAGTGTTACCTTTGCATTTTCAAGCCACTTAAAAACCATCCTCATGAAAAAAACGCTTCTCCTTGCCATGACACTTCTGACGGTCGCGCTCAGCGCCCAGGCCCAAGGCAAAACCGACGCTTCCAAGGTCAAGCATCTGACATACAAGGAATTCATCAAAAAAGTTTGGGACTTCGAGGCCCACCCGAACACCTTCGAATACAAAGGCAAGCTGCCGGCGGTCATCGACTTCTATGCCGACTGGTGCGGCCCCTGCCGCAAGGTGGCGCCCATCATGGAGCAACTCGCCAAGGAATACGACGGCAAGCTGCTGGTTTATAAGATCAACGTGGACAACGAGAAGGAACTGGCGGCCGCTTTCCAGGTCAGGAGCATCCCCATGGTGCTGTTCATCCCCGTGAAAGGGAAGCCCATGGTGCAGGTGGGCGCCATGCAGGAAGCGGGTTACAAGAAAGTCATCGAGGAACACCTGATCCAATGACGCTCTTCAGCACCGCCTATTTCCCGTGCCTCCGTTACATGGCACGTTTCCTCGACGAGACACAACCTGTCATCGAGGTCCACGAAACCTATCACAAGCAAACCTACCGCAACCGTTGCCGTGTGATGACGGCCAACGGGGTGCAGGCGCTCAGCGTGCCAGTGATCAAAGTCAACGGCAACCACACCATGACCCGCGACGTGGCCATCAGCTACGTGGAGCCTTGGCAACAGATCCACCGCCGCTGTCTGGAATCTGCCTACAAAGCTTCCCCCTATTTCGACCATTACTACGACCGCCTACGCCCTTTGTTCGAGACGCGATTCGAGCGGCTTATCGAACTGAACGACGCTGCCTTGCAGGCCGTGCTGGAGCTGCTCAAGGCAAAGAAAGCGATCGTGCACACCACCGACTACGTCCACACGACGGAACACGACCTGCGCGAGGCGTTCAGCCCCAAGCAGCCGGCAGCGCCGGGCACCCTGCCCGAATACTACCAGGTGTTCAGCGCCAAATACCCTTTCGCCCCGGACCTCAGCATCCTGGACTTGCTGTTCAACGAAGGGCCGGAGGCTCTTTCCTATCTATATGTTATTAAGGGGATATAGGGGTTTCCCGAAGGCCAACCCCGATATGCGGATGACATTTTTTCCAGGGGTTGCGTACCGCAACCCCGTGGCTACCAACAGGGCACCCCTACGGGGTGTTTTTTTTCGCGATACTTCCTTTTATTTTTCCGGGTAGGCCACCCGGACGTGGTAGATGCTCATCAGTTTCTTCTTCAACACCTTCCGGATCAAGGTGAAGTCGCGCATCGTCAGATCGACGTTCAGGAACTGCCCATCATCCATCTGTTTCTGGATGATGTTGTCGACCAACTTGCCGATGTTGTCTTCATCGGGCTCCTTGAGGCTGCGGGAAGCGGCCTCCACCGAGTCGCAGATCATCAACACCGCGGTCTCCCGGGAGAACGGGATCGGCCCGTGATAGGTGAAATCGGTCGGATCGACCTCCTCGTCGGGATGCAGGCGCTTCTCCATGACATAGAAATACTCCGTGCGACGCGTGCCATGGTGGGTGCGGATAAAGTCGACGACCTGCTCGGGCAACCGGGCCTTCTCCGCCATCTCGATCCCATCCAACACATGCGAGATGATGATCTGGGCGCTCTCCACATTGGAAAGGTCGTTGTGCGAGTTGTATCCACCATGCTGGTTCTCCGTGAAATACATGGGGTTCTTCACCTTTCCGATGTCGTGGTAAAGGGCACCGGTACGGGCCAGCAAGGTGTTGCCGCCGATCGCATACAGCACCTCGTCGCAGAGGTTGGCCACCTGCACACTGTGCTGGAAGGTGCCCGGCGCCGTGGTGGCCAGCTGCCGGAGCAAGGGCGTGTTGGTGTTGTTCAGCTCCATCAGGGTCAACGAGGTGGTCAACCCGAAGAGTCGCTCAAACAAGAACAGCACCGGCAAGGCCAGCATGGTAAACAGCGCATTCAAGGCCAGCAGTCCCACCACCGACCATTGGATGTTCGACGAAGTCAGGAAAGTGAAGGCGACATACACCGCGAAATAGACCACGAAAAGCAACAGCGAGGCAATGAAATAATGCCTCCGGGAATGGTGGTGCGAGAGGATGAAGATCACGATCATGCTGGCTACCAGCTGCATGAAGATGTATTGGAAGGGGTTGGGCACCGCCAAGGCGATCAGCAGCACCGTCACCACCTGGATGGTAAACGCCAGCGCCGGGGTAAAGAACGTCACCGTCACCATGGTCAGCATCACCACCGGCATCATCAGGATGTACGAGGGATGCAGTTTCATGATCCAATAGGACGGGATCACCATGATCAGCATCAGCAGCAGCAACAGGTTGATCTTGCTCAACGCGCTGTACACATCCTTGTTGTGCAAGGCCCTCAGGTATAGCGCCACCATCACCATCAGCAAGGCGACCAGGAAAAACTGGCTCAGCTCCACCTCGAGCAGGTCGTTCGTGGCATAGGCACCTGAGGTATAGGTCCGCTGCAGCGAATTCAACACGGCAAAGGTCCGGTCATCGACAATCTCGCCTTCCGAAATGATCAGCTCGTCCTTCTGGACCATGCTGTACGTAAGGGACACTTTCGACAAGGCCTTGTCGCGTTCCTGTTGGGTCATCGAGGCATTATAACTGACATTCTGATGCAATTCATTCAACAAAAGGTTGGAGACCAGACGGACATCGATGCCCGGATGCGGCTGCTTCATCCACTGCTCCACCGCCTCACGGGCGGTGGTCATGGTGTACAGGTCCCCATACGTCAGGACGGAAGCCTTCCTGTCTTTCACCAACCGCACCTCCGTCGCTTCGTCCATGCCTTCCAAGGCCTTGTCGTAGGCCACCACGCCACGTTCCTGTATCTGGTCGAACAGTTCCAGCAGAACCGCCTTGTTGGCTTCGGCGCCCAATCCATAGCTGTGCCATTCACGGTCGAAGGCAGATGAAAGCCGGGCGCGCGACTGCTGGGTGGCTTCCTTGTCGAACTGGAAGATGGGCTTCACCGACTTCAAGGCTTCCTCGTTTTCCACCTTCAGCATTTCCTCATCCTTGTAGATCGGGAAATCGAACGGCGCATAGAGGGTCTCATGCTGCCAAGGTTTGAAGAGCTGATACTCGTAGCCGAACTTCACCACCCTGGGCAGCTGCCAATAGATAAGCACGATGGCCAGCACAAACATCAAGGCCTTGCCCAATTCATAATAGCGATGGCGAAACAAGTTGAAAAAATCCTTTATCTTACTCATTACCAGTATTTTATCAAAAACAATAGCGCACTTTGCACAGGCTAAAATAAAAAAAAAGCGTCATTCTTCTGCAATTTGGCCCCAAAATCAAAAATGTTTCGATAATTTAGCACACTGATTCAACCTCCATAGCCATGTCATTCGGAAAATGCGACCTATCGGTCATTCCCCTTAGGAAAGAGCCGAGCCATACCAGCGAGATGGTGAGCCAGCTGCTCTACAACGAACTCTACGAGAAACTCGACGAGAAGTCGGGATGGGACCTCATCCGAACCGAGATCGACCACTACGAGGGATGGATCCAAGGCATCCAGCACCATCCCGTCAGCGACCAGGACTACCTGGCACTGAAAGGCAAGCGGTGGCATGTCGTCAACCGGCCCATCCTCAATCATCAGGGGCAGCACCTCTCCATCGGCACGCTGCTGTATGAGCCGAACGACTTCGCCTCCCCCGTACCGGAGGCCTTCTCCCCTACGGTGATGCTCGACTTCGCACAAAAGATGCTCGGGGCACCTTACCTTTGGGGCGGCCGCACCCTCTTCGGCATCGACTGCAGCGGATTTGTGCAGCTCTGCGCTAGGGCGGCTGGCAAGCTCCTTCCCCGTGACGCCTCCGAGCAGGTCAAAGAGGGCGAACTGGTGTATTTCCTTCCCGAGATCCAGCCCGGCGACTTGGCGTTCTTCGGCAACGAGGAAGGGCACATCGTCCACGTGGGCATGATGCTCGACACCGAACGCATCCTCCACGCCTCGGGGCAGGTCCGCATCGACTACCTCGACCAATCGGGCATCTTCAACAAGGAACGCAACGAGCATACCCATCGACTGCAAGTCATCAAAAGAATCTCTTGATAATTAAAAACGGAATGACTATTTTTGCAGGACTTTTGAAATCTTTGAATCTTTTCAATCTTAAATAAAACGTAATGAACAACGCACTGATTACTTTTGCGAAGCCGGACAACGAGCCTGTAAAATCCTACAAACCAGGCAGTCCGGAGAGAATCGAACTCCAGAAGGAACTTGAACGTCAATCCAATGAGGTGGTGGAAATCCCCGCCATCATCAACGGCCAGGAAGTCCGCACGGGCGACATGGGCGAGGTGGTAATGCCCCACGACCACAAACACGTCATCGCACGCTACCACAAGGTCGGCGAAAAGGAGGTCCGCATGGCCATCGACGCCGCCCAGGCCGCCAAGCACGACTGGGAGAACACCCCTTGGGACGAGCGCGCCGCCATCATGGCACGCATCGCCGAGATGCTGGCCACCAAGTACCGCGCCCGCATCAACGCCGCCACCATGCTCGGCCAGTCGAAGAACTGCTTCCAGGCTGAGATCGACAGCGCCTGCGAGACCATCGACTTCTTCCGCTACAACAACCACTACGCCAGCAAGCTCTATGCCGAGCAGCCCGCTTCGGCCAACGACCAGCTGAACCGTACCGAATACCGTCCGTTGGAAGGCTTCGTGTTCGCCATCACGCCTTTCAACTTCACCTCCATCGCCTCCAACCTGAACATGACCCCTGCCTTGATGGGTAACACCACCATCTGGAAGCCCTCGACGACCGCCCTGCTGTCGAACTACACCGACATGCGCATCTTCATGGAAGCCGGCCTTCCGAACGGCGTCGTCAACTTCCTGCCTGGCAAGG
>JAEEGK010001104.1_pt1 | contig 67397 bp, 53 predicted proteins | sample 8958771 | NCBI WGS metagenome assembly JAEEGK01 (sample SAMN16246547, study PRJNA631951) | gut metagenome | biome: gut microbiome; feature: rumen; material: SC-attached | host: Bos | place: Iran: Karaj | collected 2018-10
TCTACAGTGGCAGGATTGGTGTTAGGATTGTAAGTACCAATCTTCTCTGTAAACTTACCATCGCGTGGAGCTCTTACATCAGCGATTACGATACTGTAGAAGGCATAGCCCTTACGACCGTGACGCTGCAATCTAATTTTTGTTGCCATAATTTTAATTAAACTTTATTATAGGTTTGAAATATGCCGTCAACTCGTAACGGCGCGCAAATGTACAACATTTTAGTGAATTGACATGCAAATTGACGCAACTTTTTTTATTTATAATGAGTATTTTGCCTTCATGCTGGCTTTTACCATGTAAACAATAAGGACGCAATACATGCCAAGTGACAGAATTTCGCTCAGTGAGTTGTTCCACCATTCATCATATTGGAACTCTATTCCGCCAAAACGGAGGGCTACACTGACTACGCCCATCAGGGCTCCACCGGCTATAAATCCGCTGGCTATGAGAGTGCCGCGTTCGCCACGTGTCATATTGACTTCTTTCTTCTGGCTGCGGGTAGTTACAAACCAGTTGACAAGGCCGCCTACTACTAAAGGAAGGTTCAGTTCCAGGGGGATGAACATACCTAAAGCAAATGCTAAGGCGGAGATGCCAAAAGCATTTAGAATCAGTGCTAATATTGCTCCGATTCCGTAGAGCAGCCAAGGTGCTCCGCTACCACTCATCAGGGGCTCGATAACGGCTGCCATAGCATTGGCCTGTGGGGCAGATAACTGTCCGTTGGTAAAGCCGTAGGTTTTGTTTAGAATCATAATAACACCAGCAACAGTAGCTGCACTTACTAGTGTGCCAAGGAATTTCCATGTTTCTTGTTTACGTGGGGTTGATCCTAGCCAATAACCAATCTTCAAGTCTGTGATAAAACCACCTGCCATACTGAGTGCCGTACAAACTACGCCTCCCATAATAAGGGCAGCTACCATTCCTTCGGTACCTTTCAGGCCAACTGCAACCATAATAACGGATGCAAGGATAAGGGTCATCAGCGTCATGCCGCTTACGGGGTTGGTACCCACAATGGCAATGGCATTAGCGGCAACGGTGGTAAAGAGGAAGGTTATAATAACTGTTACCAAGAGTGCAACGCAGGTGAACTTGGCAACCTCGTTCATGACATCCCAGTAGAAGAACTGTCCAACGGCGAACATTGCTATAAAGGCAGCAAAGGAGATGAAGGTCATGGGCAGGTCTTTTTGCGTACGTTCCTCACCACCCTTTTTTATATTTCCGCCCATCTCCTTGGCTGCAAGGGATAGAGCTCCTGTAATGAGTTTGCGGCTCTTGACAATACCGATGATTCCTGCCATAGCAATACCACCGATACCGATGCTCTTGGCATACTTGAAAATCTGCTCGGCAGAGGCCATTGCAGCCGTAACACCTTCCTGTACCTCTACGTTGGGGAAGATAAAGGCTATGCATGGCACAATCACCCACCAAACAAGGGCGGAACCACAACAAATGATGAAAGCATATTTAAGCCCGACTATGTATCCTAAGCCTAAAACGGCTGCACCTGTATTGCACTTAAGTACCAACTTGGCTTTTTCAGCAACTGTATCACCCCATAGAAGGGCACGACTGGTGAAGTTCTCATTCCAAAGTCCGAAGGTGGCAATGACAAAATCATACAGGCCGCCTATCAATCCGGCAACTAACAATGGTTTGGCTTGTTCTCCACCTTTAGAGCCACTAACCAATACCTGTGTGCTGGCGGTTGCCTCAGGGAAAGGGTACTTTCCGTGCATATCTTTAACAAAGTACTTGCGGAAGGGTATTAGAAATAAAATACCCAGAATGCCGCCCAAAAGGCTTGCCATGAACACCTCGAAGAAATTGACTGTCATCTCGGGATACTTGGCCTGGAGTATGTACAGGGCGGGTAGGGTGAAGATGGCTCCTGCCACAATCACACCAGAGCAGGCACCGATGCTCTGAATAATGACGTTCTCGCCCAGGGCATTCTTGCGCTTGGTGGCACTGCTGACACCAACGGCAATAATGGTAATGGGGATGGCAGCCTCGAATACCTGGCCAACCTTCAGTCCCAGATAGGCTGCTGCTGCGCTGAAGATAACAGCCATAAGGATACCCCAGGAAACAGACCATGCATTAACTTCGCGCGGATTGGTCTCTTTCGGCATCAAGGGTACATACTCTTCGCCTTCCTTCAATTCTCTAAAGGCATTTTCTGCCAATGTGTCTTTAATGTTCTCGCTCATAGTTTATGTATGATTTGTAGTTCTACTCCTAACGAAAATAAAAAAAGAGATTCATCTTATTACAGACAAACCTCTTACCTTTTCCTGTGGAGAATATCGGAATCGAACCGATGACCTCTTGCATGCCATGCAAGCGCTCTAGCCAGCTGAGCTAATCCCCCTTGCTTTGTTTTGCGTGTGCAAAATTAGATTTTTTTTCTGAAACAGACAAATTTGAGCAGACTTTTTTGTTCGTCTTGCTGAAATATTGTAATTTTGCCGTGTTAATAAGTAGAAATAATGTCAGTTAAGAGAATAATAACGGTACTTCTATCCTGTCTACTGATGGTCGTGACAGCATGGGCTATTCCCGTGGAACGAAGAAGATTTATCGCTACCCTAATAGATGGCACACAGCTGATGGTTACGAGTTGTGGTAATGAAGAGTTGTCTTTCTTCCTGACGGACGATGATAAGGTAGTCGAGTATACGGACAAAGGGTTCATTCTTACGGAGTATGGTCGTGAGGCATATGTGAACAATCATAAAGTTGCAGTACAGAAAAGTTTTATGCGTAGGGTGGGTAGTTTGGAAAAGGCTTTACTTCCAAATATGGGTACCCCAAGGGTCGCATTGCTGCTGGTGCAGTTTCATGACAAGAAGTTTACTGTGGCTGCAGACTCAGTTTCCGTGCATAATTATTATGAAGGATATTGTAATGGCTCGCCAGAATCTTCACCTTATACAGGACATGGTAGTTCTGGGGCTGTAACGGAGTATTTTTCGGACCAAAGCAATGGGCAGTTTCGGCCCGTTTTTGATGTAATAGGCCCTCTTACACTTGATAGTGCTTATGCGTATTATGGTAAAGACGAAGGTCAGACAAAGGATATTAATTACAATAATTTTGTGAAAGAGAGCATCCAGAAGGCATGTGTTACGAGGTCGGATTGGAGTTCGTTAGATAATAACGGAGACGGCAAAGTTGATATGGTTGTCCTGCTTTTTGCCGGTATGGGACAGAATTATACCAATTCTTTCGGAGACCGTAACACCATCTGGCCAAAGGAGATGATGGCTCAGTATAAGGTTAATGGCATTACTTTTGCCGGTTGCAGTTCTACCTGCGAATTACGTCCCACGGCAGCTTCTGATGGTGTTATCACAGATGTCAAGCCTGACGGTATTGGTGTTTTCTGCCATGAGTTGAGTCATGCATTGGGCCTTCCCGATTTTTATGATACCAACTATAAGGCCTTTGGCATGGATTACTGGAGCTTGATGGACTATGGTCAGTATGCTGTAAACGGAAGAACGCCCGTGTACTATACTGCTTATGAGCGCGAATTTATGGGCTGGCAGCAGTTGGAGGAGTTAAAAGAGCCCTGCACTCTACGTATTCCGTGTTTCAATAAGGGCGGTCATGGCTACAAGATTGTAAATGATTTTAATAGAAATGAGTATTATGTGCTGGAGAATAGACAAGCCTACGGATGGGATATGTTGTGCCAAAGCCGTGGGCATGGTTTGCTGGTGGTACACGTTGATTATGACCGTAATGCGTGGGAAGGCAATAGGGTTAATACGGCTTTGTCACACCAACGTATGTCCATCATTCCAGCCAACAATTCCCTGGTTGGCGGTAATACGCCAGGCATTACATCTGCAAGATGGGCAGAGAGTCTGAGAGGTAATCCATATCCTGGAACGTCTGAGAATCACGAGCTAACGGATGAATCTACTCCCGCCAGTGTCGTCTTTGCGGGGCAGTATATGGGGAAGCCCATCTACGATATTGAGGAGACGGAAGATGATGTGATAGTGCTTAAGTTCAATCCCCTGGGTACATTATCTAAGGTTATAGGTCTGATTCCTGTTGACATTACAGAGACCGCGGCTATGCTGACGTGGAACGCTGTGAAAGAAGCTGAGGCGTATAACATCAGGGTCTGGAATGAATTTGATGAACTGGTGATGCAGGTGGATAGTATCAACACCTTGAACCACTATATAGATAAACTTAATCCACAATCCTCTTATAGTTTCTCTGTTCAAGCCATTGCTGATCAGTATCGCAACAGCGAGTGGACTGCTCCCGTGTTTTTTTATACATCAGAGGATGTTGACAACCTTTCAGGCAATCTGTATGAATCATCTCATATTGTAATAGTGTATGACGCAAATGGTAGGATGGTGACAGAGTGTAAGGCCTGTGATGTAAAAAGGCTTAGGGTTCATAGTGGTATATATATAATAAGGTATTGTAATGGCAAGACCCGTAAGATCTTGGTAACTGCTTAGCTCTCTTCTCCCTTCTCCTTCTGAACGGACTATCTAATCAGGACTTTCTTTCCTTTTATTATGTATATGCCCTGAGGCAGGTTGTCTGTTCCCTGCCATGCGGTACGAACCAGTATTCCGTTTGTGTTATAGACACCCCAGTTGTCGGCCATATCGTTTGCAGCAGGAATATCTTCTATTATATCCTGATATTCCAGATAGTTCTCTATGATGGCTTTTTGCATACGGGCTGTATTCTCCAACAGCGAGGTTCCGCTACACATTGCTCCCATAGATGCTTCGGAATCGGCTCCTGTCCAAGGCTTAGTCCAGTCAAAGTTACAAAAGACAATAGGGTAACGGTCCCAATTCAGGTTGGCACACAGCGTCTTTGTGTTCTTCTGTATGTAATCCGCTATAGTCTTTCGGTTAGTTGTAGTCATATCTGTATCAAGTACAAAGTTAACGGCATAGGGTATCAATACAGCTTTAAAGATACTCTGGTCACCGCTGGTGCCTTCATGACGTAGGATATTGTTGCCGTTGGTGCAGCGTCCGCTGGTGAAAGCATAGTTGATGTACTGATACGCCAGCGCCTTGTAACGGTTCTTGATGGTTGTGTTTTCATCTGTTACGTGGTAGAGGATACGGCAGGCTTCACCAAATGTCCCCTGCGTATAGGTCAGAGGGGGCTCTTCTACACGATAGTCAGCCTTCACAATCTTCTTGGATGTATAGGCGTAGAGTCTCTTTGCATATTCCAGATACTTGGCAGTTCCGAATTTCTGATAAAGCTTGGCGGCTATTAGAGTTGCTGGAGACTGGGTACAGGCATTGGGCCCACTGCCCGCATCCGTATTCCAAGGGAGCCACAGACCACCTGTCTCTTCGTCTTCCTTTGCACGCTTGATGATGTAGTTATCAAAGATCTGACGGCCGATGATAGAATAAGCGTTTGTACCTGTTGCGTCGCCTATGTGTAGGAGTGTAAGGGTAATCCAACACATGTCGTCGGTGAAAGGATTCTCGAACATTTTGTAACCAGTACTGGTGTTAGGTGTGGTTGAACTGCTGGCCGCTGCTCCGGCATAGTTGTTTGCTTTGTTCTTATACCAGAGTTTAATGTAGTTGAGATATCTGCTGGCCAGTGACTTATCGTCTTCCTTGTGGCGCTCGTAGCAGTACACTACAACGTCTATAGCGTGTGCCTGTGTCCAATATGCATTAAAGGCGTACTTCTGATACATATCATTGAAGACACCTTTATTCTTTATCATGAAAGACTCAATGAAGGCATTGGTCATGGAGTCGGCTTTACTTGTATAGTCAACCTTAATTGTTTTGTAAAGTGTGGGCTCACCTTGAGCAAGCCCTGCCGATGTTATGGTCAGCAGGGCTAGTATGGTTAATAATTTCTTCATCTATGAAAGTTGGTTATGATTTCTTCAGCAAATCGCGGATTTCTGTGAGAAGTTTCTCCTCAGCACTTGGTTCTGGTTCTGGAGCAGGCTCTGCGGGTGCTTCTTCTTTCTTGCGTGAAAGTTTGGCGATGCCCTTGATCATTAGGAAGATACAGAAAGCGATGATTAGGAAATCTACCACATCTTGGATGAATTGACCGTAGTTAAGCGTTACAGCTTCTGAAACGACATTCTCGCCCTCAACCACTGCATCTTTAAGGGTAACCTTCAGGTCAGTGAAATCAACGCCGCCTGTAATGAAACCAATGGGAGGCATAATGATGTTGTTAACTAAACTGGTGACAATTTTACCAAAAGCACCGCCGATGATAACACCGACTGCCATGTCTACAACGTTGCCTTTAAGTGCAAAGGCCTTGAAATCTTGAATAAATGACATAAAACTTGAAAATTTATTGGTTTTCGGGTGCTAATTTAAAAAGAAAATTGTAATTTTGCAGCAAAATTGAAGAAAAAGTAATGAAAAGAGTTATTTACGTATCTATTATTATGCTTTTGGCCTTTATAATTGTGGCGTGTAAGTCTGCTCATTATTGTAATTGTGGATAACAAAAACGATTTCAGTTTTATTATAAATCTATTTAAAATTAACAGAAAATGACAAAAGTTGCTATTAACGGTTTCGGCCGTATCGGTCGTCTGGCTTTCCGTCAGATGTTTGAGGCAGAGGGTTATGAGGTAGTTGCTATCAACGACTTGACAAGCCCCAAGATGTTGGCTCACCTTTTGAAGTATGATACCGCTCAGGGTGGTTTCGCTGGCAAGTTCGGCGAGGGTAAGCACACTGTAGAGGCTACAGAGGATTCTATCATCGTAGACGGCAAGGAGATTAAGATCTCTAAGGAGGCTGATGCTACAAAGTGTCCTTGGGCTGCTAACGACGTAGACGTTGTTCTGGAGTGCACAGGTTTCTACACATCTAAGGAGAAGGCTTCTGCTCACCTCGTAGCTGGTGCTAAGAAGGTTGTTATCTCTGCTCCTGCTGGTAACGATCTGCCCACTATCGTTTACAACGTAAACCACAAGACTCTGACAGCTGCTGATAAGATTATCTCTGCTGCTTCTTGTACAACTAACTGCTTGGCTCCTATGGCTGCTGCTCTGAACGCTTACGCTCCCATCCAGTCAGGTATCATGTCTACTATCCACGCTTACACAGGCGACCAGATGATTCTTGACGGTCCTCAGCGTAAGGGTGACCTCCGTCGTAGCCGTGCTGGTGCTTGCAACATCGTTCCCAACTCAACTGGTGCTGCTAAGGCTATCGGTTTGGTAATTCCCGAACTGAACGGTAAGCTGATCGGTTCTGCTCAGCGCGTTCCCACTCCTACAGGTTCTACCACTATCCTGGTTGCTGTAGTTAAGGGTAAGGATGTAACTAAGGAAGGTATCAACGCTGCTATGAAGGCTGCTCAGACCGAGTCTTACGGTTACACCGAGGATGAGATCGTATCAAGCGATATCATCGGTATGAAGTTCGGTTCTCTGTTCGATGCTACTCAGACAATGGTTAGCAAGATCGACGACGACACCTATCAGGTACAGGTTGTTTCTTGGTATGACAACGAGAACAGCTACACCTCTCAGATGGTTCGTACAATCAAGTATTTCTCTGAGATCTAATCTCAAAGATATAAATCCATCAGGGGCACTTCCTATTTGGGAAGTGCCTTTTTTTGTCTCTCAACATATGGAGTAATTTGATAAAATGTAAGGGATTTGTATTGTAATTATGTGTATTTGGTAATTTAGACTTTACAAAATGACAGATTAGAGTATAAATTATATATATTGATTGTTTGTTATAACAATAAAGTTTAGTATTTTTGTGTTATACTTATAAAACTAATAAAATCTTTAAACAACTTAAACTAATAAGATATCATGTTGGATATTAATGATTTCATGTTGAAACTGGAGAGACGTCATCCTGGTGAGCGTGAGTACTTGCAGGCTGTACGTGAGGTGTTGGTTTTTATCAAAGATGTCTATGATCAGCATCCCGAGTTCGAACGTAAGGCGCTTTTGGAGCGTTTGGTTGAACCAGAACGTATTATTACCTTCCGTGTTCCTTGGGTGGACGATAAAGGTCAGGTGCAGGTGAACATTGGTTATCGTGTTCAGTTTAACAGTGCTATAGGTCCATATAAGGGCGGTTTGCGTTTCCATGCTTCTGTTAATCTGAGCATCCTTAAGTTCCTAGGTTTTGAGCAGACCTTCAAGAATGCTCTCACCACATTGCCTATGGGTGGGGGTAAGGGTGGATCAGACTTCTCTCCACGCGGTAAGAGTGATGCCGAGATTGAGCGTTTCTGTCAGGCATTCATGAGCGAGTTGTATCGTTATATAGGCCCAGAGATAGATGTTCCGGCTGGTGATATCGGCGTAGGTGCGCGCGAGATTGGCTACCTCTTTGGCCAATACAAGAAGCTTACACGTGACTTTAGCGGAGTTCTTACGGGTAAGGGTCTGGATTTTGGTGGTTCGTTGATACGTCCCGAAGCCACAGGTTTTGGCGGATTGTACTTCGTGAATGAGATGCTGCAGACAGCAGGCCATGATATCAAGGGCAAAACCGTTGCCGTCAGCGGCTTTGGTAATGTTGCTTGGGGTGCTGCCACTAAGGCTGTCGATTTAGGCGCAAAGGTTGTCACTATCAGTGGCCCTGATGGTTACATCTATGACCCAGATGGCATTGAGGGTAGTAAAATTGACTATATGTTGGAACTTCGTGCCAGCGGTAATGATATTGTGGCTCCGTATGCCGATCAGTTCCCTGGTGCTACTTTCTATCCTGACAAGAAACCCTGGGAGGTGAAGGTGGATATCGCTCTGCCTTGTGCCACACAGAATGAGTTGAATGCTGAGGATGCCGAGCAACTTATTGCCAATAATGTTCTTTGTGTGGGAGAGATTAGTAACATGGGCTGTACACCTGATGCTATAGACCTGTTCCTCAAGAAAAAGATTCTCTATGCTCCTGGCAAGGCTGTTAATGCCGGTGGTGTAGCCACTAGCGGCCTTGAGATGAGTCAGAATGCCATGCATCTGTCTTGGAGTGCCGAGGATGTTGACAAACGTTTGCATGAGATTATGCACGGCATTCATAAGCAGTGCTGTAAGTATGGAACTCAGCAAGACGGCTATATAAATTATGTAAAAGGTGCCAACGTGGCTGGATTTATGAAGGTTGCCCGTGCAATGATGGCCCAAGGCATTGTATAATGATTCTGTAGTCAAGCAATATTTAAGAAAAATGCCCCAACTTCGCAGTTGAGGCATTTTCTTTGTAATTATAATTAGCAGATAGTAAAAATGTACTTAACTTACAAAACCTGATTTGCCGATAAAGATTAGCAAAATGTAGCCAAGTGCTAGGCCGATGATACCCATGATGATTCCCACGCGCATCATCTGCTTTTGGTCAATAAGACCTGTGCCGTGAGCCAAGGCGTTAGGAGGTGTAGAGATGGGCAGAATCATAGCTAGTGATGAGCTTAGTGCAACACCGATTAATAGTGTGCTTACGCCGCCATAACTGGCTAGTGTCTCTGTAGTTGACAGGCCTGCCAAGGCTAGAATGGGGAAGAGTAGGTTGGCCGTGGCCGTATGGCTGATAAAGTTGGCCATAGCATAGCATAGCAGACCGCTACCCAAAATCATCAGCAGAGGTGACCATGAGCTGAAGGGTATTACAGAGATAAGGTGCTCTGCCAGATGACTGTCTTGCAGGGCTAGGCCCAATGCAAAACCACCAGCTACCATCCATAGGACAGACCAGTTGATTTCCTCAAGGTCACGACGGGTAATGATACCACAGGTACAGAAGACGCCTACGGGCAGCATGGCTACAACATTAGAGTTGACACCTGTCTTCTTGTCAAACATCCACAACAATACGGTAACGGCAAAGGTTACGTATACAACCACAGAACGCCAGTCGCTCTTTGTCTCACCCTCAATCTGTAGCTCGATTTTCTTCTGTGTAAAGGGGAACATCACTTTCAGAATGAGCCATGCAATAAAGAGTAACAACAATGCAAAGGGTACCATGAAAGCCATCCACTGGCCAAATCCAATCTGTATGTTTAGGCCATTGGGGTCAGACAGGTAAGACAGAGCAATAGAGTTAGGAGGGGTGCCGATGGGGGTACCTATACCACCGATGTTGGCACCAATGGGAATAGCCAGTGCCAGAGCAATCTTACCTTTGCCGTTTGCGGGGAGTGATTTCAGCACAGGAGCTAGAAAAGTTAGCATCATGGCTGCGGTGGCAGTGTTGCTGAGGAACATAGAGAACAATCCTGTTACCATCAAAAAGCCTAGCAGCACGTTCTCTGATTTGGTGCCGAATGGTTTCAGTAGGACTTTTGCCAGTTTGACGTCCAGCCCACTCTTGGTGGCAGCAATAGCCAGGATGAATCCGCCGATGAAGAGCATGATGATAGGGTTGGCAAAACAGGCCATGATGGCCTTGTGAGAGAGAATGCTTCCTAACTGCTCTTCTGGTGCGCTGATAAAGAACCTTAGAGCACTGTCGCTACACGTAAACAGTAATATGACAATAATGGTCACTGAGGTAGTCCATGAGGGAATAGCCTCCAAGATCCACATAAGTGTGGCAAAGCAGAAGAGTGCTATCACACGCTGCTCAATAAGTGTTAATCCTTCTATCCCAAATGTCTCTGTGGGTAGTGTCCACAGCACAATGCCCACAACAATAGCTATGAGCAGTTTTAATGCCTTGCAAATGAGGCAGTTGTTCCGATTTTCCTTCTTTCGTCGGTGATACGCCTCAACAAGATGATTACCAGTAAAAATTTTAAACATATCTGTAATTTTATTTATTATACAAGTTGATGTACTCACATACAAAAGTCATATGACCATCATATGATGTTCACATGGTTTTTAGTTCAGGTTGTAATATACACTTTGCTAAGTGCCCGTAATCCCGCGGGCTATACTTTCTCTTGCAAAAGGCAGGTCTTCTGACTTCATCCTTGCAGGCGGTGCGGTCTTCCCAAATTTCTCAACCTTTTGCCCCAGGCAGGGTTTAAAGTTGAATTCAGTGACACTGTTAACCGTCTTATTAAAATGGACTTACAGCATCGGGTAATGTCGCAGAATTTCACTGCGTTCCCATCTTAGCTCCGCGTTTCCCCTTAGGGGAGAGGAGAACCAATTGCGGTGCAAAATTACAAAAAAAGAGTAACACGAACAAAGAATAATTATAAAATATTCATTACTCATCCTTATACAACAGTGTGCTTTAATCTGTCTTTTTTATAAAAATAAGCATTTTACATGCAGATTTACCTTGAATTTAAGCATTCTTTCTGTGAGAAAACGGATTTTTTTTGTACCTTCGCAGCCGAATTGATGAAGATTTAACCAGATTAGCTAAGAACATTAGATTAAAGTATGTTATACCGCAGAAGTGGAAATAGTGGTGTGTTACTGCCTGAAATCAGTCTAGGTATGTGGCATAATTTTGGATGTCTGACTCCCTACGAGATTTCGAGAGCTATCGTTCTGACGGCTTTTGAATTTGGTATCACACATTTTGATTTAGCTAACAACTATGGGCCTGAACCAGGTGCTGCTGAAAGTTTTATGGGTAACATGATGCGCAGCGATTTATGTGCCCACAGAGACGAACTTTTTATCTCTACTAAAGCTGCATATGATATGTGGGAAGGACCTTATGGCTCTTGGGCATCAAGGAAACATCTTGTTGCTAGTCTGAACCAAAGTCTGAAGCGCATGAACTTGGAATATGTAGACTTGTTTTATTGTCATCGTTATGATCCTAATACGCCCCTTGATGAGACATTGCAGACATTGGTAGATGTAGTACGCCAGGGAAAGGCTCTGTATGTAGGCTTGAGTCGTTGGCCCTTGCTGGCAGCATGTTATGGGTTCAAATACCTAAAAGATAGGGATGTACCTTGCCTTATCTATCAGGGTAGGCTGAATCTTCTCGACCAGACACCTTTGCAGGATGGCATACTGAGACAATGCTATGAGGATGGGGTTGGATTCATATCCTTTTCGCCATTAGCACAAGGATTGCTAACTGATCGTTATCTGAATGGCATCCCTGAGGATAGTCGTATAGCCAATGACCCACGTTTCCTGAAAGCGGATGCTTTGACTCCTGAACGTATGAAACAGCTATGGGCTTTGAACGATATTGCTGTCCAGCGAGGCGAGAATCTGGCTACTATGGCTCTTGCTTGGATTTTGCAGCAAAGAGGTGTTACAAGTGTAATTGTCGGTGCAAGTTCGCCAGAACAACTGAAGAAAAATCTGAAAGCGACAGAATCAGCTGCGTTTTCCACTGAGGAGATACAACAAATTAACAAATTAACCCAATAAATCAAATGAAGAAAACTTTTATGACCATTGCCCTTGTGGCAGTATGCGCACTGGGATGGGCTCAGAGTGCCGAATTGTTCAAACCTTACAAGCAGACTAACCTTCGTTTGCCAAGCGTGCCTTTGATCGTCAGTGATCCTTACTTTTCTGTATGGAGCCCTTATGATAATCTGACTGACGGTTCCACTCGTCATTGGACGAATGACGAAAAACCTCTGGAGGGCTTGCTGCGTGTTGATGGTGTAACCTATCGCTGGATGGGTGCTGCACAGCGTACGCTGATGGAGAGTGTGATACCTATGTCTAACGAGTCAGAATGGGAAGCCCAGTATACATGCGAGAAACCTGCAGACGGTTGGGAGATGGCAGACTTCAATGCTACTGCATGGAAAACAGGCAAAGGTGCCTTCGGATCTGACAACTATGATAACATACGCACTTCATGGACTAAGGAGGATGACCATATATGGATACGTCGAACCGTTGATTTGACAGCTGATCAGTTACAGGGCGACTTGTATCTTATCTTTTCGCATGATGATGCCTGCGAAATTTATATCAATGGTAAGAAAGCTGCTACAGGTATTATGGATTATGTAGATGGTGTTATTGTTCGTCTGGATGGTGAAAAACGCGATATGCTGAAAAAAGGTAAAAATGTTTTTGCCGTACATTGTTATAATAAGACGGGTGGTGCACTGGTTGACTTTGGTCTATTTCGCAATATAGCAAAAGGTAATGAGAGCATACAGACTGCACAACAGAAGAGCGTAGATGTGCTCGCTTGCAATACATATTATACTTTTGGGTGTGGTCCTGTTGAATTGGATGTGATCTTTACGGCTCCTCATATCATAGATGATTATGACTTGCTTTCTGCCCCTATCAACTATATTTCTTATCAGGTTCGTTCAACAGACGGACAGAAGCATAATGTTCAGTTCTATGTTTCCACTACGCCTCAGATGGCTGTAAATAAAGTGCATCAGCCTACTGTTTCTACTAGAGTATTCAAGAACGGCAAACAATACCTTAAGTCTGGTACAATAGAGCAACCCATTCTCGCAAAGACAGGTGACGGAATCTGTATCGACTGGGGTTATGTCTACTTGTCTGGCGTAAATGGTCATCTTGCTATTGCTTCTGACAATGATATTAAGACTCAGTTTCTGGCTGATGGTCGTTTACCTCGTGGCGAGCGTGAGGTAGTATGTCAAAAGCAAGTTTCATTGCCTACATTGGCATACGTTCATGACTTTGGCTCTACTTCTCATGGGTGTAGCTTTGCTATGATAGGCTATGACGAAATATGGGATATTGAGTATTTCTACAGGCGGTACAAAGGTTATTGGGCTCATGATGGCAATGTTAGCATCTTTGATATGTTTGACCGAATGGGTAACAATTACTCTAATATCATGCAGCGTTGCCGTCAGATGGATAAGATTATATACGACGATGCTCTTTTGGCAGGCGGTGTGAAATATGCAGAGATTCTCAGCGGTTCTTATCGTCATGTGAATGCAGCTCATAAACTCTTTAAGGATTCTGATGGTAATGTTCTTTTCTTTTCTAAAGAGAATAACTCAAATGGTTGTGTTAATACCGTAGACTTGACTTATCCTGAGGCTCCCTTGTATCTGTGTTATAATCCAGAGTTGCAAAAGGGTATGATGACTTCTATCTTTGAATATAGTTACACAGGCCGTTGGACTAAACCCTTTGCTGCACATGACTTAGGTCAGTACCCTAAAGCCAATGCCCAAGTATATGGCGGTGATATGCCTCTTGAGGAGGCTGGTAATATGATTACTTTGGCTGCTCAGATATGTAAACAAGAAGGTAACACACTGTATGTCGATAAGTACTGGAATATTATTACCACATGGGCAGATTATCTTGTTGAAAATGGTTTGCATCCAGCTAACCAGCTTTGTACCGATGACTTTGCAGGCCATTGGGCAGGTAATTGCAATCTGGCTATCAAAGCTATTATGGGTGTTGCCGGATATGCTGAGATTGCTAAGATGAAGGGCCTGGACGACGTTTTCCAAAAGTACAATACCAAGGCTAAGGAAATGGCTGCTGCTTGGGAGAAAGAGACCTTGGCGAAGGATCATTACGAATTGGCTTATGGTGCAGGTGCCGAAACATGGAGTCAGAAATATAATATGGTTTGGGATAAACTCTGGAACACTGGTATCATTCCTAACAATGCAATGCAAACGGAGATAAAGTACTACTTAGCCAAACAGAATGAATATGGTTTGCCTTTAGACTGCCGTAAGGACTACACAAAGAGTGACTGGATTATGTGGACGGCAGCGATGGCTCAGTCAGATAAGGACTTCCAAAAGTTTGTCGATCCTCTGTACAAATACATAAACGAGACGGAGAGTCGTGTGCCTATTTCTGACTGGCATGATACCAAAACCGGTCGTATGACTGGGTTTAAGGCTCGTTCTGTGATTGGTGGATATTGGATGAAAGTGCTTATGAATAAAAAATAATGATGCTTAAGAAAAAAATGTTCAGATTATTTTGCGGGTCGAAAATTATGTTGTAATTTTGCAGCCGAAAATGAAAAGAGCGTTTATGGGACAACCAAGAACAATACATAAAAGGTAAATAATAAATAGACCACCTCCGATGTCACAATCGGTAAGGTGGTCTTTTTTTTATAGGAAATAACACATTTTAATGATATAGAAAAAGATATGAAGAACGAACTGAAAAAAGTACTTGTACTGGGTTCTGGCGCATTGAAGATTGGTCAGGCCGGTGAGTTTGACTACTCTGGTAGCCAGGCGTTGAAAGCACTGAGAGAAGAAGGCATCTACTCTGTGCTGGTGAATCCCAATGTGGCAACTATACAGACAAGTGAAGGCATTGCTGACAAGGTGTATTTCCTTCCTATTACTCCTCACTTCATTACTGAGATTATTAAGAAGGAACGTCCTGATGGTATTATGTTAGCATGGGGCGGTCAGACTGGTCTGAACGTAGGTACTGCTCTTTATCAGAGTGGTGTGTTGAAAGAGTATGGCGTACAAGTGCTGGGTACTTCGGTTGAGGCTATCATGAATACTGAGGATCGTGACCTCTTTGTTAAGGAGTTGAACAAGGTAGACTTGAAGGTTCCTGTTTCTGAGGCCTGTGAGACTATGGACAGTGCTGTTGCTGCAGCTAGCAAGATTGGATATCCCATCATGATTCGTTCTGCCTATGCCTTGGGTGGTCTGGGAAGCGGTGTTTGTCCTGACGAGAAGACTTTCCGTGAGATTGCTGAGAGTGCCTTTACCTTTGCACCTCAGGTCCTAGTTGAGGAGTGTCTGAAAGGTTGGAAGGAAATTGAATTTGAGTGCATCCGCGATGCTAACGACCACTGCTTCACCGTTGCCTCTATGGAGAACTTTGATCCTCTGGGAATTCATACCGGTGAGTCTATCGTTGTTGCTCCTACTTGCTCTTTAACTGATGATCAGGTAAAAATGCTGCAAGATATTACCATTAAATGCGTAAAGCATCTGAACATCGTGGGAGAGTGCAACATTCAGTTCGCATTCAATGCGGAGACCAACGACTATCGTATCATTGAGATTAATGCTCGTCTGAGTCGTTCTTCGGCTCTTGCATCAAAGGCGACTGGTTATCCATTGGCTTTCGTGGCTGCAAAGATTGCTTTGGGCTACACCCTTGATCAGATTGGCGAGATGGGTACGACTAACTCCGCTTACGTTGCTCCTTCACTGGATTATATGATTTGTAAGATACCCCGTTGGGACCTTACCAAGTTTGCAGGTGTAAGCCGTAAGATAGGCTCCAGCATGAAGTCTGTAGGTGAGATTATGAGTATCGGTCGTAGCTTTGAGGAGATGATTCAGAAGGGCTTGCGAATGGTAGGCCAGGGTATGCATGGATTAGTCGGAAATGACCATGTAAAGTTTACTGACTTGGACGAGGAACTTGCAAACCCCACTGACCTGCGTATTTTTGCCATAGCACAAGCTCTGGAAGAAGGATATACCGTAGAGCGCATCAATGAATTAACTAAGATTGATCCTTGGTTCATTGAGCGTATGAAGAATATTGTAGACTTCAAGTTCGTCTTGGAAGGATATAATTCATTAGATGAACTCCCCGCAGAGGTATTAAAGAAAGCTAAGATGCTTGGCTTCTCAGATTTCCAGATTGCTCGCTTTGTATTGAAGCCCAGTAGTGGTAATATGGAGAAGGAGAATCTGGCAGTTCGTGCACATCGTATTAAGGCTGGTATCCTTCCCGCTGTTAAACGAATCCCCACAGTTGCCAGCGAGCATCCCGACCTAACCAACTATTTATACATGACCTATGCTACAGAAGGTTATGACGTTAACTATTACAAGAATGAGAAGTCTGTAATTGTCTTGGGCTCTGGTGCTTATCGCATCGGTTCAAGCGTAGAGTTTGACTGGTGTTCGGTGAATGCCATTCAGACAGCCCGTAAGCTGGGCTACAAGTCCATCATGATTAACTACAACCCTGAAACAGTTAGTACCGATTATGATATGTGTGATCGCTTGTACTTTGATGAGTTGTCGTTTGAGCGTGTCATGGACGTTATTGATTTGGAGAATCCTAATGGTGTAATTGTCAGTGTGGGTGGTCAGATTCCAAACAACTTGGCTATGAAGCTCTATCGTCAGAGTGTACCCATTTTGGGTACAAGTCCTGTCAGCATTGACCGTGCAGAAAATCGTAACAAATTCTCTGCTATGCTCGACCAGTTGGGCATTGATCAGCCTAAGTGGAGCGCGCTGACATCAATGGATGATGTGAAGAAGTTTGTTGATGAGGTAGGCTATCCTGTCTTAGTTCGTCCTTCTTACGTGCTTTCTGGTGCTGCAATGAACGTTTGTCATAATGACGAAGAATTGAAGCGTTTCCTGGAATTGGCCAGTGAGGTTAGCAAAGAGTATCCTGTTGTCATTAGCCAGTTCATGCAGGAGACCAACGAAATTGAGTTTGATGCTGTTGCCAAGTGTGGTGAGGTAGTTGAATATGCTATCTCAGAGCATGTGGAGTTTGCTGGTGTACACTCAGGTGACGCTACTATGACATTCCCTGCTCAGCAAATTAGCTTTGCTACAGCACGTCAGATTAAGAAGATTTCACGTGCCATAGCTAGGGAGCTAAACATTAGTGGTCCTTTCAACATCCAGTTCTTGGCTAAGGGTCGCGATGTTAAGGTTATCGAGTGTAATTTGCGTGCCAGCCGTTCCTTCCCCTTCGTTAGTAAGGTGCTTAAGCGTAATTTTATTGATACAGCTACTCGTATTATGCTCGATGCTCCTTATACACAGCCTGACAAGAGCGCTTTTGACATTGATCGCATTGGCGTTAAGGCTAGTCAGTTCAGTTTCAATCGTTTACAGAATACTGACCCCATCTTGGGCGTTGATATGAGCAGTACTGGTGAAGTTGGTTGCTTAGGTGATACCTTCGAAGAAGCTTTGATGAATTCTCTCATTGCTACTGGTTATAAGATTCCTAGCAAGGAAAAAGCTATTATGATTTCAAGTGGCGAGACTAAGGAGAAGGTAGCTCTTTTGGATGGTGCACGTATGCTTACCAAAGCAGGTTATACCATCTATGCCAGCGAAGGTACTGCTAAGTTCCTGAACGAGAATGGTGCTAAGGCTATTGCTGTAAACTGGCCTGATGAGGATAATAATAATGGTAGAGAGAATGTGATGAAGATGATTGCAGATCATAAGTTCGACTTGGTTGTAAATATTCCCAAGAACCACACAGAACGTGAGCTGACAAATGGCTACAAGATTCGTCGTGGCGCTATTGACCACAATATTCCTTTGATTACCAATGCTCGTTTGGCTAGTGCTTTCATTGAGGCATTCTGTACACTCAGTCAGGATGATTTGGCCATTAAGAGCTGGAACGAATATTAATGAATTTTTCTTTGCATATCAGGAGTTGTTCCTGAGTTGTTGTAAGTGGTATTTCCCATCTTTCTTGGGAAATACCATTTTTTATTATTAATTAGGATTATTGGTCGTTGATTTACAGAAATTATTTATAATTTTGTCGGCGATATGTCATTTGAATTGATTTTTATGGCATGTGTCATTGTGCTGATGCTGATGGCACTGATGAAGGAGATGTTACGCCCTGGTCTTATATTGTTTACGGCTGTGGTGTTATTGCTTTGTGCCGGTATTATTAATCCGGAAGAGGCACTGAAGGGTTTCTCTAATAAGGGTATGATAACCGTCGCTCTTTTGTATTTGGTCAGCGAGGGTGTACGCAAAAGTGGTTTGTTAGAGCGGTTTGTATTTTATATGCTACCTAAGAAGAATGTGTCAGTGACAAAGGTGAACCTGCATTTTTTACCGATTGTTTCTTTCATCTCTGCTTTCTTTAACAATACGCCTGTTGTGGTTATCTTTGCTCCAATGATTAAGAATTGGGCACGTAAAATGAAGTTGCCATCTACCAAGTTTCTTATTCCCTTGAGCTATGCCACCGTACTTGGCGGTATTTGTACACTGATTGGTACTACAACCAATCTGGTGATTCACGGTATGCTGCTTCAGGAGTATAATGACGAGATATCAACATTAGAAGAAACAAAGGGAGAGGTGAATGGTATTCTTTTGGAGTACGGTGTGGATGGTATGCACATGTTTGAACTTACAAAAGTTGGTGTCTTTATTACATTAATTGGTCTTGTCTATTTGATATTCTTCTCGAAGTATTTGTTGCCAGATGACCGCAGGTCGGAGGAAGATGCTGATGATTCCCTCATAGCACCGGGTATGAACCGTTTTGAAGTTTTGTTAAGCAACCGTTTTCCTGGATTAGGCAAGACTTTGTTTGAGTTTGATTTTTTCCGTCATTACGGTGCCCATGTGCGTGCCATTCGTCGAAATGGAGATATTGTGTCCGGTGACTATATGCATTCGCCGCTTACGCACGAAGATACACTGATAGTGGATGCTGAGGATAGTTTTATGAAGGCATGGGGTGAGAGTCGTGTGTTCTGGATGATAAACCGCGTGGGCGATTATGAGCCTCCGATGGGTACGAGGAAACGGTGGTTTGCCTTTGGATTGTTGGTAATGATGATTATTGGAGCAACAATTGGTGAGTTACCTATTGTAACAAATAATTTTACGTTTCTGAAATTGGACATGTTCTTCTTTGCTTGTATCACCACCATTGTTATGGCATGGAGTAGAATGTTTAATCCTCGGAAGTATACTAAGTTCTTTTCATGGGATGTACTCATTACTATTGCATGTGCCTTTGCCATCAGTACGGCTATGACCAAGTCTGGTTTTGCTGACTTTGTTGCAGGATACATCATTTCGCTGACGGATGCTGTAGAAGGTAGTTCGTATGGTATATATATTATTCTGGCAGCTCTGTTTTTGATTACTAACATCTTTACTGAACTGATAACCAATAATGCTGCTGCAGCTTTAGCCTTCCCTCTTGCATTGGCTGTTTCAGATCGATTGGGCGTAAATCCGATGCCTTTTGTAATTTGCATATGTTTTGCGGCTAGTTCGTCGTTCAGTACACCCATTGGTTACCAGACTAATCTAATTGTTCAGGGTATTGGAGGGTATAAATTCAAGGATTTTGTGAAAGTAGGCTTGCCATTGAACATTATAATTTTCCTAATGAGCGTATTTCTGATACCTCTTTTCTATTTATAATTTACTATGACAGAGAATATTTATCCTATATATGACCAAATGATGTCGCGTGCTGACAAGGAACTTCTCCTGCATCAGCATGGCTTAATGGTTTGGTTTACAGGCCTCAGTGGAAGTGGTAAGAGCACCATAGCTATGGGGGTAGAGCGTGAACTACACAAACGAGGCATACTCTGCAGAATACTGGATGGTGACAATATCCGTGCCGGCATTAACAGTAATTTGGGCTTCTCGTCTGAAGACCGAATGGAAAATATTCGTCGTATAGCAGAAATAGGTAAACTCTTTGTTCAGACGGGCGTTGTTACATTGGCTTGCTTTGTCAGTCCCACCAATGATGTTCGACGTTTGGCACGTGATATTATAGGAAAGGAGGACTTTAAGGAGGTCTTTGTCTGTACTCCTTTGGAAGTATGTGAGCGACGTGATGTAAAGGGGCTCTATGCCAAAGCCAGAAAGGGTGTTGTAAAAAACTTTACCGGTATTTCTGCTCCTTTTGAAGTTCCGGAAAATCCTATTTTAAAGATTGATACCAGCATTATCTCGTTAGAAGATTCTGTGAATAGGGTGGTGGAGATGATTCTCTCTTTTCAGACCAAGAAATAAAACGAAAAAAAAAGATATGGAAGAATATAGTCTGTCACATCTGCAGGAACTGGAGGCCGAGAGTATCCACATCATTCGTGAAGTGGCTGCCGAGTTTGAGAATCCTGTAATGTTGTATAGTATAGGTAAGGATTCCAGCGTAATGGTTCGTCTGGCCGAGAAGGCTTTTGCACCAGGTAAGGTTCCTTTTCCCCTGATGCATATCGACTCAAAATGGAAGTTTCGCGAGATGATCGAGTTTCGCGACCAGTATGCTAAGGAGCATGGATGGAACTTAATTGTTGAAAGTAATATAGAGGCTTTTAATGCTGGAGTTGGCCCTTTTACCCACGGAAGCAAGGTTCACACAGACTTGATGAAGACAAAAGCACTATTGGATGCTTTAAACAAGTACAAGTTTGATGCTGCTTTCGGTGGTGCACGTCGTGATGAAGAGAAGAGCCGAGCTAAGGAGCGTATTTTTAGTTTTCGCGATCAGTTTAATCAGTGGGATCCAAAGAACCAGCGTCCAGAGCTGTGGGATATTTATAATAGTAGAGTTCATAAGGGTGAGAGCATTCGTGTTTTCCCTTTGAGCAATTGGACGGAGTTGGACATATGGCAATATATTCGTCTGGAGGAAATTCCTATTGTGCCTCTTTACTATGCCAAGGAGCGTCCTTGTGTTGAGATTGACGGTAATCTGATTATGGCCGATGACGATCGTCTTCCTAAGGAACTGGTGCCTAAGATTCACAATCGTATGGTACGTTTTCGTACGTTAGGTTGCTGGCCGTTGACGGGTGCCGTAGAGTCCAATGCCACTACTATAGAAGAGATTGTAGAAGAGATGATGACTACCACTAAGAGCGAACGTACTACGCGTGTCATCGACTTTGATCAAGAGGCCAGCATGGAACAAAAGAAAAGAGAAGGTTATTTTTAAGGTCATCCAAAACGTAATATAGTAATGTTATTATGTAATATCGTCAAACGATAAAGGCGACCAAATGAAATAAAGAAATAAAATAAATAAACGTGGAAGACAAACAGTTAGATATAAAGGCATATCTTGATGCAGATGAGAAGAAAGATTTGCTCAGGCTTTTAACGGCAGGATCAGTGGATGATGGTAAGTCAACGCTGATTGGTCGCCTTCTATTTGATAGCAAGAAACTTTATGAAGATCAGCTGCAGGCACTGGAACGCGACTCGAAACGTGTCGGAAATGCAGGAGCAGGTCAGATAGATTATGCCTTGCTATTGGATGGACTGAAGGCTGAGCGCGAAGAAGGTATCACCATAGATGTAGCCTACCGCTATTTTTCGACCAACCAGCGCAAGTTCATTATTGCTGATACCCCAGGACACGAACAGTATACTCGTAATATGATTACGGGTGGTAGTACGGCCAATCTGGCTATCATATTAGTGGATGCACGAACTGGTATTATCACTCAGACACGTCGGCATACATTTTTGGTTTCGTTGTTGGGAATCAAGCATATTGTCTTGGCTGTAAACAAGATGGACCTTGTGGATTTCTCGGAGCCTGTCTTTACAAAAATTAAAGATGAATACCTGGCACTGACAAGCCAGTTGGGAATAGAGGATGTGACATGTTTCCCGTTATCGGCCTTAGAGGGCGATAATGTTGTCGAAAAAAGTGAACGCACGCCTTGGTTCGATGGGGTATCACTGCTTCAGTTCTTGGAGACTGTTCCCATAGACCGAGATTGTAACATGGATGATTTCCGTTTCCCTGTTCAGTATGTATTGCGTCCCAATCTCGATTTCCGTGGCTTCTGTGGCAAGATTGCCAGCGGTGTTATCCGTAAAGGTGATGAGGTAATAGCATTACCTAGCATGAAGAAGAGTAGGGTCAAGGGAATATACGGACCTGACCGACAGTCCCTCTCAAACTCTCGTCGGGGAGATTTGGAATGTGTCGCATTCTGTCCGCAGAGTATATGTATTACTTTAGAAGACGAGATAGATATAAGTAGGGGAGAGATGATTGTCCGTCCAGACAATCTGCCTAACATAGATCGATATTTCGAGACAATGTTGGTATGGATGGACGAAGAACCGATGAATCGTAGTAAGCAGTTCTTCCTAAAGCATAACACAAACACTACACGAGCCACCATAGAAGAGGTGAGTTATCGAGTAGATGTGAATACAATGGAGCAGTTGCCTGGCTCTGATTTCAAGTTGAACGAAATAGGTTGTGTTCGCATTACGACGGCTAAGACGCTCTTCTTTGATGCCTACAAGCAGAATAAAGCTACCGGTGCCTTTATACTTATTGATCCCATTACCAATAACACCTCGGCTGTGGGTATGATTGTCCGTCCGCTTGAGATGGAGGGTATCAATAAGGCAGATGTTCCCACGTTGAATCTAAAGAAACTGGGAATAGGAGAAGAACATTACGAGGCAATTGAAGAGATAGTGAAGGAACTAAGCCGGCAAGGCCTTGAAATCAGTATACAGAAATGATCTTCTCACACTGTTTTTAATTTTCAATCCATAGTTTAAAGCATGGGACTGCTTGATTTTTCTAAATTACCAGCCAATACATTGGTAGGTGCTGACTGGGAGACATTTAAGTCAATAACCAAGGACCGCTATGTGGCTCCTGAGAAAAAGACCAAAATGTTTCTTACCAAATGTACCTGTCGTTTTCTAAGTCTTTTTGCTCCTTTGCAGGAATATAAGTATCAGAAAAGACTGGCTAATGTTCCTCTGTCGCATGACCCAATTTTTATTCTTGGTCATTGGCGAAGCGGTACCACCTTTGTTCACAATATCTTTGCTCAAGATCCCAGGTTCGGATATACTACGACTTACCAGACAGTCTTTCCTCATCATATGATGTCCCTGCAGTGGGTACTGAAACCTCTCATGAAGGTCTTTATCCCTAACCACCGTCCCACAGATAAGATGGAACTGCATCCCGATCTGCCGCAGGAGGAAGAGTTTGCTCTTCAAAATACTTGTCCAGTATCATACTATAATTTCTGGTTCTTTCCACAAAGTATGAAGGAGTATTGCGACCGCTTCCTGACCATGAAGAAGGCAACACCAGATGAGATAGCTGACTTTAAGGATAAGTTTATGAAGATTGTAAAGATAAGCATGTGGAACTCACGTCACAACGTTAAGGATGCTCAGTATCTTTCAAAGAATCCCCCACATACAGGAAAAGTGAAGACATTGGTAGAAATGTTTCCCAATGCAAAGTTCATATACCTCATCCGGGATCCTTATACTGTATTCGAGAGTAGCCGTTCGTTTTTTACCCAGACCATCTCGCCATTGCAGTTGAATAGCATCCCTGTAGAAGAGATGGAACAGAATATCCTTTATGGTTATAAGGAGTTGTACGAAGCATATCAAGAGCAAAAGAAATATATACCCGAGGGCCACTTGTTCGAGGCGAAATTCGAGGAATTCGAGGATAATGCACTTGAGATAACTGAACGAATTTACAAAGAACTGAAAATCCCAGGCTGGGAGGAAGCACGTCCTGCCATAGCAGCGTACATTGGTAAGAAGAAAGGACACAAAAAGAATCGGTATGCATACGATCAACGTACCATAGAAATGGTGAACGATGCATGGGGTTACATTTTGGATGCTTGGGGATATAATCGACTATAAAATCGACATAAAATATATAAGGTTTCATGGCGTAAGTAGAAGAAAATCATTATTTTCTGTAAAAATGTGGTGTCTAAATTTTGGGAAAGTGAAATCTTTGTGTAAATTTGTGCTCGGTTTTTGAACACACATTAGTTTATAATAAAAAAAATATATATAAGATGACTAAAATTGAAATGGTAAAGATTGTAGCACAGAAGACTGGTATAGACCAAGCTACTGTGTTGGCTGCTGTTGAAGGTATTGTAGATACCATCAAGGAAGCTTTGGTGGAGAAAGAGAATGTTTATATCCGTGGTTGGGGTACGTGGACTTTGAAGCATCGTGCCCAGAAGACTGCTCGTAACATCTCAAAGAATACGACTCTGGTTATTGAGGCTCATGATATTCCTTATTTCAAGCCTTGCAAGGAGTTTATGGATAGTGTAGCAGCTTCTAAGTGATTACTTTCGGATATTAAGAAAATACAGACGGGGATGCTTGGCCTGCATAAGGCATTGCTCCCCGTCTTTCTGTTTAAAACAATACGCACAAAGGTATGAAATTTTATTCTCGTTTCTATGCTTTATCTCTGTTGCTTGTTGCCATGCAGGCTTATGCACAGACTTCCGTTCTTAAATATGTCAATCCCATCATTGGTACAAATGGGATGGGGCATACGTTCCCTGGTGCATGTTCGCCATTCGGTATCGTACAGTTGAGTCCTGAGACAGATACTATCCCTCATAATGTAGATGGCCATTATCAGGGAAAAGTTTATGAATATTGTGCTGGCTATCAACATCATGATAAGACTATTGTTGGTTTCAGTCATACACATCTTAGCGGTACTGGTCATTCCGATTTAGGTGACATCCTTATTATGCCCACAACGGGAAAGATCCATACTAATCCTGGTACAGCAGAAAATCCTGATGGTGGCTACCGCTCTCGTTTCTCGCATGATACTGAGAAATGTACGCCCGGATATTACGAGGTTAAATTAGATGATTACAATATACTTGCACAACTCACAGCCACCCAGCGTGTAGGTGTTCATCAGTACACATTCCCTGAGGCTGAGGGACAGTTTATCTTGGATCTCGGAAGTGGTATCTATAATTATGAAGGTAAGACGCTCTGGACCTACCTTCGTGTTGAGAACGATACTCTACTAACTGGCTATCGTATAACATGTGGATGGGCTCGTCAGAACTATACCTATTTTGCGATTTCTCTGTCTGAGCCCATTAGCCAGTATGGTTACAACAACAATCAGCGTATGTTGTACACAGGTTTCTGGCGTAAGATGGACATTCAGCATAACTTCCCAGATATGGCTGGTAAGGAGATTGTCAGTTACTTCAAGTTCAAGCTGCCTGCCAGCAAGAAATTAACTGTTAAGGTGGCTCTTTCGCCCGTTAGTATGAGTGGTGCTTTAGCTAATCTCGAGGCCGAGACATATGGCAAGACCTTCGATCAGATTTGTCAGGAGACTGCCAATAAGTGGGAGAAAGAGCTTCGCACCGTAGATATTGAAGGTACTGAAGACCAGAAGACGCTTTTCTATACCTCTATGTATCACACCATGATTAATCCTTCTGTCTATATGGATGTTGATGGCCAATATCGTGGTAATGATATGGAGATTCACAAGGCCAATGGCTTTACCAATTACACAGTATTCTCACTCTGGGATACATACAGAGCAGAACATCCTTTACTGAATCTGCTTAAACCCCAGCAGGGTGCTGATATGGCTCAGAGTATGATTGCCATTCAGCAGCAGAGTGCCCTTCATCTGTTGCCTATTTGGTATTTGATGGCCAACGAAGGGTGGTGTATGAGTGGTTACCATGCTGTTTCTGTTCTTTCTGATGTTGCCAAGAAATTGGGCGTAAAGGATAAGAAGGCCATGTTAGAGGCTATGAAGGCAACTTCTACGTCAAAGTGGATGGAAGGTCTGACAGATTATATGAAGTATGGTTATGTGCCTTACGACCATTGCGGTACGAGTGCCAGCAATACTCTCGAGTATGCATATGATGACTGGACTATCTACCAGGCTGCTTTGGATGCCGGTGATAAGGAAATGGCAGAGACTTATAAGAAGCGCGCCCTTAACTATCGTAATGTCTTTAATCCTTCTATTGGTCTGGCTTGTCCCCGTTACAAGGATGGAAGTTGGAAGAAAGACTTTTCTCCTCTGCAGACCTATGGTGAAGGATTTATAGAAGGTAATAGTGCCAACTACTCCTTCCACGTTCCCCACGATGTGAAGGGTATGATTGCCTGCTTCGGTGGCGATAAGAAGTTTATTGCAGCATTGGACGATTTGTTTGCTCATCCCCTAGACAAGAAATATTACGAGGATAACGAGGATATTGAAGAGGAATGTCTCCTTGGCGGATATGTTCATGGCAATGAGCCTAGCCATCATGTACCATATCTGTATGCTTGGACATCTCAGCCTTGGAAGAGCCAGTATTGGTTACGTGAGATAATGAATCGTATGTATGTGAATAATATCGACGGTTTGCATGGTAATGACGATTGTGGCCAGATGTCGGCATGGTATATCTTCAGTGCGATGGGATTCTATCCAGTATGTCCTGGTACAGACCAGTATGTTTTTGGCGCTCCTTATATTCCTTATTGCAAAGTTTCTTTACCTAATGGAAAGACACTTGAGATTTCTGCTCCTGGCGTTAGTGACAAGAACCGTTATGTAAAATCTGTGAAACTGAACGGAAAGGCTTATGACAAGCTTTATATCACGCATGCTGACCTTCTGGCTGGCGGTAAACTGGAGTTTCAGATGGTATCAACGCCCAATAAGAGCAGAGGCGTGAAGACTGGCAAGCCTTATTCTCTGAGTGATTAATTTGCATAATTATACAAAAAGTTATAATTTTGCAGCTCAGAACAGAAACATATTAATTATTGATAATTAAAGATATGAAAGCATTTGTTTTTCCCGGTCAGGGAGCACAGTACAGCGGTATGGGTAAGAACCTGTACGAAAGCAATGAAACAGCTAAGCAGCTTTTCGAGAAAGCCAACGAAATTCTGGGCTTTCGCATCACTGATATTATGTTTGAAGGAACAGCAGAGGAATTGAAGCAGACTAAAGTTACACAGCCTGCTGTTTTCCTGCATAGTGTTATCAATGCCATTTGTATGGGTGATGACTTTAACCCCGATATGGTAGGTGGTCACAGCTTAGGTGAGTTTAGCGCATTGGCAGCAGCCGGTGCTCTGAAGTTCGAGGATGCCCTAAAATTGGTTCATGCTCGTGCTTTGGCTATGCAGAAGGCATGTGAGGCTGCTCCCAGCACCATGGCGGCTATCATTGGTCTTGACGACGAAGTGGTTGAGAAGATTTGTGCCGAGGTTAGTGCACAGGGTAATGGCGTGGTCGTACCTGCTAACTATAATTGTCCTGGCCAGTTGGTTATCAGTGGTAACATCGAGGCTGTTAATGCAGCATGCGAGAAGCTGACAGAGGCTGGTGCCCGTCGTGCTTTGGTTCTGCCCGTGGGTGGTGCTTTCCATAGCCCTCTCATGCAGCCTGCAAAGGATGAGCTTCAGGCCGCTATCGAGCAGACAGAGTTCCAGACACCTAAATGTCCTGTATACCAGAATGTAGATGCCAAGGCTCATACTGATGCTGCCGAGATCAAGCAGAATCTGATAGCTCAGCTCACAGCCAGTGTCCGTTGGACTCAGGAAGTTCAGAACATGATTGCGGCTGGTGCAACAGATTTTATGGAGTGTGGCCCTGGCCGTGCTTTGCAAGGTATGATTGGTAAGATTGCCAAGGGTAACGCTGATGTTACCATTAAGGGTATTGAATGATAATATACCAAGTTCTTACACGTCTTTTCGGTAACGATAACAGTCGTTTGTTTCCTAATGGGACAAAAGCCCAGAACGGATGCGGAAAGATGGCAGATTTTACGCTCAAGGCTCTGGACGAAATCCGGAGCCTTGGTGCTACTCATATCTGGTATACGGGTATCATTGAGCATGCTACGCAAACGGATTGTTCGGCCTATGGCATTCGTCCTGACAATCCAGATGTTGTAAAAGGTAAGGCTGGCAGTGCCTATGCCATAAAGGACTATTACGATGTAGACCCTGACTTGGCTGTAAAGGTCCCATCCCGTATGCAGGAGTTCCATAATTTGGTGGATCGTTCGCATAAGGCAGGACTGAAAGTCATCATAGATTTTGTTCCCAACCATGTGGCTCGTCAGTATCATTCTGATGTCTGCCCTCAGGGATCAGAAGACTTAGGAGTGGGAGATGATACGACCAAAGGTTTCTCTAACCAGAATAATTTCTATTATCTGCCAGGCGAAGTGCTTCATTTGGACAATATTACGCCTGATAGCACATATCGCGAAGAACCTGCCAAAGCTACGGGTAATGATGTCTTCTGTGCATGGCCCGAACGTAACGACTGGTATGAGACTGTTAAGTTAAACTACGGCGTAGACATCTGTGCCGGTAGAGTGGGGCATTTCAATCCTATTCCTTCCACCTGGAAAAAGATGTTAGATATTTTGCTCTTTTGGGGCGGTAAGGGTATTGATGGATTCCGTTGCGATATGGCAGAGATGGTGCCCGTTGAGTTCTGGGAGTGGGCGATTCCTCAAGTTAAGACATCTTTCCCAGATATTATCTTTATTGCAGAGGTGTATAATCCTGCAGAATACAGGAACTACATTTATCGTGGTCACTTCGATTATCTATACGATAAGGTAGGACTCTACGACACCCTAAAGGCTGTTGCACAAGGTAATGCCAGTACGCAATGTATAACCTCCTGTTGGCAGCAGGTCGATGACATCCGTCTTCACATGCTCAATTTTCTCGAGAATCACGACGAGCAACGTATAGCCAGCGATTTCTATGTAGGAGATCCTTTAAAAGGTATGGCACCGTTGCTGGTAAGTGCGCTGATGTATAAGAATCCCTTCATGTTATACTTCGGTCAGGAGATGGGCGAAAAAGGGATGGATCAGGAAGGCTTCAGTGGCCGTGATGGTCGGACAACCATCTTTGATTATTGGTCTGTCGATACGGTTCGCCGTTGGCGCAACAAAGGATGTTTCGACAATGCCCTCCTTTCTCGCGAAGAGCAGCTCATGCGATTGTATTACTCTATGGTGCTGAACCTGAAGGAGCAGAACGAAGCCTTTTCAGACGGAGCATTTTACGACCTGATGTATCGTAATCCCGATTTGCATCAACAGTATGTCTTTGCACGAAAGGGCAGGAAGAATGTTATGCTGGTTATTGCCAACTTCTCATGTGTAGAAGAGGAAAAGCAGATATTCATTCCCTCTCATATGTTTGAATTGTGGAACATAAAGGAGAAACCATCCTGTTCTGCTACCAATATGATATCAGGTAAGCGTGTCAGGCTGGATTTCTGTGCAGACAGACCCATAAGTGTTGTTGTTCCACGATACGGTGGTCTGGTGCTCAAAATTTGCATATAAAGAGATTAATTAAAGCGTTTTTTGTTTGAATATTTGATAATAGATAAAAATTTTATGTCATTTCAGATGTCGACATATTATTATTTTTTATCTTTGCGACTCAAAGTAGATAGTAGATATGGAAAGCAGTAACCATCTGGTAATTATGGCTGGAGGCGTTGGAAGCAGATTCTGGCCTATGAGTACTACAGAGACACCCAAGCAGTTTGTTGATGTTTTGGGATGCGGAAAGACATTGATTCAGTTAACATTAGACAGATTCCGTGGTATGGTCTCTCCCGACAATGTTTGGGTGGTTACCTCCGATAAGTATGCCGACGAGGTGCACAAGCAATTGCCAGAGGTTCCTGTTGGCAATATTCTCAAGGAACCTTGCCGTCGCGGAACAGCTCCCTGTATCGCATATGTCAGTTGGCGTATTAAGGCTATCAACCCACGTGCTAATATTGTTGTTACGCCGAGTGATCATATCGTGATGGATGTCAACGAGTTTCATCGTGTTGTAAAGTCGGCACTTAAGTTTGTAGGCGAGACAGATGCTATTGTTACTCTTGGCATGAAAGCTACCCGTCCTGAAACAGGTTATGGATATATTCAGGCAGATTTGGCTTTCTCATCTGCCAGAAACAAGGAGATGTACCGTGTGGATTCGTTCCGTGAGAAGCCAGATATAGAGACAGCAACCAAGTATATCTCCAAGAATAATTTCTTCTGGAACTCTGGTATCTTTGTCTGGAATGTCAGTACCATTGTCAATGCATTCCGTGTATATCAGCCTACTATGTCTGATATCTTTGAGGACTTGCTTCCCCTTTATGGAACGGATAAAGAACAGGATGCCATCAACGAGAAATTCCCTGAATGCGAGAATATCTCGGTCGATTATGCTATATTAGAGAAGGCCGAAGAAATCTTTGTCTTTCCTGCCGATTTCGGTTGGAGTGATTTGGGTACATGGGGTTCTTTGTTGCTGAATACCGAGCGTGATATTTATGGAAATTCCTGCATTGGTCCCAACATTAAGGTCTATGAAACCTCTAATTGTATGATTCACACCACGCAGGAGAAGCGTGTCGTTATACAAGGCTTGGATGGGTTCATCGTTGCCGAAAAGGATGATTCTCTTCTTATCTGTAAGTTAAGCGAGGAACAGCGTATCCGCGAATTCAGCGAATAGTTATTCCCATGATTCTGGAAAACGTCCGTATGCATTCTTGAAGGCATACAGATAGTATTCCTCCGGTTGTATGCTTGGGTAATCCTTGGCAAAGAGGTATTCTGTAATCTCTCTGTCGGCAGAAACCGCCTTGCGAAGGTATTTCAGATAATTCTCCTGATCATGGATTCTTTTGTAGCAATAGGCTAAGTAGGGTATGGCAATTACTCCTTCTTGGCCCTCATATTCCTGTTCATAGGATTCCAATAGTGACAATGCCGTCTGGTAATGCATGGTTTCTGCGTAGGCAATTCCCATGGTAAGCAACGTTTGTTGCTTGTTCTTGCTTTCCTTGTATGCTATACCGAATTGCTCAGCAGCTTCCGTTTCCATGCCATTTTCCAGATAGATTTCTCCCATGAACAGATTGTACTCTATTTCTTCACAGTTCTTGGAGAGCCTTCTGGCTTCGTCCAACGCTTTTGATGCCTCATCTACGTTATGACTTTTTCCCTCTATGAACGCTTTGTTTATGAGGAACTGAATGCGGTCTTCGTCGTACGCGGGTGTATATTTCAGCGCATTATTTATCTGTGTCCGTGCATCTTCGAAATTCTCCATGTTGGCCAGTGTGATGGCATCCATGTAGAAGAGTCTGCCATTTCGGGGTTCCTTCTTCAGTAGTTCAGTGTAAATCTGGTGAGCTTTATCCATGTGGTTTAGTCGGACCAGACTTTGTGACTTCTGTAGTAAGGCCATTTTATAATTGGGCTTGATGGCTAAGCAATACTCTATGCAGTCCAGAGCCTCCAGGTGTTCCTCATTTAAGGCGTGAGCCTCTGCCAGTTTTTTCCATGCAACGAAGTTGTATGGATGTTCGTCGATATACTCCTGCAGTAACTCTATTGCCTTGTCATATTCCTCATTCTCTATGAAATTGTCGGTTTTTAATTTCCATAGCTTATTGTTCTGAGGATATTTCTCTTCCAGTGTCTTGATGAGTTGATCTGCCATCTCGTTATACTGGTAGTCGATGAAGATGCTGGCAGCGTCATACAGGAATGTTTCCTTGTCTTCGTCTAAATCATCCAGTTGAGACTCTATAAGTTGAAGTGCTTCGTCTGGTTTGTCAGAGCGGATGAGTAGTTCCATCCATAGGAATATTGTTTCCTTGTCTTGCTGATCAGGAATGGTATGGGCTATTTCTATTGCCTTTTCCAGATTATCGTGGAACATCTGTTGTCTGGCAAGGAATATCAGCGGGTCTACACTGTTAGGATGCAGACTGAGGGCCAACGAAATTGCTTCGTTGGCTTCGCTCTCCCTGTTTTGCGTCATGTAGAATTCGGCAATATCTGTCAGCTCTTCAGCATCCATGTAGATAGGCTCGCCGTCTTTGCGAGCCTGTTCGTACGTCTGAAGATATTCCAGAAATTCGGGATCGTTGAAATATACCTCGTCGTCTTCTTCTCGCATAGGCCAGATTATTTACTACCTTTCTGCCAAGTATCTTTCAGTCCTACTGTCTTGTTGAAGATCAAATGGTTGGGCGTGCTGTCGGGGTCTACGTTATAGTAACCGATACGCTGAAACTGCAAGTATGTCAGTGCAGGCAGATCCTTGGCAAATTCCTCTATAAGTGCATTCTTGTTGATGGTCAGCGACTCTGGATTCAGGAAGGGTCGCATGGCATCTATGCCTCTTACGCCGTTCTCCTTCTCGTATTGCTTGATGGCATCACGGGGATTCTCGCAAGTCCACAGACATTCATAGTTCCTAACTTCGCAGGGAATGCTATGTTTGCTGCTTACCCAGTGAAGTGTCTTACCCTTAATCTTGCGATCGGCACCAGGCATTCCGCTTTTGCTGTCGGGGTCGTATGTGGCATGTACGCATACGATGTTGCCGTCCTTGTCTTTCTCTATGCACTTATAGTTGCCCTGCTCGTCCTGTTCGTCCGAACAGGCAATGATGTAACCGTTCTTCAGGCGAACCTCCTTGCCGGGGCCTAGACGCATGAACTTTTTGCCGCCATCCTCCATAAAGTCTTCCTGCTCGATGAACAGTTCACGAGAGAAGTGGATGATGTGAGTGTTGCCTTCTGTTATGGTATTACCCTCGGCATCGCGGAGCTCAGGGTTGTTAATAGCCGTCATCTCCTCAACCATTCCTTCAGGATAGTTGTCGATAATCAGTTTCAGCGGATTCACCACGGCGCTTACACGGATGGCGCGTGTATTCAGGTCTTCACGGCAGGCGGCCTCCATAAGCTTGATGTCGTTCAGGGCATCAAAGGTTGTATAGCCAATCTTATCTATAAAGTTCAGGATAGCCTGCGGGCTGTAACCTCTGCGTCGGATACCACAGATTGTGGGCATACGAGGGTCGTCCCATCCGTTCACCACCTTTTCTTTGGTTAGGATCAACAGGTTGCGCTTAGACATCAGCGTATAGTTCAGGTTCAGTTTATTGAACTCGAACTGGCGTGGACGGTTGTCCTCGATGTTGCCCTTGTCGCCTCTCCATTCTTTAATCCACGTAACGAATAGGTCGTACAGCTCGTGGTGAGGTACGAACTCCAGTGTACAGATGCTATGTGTCACGCCCTCCAGATAATCGCTCTGGCCGTGTGTGAAGTCATACATGGGGTAGGCGTTCCACTTGTTGCCGGTACGCCAGTGCTCCATATTCAGCACGCGATACATGATGGGGTCACGGAAGTGCATATTGGGGCTTGCCATATCTATTTTGGCCCTTAGAATCATCTTTCCAGGCTCTACGTTGCCCGAGTTCATCTCCCTGAACAATTTCAGACTCTCTTCTGCAGGACGATCGCGATAGGGTGAGTTTGTTCCGGGCTCAGTGGGCGTGCCCTTCTGGGCTGCAATCTCTTCGCTTGTTTGTTCGTCTACGTAGGCACGTCCCTGTAGGATACACCATTCGGCAAAGTCCCAAAGGTCCTGAAAGTAGTCGCTGGCGTAGCATACCTTTCCCCACTGAAATCCCAGCCATTTGATATCGCGTTCGATGGCCTCTACGTATTCCGTGTCCTCTTTTTGTGGATTTGTGTCGTCCATTCGCAGGTTACATACGCCACCGAACTTCTGCGCTACGCCGAAGTCCATGGCAATGGCCTTAGCGTGGCCGATGTGCAGGTAGCCGTTGGGCTCGGGCGGGAAGCGCGTCTGCAGTCTTCCGCCGTTCTTGCCTTCGGCCAGGTCAGCTTTTACTTTCTGCTCAATAAAGTTCAGGCTTTTCTTCTCTTCCAGTTCTGTTATGTTGATTTCTGCCATAATCTTATTTTTCCTTCTAAGGTTATCCGTTTGATTTATTATTGTGGCAAAGGTACGAATAAGTGAGCACAATACAAAGTAAAACACATTTTTATTTTTATTGTCGAACGGAAGTACCTTCGGCAATAGCCAAAGGTACGAATAAGTGAGCACAATACAAAGTAAAAAAAGGTTTTTTATCTTCTCCTTTATAATAATGTATATCCCCCTTGAAAATCAGATAAAGTGCCAAATGTGTTATTTAACATATATTATAATTTTGCATTTAACTACAGAAAGCCTTATCTTTGCATTAGAAAACTATTAAAGTTATTCTGACAAACAATCTTTTTACCTTAAAAGGCTAATATCAAAATATGTTGAAGGCCCGTCGAGAGACGGACCTTCAATTGTTTATATTCTTATTTGATAGATGGCGAGAATTTCAAATCAAATATTTTTATGTCAAGTACTGCTTGCTGATACTCTCGTTATCCTCGACGCAACGAATGGTATTGGCCAGCAGGTCAGCAATAGACAGCTGCTTTACTTTGCTACAGTTGCCAGAGTAGGGGATACTGTCTGTAAATACCATTTCTTCGATTGAAGAATCTGCTACGCGTTCGCTGGCAGGACCGCTCATAACGCAGTGGCTGGCAATGGCACGTACGCTCTTTGCGCCATTCTGCTTCATCAGGTCAGCGGCCTTGGTTATGGTGCCGGCTGTGTCAACCATATCGTCCACGAGAACGACATTGGCGCCTTCTACGTCGCCGATAATTTCCATGTGGGCAATCTCGTTAGCCTTCTTGCGAGTCTTGTTGCAGAGCACCATGGGACAGTTAAGATACTTACTGTATGTGCTGGCACGCTTGGTACCGCCAACGTCGGGGGTGGCAATAACCAAGTTGTCCAGATTCAGGCTCTGGATATAGGGCAGTAGCACACTGCTGGCGTAAAGATGATCTACGGGAACATTGAAGAAGCCCTGCTCCTGATCTGCATGTAAGTCCATAGTAATCAATCGGTTAATTCCTGCCACTGAAAGCATATCTGCAACCAGTTTGGCAGCAATGCTAACACGCGGCTTGCTCTTGCGATCCTGACGAGCCCAACCGAAATAGGGGACAACAGCATTGATGGTGCGAGCAGATGCTCGTTTGGCAGCGTCAATCATAAGCAGCAGCTCCATCAGGTTGTCGGCATTGGGGAAAGTGCTCTGAACCAAGAACACGTCAACACCGCGAATGCTCTCTTCGAAGCATACCTCGAACTCACCGTCCGAGAATTTTGTGATGGATAGATTGCCAAGTTCACAACCTAAGCTTGCGCAGATTTTCTCTGCCAGATAATGGCTTTTTGTGCCAGAGAATACCTTGAAATTCCTCTTCTGTTCCATTTGATTATTTTGGATTTTCCTTATTGTTTTTTTTCGTTGTGCAAAGGTATACATTTTCTTTTTTATGTGCAATCGTTTATACCGATAAATATATCTAATTAAGATTTTTGGGTTATGAGATTATAAGGTCTTGCTGATATGATGTTATGAGGGTGTTAGTCTGTTGTTCAGTCGGAGGTACTTCCGTTCGGAAATGAAAGAAAAATAAACTTTTCTTTTGCATTTCTCTCACTTATTCGTACCTTTGCCCCGAAGATATTGGTATTTATATCATGAAGAAGATACTTTTTTTGAGTGTTCTGATGGTAATGGCTTCCGTGCTGTACGCGCAAGACAAGGTGGTGTATACCAGCGGTAAGTCTATAAATGTCAGGGTAGTGGAGACTACCAATACAGAACTGAAATTCCGATTGCCCGATAACCCACAGGGGCCCATCCTGGCGGAGAAACTGGTGAATATATATTATGTAATGTACGAGAATGGTGGCATGCACATCTTTAATGGTCATCCTGCCCGTACTGTCAGCTATAACCCTTACCAGTATATGACTCCCTATTCCAAGCCTTATAGTAGCTATGACTTGCCACCTTCGGGCCTGACAACACAGGTTGACGTATTTATTCAGGATGCATGGGGCGTAGGCTTTATGTTAAGGAAGGAGATAAACGAATACTTTGGCGTTAACCTTGTCGGCGGTTCGTATATGTCTGGCTGGAATTCGCTTAGATCGCCTAACCATTACGGCGTGGTAAATGCCCGTCTGGGTGGAATCAGGGCTTATCTGCCTTGTGTCGAGAATATCAGGCTCTATGCCGATTTGACCTTGGGTTATACCTATATGTATATGAATTACGATAATCTGAAACAGCACCACCATTTGGGCAGCTTTGATGCCGGTGCAGGTGTTCAGTTGCATAAGAATCTGGCTATTGGCTATAACCTGCACTTTGTTGTCAACGGCAACGGTCATGCCACCTATCACTGGGGCAGAATCTCCCTATTGTTCTGATTCTCAGATTCCTTTATTTTACGATTTCGGCAAAGGCCTCCAAGTGCTCGTCTATGTAACGGGCCACTGTTTCTGTGACCTCTTCCTCCATCTCCACGAAGGCATCGTCCAGTTCGTCAAAGTCGGGATAGCGTTCAAATAAAGCCATGAACTCCTCGTCGGAATACTCCTGACTGATCTCGTCGCCATACTGCTCAAAGAGCTTCCTGCCTTTATAAATAAGGTTACAGAAATCCTTGGCTCCCCATAGTCGCATAGCCTTGGCAAAGGGATTCAGGAAGATGAAAGGGCCGTAGCCGTTGTGTATCAGCTGGATGAATCCGCCGTCCATCACCTCATCGCGGAAGATGATGTAGGCCAGCAGGGTAATCTGGTCAGGCGCAAGCTGTTGCATGCTCTGCGCATTCAGCTCCCCGCCTATGCTGTCCAGGATATGTTTGTGAAAGACATCTACAAAGGCATCCATTCCCTTTTGGGCGGCTTGTATGATTTCGGATTCTTGAATCTTAACTTGCATGATAATGATGTTTTATTTGTAATGCAAAGGTATCAAAAATAATGATAATTAGGTAGGAGTTGAGAAAAATCGGGGTGCTTTTTTGTGTATAACCGCATTTTTTACTACTTTTGCATGATTTTTGGATAATAATTATACACCTAATTATAAATTTTAAAGTAAACATGGTTTATTCACACGAAGTACAAAACATGTGTTGCGTGGCTAAAGGCCCCAACCATGGTCCTGCTCCCATTCCAGAAGAAGGAAAGTGGGTTCAGGCAAAGGAGATTAAGGACATCAGCGGTCTGACACACGGTATCGGTTGGTGTGCTCCCCAGCAGGGTGCTTGCAAGCTGACCCTGAATGTAAAGGACGGCGTTATCGAGGAGGCTTTGGTAGAGACCATCGGTTGCTCTGGTATGACTCATTCAGCTGCTATGGCATCTGAGATTCTGCCTGGCAAGACCATTCTCGAGGCTTTGAATACCGACTTGGTTTGCGATGCTATCAACACCGCTATGCGCGAGCTCTTCCTGCAGATCGTCTATGGCCGTACACAGAGTGCCTTCTCAGAGGGTGGTCTGATGATCGGTGCCGGCCTTGAGGACCTGGGTAAGGGTCTTGTTTCTCAGTGCGGTACATTGTATGGTACCAAGGTTAAGGGTACCCGTTACCTGCAGCTGACCGAGGGTTACATCACCAAGATGTACCTCGACAAGGACGATCAGGTTTGCGGTTATGAGTTTGTTCACATGGGCAAGTTCATGGACGCTATCAAGAAGGGTATGCCTGCAGAAGAGGCTTTGAAGAGTGTTACAGGTACCTATGGCCGTACAAAGGCTGAGGACGGTGCTGTTAAGAGTATTGACCCACGTAAAGAATAAGGAGGAACTGCTATGATTAGAGAAGTAAAATTCGAGTCACAAGACCGTCGTATCAAGCAGATTCTTGCTTGTTTGAACGCTCACGGTATTGCTTCTATCGAGGAGGCAAACCAGATTTGCGAGGCTGCAGGCCTTGATCCTTACAAGACTTGCGAGGAGACCCAGATGATCTGCTTCGAGAATGCTAAGTGGGCTTACGTAGTAGGTACCGCCATCGCTCTGAAGGAGAAGGCAAAGGATGCCGTAGAGGCAGCCAACTATATTGGCGAGGGTTTGCAGAGCTTCTGTATCCCCGGTTCTGTTGCTGACGACCGTAAGGTAGGTATCGGCCATGGTGAGCTGGGTGCCCGTCTGCTCAGCCCCGACACCAAGTGTTTTGCATTCCTGGCTGGTCACGAGTCATTCGCTGCTGCCGAGGGTGCTATCAAGATTGCTCAGATGGCTAACAAGTCAAGACCAGCCGACAAGCCCCTCCGTTGTATCCTCAACGGTCTGGGTAAGGACGCTGCCATGATCATCAGCCGTATCAATGGTTTCACATACGTACAGACACAGTTCGACTACTTCACAGGCGAGCTGAAGGAGGTTAAGCGTATCGCTTACTCTAACGGTCCCCGTGCTGCCGTTAACTGCTATGGTGCTGACGATGTTCGCGAGGGTGTAGCCATCCTCTGGAAGGAAGACGTAGACGTATCTATCACTGGTAACTCTACCAACCCCACACGTTTCCAGCACCCCGTAGCCGGTACATACAAGAAGGAGCGCATCCGTGCCGGTAAGGCATACTTCAGCGTAGCCAGTGGTGGTGGTACAGGTCGTACCCTGCATCCCGATAACATGGCTGCAGGTCCCGCTTCTTACGGTATGACCGATACACTGGGTCGTATGCACTCAGATGCACAGTTCGCAGGTTCAAGCTCAGTACCTGCTCACGTAGAGATGATGGGCTTCCTGGGTATCGGTAACAACCCAATGGTAGGTTGTACCGTAGCTTGTGCTGTACAGGCCGACCTGTATCTGAACAAGAAGTAATTGACACATTCCCTTTCCCTTAAATGGGAACCCTGATAATCGCCGAGATTTCCAATACGGAAGTCTCGGCGATTTTTCGTATTCTAAACCTGGTGGTAATCTAGCGGTACCCCTTGGGTGCTTCTGGCCTGTTTTCTGTATCGATAAGTATCATAGTAATGATGGCTAAACATCATACTTACGATATCTAACTATCATACTTACGATGGCTAAACAATATAATAATGTGAGAGAGCGGTGTGTTACTATCGAAGGGAATCCGAGCGCGTTTTTTGCACCCTCGGGAGTCTGCACGTGTAACCTCGAAGAGGTTGCAAATGTTGGCTCTTGGAGGGCTGGAATTCTCCATCTGGTTTCAATAGAGCCTCTTAGCTGAATTCGGATAGTTTGCACGCAGAAAACTCCCCGAATTATGCGTAAATTCGATGGGTTTGAAACCTGAATACTTTTCTAACTTAACTACGGGCAGAAATCAACTTAAATATTTTATTTTGTAAGTTGATTTTTCCTCGGAAATAAGCTGTCTTTGAAAGGGATTATCTGAATGGGGTGTTCGGATAATCTTAACGACTTGTTCGGATAATCTCTATGGGGGGTAAGGGATTATCCGAATGAGTAGTTCCCTTTATTTGGATGAGTCGTTCAGATAAGGGGAACGAGGCAAAGGTGACATGCCCTTAGTTTGCACGCTTCAAACTACTCTGTTCAAGAGACGGTGCATGAGCGTGCGGGAAGCGGTTTCGTTCGAAGTTACTTCATCTCGGCATAAAAAAGAATAAATTCTTTTGTTCTGCTCTCGATTTTTCGTAATTTTGAACTTTGTTCTAACTTACTTCTGCTCGGATAAAGAAATAAATATTGTTATTTATTTCGTTTATCTCTCGCTTATTCGTAACTTTGTCCCCCGTAAATTGGAATATTGTGGCTAAAACTAAGATAGAGAATAAAGGAAGTGTAAACATCAAGAACAAGAAGGCTGAGTTTGACTTCCTGTTGATGGACAAATATACTGCTGGCATCGTGCTTACCGGAACGGAGATAAAGAGTATCCGTAAGGGTAAGGCCAGCCTGGTGGAAACTTACTGTTATGTGCATAACGGTGAGGTGTGGGTGAAGAATATGTACATTGCCCAGTACGAGCAGGGCTCGTATAACAACCATGTGGAGCGCAGAGACCGTAAATTGCTGCTGAACCGCAGGGAGATTCGCAAGATACAGAATACGGTGAAAGCCCCAGGCTTTAGCATTGTGCCCGTGTTGCTGTTTATTGACGAGAACGGTAGGGCAAAGTTGGACATACACATTGCCCGTGGTAAGAAGGAGTATGACAAGCGTGAAACTCTGAAGGAGAAGGAAGACCGCAGGGATATGTCGCGCCAGTTTAAGAAAAGCTTTTAATAGAATGGTATGAAGGCAAAGTGTTGGTTGGTTCTGTGTCTGCTATTGTTGGCTGCCTGTTCGAAACGGGAGGCTAAGGAGAGTGTGGATGCTTTGCCCGAGATATTTCCTGATTATATCGGTGTGACGGTGCCTCTGAACATCTGTCCCCTGAACTTCGGTGTAGAGGGTGCAACGCACATTAGGGCCGTTGCAAAGAACGAAAAGGGTGCTTTGCTGGATGTCAGCGGCAAGGACCATGTAGAATTCCCTGTCTCTGAATGGCATAATCTGATTCAGGGGGGCGCCCTTACAGTCACCGTCTCTGTCTGGGACGAGAAGCATCCAGAGGGTGTTACCTATAAACCCTTTAATATAGATATAGCTCAGGATGAGATAGACCCGTGGATAGCCTATCGTCTGCTGCCACCCGGATACGAGGGTTGGAACAGGATGGGTATCTACCAGCGTAACCTTACGAATTTCGACGTGGAGCCTATCATAGAGAATACACAGAACAATTGGGGCTGTGTGAACTGTCACTCGTTTGCCAACTATAGCCCCAAGGATCTTACTTTCCATGCAAGAGGCGAGAACGGCGGTACCATAGTGATGCGTGACGGCAAGATGAGAAAGGTGGACATCAAGGCCATGAGTAACGGCCGACACGGTTCGTATAACATCTGGCACCCGAGCAAGAAGTTCATTGCCTTCTCGAGTAACGCCACACACCAAAGCTTCTATGGACAGAGCAAAGACAAGATAGAGGTGTACGACCTTTGGTCGGACCTGATAGTATATGACATCGATAACGAGAAGGTATTGCAGGACGAAAGGTTTACGGATACGCTGAACCTAGAGATGTTCCCATCGTTCTCGCCTGACGGCAAGTGGCTCTACTTCAGTACGGCTCATCCCGTGAACATGCCTATGGAGACGGATAAGTTGCACTACAGCATTGTGCGTGTTCCGTTCGATGCTGAGACGGGTAGGCTGGGAGCCATTGATACTGTTTATAGCAGCTACGAGCATGGCGGAACGGCTATGATGCCCAGGATAACGCCTGACGGGAAGTTCATGCTGTTCTCGCTCTCGTCATGTGGTGCCTTTAACCTGTATCATACAGAATCGGACCTGCAAATGATGAATCTGGAGACCCGTGAACTGGTGCCCACGGATATCATCAATAGTCCTCGCACAGAGAGCTATCATGCATGGAGCAGCAACGGACGATGGGCGATGTATGCTACCAAACGCTTTGATGGCCGATATACTCGTGTTATGCTGACGTATTGGGACGGAAAGAAATTCCACAAGCCTTTCCTGTTGCCTCAGCGGAATCCGCAGGAGAATACGTTGCTGATGATGGCGTACAACATTCCTGAGTTTATAAAAGGGGCCGTGATAGTCTCGAAGGACGAAATGGCAGAGTTCTTTAAATGAAGAGTGAAGAATGAAGAGTGAAGAACACCGAAGGGGGCGCGAACGGAACGCGAGAAGGTCTAGCTCGACGGCCCGAAGGAGAAAGTCAACGAAGTGACAATTTGCTGCCGTAATAGATAATGAAGAAGAATAATAATATACTGCACCAAGACAAGATTGTCACCTCCTCCAAAGGGGGAGGTTGGAAGGGGGCCTTCTATATCATTCTGCTGGCCTTGCTGCTGATATACGCCATCTACATAGGGCTGAATTTCCCTTATTCCTTTATAACAATGGAGGGAGATGACTATTGGGTGCTGACATGGGACTACTGGTATCTGAAGTTGGCGATGCTACCTGCCATAACACTGTGGCTGGCCGATTTCCTGATTCAGTTCTACGGGTCGGTATGGACGGCTGTTTGCATTCAGACTGTGGCGCTGGGTATAACGGGTGTCTTGGCCTATCGTGTTATAAAAGCCTCACCGATAGGCACTGTGTGGGGAGGTAAGCTCTGCTGGCTGGCTTTGCTACCGCCGGTGCTGCTGGGCTATTTCTGTACCTTCAGCCTTTCGTTCATACTACAGACGCTATTCCTGTTCGGCATGCTCCGTATCTTCCAGCTTATTCCGGACATTAGAGGGAAATGGCTGTGGAGCCTTGTCTGCGTAACATTGGGTTTCCTGCTGCTGAGAACACCTATGATTATGGTTCTGCTGGCGGTCAATGCTGCTCTCATATACAGAAGCTATAATGTCAGGAAGGCGCTCTACTGGTTGGTTCCGGCGATGCTATTATATATAGTGCCGATTATGTACAGCCAACAGTTGGTTTTTATACCCTTTAAAGACCGATATACGGAGTGGGGCGGTTATTTCGACCCGCTGACCAAGAAGTCTAATTATGACAGAGAGTTTATTTTGAAGATGGTCAGCCTCGCGAACGAAGGACGCTGGGAAGACTTGCTCTATAAGGAGCATATAGGAGTAGAGGCCCGACGCGGAAACGGTACGGCATTGAGATATGCCCTGCTGGCTGAGTGTGCCTTGGGAACACTGCCCGATAATCTGTCCATGTATCCTATTATGGAGGAGAGCCAATTCTATTTTCCGCATGAAAGAGAGTATGTGACGCTACAACTTAACAGGCTGTTCTATTTAAACTTAGGGGTTTATGATGAAGCGTTTCATCAGGCGCAGGAGTATAGCCTGATTATGCCCAATGGCAACAGCTTCTCGAGCCTGAGACAGATGATAGACTACAGCATAGAAGAGGGTGAATGGGAGATAGCAGAGAAGTTCCTGGAGGTGCTGTCCAAATCTACCTGTCATAATGATTTTGTCAGAGAAAGACGCCAGAAGATGGCTGCAGCCAAAAAGAACTTCAAAAAGGACATTGCCATGCGTGCTGATAATTTTGTAGGCGGTTATCCCTTCCCTGTGGAGATGCTGAGGTTGGCCCGTTACTACAAGGATTCGCCCAACCGGAAGAAGATGCTGGATTATGCCATCTGTGCCTATATGTTAAGGGGGGACGTCAACAGCTTTATGATAGCCGTAAAGGCATTCGATATATACAAAGACAAAGAACTACCTAAATCATTCAAACTATTTATAGACAACATTAAATAATGAAACACATGAGGACGATTAAACTGATCAGCTTAATAGCTGTTGTGTGTCTTACCGCTTGTAAGCAAAAGTATGACTATCAGACTGTAGAAAATGACCCATTGAATACTAAGATGTATACACTGGATAACGGATTGAAGGTTTATATGACCGTTAACAAAGAGCAACCCCGCATCCAGACATACATAGCCGTGCATGCCGGAAGTAAACACGAGCCAAGCGAGACAACTGGTCTGGCTCACTATCTGGAGCACATGATGTTCAAGGGCAGTACCAATCTGGGTACCATCAACTATGAGGAGGAGAAGGTGCTGCTGGATAGGATTACTGACCTTTATGAGGTGTACCGTGCGACTACCGACCCTGAGGAGCGCAAGGCTATATATCACCAGATAGACAGCATCAGCTATGAGGCCAGTACCTACTTTATTCCCAACGAATACGATAAGCTGATGGCTAACATCGGTAGCGACGGTAGTAACGCCTTTACCAGCAACGACCAGACGGTCTATATGGAGGATATCCCCAGCAATCAGCTGGAGAACTGGGCAAAGATCCAGTCGGACCGCTTCAAGAATATGGTGCTGCGTGGTTTCCATACCGAGCTGGAGGCTGTATATGAGGAGTACAATAAGTATCTGAACAGCGACTGGGACAAACTGTCGAACGCAATATTCGGCGTGATGACTCCCACTCACCCCTACAACCACTCTGTTATTGGCTTAGGTGAGCACCTGAAGAACCCCAGCCTGAAGAATATCATGACCTTCTTCAACCAGTATTATGTACCTAACAATGTGGCTATCTGTCTGAGTGGTGACTTTGATCCTGACGAGGCCATGGACCTCATCGTAAAATACTTTGGCGACTGGAAGAAGAATGAAGACCTGAAGCAGCCAGAGATAGAACCACAGCCCGAACTGACAGCTGTAGTAGAAAAGGAAGTGGTAACTCCTAACCCTGAGTCTGTATTGCTGAGCTGGCGCTTCGACGGCATCAACAGCCACCAGAGCGATACCCTGGCCCTTCTGTCTCAGGTACTGCACAATGGTAAAGCCGGTCTGTTGGACCTCGACCTGAATCTGCCGCAGAAGGTGGTTTCAAGTTCCAGTGAGATTCTTTCATTCTGTGACTATACTGCCTTCCTGCTGGCTGCTATGCCTCAGCCCGGACAGTCGTTGGAGAGTCTGCGCGACTTACTGATGCAGGAGGTGGAAAAAGTATGGAATGGTGATTTCTCGGAAGATCTGGTGAAAAGCATCATCACAGAGAAGAAACTGGCTGAGCAGCATATGCTGGAGGACAATTCAGCTCGAGCTATGGAGTACGTGGATGCTTTCGTGAACGATGTTGACTGGGCAGACCAGGTTAACCGCCTGAACAGAATAGAGAAACTGACAAAGGATGATATCGTGGCCTTTGCCAAGCGCCACATGAAGGCAGACAACTTTGTTTGTGTATACAAGAGAATAGGCGAGGACAAGGATGTTAAACCCGTTGAAAAACCTGCCATTACGCCTATTAAGATGAACCGTGACACGATAAGTGTATTTGCCAAGGAGATTATGAATACGGAAGTGAAGCCCATAGAGCCTGTGTTCGTAGACTTGCAGAAGGATATCACTTACCTGAAGGCTAAGAGCGACATTCCCGTGCTGTACAGAAAGAACGAGCTGAATGGCCTGTTCAACCTTAGCTACAGATACGAAGTGGGTACCACAACGATAGTGGACGGTGCACTGAACCGCTACCTCCCCCTGGCTACGGACTATATCAACTATCTGGGTACAGACAGCATGACAGCCGAGGAGATAAAGCAGCAGTTCTATCAGTTGGGATGCCGATTCGATATAGACTGTGACATGCGTACCACGACGATCTCACTGTCTGGTCTGCAGGAGAATATGGAGAAGGCTGTTGCCCTGATGGAGAATGTTCTCTCCAACGTTAAGCCCGACAGTATTGCGCTGCAGAATCTTATTATCACCAAGCTACAGGGACGTGACAACATCCTGAATATGTTTGATTCATACAGCTACTTCCTGCGTAAGTATCTGCAGTTCGGTCTGCCTGCTGTTGAATTGGAACTTACGAACGATGAGCTCCGTCAGGCTGCCACTATGAGCGATAAGCTGGTGGGTATCATCAAGAGTTTTGCCGGCTTGGAACATACCGTAACTTATTACGGTCCTATGGAGGCTGAGAAACTTATGACACTTATCAATGATGAGCATCAGACGGCTGAGACGCTGGCTAAGGTGGGAGAGAAGAAAGTGCCTGCCCTGTTGCAGACAAAGGAAAATGAGTGCTTCATCTTCCCCTACGACGGAACTCAGAGTTTCGTTATGAGCCAGTTTGCATGCGACGGAAAACCTTGGGACGAGAGTAAGCTGGGTCTGGCATATATGTATAATAATTACTTCGGTGCTGGCATGAATACCGTTGTATTCCAGGAGATGCGCGAGAAGCGCAGTCTCTGCTACGGTGCCGGTGCAAGATACAGCCTGCCAGCATATCAGGATCAGCAGTGTGTCTTCTCGACTACCATACAGAGCCAGAACGACAAGTTGAAGGACTGCATAGATGTCTTTGACGACATCGTGAACAATATGCCTGAGAGTGAGACCTCATTTGAGGTGGCTAAGAAGGGTGTCCTGACACAGTTGAGCACAGAAAGGGTAAAGCGTACGGAGTATTTCGATATTTACTTTGATGCCAAAGATCTCGGCATCGACTTTGACCAGCGCCAGAAGATCTACGAGCAGTTGCAGAACATTACATTGAAGGATATTGTAGACTTTCAGAAGCAGAATGTGAAGGGACTGCATTATCGTAGTGTCTTTGCCGGCGATCCCAAGGGATTGTCGAAGGAGGAACTGCAGCGTCTGGGCAATGTGAAGACGCTGACAGCTCACGAGGTATTCGGATATTAATTTCAAAGGATGACAGATAACAATATAAATAAGGTATTAGGAAAAGGTAAGCTCTTGATCCTGGATGGTGCCATGGGTACCATGATTCAGAGCTATCATCTGACAGAAGAGGATTTCAGGGGAGAACGCTTCAAGGATATACCCGGGCAGATGCAGGGCAATAACGACATCCTTGTGCTGACAAGACCTGACGTCATAAAAGATATTCATCGCAGGTATCTGGAGGCAGGGGCCGACATTGTTACGGCCAATACCTTCAGCAGCCAACGCATCTCGATGGCAGACTATCATTGCGAGCATCTGGTGGCCGAACTGAATCGCGAGGCTGTTAGAATAGCCCGCGAGGCAGTGGATGAGTATAAGAAGGAACATGCTTCGACAGCGGAAGATAAGTATGTGATAGCAACGGTAGGTCCTACCAATAAGACGCTGTCTATGAGTCCGGACGTAAGCGATCCATCATTCAGGGCTGTATCGTATGATGAGATGTTCGATGCATATATCGAGCAGATGCAGGTGCTCTTTGATTGCAATGTAGACGGCATCCTGCTGGAGACCATCTTCGATACACTGAACTGTAAGGCAGGTATTCATGCCTACGAGGTGATACGTGAGAAGACTCAGAAGGATATCCCCCTGATGTTGAGTGCTACGGTCAGCGATAAGGCAGGCCGATTGCTGAGCGGTCAGACACTGGAAGCATTTCTGGCCAGTGTACAGCATGCACCCATCATGAGTGTGGGTCTGAACTGCTCGTTCGGAGCTGAGGATATGATATCCTGCCTGAGAGTCCTGTCAGAGAAGGCACCTTATTATATTACTGCTCATCCCAATGCCGGATTACCCAATACATTAGGCGGATATGACCAGACACCAGAGATGATGCTTTCGCAAATGCGTCATTTCGTGGAAGAAGGTCTGGTGAATATCATCGGAGGCTGCTGTGGTACGACACCGGAACACATAAGGGCGTTGACCACACTGAAGACTGCCCCTAGTTGCAAGATACATGTGCCGGTACCCAGGTCGGATAATATGTGGTTATCCGGTCTGGAACTGACGGAGGTTAGGCCACAGGGCGATGCTCTCTTCGTAAATGTGGGAGAGAGATGTAATGTGGCTGGCTCAAGAAAATTCCTACGCCTGATAAAAGAAGGCTCTTATGAAGAAGCCTTGGCAATTGCCCGGAAACAGGTGGAGGATGGCGCCATGGTGCTGGACGTCAATATGGACGATGGCTTATTGGATGCTGAAAAGGAAATGAAGCATTTCCTGAATATGCTGGCCTGCGAGCCGGATATCTATCGTGTGCCGGTGATGATAGACAGCAGTAACTGGAAGGTTGTACTGCAAGGTCTGAAGTGCCTGCAGGGAAAGTGCATTGTTAACAGTATCTCGCTAAAGGAAGGCGAGGAAGTCTTCCTCTCACATGCCAGAGATATAAAGATGATGGGTGCCGCTGTTGTAGTAATGGCCTTCGACGAGAATGGTCAGGCCGACACTTATGAACGTAAGATTGCCGTCTGCGAGCGCTCTTACCATCTGTTGGTAGAGAAGGTAGGGATTGCCCCGCAGGATATCATCTTTGACCCCAATGTACTGTCTGTAGCTACTGGTATTCCGGAGCATAATATGTACGCGCTGGACTTTATCAGAGCTACGGAATGGATAAAAAAAAACTTGCCGGGCGCCCATGTAAGTGGCGGTGTCAGTAACCTGAGTTTCTCCTTTCGTGGCAACAATTGGATAAGGGAAGCCATGCATGCCGTCTTCCTTTTTCATGCACAGCAAAAGGGAATGGACTTCGGCATAGTGAATCCTGCATCCAAGGTGATGTATAGTGACATTCCTGATGCCAGCCTTCGGATCATAGAAGATGCCTTGTTAAGACCTACACAAGAGAGTGTTGACGGACTGATATCCTTGGCTCAGGAGATGGCCGAACAGGCTGCCGATACAACGGAGAAGCCTGAGGCTGATACAGTTAAGAAGCCTGTAGAGGAACGCCTGATAGATGCGCTTACAAAAGGAAACTCCAGTAACTTAGATGCTGACTTGCACGAGGCATTAGCAAAGTATGAATATGCAGTAAAGGTGATAGAAGGTCCCCTGATGGATGGCATGAATAATGTAGGCCGTCTGTTTGGTGAAGGCAAGATGTTCCTGCCTCAGGTGGTAAAGGCTGCCCGATGTATGAAGCAGGCTGTTACCATCCTGCAACCCTACATTGAACAGCAGAAGGTAAACCAGACATCATCGGCTGGAAAAGTTCTCTTGGCCACCGTAAAGGGCGATGTGCATGACATCGGAAAGAATATTGTTTCCGTAGTTATGGCATGTAATGGATATGAAATCATCGACCTGGGTGTAATGGTTCCGGCCGAAGAGATTGTAAAGAAGACACTGGAGCTGAAACCTGATATCATCGGTCTTAGCGGTCTTATTACCCCCAGTCTGGATGAGATGATAAAGGTAGTCAGACTGCTGAAGGAATCCAATATCTCGGTCCCTGTAATGATTGGCGGTGCCACCACGAGCCCCTTGCATACAGCATTGAAGATTGCTCCACAATATGATGGTTCTGTTATCTGGGTTAAGGATGCCAGCCAGAATGCTCCGCTCGCAGCCAAGTTCATTAATCCTGTGACGAGAGAAGAGGCGCAGGACAACTTGCAAAAAGAACAGAAGGAACTTTGTGAGCAGGATACTCCGAAAGAGATTCTCAGTTTCGATGAAGCCAAGAAAAGGAAACCTAACCTTTTCTAAAGAAAATGGACATCTGTTATAACTTGATATTGCACGTAGGCGTTAAGTTTGCGTGCAATTTCACTATGCATCATCATGAGATTCTGTTTCAGGGCAGGGCTTTTAAGCTTTACCCATAAGATGGAATTACGGATGTATAATTCGGTTGTATACTTACCGACTCCTTCACCCATAACATCGGTCCACGCACTGACAATGCGATGTTCTAATAATGGGGTCTCTAATCCCTCGCTTCTGAGGAACTGCATCAAGAGATCTCCTATCTGTTTGGGCTTATTCTTAATCATGATGATACGTTTCCGTTCTTTACGTGGAAGATACGATAGTCTCCCTTGGATTTCTGAAGAATACTGTCCAGGTGGTCGCGGTTGGTGTCTGTTATGAATATCTGGCCAAACATGTCGTTGTTGACCAAAGAGACGATTTGTTCTACACGCTCGGCATCCAACTTATCGAATATGTCATCCAGGAGAAGTAGGGGAGTTGTCTTACTGCCCGTTCGTTTCAGAAAATCAAACTGGGCCAGCTTCAGGGCAATCAGGAAAGTCTTGTTCTGTCCCTGAGAGCCCTCGCGTTTGATGGCATAGCCGCCCAGTAACATCTCCAGGTCGTCCTTGTGAACGCCATGCAAAGAATAGCCGACGGCCTGGTCGCGGAATCTGTCGTTGGTCAGCTGATCGAGCAACGGACCACGCTGACAATGTGATGTATATCGGAGTTCTACCGTTTCCTTTTCTTTGGAGATGTGATTATAGAAACGTTGGAAGATGGGTGTGAAGTCCTGTATATATTCGCTACGGCACTGGTAGATATAGTGTGCCTCCTTTGCCATCTGCTCTTCCCATAGGAGGAATAACTCGGATGCAGGAGGATTCTCCTCCTTCAGCATTGCATTGCGTTGTTGAAGCGCCTTGTTATATCTAAGCAGTGACTCCATATACATGGGATTATACTGCGAGATGATGATATCCATGAAACGACGTCTTTCCTCGCTCCCTCCGGCAATCAGAAACTGATCGGCTGGGGAAACCATGACAAGGGGTATCAGTCCGATGTGTTCAACCAGTCGCTTGTAGGCTTTTTTCCCACGTCTTACCACTTTCTTCTGGCCTCGGCGAATGCCTATATGTATATCTTCTGGTGTGCCATCTTCATTCTCGTATTGTCCTGCAATAGACATAATTTCTTGATTGTGCAGGATACAAAGCGAATCCTGACTGGTGGAGTAGCTTCTACATAGACTTAAGAAGTGAATAGCATCCAAAAGATTGGTTTTTCCTTCACCATTCATGCCCAAAAAACAATTAATTTTTGGAGAAAGGTCCAGTTCGCAAGAAGGAATGTTCCTGTAATTGATTATAGAGAGGTGCTTAAGTATCATTTCAGATACAAAATTACATCATTTATTTCTAATTAAACGCATGAAACAGAAAATATCTTTACGGAAATTTTATCTTATGCAATATTTTAGCTACTTTTGCACGTAATTTGGATTGAACAAAAATAAAAACATTAAATAAAATGGCAAAAAACAACAAAAACAACTACGAGGTAAATGAGTTTGATGAAGCTCTTGTAGCCTCAAAGTCTTTCTTTGAAAAGAACAAGAAAGCAATTGTATATGGCGGTTGCACATTGCTGGCAATTATTATTGCAGCTTTGCTGATTCACCAGTTCTACATTGTTCCACGTAACAATAAGGCAAATGAAAACCTGTTTGCTGCTCAGGAACTCTTCATGAACGGTGAATATGAGAAGGCTCTAAACGGTGATGGTCAGAGTATGGGTTTCCTGGCAGTTGCTGATGAGTTCGGTTCTACAAAGGCAGGTAATCTGGCTCATCTGTATGCTGGTCTTTGCCTTGCTCAGACTGATAAGTTCCAGGAGGCTATCGATCAGCTTGAGAAGTACAGCGGTTGTGGTGACGATATGGTAAGTCCTTCTGTAATTGGTACAATCGGTAACTGCTATGCAGAGCTCGGACAGAACGAAAAGGCTGTTGAGATGCTTGTTAAGGCTGCCAAGAAAGCTGATAACAATACTCTTAGCCCTCTTTATCTGATCCAGGCTGGACAGATTTATGAGAGTTTGAACCAGAACGACAAGGCTTTGGACTGCTACACTGAGATTAAGACAAAGTATCAGCAGAGTATGCAGTATACCGAGGTTGACAAGTATATCGAGCGTGTAAAGAAGTAATATATGGCTTCTGCTTTACACAATCTTTCGGATTACGATTTCGCTTCTGTACCCAATGCTGCTGACATGAAGTTCGGCATTGTAGTAAGCGAATGGAATAGCAAAATCACAGGCGCCCTTCTGCAGGGCGCTTTTGATACGCTGACTCGTCATGGTGCCAAGGAAGAGAATATCTTCGTGAAAACTGTTCCCGGTAGCTTTGAACTCATCTATGGCTCATCTGCTTTTGTTAATTCAGGCAAGGTGGATGCTGTTATTGCCATAGGTTGCGTAATTAAGGGTGATACCCCACATTTTGACTATATCTGCCAAGGAACAACGCAGGGTTTGTCTGAGTTGAATGTCAAGGGCGATGTTCCTGTTATATATGGTTTGCTGACTTGCAATACCATGGAGCAGGCAGAAGAAAGATGCGGTGGAATACTTGGCAATAAAGGCGATGAATGTGCCGTTACTGCCATAAAGATGATTGATTACAAAAGATTTGTTTCTGCACTATAAGCTAATTCTGGTTCTTGGTTGAACCGTTTTTCTTATTAGCTTTTCCTCTATATTTGCCGTTCTTTTTAGAATGGCATTTTTTCTTTGTTTTATTTTCCTTGTTATATACAGGGCATTCACCTAATGACTCGGGGACAGGGAGCTTCTCAACGTCTTTTTCCAGGAATCTTTCGATGCGGGCAAAATACTGCTGATCATTCTCGGAAACAAATGTGATGGAACGTCCGTTTTTCCCTGCTCTTGCCGTTCTGCCTATTCGGTGTACGTAGTCCTCCTTGTCATGAGGAACATCATAGTTGATGACCAGTTGTATGTCATCGATATCAATACCACGGGCCACGATGTCCGTTGCTACAAGGATATCTATCTTGCCGCTACGGAACTCGTACATCACATTATCTCGTTCTGACTGTTCCAGATCGCTATGCATTGCCTTGGCCTTGTAACCAGCTCTGATAATGCTGATGGCAAGGTCCTTCGTTTTTACCTTACTACTTGTGAATATAATAACCCTCTCTGGTTTCCGTTCCTGGAACAGTGCTTTGATGATGCCCAGTTTCTGTGTTTCATAACAGATGTAGGCACCCTGAGAGATTCCTTCTGCAGGCTTGCTAAGAGAAAGTTTAACTTCTACCGGGTCTTTCAAGAGCTGGTGTGCCAGCTGCAGGATGTCCTTCGGCATTGTAGCACTGAACATTATAGTCTGGTGCTTTGGGGGAAGCTGTTTGGCTATCTGGAGGATATCATCACAGAATCCCATGTCCAGCATGCGGTCAGCTTCGTCCAAGATAAAGAAGGAAACTTTGCTCAGGTCAATATTGCCTAATGTAATATGACTGATCAGTCGGCCGGGAGTTGCAATGATAACATCGGCACCGTTCTGCATACTGCGTTTTTCCTGTTCGTAGCGGATTCCGTCGTTACCACCGTACACAGCTATACTACTCACGTTGCTGAGATAGTATGAGAATCCCTGCATAGCCTGGTCTATCTGCTGGGCCAGTTCTCGGGTGGGGGACATGATAACACAGTTTATAGCATTTTTTGGATAGCCACCATCTTCCAGCAGACTAAGTACTGGTAAGAGGTATGCTGCAGTCTTACCTGTTCCTGTCTGTGCGATACCCATAATGTCCCTACCTTCCAAGATTGGAGGGATAGAATGTTCCTGAATGGGAGTCGTCTCGGTGAAATTCATGTCATCGAGTGCATCAAGTACCAAGTCGTTCAAGTCTAAATCGTAGAAGTCCATCTATTCTTTTTGTTATCTTGGTGCCTTCTTATAAAGATACCATGCTATAAAGGTGAATAATATATTTGGAATCCATGCTGCTAACATCGGATATAACCCAGAGTTTATACTGAATGTGGCAGAAATTGTCTGCAAAAGAATATATGTGGCACTTAGTGCGATGCCGGTACCTAATGCAATACCCATACCTCCCTTACGCTTTCTTGACGAAAGGGCCATTCCTATCGTGGAAAGGATAAATGCAGCAAACGGTGTGGCGAATCTTTTATAGTACTCGACCTCGAAGACCTTAAGGTTCTTACTTCCCCTGTTTCTCTGTTTATCAATATACATGAGTAGCTCCTCGTTTGTCATGGTTTCCTGCATATTGCGTGTAAAGAGGAAGTCGTTAGGCTCGATGGCAATGATAGAGTCTATGCTATTATAGTGTGTGATTTTCTCTTTGTTTCCCTTAAACTCGCGTATGGTAACATTATTCAGTGTCCAATGATTGCGAACATTACTGAGCGTATCGTATTTGACACTACTGGCGGTAAGATGTGAAACCAGCTGTTTGTTCTTGAACTTGTCGAGATTGAAATGGATACCGGTCTTGCTGACACCGTCGAAGTGTTCCATATAGGCAATAACCCCTTTCTCAACTTGCAATTGAACACGATCAGCATAGGTGGGATTCTTCTTGTTTTTCTTGTATTGATTTTCGAAAACAAGACGTTTGATACTGCCACGCGGAATAATCTCGGAACCTAGATAGAACGTTGCACATGCTATAATAGCGGAACTGACAAGGTAGGGTAGCATCAGCCTCTTATAGCTCATGCCGGTACTGATCATAGCAATTATCTCGCTGTTATCTGCAAGCTTAGATGTGAAGAAGATAACGCTAAGGAATACAAACAATGAACTGAATAGATTTGCGTAGTAGGGAATGAAATTAAGGTAATAATAGAATATACCCTTCCATGATGCATGGTAGGTGGTGAATCGGTCCACATTTTCGTTAAAATCGAATACAACAGCAATACTGATTATAAGCAAGATGGAATAGAAGTAAGTTCCCAGGAACTTGCTTATCAGATATTTGTCTATTCGTTTTAAGAATGGGATTCTCATGAATCTCTTTATAATCTATTGGTTACTTTTCTGATCATACCGCTTTTCCAGCTGGAATAGTCTCCTGCTAGAATATGCTTGCGCGCTTCTTTGACAAGCCACAGATAAAATGCAAGATTGTGTATAGATGCAATCTCCAAGGCTAATAGTTCTTGTGCCTTAAAGAGATGATGCAAATAGGCTCGGGAGTAGAATATGTCTACATCGGCTGTACCATTGGGGTCGATAGGCGAGAAGTCATCCTCCCATTTCTTGTTGCGCATATTCATAATGCCTTCACTGGTAAAAAGCATGGCATTGCGTCCGTTACGGGTTGGCATTACGCAATCGAACATATCCACGCCTCTCTCAATGGCTTCTAGTAGGTTGGCAGGAGTTCCAACTCCCATTAAGTATCTGGGCTTGTCTTTGGGCAGAATCTCGTTGACTACCTCGATCATCTCGTACATGACATCTGTGGGTTCTCCTACAGCCAATCCTCCAATGGCATTGCCGTCAGCCCCTTTGCTCGCTACGAATTCAGCACTTTCTTTTCTTAACTCTTTGTAGGTGCATCCCTGAACAATAGGGAAAAGGCTTTGTTGGTAGCCATACAATGGTTCTGTCTCGTTGAAACGTTTGATACATCTGTCTAGCCAGCGATGGGTGAGTCCCAGACTTTTCTTGGCATAATTGAAATCGCTGGTTCCTGGTGGACATTCATCCAAGGCCATGATGATATCTGCTCCGATGCTACGTTCGATATCCATCACCTTCTCTGGTGTAAACATGTGTTTGCTGCCATCAATGTGACTACGGAATGTACATCCCTCTTCTGTGAGTTTTCTTATTCCTGTTAGTGAAAACACCTGAAAGCCGCCACTGTCGGTTAGAATAGGCCTGTCCCATCCGTTGAACTTGTGCAGACCACCTGCTTTTTCTAAAATCTGTGTTCCAGGCCTGAGATAGAGATGATAGGTATTGCCAAGGATTATCTGTGCCTGAACCTGGGTCTTCAGGTCGTTGACGGTAAGCCCCTTAACACTTCCAACAGTACCAACGGGCATAAAGATAGGTGTCTCAATCTGACCGTGATCCGTTGTTATCAAGCCGGCACGAGCATCTGTTTTATCGTCTGTATGTAATAGTTGAAATGTCATGCTACTACGTCCTTTTTCTCTTCTTCTATTTTGAATTCAACAGCATTCTTAACCTTCTCTTCCAACAGGGCAAACTTTAATACATCCGATATCGTTTCGACATAATGGAAGGTGAGACCGGTAAGGTACATCTGTGGAATCTCATCGATATCCTTCTGATTATCTTTGCAAATAACGATATCTGTTATTCCTGCTCGTTTGGCAGCCAATATCTTTTCCTTTATACCACCAACGGGTAAAACTTTACCGCGTAAAGTTATTTCACCAGTCATGGCAAGGTTGGCACGAACCTTGCGTTGGGTAAGTATGCTGGCAATACTTGTTGCTATGGTGATTCCGGCACTGGGGCCATCCTTGGGAACTGCACCCTCTGGAACATGTATGTGAATGTTGTAGTTCTCGAAGATTCGAATGTCAATATTTAACTCATCGGCATGTGCCTTGATATATTCGAGTGCCAGCATTGCACTTTCCTTCATTACGTCTCCAAGGTTACCTGTAAGTGTCAGTTTGGTAGCTTTTCCTTTACTTAAACTGGTTTCGATGAAAAGAATCTCACCACCGACACTTGTCCATGCCAATCCTGTTACGACACCGGCAAACTCGTTACCTTGGTATATGTCACGGTTGTAAATGGGCTTACCTAACAGTTCCTCGATATAACTATCACTGATAGTCAGGCTTTCACCAATATCTCCCTTAGCAACTCTTAGGGCTATTTTACGGAAAAGCTTGTCTATCTGCTTTTCTAATCCTCGGACCCCACTTTCACGTGTATACTTTTCAATAAGGAATTCCAGGGATTTCTTGGGGAGTTTCAGACTGTTAATATCATCCAGTCCGTTTTCAATCTTTTTCTTTGGAACAAGATGTCGCTTACCAATTTCGACCTTTTCTTCTGTTATGTATCCACTGAGTTCAATGAGCTCCATTCTATCCAATAGAGGACGTGGAATGGTGTTAGTGTCATTGGCTGTTGCAATGAACATAACCTGACTCAGGTCATAGTCGACATCCAGATAGTTGTCATGGAATGCATTATTCTGCTCTGGGTCAAGAACTTCCAATAGGGCAGAAGAGGGGTCTCCGTTTACGTTATTGGTTGAGATCTTGTCTATTTCATCCAAGATAAACACGGGATTTCCGCTACCTGCTTTCTGCATACCCTTGATAATTCTACCAGGCATGGCTCCAATATATGTTCTGCGATGACCGCGAATTTCACTTTCATCGTGAACGCCACCCAAACTTATTCTAACATACTTACGGTTCAGAGCACTGGCGATACTTTTCCCGAGACTTGTCTTACCAACACCTGGAGGGCCATACAGGCAGATAATAGGACTCTTCTTGTCCTTTCTCATTTTTAGAACAGCCAGATGCTCGAGAATACGCTCCTTCACTTTTTCCATTCCATAATGATCGTGATTGAGGATTTTTTCTGCATTGGCAATATTCATGTTATCCTTGGTGTATTCGTTCCAAGGTAGCTGTATGATTGTCTGAAGATAGGTAAGCTGTACATTGTAATCTGGCGACTGAATATTGATACGCCCCAGTTTTGCCACTTCTTTCAGGAAATTGTCATGAACTTCCTTGCTCCATTTCTTTTTCTCTGCCTCACTCTGGAGTCTTGCAATATCTTCCTGTTTTACAGAAAACTCGTCCTTGTTACCTAACTCAGCCTGAATATTCTTAACTTCCTGCATCAGAAAGTATTCACGCTGTTGTTGGTCTAAGTCGGATTGAGTCTTACGCTCAATATTACGTTTGATATTAGCTAAGTCCAGGAGATTATTTATAACACGGATGCAGTTGGCTAGCCTGTCGTGTTCTGTTTCTGATGCTAATAACTGATATTTTTGCTTCACATCGATAGGCAAATAGCTGCAATAGATGTTCAGCATAAATGTTGAGGTTGGAAGACCATTAAGAAAGTTGGTTATCTCAGAAGGATAGTTGTCCAGCAGATGTGTCAAGTTGTTGAATTTTTCCTTCAGAATATTAAGCATGGCAAAATATTCCTCTCTTTCGGCATCTGAAGGCATAATGTCTGTCTTGTCTGCAACGATACCCTCAAATCCATTTCTAGTATGATTGAACTGAACAAGTTCAACTCTGTTCATGGCTTGAAGTAAAGCAGTGTACGTGTTGTCGGGTAATTTCATGAGGTGGACCAACCTACAAACACATCCCAATGGATATAAGTCCTCCATGAATGGAGAATTGACATCCTCTTGCTTCTGTGAGAATGTTGCTATTATGCCGTCGGATTTTTCAGCCATCTTAACGGCCTTAATGCTACTTGTCCTTCCTACGGTTATGGGTATGATAGTGCCAGGGAACAATGCATTATCCCTAAGAGGTAATATAGGCATCTTCCCTTCTTTATGTTCGTGAATCAGCTTTTCAGAATCAGGATTAAATTCTGCGACAAAAGAAAGATGTGGTTTCTTGATTTCTAACATAGATATTTACAAGTCAATTTATGAGATGCAATTTTTTTTAAGTTTGCAAAGGTACATAAAATAATCCAATATTTTGTGAGTCACAATATTAAAATATGTATATAGGTACTTTTTGTCTCGGTTATATTTCTATTATTGATATATTTTCTGTACTTTTGCACGTGTTTTGATTAAAATATATTTGAATGAATCTATATTTAAGATATTTCGACAGCGAGGTTTTTGCATATACTTTAGACGAGGCTTTTGATTTTCTCCAGTCTATTCCCGAGGTAGATTTAGATGAGTTTTTAATGGGCGATATTGCACAGTATGTGGAGAGCTCTAATATGTATCCCAAACGTTACAAAGTTCACGGGAAAGCCTATTTCATTATTATAAAGACTACTGCTGCCAATATGGAGGAGTTCAAAAATATTGGTGCAGCTGCTCATGATAGCCAGTCTGACATGCCACGTACAAAGGCTGATATCTTCTCGGAATATAATCCCGGTTGGTATGACGGCTCTATCATGTTTAAAAGGGTTATACCCATTCCACAGACTCAGAAGTTCCAATATGTTGATACATTCTTTGTGGCACGTGTTAAGGCATTTAGCCGTCAGGACTGCTATAATAAGATTATTGACCACTTGCGTTCTCGTAACGATATAGATTCGAGAAGTCAGTTCCCCAGTATTAAGGGAAAGAACTTCGAATGTGTATTTCACGGAATGGACATCGATTAATATTGCCTGTATCAACCTGTGAAGTCATTAATCACTGGTATACTACTTTTGGGGGGTGTAAGTCTTTCTATTTTTGCCGATAAAAAAACAGGCAAGGAAATAGAAAAACATTATGCTCAGGAATATGTATTGCCTATCCCTGACCCCATGTATAAGCCTGATGTGCCTGCAACTCCCGTAAACATAATTCCCGAGGTCCGGTTGCATAACTTAAGACCACATAAAGTGCCTTCTGTTTATGGCATAGACGTTTCTCATCATCAAGGGGCTATTAACTGGAACATGGTAGCCACAGATATCAATGCCAGCTATGTTTATATAAAAGGGACGGAATCATCCTCACATGTTGATGATGAATACCAAAGGAATATCCGTGAGGCGAAAAGATTGGGAATTCCTGTCGGTACATATCATTTCTTCAATCCCAAAGCCAGCGGATTGGTTCAGTTTGAGAATTTTGCTTCGAACTTTGACATTAATATGCAGGACCTAATTCCTGTTGTAGATGTCGAACATCGTGGTAGAGTATCATTCGGCCATTTTCATACCCAGTTGAAGATCCTTCTGGAAGAGATTGAGAGGGTGTATGGTGTCAGACCGATTATCTATACCGGAGTAAATTTTTACAACAAATATCTATCTGGCATGTATAAGAAATACAAGTTTTTTATTGCCAGATATAATACCGAAGAACAGCCAGAGCTCTGTGATGACGTACCTATTGTTCTTTGGCAGTTTACCTCAGAAGGATATATCAATGGTATAAAAGGACATGTAGACCGTAGTTGCCTTTTGGACGATTACAGCCTACACGATATTCTTATTCCCAGCAAATAATACGTTTTATAAGAACGGGTTGTTCTTTAATTCCCAGCTGACTTTACTTTCCGGTCCATGTCCAGAATAAATAATGGTGTCAAGTGGTAATACGAGTATCTTGTTTTTGATGCTACAGATTTCGTCTTCCAAATTACCACCAGGCATATCTGTTCTTCCTATACTTCCTCTGAACAAAGTGTCACCTGTAAATATTGTGTGAGCATCTTCTATATAATAACTCAATCCTCCAGGTGTATGTCCAGGGGTATGTATAACCTTTATTGTGGTATTGCCCAACTGGAATGTTTCTCCTTCGTCTATGTAACGCTCGATAGCTGGAAGGTTCCAGTTCATGGATAGTCGGAACATACTGGTCATTTCGGGTACTTGGCTATATATACGTTCGTCATTGACATGACATAATGGTCTTATGCCGTATGTATCTTTTATATAAGACAATCCCCATATGTGATCAAAATGCATGTGGGTTTGAAAAGCATATTTTAACTGTAAGTTTTCTTTTGTGATGAAATCACTTACTGCAGCATTTTCTCTATTATTACTCATGCCAGCATCAATGATGGCAGCCTCCTTTGTTTCTTCATCCCAAATCAGATAGGTGTTCTCGCCAACGGGATTGAATGTAAATGCTTTCGTTAACATAATTGTGTGTATACAACTTTTTTTGTTTCAAAAAATGGTTCTTCGAAATAATCGGTCAGTGGATATATTTGTGTTTGGTTCTTAAGTGGAAGAGTTTCATTCGCTAATTCGCCACCTTTTAAACAGATAATGCCATTGGGCATACCATTGAACTGCTCTTGGCTAATATTCTTACGAATGATTTTTACTAGGTCTGTCAATGGCATTACAGCACGTGATACCACAAAATGGTATTTCTCCTTGATTTCCTCGGCTCTGCACCATTGTGTAGTAACATTCTGTAGTGATAGCGCGTTCGCAACTTCTTGACAAACCTTTATTTTTTTTCCTATGGAGTCTACCAAATGAAAAGATGTATCAGGAAACATTATGGCAAGAGGAATTCCTGGGAATCCGCCTCCTGTACCCAGATCCATGACTTTTGTACCTGGCTTAAAGCGAATGAGTTCGGCTATACCCAATGAATGAAGGACATGATGCTCATATAGGTTATCAATATCCTTTCGTGAAATAACATTTATCTTAGCATTCCAGTCATGATACAGTTCGTCCAGCAACTGGAATTTCTTTATTTGTTCCTGAGTTAAACTGGGGAAGTATTTTAAGATAATGTCCATTCTTGTTTATTTTTTTATTATGTTAGTTGAAATCATACCTTCCAATTGCTTGTAGGGTAATATGGCGAAGATAAATCCTTCTGACCAGGGCGCAATCTCGTACGGATTGAAACAAAACAGAATTCCATCTTCTTGTAAAAGAAAATTACTGTCTGATATATATACATCTCCTAATGAGAATATGCTTCTTTTTTCCTCCAATTCGGCTGCAGTCTTACAATTATTATCTTTTACAATCTGGTCTTTAATCTTTTTGCATACGGTATCCTTGTTTTTCCCGAACAGTTCGTCGCATGTAATCATCATTCCAGTATCCTTGTGAAAGTTTATATAACTTTCCATGGCACCTCCGTGTGCACCACCCGTGTATGTCTCAATCCGGTTAACATAGGCTATAACACCTTCAGGAGATTTCTCATACACAGAGTCCTTTTGTGTGTATTCGTATGCGTATGTTTCCTGATATTCGTTGTCTGGTTCGTAAAATTCTTTTAGTTCCTTTTCAAAACTATTTGTCAACGAATCTGCAAAATGATTTAGTGCATCTTTCGGTGGCATGATGTTTGTTCCGAATAGAAATGTTACCAGTTGTTTGTTTATATTTTGCTGAGTATTACCTTCACCCTGAGCATATTGCATGCGAATATTTACAGTATACTTTGGATATTCGCTGTTAAGAATCTTTTTTTCTTTGTTGTAGCAACTTTCTGTAAACTGAACATTTGCAAGGTTTTCTTGTTCAGTTTCTTCTGTTTCCTGTTGCTTACCTGTTTTGTTGTTCCAACAAGATAGTAGCAGTAGAGTAGTAGCGAAAATAAATAATCTATTTCTCATGTTTGAATATAATATATAAGAATGCAAATATTCCAAGAATGAAAGGATAATACAGATACGGGATAATCTCGAGCGGATTAATTTTAGCCAGACCGCCAGCAATAAGAAGCTGTGCGCCATAAGGGATTATGCTTTGGGCAAAGCAACTGAATGTGTCAAGAATACTTGCCGTTCGTCTGGAGTCTATATGGTATGCTTTCGAGATTTCTTTAGCTATAGGTCCTGTTGTAAGTATTGCAATAGTGTTGTTAGCTGTACAGAAATCTGTCAGGACAACTAAGCCGGCGATGCTAATCTCGGCACCGGTTTTGCTTTTTATCCTATTTGTAAGCGTTGTCTTTAGGTATTCCATTCCACCGTTTTCTCGCATAACTTCAATCATTCCACCTGCCAAGATGGTTACTATGATCAGTTCTCCCATTCCCATAATTCCATTATTCATGGCTGATGACCATTCTGAAACAGACAACTTGTTAAGGGATAAACCTATTGCTCCTGCTAGAATTGTACCAGAGGATAATAGCATCATAACATTCATTCCACAGATTGCTGCGACCAATATATATAAATAAGGTATTATAAGCAGATAGTCAATTTCCTTGGTTAACTCTTGCCCATTTACTTCTAACCCGGCAATTAGATATAGCCCAAAGGTGATGATGGCAGCTGGTAGCGCTATCTTTAGATTGTAGCGGAATTTGTCTTTTAATTTACAACCTTGGGTCTTTGTTGCCATAATGGTAGTGTCTGAGATAAAACTAAGGTTGTCTCCAAAGTATGCTCCACCCACAATAACAGCAATCAGTAATGGCAGATTCTGTTCCGTCTGTTCTGCTATTCCGCATGCAATAGGTGTTAGTGCTGCGATTGTTCCGACACTTGTCCCAATGCTTAACGATACAAAACAGGATGCAACAAACAAACCGCATAGCATCATCTTCAAGGGCATGCAACTTAATGTTAGATTGACTGTAGAATCGATTGCACCCATTTGCTTGGCTGTTGCAGCAAATGCTCCTGCCAAGATAAATATTAGGACCATAGTCATAATATCCTCTTTTGCTGCTCCTTTGGCTAATACGGCAAACTTGGATTCGATATTATTTTCTCTGATTAGGAAGATGGAATATATACATGCGATCAGGAAGGAGACAATGATAGAAGCTGAATAGAAATCACCTGCATAAATGCTTGATGAAGTATATACAGCTAAAAAAACTAACATCGGGCTGATCGAAATTAACCCCTGTGTTCTTTTCATTTTTCCTTCCATAAAGCGAAATTACACAAATATATTGGTATTTTAGCTATAAAGTATGCTTTTTTTGACCTTTTGGGTTAAAAAAACATAGTCATTATATGATGATTTCGCAAAAATTGTATAACTTTGCGGTACAAATAATACATCAATCATTAAATTAACATATACAAAATGGCTAAAATAGTAACGCTTGGCGAGATTATGCTTCGATTGTCTACACCAGGGAATAGTAGGTTTGTTCAGACAGATTCTTTTGATGTAAATTATGGTGGTGGTGAAGCAAATGTTGCTGTCAGTTTATCTAATTTTGGCCATGATGCTTTTTTTGTAAGTAAAGTCCCAGCAAATGAGATTGGTCAGGCTGCTGTGAATAGTTTAAGAAAGTTTGGCGTTCATACAGAATACCTTGTTCGTGGAGGTGACAGGTTAGGAATCTATTATCTTGAGAGTGGTTCCAGTATCCGTCCTAGTAAGGTTATTTACGACCGTTCTCATAGTAGTATATATGAGGCAAAGCCAGAAGACTTTGATTTTGACGAAATTTTTGCTGGAGCAGACTGGTTTCATTGGAGCGGTATTACTCCTGCCATCAGTGATAATGCTGCAGAGTGTGTAAAGCAGGCATGCATAGCAGCTAAGAAAGCTGGGGTTACAATAAGTTGTGATCTTAATTTCCGTAAAAAACTTTGGACGCCTGAGAAAGCGCAGAGTATTATGCGTCCGCTCATGCAATATGTTGATGTATGTATTGGCAACGAGGAAGATGCTGAAAAGTGTCTTGGTTTTAAACCTGTATCAGATGTTGAGGCTGGAAAAACGGAGGCTGAAGGGTATAAAGCGATTTTCAATAGGATGCAGAAGGAGTTTAACTTCCAGTATGTCATTAGCACTTTGCGTGAGAGTTTCAGTGCGTCAAATAATGGTTGGAAAGCATTGATATATAATGGCAAAGAATTCTATCAGAGTCGCAGGTATGAGATAACACCTATCGTAGATAGAGTGGGAGGAGGTGATAGTTTCAGCGCTGGTATTATTCATGGGTTGGCTAATAAAATGTCACAGAGTGATGCACTGGAATTTGCTGTTGCAGCAAGTGCCTTAAAGCATACCATACCCGGTGATGTGAATATGGTTAGCATTCGCGAAGTCGAGAAATTGGTTGCTGGGCAATCTAACGGAAGAGTTGAAAGATAACCGAATATGGCAAAGTTTGACAAATTACAGGTGTTGGCAAAGATAAAAGAAACAGGCATGGTACCTGTCTTTTATCATTCGGATGTTGAGGTTGCTAAACAAGTTATTCTTGCTTGTTACAAAGGTGGTGTTAGAGCTTTCGAGTTTACCAATAGAGGCGATTTCGCCCACGAGGTGTTTGCTGAGTGTGTGAAGTTTGCTGCCAAAGAATGCCCAGAAATGGCTATGGGCGTTGGCTCTGTCGTTGATGCTCCTACTGCGAGTCTTTACATTCAGATGGGAGCCTGTTTTGTAGTTGGTCCTCTTTTGAATGCTGATATCGCCAAAGTATGCAATAGACGTCTTGTGGCATATTGTCCAGGTTGTGGATCTGCAACAGAAATTGGTTATGCACAGGAACTTGGTTGTGACCTGACAAAAGTTTTCCCTGGAGATGTATATGGCCCTGCCTTTGTGAAAAGTGTTATGGCACCGTGTCCTTGGAGTAAAATTATGGTAACTGGCGGCGTTTCACCCGACAAAGACAATCTTACGGCATGGATTAAAGCTGGTGCATTCTGTGTTGGCATGGGAAGTAAACTTTTTCCTAAGGATATAATTGCGGCTAAAGACTGGGGATATATTACCAATAAGTGTCAAGAGTCTCTCTTATATATATCTGCATCTAAGAAGTAATGTTACTTCCTATCTGATAAGCAAATAAATAAATCTTTTTATTTCGTATATCCCTTACTTATTTGTACCTTTGTGCGCTTTAAATTTCGAGCAAGCATATGAGCAACAAGAAAAATAAGAATAAAGCGCCCCGTTGGTTCGTCCCTGCAGGTTTGGAACCAACTGAAATGGACAGGATAATACTCGATTGGCAAGAGAAAGGTAAACTTGTTCCTACTCCCAGCCTTATCAAAACCAAAGAACAGATCGAAGGCATACGTAAAGCAGGAGAACTGAATACAGCTGTTTTAGACTGTGTGGCTGAACGTATTCGCGAGGGGATGAGCACACTTGAGATTGATAAGTTTGTATATGATTATACCACTTCTCATGGAGGTGTTCCTGCGCCTCTCCATTATGAGGGATATCCCAATTCATGCTGTACCAGCATTAATGATGTGGTATGTCATGGTATTCCTAATGAGTATGACATATTGGAGGAGGGTGATATCGTTAATGTTGATTGCACAACTATCCTCAATGGATATTATGCCGATGCCAGCCGTATGTTTATTATAGGCAAAACGACTCCGGAGCGTAAGCGACTAGTGGATATAGCCTGGGAATGTCTGAAGGTTGGAGAGAAGGTATGTTCTGAACCATATGTGTTTGTGGGTGATTTAGGTAATGCCATCGCCAAACATGCGCATAAGAACGGTTGTACTGTTGTGCGTGATTTGTGTGGACACGGAGTAGGCGTGGATTTTCACGAAGAACCTGATGTTGAGCATTATGGCAAAAAAGGTACGGGGATGCTGCTTGTTCCTGGAATGACATTTACCATAGAGCCCATGATAAATGCAGGAGACTGGCATGTCTGTGGCGACGAGGAGGATGATACTGATTGGATTGTTCTTACCGTGGATGCGTCAGATAGTGCTCAGTGGGAACACACTTATGTGATGACAGAGAATGGTGTAGAAATACTTACGCATTAATGGAGATAGTCTACAATGAAACCTGTATATATTTTAGGTATTGAGAGTAGTTGCGATGATACATCTGCAGCGGTAATTCGGGATGGTATTTTGCTTAGCAATGTAACTGCCAGCCAGGCTGTTCATATGGAATATGGTGGCGTTGTACCAGAATTGGCAAGCAGAGCTCATCAGCAAAATATTGTACCTGTTGTTGATACGGCCTTAAAAAAAGCTGGTATTGAACGTGAGCAATTGTCGGCTATAGCTTTTACTCGCGGACCGGGCCTTATGGGGTCTTTATTGGTAGGTGTATCGTTTGCCAAAGGACTGGCTCTTTCTTTGGGTATTCCTTTGATTGATGTTAATCACTTGCAAGGTCATATCCTGGCACACTTCATTCATACTGAGGATGATGATTACGAATCGCCAACTTTTCCCTTCCTCTGTTTGTTGGTGAGCGGTGGAAATAGTCAGATTGTTTTGGTTAAATCATACCATGAAATGGAGATAATAGGTCAAACTATAGACGATGCAGCAGGTGAGGCCATCGACAAATGTTCAAAAGTAATGGGACTGGGTTATCCAGGTGGTCCAATCATTGATAAATTGGCTAGACAGGGGAATCCTGAGGCATTTACCTTTTCGAAGCCTAATATACCCGGTTACGATTATAGTTTTAGTGGTCTGAAAACCAGTTTTCTGTATTCACTCAGGAATTGGCTGGCAGATGATCCAGACTTTATTGAACATCATTTGACCGATTTGGCTGCTTCTCTCGAGAAAACCATCGTTGATATCCTCATGAAAAAATTACGTCTGGCTGCAAAGGACTTGAATATTAAACAAGTTGCTGTGGCTGGAGGCGTTTCTGCAAATAATGGTTTACGAAATGCTTTCCATGATTACGCTAAAAAATATGGATGGAAAGTCTTTATTCCGAAGTTTAGTTATACCACGGATAATGCCGCAATGATTGCTATTACAGGTTATTATAAGTTTCTGAACAAGGAGTTTTGCCCCGTTTCTGCTCCAGCTTATAGCAGAAATGTACTGTAAAACGAAAAAAAAAACTGAAAGTGTTTGCGGTTCAGAATAAATATTGTACCTTTGTGCCCTGTTTGGAAGAAGTTGTTATTGGAATAGACTAAAAAGAAAAGGTAGAAATGTCTAAGATTTGTCAAATTACAGGGAAGAAAGCCATGATTGGCAATAATGTTTCCCATTCTAAGCGTCGCACTAAGAGACACTTCGATGTGAACCTGTTCACCAAGAAGTTCTATTATGTTGAGGAGGACTGCTGGATTTCATTGAGCATCAGTGCTGCTGGTCTGCGCTATATCAATAAGGTAGGTCTTGATGCAGCTCTTAAGAGTGCTGTTTCTCAGGGATTTTGTGATTGGAAGGATATTAAGGTAATTGGTTAATAATAAGGAGTACAAATTATGGCAAAGAAGCAAAAAGGCAACAGAGTACAGGTTATTCTGGAGTGCACAGAGATGAAGCAAAGCGGTCTGCCTGGTACATCTCGTTATATTACCACCAAGAACAGAAAGAATACTCCTGAGCGTCTTGAGCTCAAGAAGGATAATCCCATCCTTAAGAAGATGACTGTTCACAAGGAAATCAAGTAATAAACTCATTAGAAATTTATAAACTATGGCAAAGAAAACAGTGGCCAGCTTGCAGACAGGTAAGACTGATGGCCGTTCATATACCAAAGTTATCAAGATGGTAAAGAACCCTGAGACTGGTTCTTACTCTTTCGATGAGCAGATGGTGCC
>JAEEGK010001106.1_pt1 | contig 67293 bp, 55 predicted proteins | sample 8958771 | NCBI WGS metagenome assembly JAEEGK01 (sample SAMN16246547, study PRJNA631951) | gut metagenome | biome: gut microbiome; feature: rumen; material: SC-attached | host: Bos | place: Iran: Karaj | collected 2018-10
TCGGTTGGCTTCATTCTCTATCCAACCACTTGCAAATGTAATAAGCTATTACACCTGCCACAATAGAGATTATCAAAGATTTGATCATCTCTTCCACTTGGCATCACCCCCTTTCACCGTTTCCGGGAAGAGGGAAGCCAACACATAAAGTATAGTTTCAAAGAAGGCCGAAAAATCCGACAAAAACCGACAAAAACCGACAAAATACGCTTCAGCCGTATTTGTTGACAAGCAATCTCAAGCGCGTTAAAATGACACCGTGTCATTTATTTGCAAACCCGGAGGTAACTATGCCCAGAGTCAGCGAAGAATACTATGAGAACAAGCGCCGTGAGATAGTAGATGCGGCATACCGCGTGTGCACCAGAAAGCCCATCACCTCCCTCGAGATGAAGGACATCATCACCGAGACCGGATACTCTCACGGCGCCATATACAGATACTATAAGGACCTTGACGAGATCCTGAAGGACCTGGTTATCACGATCAACGCGAACAACAAGATTGACGACAGGCTTGAGGCGATCCTTGCCAAGTCAAAGCCTGACAAATGGGAGAAAACGATCTACGCCATCTGCGGCATGCTTGCCGATTACATGAAGGAAGTCGGCACGGATCTTCTTAAGGTCTCCATCTACAGCGACATGCTCGCGATGGCTGACCCCGAACGCGCGATGAGCATCGCCTCCAGGCTAGGCAAAGATGAGCAGAGCCCCCTGCTCTACGCGACTGTGGCCACCGAGAAGTTCCTTAAGGATGTCATCAAGGCAAATAAGCTGAAGCCGGTGTCTTCCGTTGATGAGATCATCCAGTTCATGATCGTTAATTACCACGGGATCCAGACAGGCTTTGTACTCACTGAATGCTTCAAAGTTCCTCATGTTGAAGGCAAATACAAGCCGGAGGACATGTTTGAACAGCTCGCAAAGTCCGTCATACTCATGATGGGCGGAAAGGTAAAGAAATGAACTTCCACACATCCGGAAACAAAGAAGGCAGCGCAGTCATCCTGATCCACGGCATGCTCACTCCCTGGCAGATCTGGAATAAGGCAGCAGAAGAATTCTCGGGAACTCATTATGTAATCGTACCGGAATTAGACGGACACACTGAGAACGAGAAGAGCACTGTCATCAGCATAGAAGACGAGGCGCGGAAGATAACTGAATACATAAGAGAAGAATTAGGCAGCAAGGTATACCTTCTGGCGGGGCTGTCGATGGGCGGAAGGATCGCTGCGGAAATTGCAAAAGATCCGAGCCTTAAAATACAAAACCTCGTTATCGACGGCGCGCCGCTGATCAAGTTGAACGGCCTGTTCAAGAGCATAATGAAGAGTAATTACCGCAGCATCCTGGACAAAGCCAGATCGCGCGACTCCAAGGTAGAAGCATCATTCAAGAGAGATTTTCTCCCGGGAGAATACTGGGAACCGTTCACCAGGATCGCTGACAATATGGATAGTCAGTCAATAGATAACATCATCGATTCAGCCTTTGCACAGTTCGAATTTACCAAGTATCCGGAAGGCATGAAGATTCTGTTCATGCACGGAACCAAAGGCAACGAGTCTGTCTCGAAGAAGGGCGCGCTTAAGATGAAAGATTTGAACCCGCAGATGGAGATAAGATGTTTTGACGGCCTTGCGCACGCAGAACTTGCCTGCTTCAGGAACGCGCAGTGGAGAAAGGAAGTGGAAGGATTCATATCATGATCGATTACATAAGAGAAAACCTGAGCTACTACCCCATCTTCTACCGGCTCCTGTTCAAGACTACGAAAACATTCACACCGGTCAATGTTTCCTATGGAAGCGACAAGGACCAGTACTTTCTTTATTATGAACCTGCTGAGCCCATATCCGACAAGATCGTCGTATGGGTCCACGGTGGCGGCTGGAATGCGGGGAATCCGAAGTTCTTCGACTACGTCGGCCAGCGCATGGCAGGATACGGTTACCGCTTCGTCTCGATCGGTTACCGTCTGTCGCCCAAGAACAGATATCCGGCTCAGATAGAAGACGTCTGCGCCAGCTGCAACAAAGCAATGGAATACCTGCGCGGCAAAGGCATCGACACTTCCAAAGTCATCATCTCCGGCCCTTCTGCCGGTGCGCACCTGTCATCCATACTGTGCTACAGCAGGAAGGTGCATGAGCAATACGGCGTAGATGTCTCAAATGTCATTGGTTATGTCGGCTTCGGCGGACCGTACAGCTTCAGAGATGACCAGGGGATGACGATAAGTCTTCTCGAGAACATGCTTTTCGCGAAGGGATATGACAGGCGTGAGGCTGAGCCGTGCAGGCTTATGGATAAGAGCGATATTCCGATGCTCCTGATACAGAGCAGGCATGACGGCCTGCTGAAGTTCGAGTGTGCGGAAGATTATGCTGCCAGGGCCCTGGAGGTCGGTAATATGTGTGAGATCTATGAGGTCGAAGACAGGCGCAACACGCATTCGTGGTATACTGCCGGGTGTTTTCTCTTCGACCGCAGCGAGAGTAAGACGCTGGACAGGTACCTGAAGTTCATCGAAGAGGCGTGATCCGTTCCGGGTGATAAAAATGTGAGTCCGGGAGGCCGTTTTACTCACAAAAAAGTCACACGGCCGCTGATGCCAATAGAATAAGGCTTTGTAACATTGTTACGCGGCACAATTCTGCCTCCGCGCCGCGTTATCTGCACCCTGTCTTCTATAATGTGTTATCATAATCCTACTGCCAGAGTCGGCAGTGAACATTATTCCCGGGAGGTGCAAAGATATGCAGAGTGTATTGGATTTCCTTAAGGCGGCAGATACTTATTATCTGGCTACGGTCGAGGGCGATCAGCCGAGGGTAAGGCCTTTCGGGACGATAAACGAATTCGGGGGCAAGCTCTATATCCAGACAGGCAAGTCCAAGGAGGTCTCCAAGCAGCTTCACATCAACCCCAAGGCCGAGATCTGCGCTTTCAAGGACGGCAAATGGCTGAGGATCGCCTGCGAGCTCGTGGAAGACGACAACCGCGAGGCAAGAGTCGCAATGCTCGAGGCATACCCCACGCTCAAGGCAATGTACGATCCGGACGACGGCAACACCGAAGTCTTCTACATAAAGAATGCCAAGGCAACATTCAGTTCATTCACAGAGGCTCCTTCTACTGTAGAGTTCTGATGATCAAGTAAGTCTGCGCCCGCCTTTGCCGCGGGCGCTTTTTTCTCACGGAGGGGTGTATGAGAAGAAGATTCAGAGAGTGGTTCAGCATCAAGGTATCGCAGGATCCGGGACAGGTCGTCCTCTTCGCGATCCTCGTGTTCAACATCATTTTCTTCCTGATCGCGGCAATGCTCATTATGCTGCTCGCCGGCAAGACGGGAATGACGTTCTTCGAGGCGCTGTACTGCACCATCACGATGGTACTGGACGCAGGCTGCATCGAGGCAGTCGTCGGTGACGTCGGAGCGGCAGGTTATCTGATCCCGGTCGTCTGCATCGGCATAGTCATTATCGGCATGATAACGTTCAGCGGTGCGGTCATAGGTTACGTTACGAACTACATCTCAGGCTTCATCGAGAATTCGAATTCAGGCAATACATCCATCAATGTCTCAGGTCACGTCGTCATCCTCAACTGGAACTCGCGCGCATCAGAGATAATCAACGACTTCCTGTACGCCAACCACGAGCAGGTCATCGTCGTGCTGTCGGATGCGGACAAAGACGCCATCACCCGTGAGGTCAACGAGAAGCTGCAGGACACGATCCGCCAGGAGAACACCCGTCTCAAGCAGGATCTGATGAGCCGTCCCTTCTTCGAGAAACACTTCAGCTACAGGCGCAACAAGCTCAAGAACAACCTGACCGTCGTGGTAAGGCAGGGCGACATCTTCTCGGCAAACCAGCTCCACAACATATCACTGCTGTCTGCCAAGTCCGTCATAATCTTAGACGACGAGCAGGCAGGTTCCGTCGAGCGCCAGACCGAAGGCAACTCCAAGACCATCAAGGCTCTCATGCAGGTCGCGGACATCGTCTCGAAAGACTATTCCCGCGACAACCAGCGCATCGTGGTAGAGATCAACGACGACTGGACCGAGGACCTCGTAAACAAGATCATCAGGTACAAGCAGATCTACCGCAAGTGCACCATCGTCCCCATCAGAGTCAACGTCATACTGGGCCAGCTCCTGTCGCAGTTCTCCGTCATGCCTAACCTCAACCTGGCATACAGAGAGCTATTCTCCAACAAGGGTGCAACCTTCTATGTTGACGAGGTCAAGACCGACGATGACCGCACATATATAGATGAATACATCAACACCCACGACAAGGCGATCCCGCTGGTATCGCGCAAGATCGAGGGCAGCAACTATTTCTACTACTCGGCTTCTTCGCCGGATGATCTGTACGCCACGACTTCCACGCCGGCCAAGCAGCTCGATGTCAAGCTGAACCGTGACTACTGGATGGACAAGAAGAACATCCTCATCCTCGGACACAACAGCAACTGCACCGAGATGATGAAGAGCTTCAAGTCGTTCACCAACGAGTGGAATCGCAAAGATACCGGCGAGCAGATCCTGAACATAATCGTCATCGACGAAGCGGAAAGCCTGAAGGAGATGAACTTCTACAAGGACTATCCGTTCGTATCCAAGACTATCGCGGCATCGATCTACGACAAGGATCTGATGTGCAAAGCGATAGAGAAGTTCTTCGCAGACAACCGCGGCGATATCTCTATCCTCATCCTGTCCGACGACATGGTCCCGGGCAACGAGCAGGATTCCGCGGCACTCGCGAACCTCGTCTATATCCAGGAGATCATAAGCAACATGTCTGCGGCTGACTCGACATTCGATCCTGACAGGATCGACATCGTCGTCGAGATCGTCAACCCGAGACACCATGACATCGTCAACAGCTACAGCGTCAAGAACGTCGTCATCAGTAACAGATACATCAGTAAGATGATCACACAGATCGGCGAGAAAGATGCGATCTTCAACTTCTACAATGAGATCCTCACTTACGACGACGAGGATGCTGAGACTTTCGACAGTGAAGAGATCTACATCAAGAAGGTATCCACCTTCTTCGACGAGATCCCGCCCGAGTGTTCACCCAGAGACCTTGTCTACTCCGTCTGGAAGGCATCGACCGATCCGTCGATCCCCAAGGCGAAGCAGACGCCGACACTCATACTCGGCTACGTTAAGCGCGAAGGCAACGTCGTCTTGTTCAACTCAGCTGACGGCAAGTCCGATAAGGTCAAGCTCGACAGCGGCGACAAGCTGATCGTATTCGCAAATCACTGATACTTAAGAGAGGCGGCCTCCAGGGCCGCCTCTTCCATTACCGTTATTTCCGCGGGATTCAATCGCTCGGGCTGTCGACGTCTTCGTCTTCGGTACTGCCGGCAAGCCTTGCCTCTTCGAACTTCGCACGCATCGTGGGATTGTGCGCCGTCAGCTTCTTGATCGTCAGGTCTTCGGCCTTCTGGTTCGCCAGGCGCAGGTTGTTCTCAGAACCGACGAGAGCCTCTCTTACCTTCTGCAGGTGAGTGATGGTCTTGTCGATCTCGTCGATCGCGGTCTTGAACTTTTCGCTCGCGAGGCGGTAGTTACGACCGAACTTATCCTTGAACTCTTCGAGGTCATTCTCGAAGTTGGTTATATCTATGTTCTGCTCACGAACGAGCGCGAGTTCCTTCTTGTACTGTGCGGAGTTCTTCGCCGCACTGCAGAGTATGCCTATGATCTGCAGGAAGAACTGCGGTCTTATGACATACATCTTCGGGTAGCGGTAAGACACATCGACGATGCCCGTGTTGTACAGGTCACTGTCAGCTTCGAGGAGCGATACCAGGATCGCATATTCGCAGCCCTTCTCGTTCCTGTCCTTATCGAGCTCCTTGAAGAAATGTTCGTTCTTGTGCTTGCTCGCGGTAGTATCCGCCTCGTTCTTCATCTCGAACATAATGGATACATACTCAGTGCCGTCTTCGTCGTAGTCACGGAAGATGAAGTCTCCCTTGCTGCCGGACTTGGCATCATTGTCCTTCTCGAAGTAGGCCTTCGGGAAAGTCATCGCACGCACCTTGGAGAACTCGTTCATACAGTGCTGCTCGAGCGTCTCACCGATCATCTTCGTGGACATGCGCGTCTTCAGATCCTTGTAGTAGTCGATCTGAGCGTCCTTGTCCTTAATGCGCTGCTCGTACGTCTCCTTCAGGGTCTTCTCGTTAAGAGCGGCCTTCTGGAGCGCGAGTTCGTTCTGATTCTCGAGTTCGGCGATCTTCTTATCCTTCTCAGCCTCGTCTTTGGCGGCCTTGCTGCGCTCCTTCTCGACGGCAAGTTCAAGCTCGGAGTCGTGCTTGTCTATCTGAGCTTCGAGCTCGGCGATCTTCTTATCCTTCTCGGCTTCAAGGGCAGCTATCTTCTTGTCCTTCTCAGCCTCTTCCTTCTCGGCCTTGCTGCGCTCGTTGGCTACGGCAAGCTCAAGCTCGGTGCTGTGCTTGTCGATCTGCGCCTTGAGGTCGGCGATCTCCTTGTCCTTCTCCGCAATGGCATCATTCAGCTTCTGTTCGGCCTTTGCCTGCAGGATCTCGGCATCCTTCGCCTGCGCATCCTTAAGGCTCTTGGCACGTTCGTCCAGGTCCTTATGGAATTCCTTATCTCTAATCTGTCTTGCAATAGCCGCATAACCGGCATCGTCTACCTGAAAAAACTTCCCGCAGTTGGGGCACTTGAGTTCTTCCATAACCATTCTCCCTTCGTTTGATTTCCATTATAACGATATCACGGGAAGGTTGCCATTAATCGGACAGATCAACACTTGACGGAATACGCAAAGAAAAACTTCTGGTTAGTTATTGCTAACATAATGCAAAAGGTGTAAAATCGCGTATCGGTTAGTGATTGCTAACACTTCCAGATCAACCGTACCCAAACAGCAGGAGGCCCAGATGGAACCCGGAAATCTTATCGCTTACATCGTTTTGGCAATTATCGTAGCTTGCGCGGTGTGGGGAACCGTACACCGTATCCGTCACGGGTCATCCTGTTGCGGCGGGCACGATCCCGCACCGAAAAAGGTAAAGCCCTCGGACACCAACAGGAGTCACTACTCTCTTCCCTACTCACTTAGCGTGGACGGAATGCACTGCTCCAACTGTGCGAGGCGCATCGAGAACGCCTTCAACCGACGGGACGGCTTATGGGCAAAAGCAGACATCGGACAGAAGAAGGTAGAGCTGCTCGCCAAGCAGGAGATCTCTGACGACGAGTGCCGGGAGATCGTATCAGGTGCCGGCTATACATTGCTTTCAATAAAACGAATGTAAATACAGGAGGATCTATGAAGAAGCTCACAGACATAGTCTGACTATTGGCTCTGACCGCGACATAGGTTATTATTCAGTTATTACCTTAACAGGAGCACTGTGATGATCTACCGCGAAGCCAACGACGATGACCACGAGCTTATCGTAAAGCAGATAAGATTCAACTATATTCAGAATATCCTGCTCCTCACGCCTGTGATCCCTGTGGCGGTCCTGGCGATGTGTCTCTCTGAGAACATGATGATCAGGGACAACTACGACGAGGAGACCATAGTGGTATGCACGGTCATCTATGCACTTATGCTCATCGGCGCATTAGTCTTCGTCTTCATTCTCATGATGCCTACCTTCAAGTGCATAAGTCTCATCAACAAGCACGAGTATACCGTAGCAGACTGCACCGTACAGAGCATGGAAAGGCAGGCCGGCTACAGGTATTCGCGCCACTTCATCAAGGTCACGTATCCGGACGGATGGTGGATGAAGCTCCGTGTTCCGCCTAAGATCTTCTACAAGACCAAGACAGGCATGAAGGCTATAACGGTAAAGTACAACGAGCCTGAGGGCAAGAAGCAAAAGCTTTCCGAAGATCTGGCCGTGATCTTCTGAGCCTCACTTTCTGCGTTATAATCTCTCGAACAGAAGTCAATTTGCAAAATAGCGTTCGATCAATACCCGAGAACATCTTCCATGACGAGTTTCTCCATCTCGGAAGCGTTCTCCAGGACGTAATCCTTGAGGTATGAATTGTCTATGGAACCGCCTGCGACCAGGACATACTCGCCGTTCTCATCCTCCATCCAATTGCCTTCGCCATAGAGATTCAGCTCAGCTATGATGATCATGTTGCCCTGAAGATATACCATCGCCTCTATGGTCGCATCGCACACATCCGGTTCATCGCCGATAAACCAGTTCATACCTTCTTCCGTCAATCCGCGGAAGTCCTCGTACTTTTCCTTCATGGCATTATATGCCTTCGTTGCTTCGAGGGCGGAATCATAGACTCTGAACCAGCATTGCTCTTCGGAAGTCTTGTAAGAACTGCTGTTCCAGACGTCCAGATACACCTGACCGTTCATGTCACGCTTGCAGACGTTCCATTTGTCATAAACACCGTATTCGGCATCGTTTGTCTCGAGATCATAATCCGTTGCATAGCGCGTGCACGAGCACAAGCCGCCAAACACCATCGCCAATGTAACTCCGATCACTGCCACTTTCTCCAGGATAGCACTCATCTTCTTTACCTCCGCTGTCCGTTTATACCTTCTATACAGGCATGGACATCGGAAAGTTGCAGGCACAGCAGTTAGAGTTCCCTGGTGATTATTACCGCATCTTCCGGCTGATCCTTAACGGCTATCTGGAAAGCATCCTCATATATAAGCACACCCGGGATCTCATCGCATTCGGAGACATAGAGCTTTATACCGTACTTATTACACATCTCACGGTAGAACGTCATCTGATCCCAGATATCCTTCGCTTCGGCACTATCCTTGAACCACGTGACGGCGCCGTCAGGATTATTCTTCTCATAGAAAGGAGGAACAGGCAGGACTCTCTCGAAATACTCTCTGTTGCGCCAGTATTCTTTCTCCTCTTCTTCCGTTAACGTCTTGCTTGATACAAGCCTGCCTACAGCCGTAAAGATGCCCCTGGGCTGCTTTGTGATGTAAGCACAATCTTTCATGTGCACTCTGAAATACTTCATATATATCCCCACACGCTTTGCACATTATAGTGATGATCGCTCTGTCAAACACATTATATCATCCGGTTAGAACTTAGATTATTTATTGTGGGAAGTACTGCTTCCCACCACTTTACAAAGAAGAACCGGCCCTTGCGGACCGGCCTTCACTTTGCTTTTTTATACTGATTCTCAGAATCCTTCAATAAAAGCCTTCTCTGTTACAGAAGTAATGCCTTCGTATGTCGCTGAAGGTGCGGGATCTCCCTTGGGAACGAGCACGATCTGGATTCCTTCGAGTCTTGCAGATCTTCCTGCCGTGCCTGCACACTCGCCGTTTTTTGCCCAAGCCATCCAGCCGATATCCTGTGCATGTACTCTGTAATAGATGTCATAGTACTCAGCTACTTCACCGTAGAGCTCGATACAGATACCTTCAAGTCTCTTAGACTGGCCCTGTGTTCCGCTCATCTCGCCATTCTTGGTCCATCCGCTCTCCCAGCCGATATCCTGGATGTGTGTCTTATACTGGATTCCACCTGAATAAGGGCAACCTGTCAGGAACATCTCTATTCCCTCAAGTCTCTTGGACTGGCCTGATGTGCCTGCCATCTTACCGTCAGAAGCATATGAGCTTTCCCAGCCATAGTCCTGTACATGTACTCTGTACTGTACGGAGATGTTATCTTCCATACCCTTAGGTACGATTACTACTGCAAGAGCTTCTATCCTCTTGGATTCACCTGTTGTTCCTGCAAGAGCACCATCCTGTACCCATCCCTGCATGTCTCCGTAATCCTGGATATGTACGCCATAGAAGACAGAATAGTTATCTGCGAGCTCGCCAGTCAGTCTGATCTCGATAGCTTCGATACGCTTTGCCTGACCTGTAGTTCCTGCAGGATTACCTGCCGTTACCCAGTCTGTCCAACCTATATCCTGGACATGTACTCTGTACTCGAGAGTTCCGGAATATTCCGTAGGATTATCAAAATACAGAGTGATAGACTCAAGGCGCTTACACTGGCCTTCAGTACCGAGGTACAGGAAACCTGTCTCCTCATCTGCATAGGTAGTTACATTACCTATATCCTGAACATGAGCGATACCACTTGTGACTGCAGGTAAAACTTCATTTGATTCAGAATTATTGGTCTTTGCGATCGCTGTAAAGACTGCTGTATAGGTAGCATCGCCTGTTACAGGAACAATCACTGGTGTCCAACCCGAGAATGTGTAAGTGTACTGTTCATCAGCAGCCTTAGCCGGTGTTGCACCTGAGTAAGAAGGCATGGTTCCGCAATCTACTTTTCCAGACTGAAGCACTGTGCCGTCTTCATTTGCGAATGTTATGGTCTTTTGGTCCAATTTGAATGTGGCTTCTACTGATACATCTTCTGAAGGCATAGTGAATGAATAGTTACCATTTGCATCAGGATCTATAGGGGTTGAACCGGTGCTATCTGTTACAGTCACAGTATCTATAACGTAATTTGTTGCAGGGGTTACGATCAGGTTTATTGTATCTGTTGATGCAGATTTTTCTATATTGTTTTCTCCACTTACTGTTCCGTTTTCACCAGGAGTGTATGTTATATCGTATTCGTAATAGTTGATTTGGAGATTGTCAGGGCAGCAATAGAACACATTTTTGTTTTCACATTGTGTTTTAAGTGATTTGTCCATATATACACTTGTAAGGGCTGAGCAATAAGCGAAAGATTTATTCCCTAATGTAGTTACGCTATCAGGTATGTTTATTCTTGTCAGGCTTGTACATCCGGCAAACTCAAGGTTTCCAATTATAGTTGATCCATCAGCGATAGTAACATTTTTAAGATTAGTACAATCCTCAAATACCCATCCACCATATGAAGTAACACTGGCGGGAATCTCAACACTGGTTAAACTTGAACAATTATTAAATGCTTCCTTTTCTATAGTGGTAACACCATCGGGGATTGTAATACTTGTTAGGCTTGAACACTTTCTAAACGCATACATTTCTATAGTTGTAACACTTGCGGGGATCTCAACACTAGTTAAACCTGTACAATTTTCAAACGCATACATTTCTATAGTTGTAACACCCTCTGGGATCGTAATACTTGTTAGACTTGAACAACCATGAAAGGTATAGTAGTTAATTACAGAAACGCCATTAGGAATATTAATACTTGTAAGCCCTGAGCAACCGTTAAATGCTCCACCACCAATCGATTTAACACTATCAGGAAGGGTAATACTCGTTATGCTTGTGCATTTATAAAATGCATATGCTCCAATCGATGCGACTTTTGAACCGATCTGGATGCTAACAGCATTATTACATTCACAGAAAGCATAAGATCCAATTGACGTTACATCATCACCTATAACAATGGACTTAATACTATCAATATAGTCATTCCAAGGAGCACCATTTTTAGAGTAACTCTTTATATCGCCAGAGCCGGAGATGGTAAGTGTTCCTGCATCATCAAGTGTCCAGGAGACACCTTCTCCGCAAGTGCCTTCTTTAACAACTTCTGCATTTACTCTCAACCCGGGCAATAGACCGATAGTGATCGTTATTGCAACAAGAAGAGAGACAATTCGTGTTTGGATCTTATTCATAAAACACCCCGTAACATTAATCAAGCGGCAATATGCTGCTTGTAATTTTCAAAAATATTTTATATCACAATCGATAATCTTTATCCATACTTATTATCAATAATTCATTACTTTTTACGCAAGTTTCCTTCCTTCTCCACAATCCGGATGGTGGAACGGGTACAGTTCGAACCGCATCCACCATGAGAAATCAGGAAACACAATAAAATCAAGGCTTCCAGGCATTTTCACGCCACGGAAGCGTACCCTTACGACAAAACTTACGACAAATGCGCAAAAACTGCCGAAAGCCAATAAACACAAGGGTTACGACATCTCTATAAATACTACGCCCAGGTTTTCATCCGGGAGTCTCTCCAACCCTTTGATCTCACAATTTGTCATTTCGATCAGTTTTCTCAGTTGAGGTTTTGTAGCTCTGTAAGCAAAACTGCCCCAATCCACCTGTTCTTAATCTGTGAACAGATTGGAAGCATATGAAAGAAACGTTGGCCAATCTGTTCCGGTTATCTTAATCTCGTTTTCGAGGATATCGAACGGTTTATTGTTTTCTTTCCATGTAATAAGTCTTTCAGACTTGATAACACCGACATATACGTGAAAATCTATACATTCGCTCTTCTACCATATCAAAAGATGAATCATCATCCTATGTAAATGAATACAACAGAGGAATACTCTGTCGAATCCATTATAACATCATAAAAACCATCAACAGATGGAGGAAATATGATGTTTCGAACCATAGAGAACCATCATGCCCTGAAAGTCAATAGATTCAATAGTTTCAGAGTTTTGGCAGAATCATCGTACGACAAACTTACGACAAATACACTTTGCAGCTTGTTACAGAAGCCATATGGGCCCGACGATAAATATCCCCCAAAACCAAACAGTGGCTATGACAAGAGCTTCAGAAACGCACCAATAGATCAATCGAGACGTCTTTGCAGTGAGCGGGCGGATAAAGTAAACAGCTATCACGAATAACTGTAATAGGATAAATACAATGGTCTCCTCTACTACCGGAGATATAAAAAAGTCTGCAGCTCCTTTGGTAACACCTTTGGCTATGAGCCATAGATTTGAAACCAAAAATCCTGCAATTGACAGGACTAGTTTGGTGCTTGTTTTATTCATGACCTTCACTCCCCGACATATTCATATACAATCGCAGGGAAAGATACGAAGACCCCGGAGTTGTCCGTTCTGTAAGTATCGATTCCTGTTGCCTTTACTCTTACATCCTGCGTTCCCAGGTCAAAATCATCTTCGCCGTTGCTCCCGTAAACGGTTGCAAGATCGTCATCCGCTTTGAGAAGGGATACCAGGCCGTTACTGCTTGCATGATAGAGGTATTTACCATCGATCTTGTTGGCTGATACCTGATATACAGAGTCAAAATGCATTGTATGTGGCGTAACAAAGAAAATGAGAACACCGCCGGTCACCAGCGCACAAAGGACTGCAATTGTTAAGACAACCGCAAGTACGGTCTTCAGTTTTTTACCATTCCCCGGTGCATTGTTGGCCATAATTCCCTCTCCTTTGATACACTATAGAGTGATTACATAATTATACTATCAATCTGACATATTTACGGAGGTAGTCGATGTTCTGTTCAAACTGCGGTGCACAAGTAAACGATCAGGCGAGATTCTGCCGCAACTGCGGAACACCTGTGAGCAATCCTTCCTATACACAGCCTGTGCCACCCGCTGCTCCCTCTGAACCGCCGAGAACTGAACCGGTCAAGAAGGACAAATACGGCAGGTTCAGCCGTGAACGGGTTATCGCATCCGGAGTTCTGGGAATCTTCTTCGGCTATCTGGGTGTGCATAACTTCTTAATGAAGCAGCCTGTACGAGGCGTTCTCCATATACTATTGATCATAGTGCCGTTTTTGCCAATTGCACTGCTGTTCATCGATATTCTCAGCAGCGGCGGCATAAGCGATCTTGGCATTGACTTCATGCCGCCGACCTCGGACTTGACCGTATGGATGTCTCCGGGTTATTTCTCCTGGCTCTGGGGCGTGATAGAAGGTATCGTCTTACTGGCCACCAGCCGCAAATACAGCGGCGGTAAAAAGAGAGCCTGAATCCGGATCAGTAATCTTTCCTCTGTCCGCAGATCCGGCACTTCTTGATAAGAGATGCCTCGAAGGAGCTGCCGCAGTAATCGCAGAGGCCTTTGGCCTGATAGTCTTTCTTCGTCTTATCATCAGGCTCATAGCTATATGAATACGGCTCTCTGTTATACACCGAATAATCAATAAAGAACCCTCTCTGTCCCCTGTTCTCGACCGGAGCCTTAACGCTCTTCATCGATTTCCACAGATTGCAGTTCTGCACACAGCGGGTCATATCGCTGATAAGAGTCTCTTCATCGATCTTGCCGAGCATCTGCTCCAGTTCTGCCTCACGCTCTTTGGCATGGTCAGCATCAGGTGCTCCTATGAGCGGATTCTCGTAATAGTAAGCATTGCCGTCTCTGAACAGAACGATGGTAAAGAACTTCTCGTAATTGGCACTGCAGCTGAAGCTGATCATTACGTGATCCTGTTCTTCACAAAGGCTGCTCATGATCTGACTCTCGTCAGGCATCGCATTCATCAACTTGGCAAAAGCCGCTTTATCGTCGGCACAGTCGGAACAATCCATACCGTAGAAGCTCTGAGTTCCGCGGGGTCTTATATACAGTTCCGGCTCACCGCCCGGTGTCTTATACTGGAACACATCAGCCGGCTCGTTAATCCTCTCCACAGAGAATACAGGCTGTGTCTGCTTGCCCTTTACGGCTTCTGCACAGGCATCCTCCGAGTCGAACTTGAGATAGCAGTAGTAATCCTCTCTCCTGACCTCCCTGGGACATTCCCTGATCCAGACATCGGTAGCTATCAGAAGGACAGCCTGCTTGAAGACACTCGTTACACCGGGATTAACATTGATCATAGATAACCTCACAGAATTTATACTGTCTACATTCTACAACAACAGATAATGCGAGTGAACTCTGCCTTGGTGCTCACTTCTTCCTTCTGACATATATCACCGTAAATACCGTAAACGCAAATGTCAGTACTACCCATGCTATCCACATAAAAACGAACACAAAGCCGAAATACAGATAGAACGCCATGGTGTTGAAGAAGGCTTCGGCACCGTAGATCAACTTGTCACCGACCAGGCCGTATCCGAACCCGGAGGGCACTACCCCGTTCACTGCCGAATCGAAGCATTCTGAGAGCAGGCACACGACGGGCAGAAACATGGCCAGTATCATGCCGATATCCGCTGTGACGACCGCTACCTTCTTCATTGCCATATCAACTCAAAGCCTCCAGTATTCCTGACAGCACGCAGATCGCGATGTACGATACCGCGGTAAAGAGGATACCTGCGCGGACGTGCGTCCTCGAGCGGTTCACGGTAAGGATCGTCATCACGGAAGCAAATCCCAGCGCGAGAGTGCCCCACATCGCGAGGATCCTCATCGGCGTATAACCGTAGATACTGTAGTAGAGCACAAGCTTGCTCATCGCGACCACAGCGAAAACGATACTCTCCGACATCAGCATAGTCACAAGGACACGCGCTGCTTTCGAGAACCTGCCGCCCTCATCGGTCTTGCCGAGAAGGGTGATCGCGAGATAAACGCACATATTTACCGCCATGATCCCGGCTAACTCGAAGAATCCTTCCCTGGCATAGTGCGAGACGAGCATGCCTTCCGGCACGGTTCCGGTGAATCCGCCGAGCATGTACATAAGACGCTTAATGAAGAACAATGCATATGCTGCGACGAATACTCCTGCAGCGATGTAGACGAGCTTCGATGAGACCGTCTTGCCCTTGGCACGGAGATTGTTGAGCACGGAAGCAACCTTGCCCTCGTTCTTACCGTCGGATGATGCAGACCTTGAGATGAGACCGTACAGATAGAAGCATACGGGCACCGCGAAGATCATGCGGACTATTATCTCGGCAACAGTCTTGAAACTCAGATAGCTGAACAATCCGTTAAGCACCGATTCGATCACATGTGCGAGATCCGCGTCGATCATTGCCATGAAGCCGATCGACATCAGGAGCAGGCCGCACATCAGGACAGTAAATACGATGCCGCCGATCAGATTCTTGATGCGTGCACCTGATCTATTACTTTCATCCGAAGACTTTCCGAAGAATCTCCAGTCGAGCACTACGTTCGGAAAGCCTGCGAAAGGCCTTACGCAGAAGCCGCTTATGAGATCTGCCGGAAGGAATCCTGTAGTGCCTCCTCCGAGAAGGACATTATTCGATACCAGGACCGAATATACGGCGCTCAGATGCATTCCGAAGAGCGACAGCAGTTCATTCGGGCCGAAGCATGCCGTAAGTCCTGCCAGGAATGTTATGCCGTACCAGAATACAGTCTCTGTTGAAGGAGCTTCATTGCCGCGGCGTCCGCGCCTTACCAATTCATTGATAACGATGAATATAAATGCAAACAGCGGATATGCTATCGAGACATTCATATGTCCGTTGCCGCCTGACGGATCTATCACGAAAGTGTCGTTGAAGTCCATCATCAGCCTGACATAAGCGTATGCCAAGGGATAGGCCAGGGCGATCCCCAGCCTCTTAAGTGTTACTGTGTTGTTCATTTGTGATCAGTCCTCTTTGTACTCGAGAATATCTCCCGGCTGGCAGTCAAGTGCCTTGCATATATCGTTGAGAGTCGAGAACCTTACGGCCTTTGCCTTCTGGTTCTTAAGTATCGACAGGTTTGCCTGAGTTATCCCCACTCTTGCAGCCAGTTCTCCGGAGGAGATCTTGCGTTTTGCCATCATTACATCCAGATTAACTATGATCATGATCTTCCTCCTTCCTTTAGATCGTAAGATCCATCTCTTCCTTCATCGTAATGGCCTTGTCGAAGACGACCTTAACGCTCATTACGACCAGCGCCATGAACAGCGACACGATAGTAAGTTCCCAGCATCCGAACCAGATGAATCCGCCTGCGACGCATACAACTGCGATGCCTATGAGTGCTGCCGTGATGATGCCCATCAGCTTGGTGTTCTGACGGTCGAAGACCTTATCCTTGCTCATGTTGGTAAGAAGCTTCAGAAGTGAGAAGAGAACTACGTATGCTCCGACTGTTCCGAGATAGAACACTACCGAGAGCAGCGCGATCTTCTCTACTTCAGTTACGCCCGCCCAGATAAGCGCGATATACTTCGTAATAACGATCCCGAAGATATCGCCTACTACCGTTATGCCAATGAACATGAGTGTGGCGATCTTCGTCCATCTGATGATCCCATTGTTATAGCCCATAGTATGTACCTCCGATATAGGATTAGGTCGACCTTATACCGGTATGGTAACACTCAGATTTCTGTTTTTCAAGAGTTTTTTATCGAATTTCGATATATTTTTCTCGTTTGGCGGTTTACGCTAAAAAGAACGCGCACATGCGCGCGAGGTAATCCGGAGCCGTATCGAAGGCCGCATGACCGTATCCGTCGTACATGTAGAGCTCTGCCTTACCCTGCGGTTCGAGAGCCTCGTAGATGTCCCTTGAAGCCTGTCCTCCGAGAACGAGATCGTCTTCCGCACCGAGGACCAGCACGGGGCATTTTATGTTATTAAGTTCAGGTGTGATGTCAAAGCCGTCTGTTGCTTTCGCGAGAACAACGAACCGGGCAAACTCGTCTTCCGTCACGGACCTTCCGGTATCTGCGAAGAAATCCTGCGTGGCTTCTGCTATAGATGCAGGATAGATCTTAGATGCGAACCCGAGGCTGAGATCCTCGCCCCTGCCTTCTTCGGCAAGTGTTACCCATTCTGAGAGAGAGCTGTTGCTGTCATCGAATCTCGCGCAAGTGGAACCCGCCACGAGTTTTGAGACAAGCTCAGGATATCTTGCCGCGATCACGAGGCTCATCATGCCGCCCTGCGAAGCGCCGAAGAGATACACCCCGGAGAGTCCGAGTGCTTTCATTACCTTGGCGGTGTCTTCCGCCATCTGCTCGATGGTGTAGTTATCGGGGAGCTCCTCTCTCCTGTCGAAGAGGTATACGGTGAAGTCTTCCGTTACTGACTTATACTGGTTTGCTATGGCATCGGCCGAGAGCAGCACGCTCTTAACAGCAAGACCGGGAAGTATGACCATTGTCCTGGGACCTGCCCCGAACTTCATGTATCTCATCGTGATGCCTTCGGTCGTGATGCTGCTGATATCGGTGCTCATAGTTCTGCCCTCCTTATACCATCTTACACCCCAAGCGCCTCGAGGAAATAGTCAGTTGACATCGTCCCCTTGAGAGGCTGCACAGTCTCGTCCGGAAGATATGAATAGTATTCTTCCTCGCTGATCTCGACTTTTTGGGAAGTCACAGGGTCAAAGTAGTAATACCTTACCGTAGAGTATGCATTCGGGTCCTCGTACACACTCTCGTACTGCAGCATGTCGTAGTTCGACTTCACGAGCGAGAGGTTATCCAGAGACATAAGATCATCCGTCATGTGTCCGATGTATGTTCCGGACCATCCGCCGTTCTCCTCGATTCCGCCGCCCGTCACGATGCAGTTGCCGCGGGGCTCGTATGTGTTATAGCAGTCCTCATAGCCGTACAGGCCCTTGAGAAGGACAGCCTCGCCTCCGTTAAAGGTATAGAGCTTGCCCCAGCGGACGTACCCGTCGACATCGACACTTAAGATGAGCTCAGGGATATCGTCGTCATTGATGAAGACAAGATCGCAGAGTATCTCCTGATAGGATCCTTCGTTGTATCCGTTATCAAAATCCTCCGGCTTGATGTTCTGTACTATTCCCGCATAGGCAGTCTTCCAGCCGGTATCCGGACACGAGAAAGCCTCCGGGAGGAACATGGACATATCGTCGCCTTCGGTATATACGGACGAACTTATGCCGCAGCTTAAGATCGTCCAGTAATAAGCGCCTCCGATGTCCTTGTACTCCATGACATAGTCATATCTCTGGCCGTCCTTAAGAGGGTTGTATCCCGAGTCGTTCTCCATCGCGAGGTCATCGTATTCAACTGACGTAATGTAGTAATACTTGCCGTCCGTCTGCGCAGCTATTACGGTCTCGCACATCGAGTATCCGCCCCAGCCGCGCGTATACCAGAGATATCCGTCGGCAAAGTATCCGCCGCTGTAGTATGTTCCGTCCGTCGAAGTCGCTACATTGCCGTTAATGCGCACAATATCTTCTGCAGAGATATTAAGGATATTCTCCTCTATCCACATGAGCTGATCTTCGCCCACGCGGTATCCGGGAATTCCTGCGAAGAGTCCCTGCGGATCGTCGTACTCGGCATAAGCATCGTAGTCGGGATAGTAGCTCGCGATATCCACGAGCAGGCCCGCATCCGTTATGAGGAACTTGTTTAACACAAAATCATCAGGCACATTATCGTGGTCGTATTCATGGTAAGACCACCTCGAGATAAAGCTCTTCAGCTTATCGTAGTCAGGCAGGTCTGTCAGCGCGACGTCGGCCATCGCAGGCTGGGTCTCCCTCGTCTCGGAAGTCTCTGTGACCACCGGCTCCGCCCAAGGCATGCCTGCACTCTCTTCCGTTTCAGATTCGAATACCTCTTCCGTGGTCTCTTCAGGTTCTTCCGCACGGCTGCTGTTTATCAGGTATGCGACGCCTATCCCTGCAGGTATGACCACCGCAGCAGCAGCCGCTACTATTACGGCTTTGCCTGCAGCCGTAGTAAAGAATCCTGTCCTGGCTGCTGCAGAACCGGCCGCCTTTGCCGCACCTTTCGCTGCTGCGCCTGAAGCAGACTTTGCTGCAACTGTCCTTGCACCTGCCGCTGCCACCGCAGAAGGTGCGACCGCACCCGTAACAGCGCTGAGTATAGCTGCTGCAGGAGGTACCGCGAGTGCACCTGCGAACGCGGCGAAATACCTCGACAACGACGCGGATGCTGCTGCTGGCTCGAGACTGTCATTGCTTTCCTGCTCGTACTGCTCGACCGCCTTGCGGATAAGTGCACGCGAAGACTTGAGCCTCGTCTTCACCGTGCCCTCGGGGCAGTCCATGACCGACGAGATCTCTTCTACCGACATCTCGTCGTAGTAATACAGGAACACGGTCCGGTACTGCACATCCGACAGTTCGCTCCTCAATATGCCGTTCAGCGTGTCGCGCTTGCTCTGCTCGGTGATGTAGTACTCGGGTATGTTATCGGGGCCGTCTTCAGTTATCTCATCTTCCATGGCCGCCTCATCGTAACGGACATCGCCCTTCCTCTTGCGGACGATATCGAGGCTCTTGTTTACCGCTATCCTGTTGATCCAGGCGACGAGCGTCTTGTCCTTGTCCAGTGAATCAATGTTGCCCAGGACCGAGATGTATGTCTCCTGCATCGCATCTTCCGCATCCTCCGGATCTGCCAGCACGCCGAGACATGTCGCATACACACCCCTCGACGTCTTCTCATATATCTTCTCGAAAGCTTCGTTGTCGCCTTCCCTGTAACGCCTTACCAGTCCGGCGAATTCTTCGTAATCGTTTGTTGCCATTGCCCTTGTCTTGCCTTTCGTCTGATTCGGTCGAATCCGACTAATAATACCACTACATGTGCAGTTTGGACCGACCGTTTACATAAGTAAGACGGAGCAGGAGTGCTTTGGGTTCATTTTGTTTTGAATTTTCTTGAAGTTTTACAGTTCGCGGTAATACGGGCAGATGTTCACATAGCTGCCGTCCTTCATTCGGAAGCCGCCCGTGATCGTGCCGAGCTGCGTGAACCCGAGCCTCTCGTACAGGTGCCTCGCATGGATATTGCTCTCGACGACCGCATTGAACTGCAGCACTCGGAAACCGAGGCTCCTGCCCTGCGTCAGACAATCCTTGACCAGCTGCTCGCCGATGTGTCTGCCTCTGGATCCGGACGAGACCGCATAGCTCGCGTTGCATATGTGTCCGCACCTTCCGACATTGTTCGGATGCAGGATGTATAGCCCGTATATCGTGCCGTCTTCTTCAGCGACGCCGGTATAGCTCTGCGAAGCGAAAAACGCCGCGCCTTGTTCTTCGTTCAGCGGTTCGTCCTGCGGGAAAGCATTGCCCTCTTCCACCACCTCGTTCCAGATGGCGGTCATGGCCGGAAGGTCTTCTTGTCTGTATTCGCGGATAGTCATTGTGCAGTGTGTCCTTGGTTTTTGTCCATTATACAGCAGCAAAGACTGCAGTGCGGTGCAGGTTGCTGTCAGAACGCATCTTTCAGGCGCGAAAATACAGCAGCACAGATAGCGCTGCTGTACGGTTTGCTGTATGTTCAGGAAGGCCTTACCCTTCGTACCAGTGCTTGAGCTGCGAGAGCAACCCGTCGTACTGGCTGCGCCTGTCGCTGTCGTTCAGGCCTTCGGGATTGGGCATGTGGTCCATCAGGAAGTCGAGCAGATCGTCCTTGGTCTCATACACGAACGCGCCGTCGGTGTAGCACCACTTGCAGTAGTCCTCGTTGAAGAAACCATCCGGCTCCCTGCTGATGTTGATGTCCTCGGTGAGCGGCATTCCGCAGCACTGGCAGAACAGCTGTCTCGGGCTGCCGAGGAGAGTGTTGATCGACACGTCGAACTCGCGCGAGAGGATCTTCAGCGTCTCGGTGTTCGGCTGAGTCTCGCCTGTCTCCCAGCGGCTTACTGCCTGCCTCGTAACCAGTACTCTCTCGGCGAACTCTTCCTGCGTGAGGTTATTGTCTTCTCTTATCTTCTTAAGTATGTCTTTGGTCTCCATGTTGAGTCTCCTTTGCGATTGATACCTCAAGTATGCACCTGCGCCAAAAGGCGCACAAGCAACTATCTGTTGCTCCAAGTCTTCAGCACTTCGAAGAGCTCGTCGTAGTTCGATGCGCAGTAGTCTATATCGTACTCGCGCACGGCCGCATCTACATCGCCTGAAGGCATGAACCATACCGAAGCAAGACCAGCGTTCTTGGCGCCGAGCATGTCAGATGTGAGCGAGTCGCCGATCATTATGCAGGTCTCTTTGGGCTCACCGATGCCCTCCAGGCATATATCGTAGAACTCTTTCTCCGGCTTGTTCACGCCCATGTCTTCGCTGATGTAGAGATGCTCGATGAGTCTATCGAGACCGGTCGAAGCCATCCTTCCCTGCGCATTGATGGTCGCGCCGTTGGAAGCTATGTAGATCCTCGCGCAAGGGATCTCAGCCCTGAGCTTTCTGACGAACTCCAGCGCGCCCGGCATCGGCACGCCATTGACTGACATCGTCCTGATGAAGTCGGCATTTACTACGAGAGGATCGAGACCGGTGCTGTCACCTTCGCAGAAGTCGAACAGATCATTGAACCTGATGGTGAAGAGTTCGGTGCGGTTGATGGTTCCTCTCTCGAGTTCGAGCCAGAGTGATTTGTTCTTAGCCTTGAAGTGATCGTAGACTTCATCGGTGAACTTAAGGCCGTTCTTAGTCACGACGATCTCGAGCGCCCTGCGTTCCGAAGCGTGGAAATCAAGCAGTGTTTGGTCGAGATCAAATAGGAAATTCCTGTGCATGGACACTCTCCTTAAGTGACATTTATAACGACTAATTCAGGGTAATCATTGATCCTCACCGGCGCGACGGAATTGCCGAGACCGCGGCTGATCACTAGCGTCATTCCCGAATAGTCGGTCATGCCTTCGTATGGCTTGGGCAGCAGTTCGAACTCGGGCGAGATGAGACCTCCGACTCCGGGGATTATTATCTGTCCTCCGTGATAGTGACCGGTCAGGACCAGGTCGGCACCGAGGCTCTGATAGAGCTCATAGTACTGCGGTTCATGGGCAAGCATGATAACAGGCTTCGAATCATCAAGAGCATCATAAGCATCGAAGTCATCCAGCGACCCGTCTGCGACGCCCGCCAATATATATTCACCCATATCTATATATTTATCATCCAGTATCACAACGCCTAGGGATGCCATATCACTCATAAACTCATCCATCTCAGGACCTGCGAGCCTGACTTCGTGATTGCCCGTGACATAGTACACGGGAGCGATCTTGACCGCTCCTTCGACGAACTGAAGTGCGATGCTGTACGAAGTGTGTGTAGAATCAACAATGTCTCCCGTGACGACGATAATGTCCGGATCTTCTGCGGCGATCTGATCAAGAAGCACCGACTCTCCTAACCCGAACACCTGGTTATGCAGATCAGATACCTGCACGATCTTGAGGTCCTCATTAAGTCCCAGGTCCACTTCATATTCCGTCTTAACAAGATGGTAGTTCTGATAGAGGCAGAATCCGCATATGACTATCTCGATGACCATCAGCACGGGGACAACGGCAAACTTGGCCTTCTTAGTCTTGTGACGGAAGATCTGCATCCCGAGGAAAGCACCGATCGAACCTCCGAGCCAGGCCCACAGCAGCAGGTTCCTCTCAGGTATACGGCGTGTACCTTTCTTTGCATATGCTTTGTCCGCGCCATATAAGATGAACGCGACGAGATTGATCAGGATGAGATAGTAAACCAATATCATTCAATCATTATACATCAAGCCGGCCCGGGCACCGCTTATGCTATAATCGCATTGATAACCATCGAATGGGGGATTAAGGGATGGATGAATATACTTTATTGGGATTAGCATCTTTACTGTTTTTTTATGTAAGACCGTTCATCTACGGCACAGCTGTTCTGGCAGGTCTTGTCACTATGATCTGCAAGCCCAGGACTACAAAGATCCTCGGTCTGTCATTTGCCTTATCTTCGGCATCACTCGTATTGGAGTGCGCAGCCCAGATAGTATTGAAGACAGAAGGCGACCAGGCATATGTTGACTTCTCGTCTTCGATGGGTCTCATACAGTTCGCCCTCGGGATAGGTGCGATCGTCTGCCTGTGCATCTTTATCCACAAGAACTATGGCAAGAAGCTTATCTATCTTCCGCTCCTTCTCATACCGCTCGCAGAAGCAGTCGTTACAATGATCACTACTGTTACATTGGGTCAAACTTTATCAGCATTTGCTCTGGGTTACGGCGTATCCATCGCAGGCGTTGTCATATCATTTATCTTCGGTGCGGTCACATCCCTTATCGTCATCAAGGCATTCTTTGATAACAGAGATGAAGAAGAAGTCATACCCAAAGCATGGCTTTGCAAAGTCATCGCTCTCGTCTGGAGTCTTATCGAAGCCGTACTACTTACTGTTATCTATGCATCGGCAATGCAGTCCGGGATCTCGGGTCAGGCTGATACGTTACGTATGCTGATCACTGTTGTTACTTCCATTGTCTCTCTGATACTGCCGCTGTACGTCATGATCAAAGCGATAACCGCAGGCGTGAAGGGCGAAGGGTAACGCCGCGGGCATTTGACATTTTCGTGATATAATCACTCTATTCGCAAAGGCCGGAACATTGCAAGTGCAGAGAGAGTGACATGAAGCTTAGAAGGCAGCTGTTTGCATCCAAGGACCCCTACGACGGCACCAAAGCCGATCTGTTTCTTGCGGCCTGCAAAGGGAATCTGGACTATCAGATCGCGCACTGCGAAGACTATAAGAAGATCTGCACGGGACTCGGCATCAAGTCCTCTGAAGACATCAAGACGATCGCTGATATCCCCTTCATCCCGACCATGCTCTTCAAGCAGCACAGGTTCAGTTCGGGAAGCCATATGTTCACACTGACATCCTCGGGAACGAGCAGCGGAAGGAAGAGCGTCATCGGGTTCGAATTCTCGGCGGCAATGGCAGCGCTCAGGATGTCTCTTAAGATCACCAGATATCACGGCGTCATATCACTTAAGCCCTGCAGATATATCGTCATGGGTTACAAACCTACGAGGGGCAACAAGATGGCAGCGGCAACGACCGCCTACCTTACGACTTTCCTCGCGCCGGCGATCAGCAGGAAGTTCATACTCCAGCCCACGCCCACCGGTTACAAGCCGGACTTCGACGGCATAGTCGAAGCACTCAAGAAATACGAGAAGGGCAGGCATCCCGTAAGGTTCATGGGATTCCCTTCCTACACCTTCTTCCTCTTCCGTCTGCTCGAAGAGAGAGGCCTGTCTTTCAAGCTTCCCGAAGGCTCGAAAATAATGCTCGGCGGCGGCTGGAAACAGTTCTACCAGGAGGCCGCAGACAAGGACACGTTCTACCGCATGGCGAAGAAGACGCTCGGGATAGAAGAAGAGAATGTGGTGGAGTTTTTCGGCGCGGTGGAGCATCCCATATTGTACTGCGACTGTTCCGCACACCACTTCCATGTTCCGGTCTACGGCAGCGTCGTCATAAGAGACCCGGACACATTGGAGCCCGTCGAGAACGGCAAGGTCGGCCTGGTCAATCTCATATCGCCGCTCACCAAGGCAACGCCCATCCTCTCGGTAATGACAGATGACCTCGGCGTACTTCATGACGGTACTGACTGCCCATGCGGAGTTAAGACGCCGTATCTCGAGATAATCGGAAGAGTCGCACCGGAAGACATCAAGACATGCGCTGCGGGCGCGGCGGATATCCTGGAGGGAGTGAAAGTATGATCCTGTTTGACGGCAAGATATATGAGAGCATCGAGCAGAACCGCCTCCTCGAAGAGCTCCGGGAGAAGATCCCCTCCATACTGCAGCGCGAGCCTCTGTCGCCGGAGATAATCATCGATGCGGTAGATCAGCTCCGCACGGATACACTCGCGGGTAAGTTCGACGACCTCCTCGCAGACCTTCCTCAGGACATGGTCGAGACCTATAAGAAACAGGCAGTTACTCTCCTGTCGAGAGAGCACCTCTGGATGAAGGTCAGAACAGAGCTCGGCAATACCGATGAGTATGTAACCGAGAGGCTCGAAGGTTTCTCGCAGATCAGGGTAAAGAAAGTCCCCCTCGGAGTCATCTTCCACATCGCTGCCGGCAACATGGATTTCCTGCCTGCATATTCGCTCGCGGAAGGACTTCTTACGGGCAACATCAACATATTGAAGCTCCCGTCTGCAGATAACGGTCTGTCGCTCAAGCTGATAATGCAGTTCATCGAATACCAGCCGCTCCTCAAGGACTATATCTACGTGTTCGATACGGCATCCTCGGACATCCAGGGCATGCGCCAGATGGCGAACCTCTGCAACGCGATAAGCGTCTGGGGCTCCGACATGGCGATCGAAGCTGTGCGCGGACTGGCACCCACCGGCGTAAAGCTCATCGAGTGGGGGCAGAAGCTCGGTTTCTGCTATGTATCACATCCCGAGAAGACCGCCACCATAGCATCAGATCTCACGGGGCTGGCAAAGCACATCGCCTTCACCAAACAGCTCCTCTGCAGCAGCTGTCAGGTCATATATCTTGATACAGATAACATAGATGAAGTTCGATCTTTTGCAGAGCAGTTCTTGCCTTACCTGCAGGAAGCAGTCGGAAGCAATGCATCTCAGGAGATCGGCATCAGGGCAAGAGACACGCTGGTCGCTTATACGCAGCGCCTTAAGGGTTATCTCGGTGAGCAGGAAGTCTCGTCTGACGTCATCCGCGGTCAGGGCACAAGCCTTATCATCAAGGAAGACAGCAAGCTCGAACTGTCACCCATGATGTGCAACGTCCTTGTCAAGCCGCTCCCGAAGAGCAAACTTACGACCGTGCTCTACGAGAGCAGGAACTACCTCCAGACGGCAGGACTCATCTGCCCGCATTCAGAGCGCGCGGAACTGACCGGCCTTCTGGTAAGGGGCGGTCTCGTGCGTGTCACCAAAGCCTCCGACATGAGCTCGTACTTCCCGGGCGAGGCGCACGACGGCGAATACGCTCTTGACAGGTACATGAGAATCGTTAATATCCAAGAAGATTAGATTATTAACGAGGCAGGATAATGAGAACAGTTCTTTACATGCTGGCCCAGTGCACCTGGGGAATACTTCAGACTTTGTCGGGATTCGTCGTCTTCCTGATATGCATACGCGACAAGCACTACTTATATCACGGCGCCGTCGTGACGGAGTGGAAGTTCGCATCAAGCGTGTCCCTGGGTCTGTTTGTTTTCGTCTCGGCAAACCCGTACTACAGAGGCATCCCCACAAGAGAAGAGACCGCCTCCCGCCTGCTCGTACACGAATACGGCCACACAATCCAGTCGCTCATCCTGGGCCCGCTGTACTTCTTCGTGACCGGCATCCCCTCGATCGTGTGGGCATCGGTCCCGGCCCTTCACAAGATGCGCCGCAAGAAGCAGCTCTCGTACTTCTCCTTCTACACCGAGCGCTGGGCAAACTACCTCGGCGAGAAGGTAACCAAGACCAAGTCGATGGGGCAGCTGTTCATAGATTAAACAAGCAAAAAAGAGGGGTGCCGCACAGCACCCCTCAATGACTTATCACTATATCAGCCTGATCACTCCACGATCTCGATCCTTACGTTCTTTATGTAGATCGTCGATGTCGAACCCTGCGCACCCATGTTGAACTCGAGTCTGCCGTAGTTGTCGTCGGCATCGTTCATCGTGAACTCGAACTCGAATTCCTGATAGTCAGGGGTCAGGTCGATCTTCGTATCCTTCAGATACCTTATCCATCCGACATTAGGCGCGGTGACTGCGATTATCATGGTCCTGTCTTCTTCCGCGCAGGCTTCGAAAGTCAGCTTATACGTCGTGCCCTGTATCAACGGCAGATCCGGTTGTACGAGCTGGACCGAGTATTCTTCCGTACCGGACTTTGATGACGTGATGATCATCTCGCCGTCAGAGATCTGCGCTTCGCCCTCTCCGCCGTAGAACAGCAGGAAGAACCAGTTCTCTTCATCGTCAAGAGGCTCTGCCTCAGCGAAATCACCGTTCCATACGAGGTTGCCGTCTGCAGTCGTTGTCCTGAACTCCTGCTCGGGTCTTGTTACATCGGTATCGTATTCTGCCTTCTGGTAGACGCGTACGTAGTCGATCTGGAATACAGCGTTATCGAAGTTCGTTGTCTCATCGGGGTTGCCCGGCCAGTCTCCGCCTACTGCGAGGTTCATCTGGATGAAGAACAGCTGGTTGAACGGTGCGGGATAATCCTTCATCTCTTCGCCGTCGACCTTGGTGTACCAGTCGTTTACGGTATTATATATATTGCCGTCTATATACCAGCGCATCTCGCCCGGCTCCCACTCGATGCTGTATTCATGGAAATCATCTGCGAAAGTGCCTTCGTCCAGAGTATATATACCCTGCTGCTCGGCATGGGGCTCACCGTAGTGGACCGTACCGTATGCGATGTTCGTCTGGTTGCCCAGGACTTCCATGATGTCTATCTCACCGCACTTCGGCCACTGACCGTAGTACGACTCGTCCTTCGGCATCATCCAGAGCGCCGGCCAGAGACCCTGTCCTTCGGGCACCTTGGCGGAGATGACTACCTTGCCGTACATGAAGTCGGTCTTGTTCTGACCCTGGACCTTGCCGGAAGTATAGTAATCGTTGCCGTTCTCGTCGGTCGTCTTGATGGCCTTGATGTTCAGGCAGCCGTCCTTGACGTAGATGTTCTGCTCGGAATCCGTGTATTCCTGCAGCTCGTTGTTGGTCCACCCCGGATCACGGAGCTCTTTGTTCCACTTGGTCTCATCGAGCTTGTTTCCGTCGAACTCGTCGCTCCAGAGAAGGTTATAACCATCTATCTGGGGAGTCTCGGTCTTAGGCGCGGCACAGCCGGACAGACAACCTGTCGCCATGGCCAGGATAAGCGCGCCGGCAAGTAACTTTTTCGTTTTCATAAACGGCAGCCTCCTTATGTTTTCAGCTGTTATTAACCTAACACCCACGGGCGCGGCGTAATATCGTTTTGTTGATATTTTTTATGATATAATGACCTTAATCCAAAACAGCCGAGGTGCGCGCGATGCCTTACGAGAAGAGACATTTCTACCGTGATTACATCACCAGGAACGAGGATTTTCGCCGTGCCCCGTATAACCCCGAGCTTGAGTTCTATTCCGCGATCAAGACCGGCGATATAACGTCCCTGCGCAAGTTCCTCGCCCAGCCCCTGCATGAGAAGGAAGGTATGGGCAAGCTCTCGGACGATCCCCTGCGCAACATGAAGTACCACTTCACCGTCACGGCCGCGCTCGCCGCCAGAAGCTGCATCTCCTGCGGCATGGACGTCTCGTCCGCATACGACATCAGTGACTACTACATAAACAAGGCCGACAAGGCCCGCCGCATCGAAGACATCTCAGACCTTCATGTGCAGATGTGCATGGACTACGCCGGCAGGATGCAGAAGCTGCGCAAGGACAGTATCTGTTCCCTGCACATAGCGCGCTGCATCGACTATATCTACGACCACCTGGACACGCGCATCACTGCGAGCAAACTGGCAGATGTGTGCGGCCTGTCGGAGAGCTACCTGTCGCGCCTGTTCAAGCAGGAGACCGGCCAGACGATCAGCGACTACATAAGCGACTGCAAGATCACGACCGCGCAGAACATGCTCGCCGACTCCGACTACTCGCCCACGAAGATCTCCGCCGCACTCGCCTTCCCCAGCCAGAGTTACTTCACCTCGGTGTTCAGGAAACGCACCGGCATGACACCCTGCCAGTACAGGACTGCGAATCGAAGGTTCTGAGGTAACATCAATGCAAATTAAAAGCCGCCGGAGGGGTGAATCCGGCGGCCGGGATGAAGAGATGCGTTACTTATTTCTCAGAGTGCATCTTCTTCTTAGTCTCATACATAAGATTATCAGCATCCTTGATGTACTCGGTCAGCGGCTTGTCGTCGCCCTCTTCGCTGATAATGAAGCCCGAGCTGACTGAAAGGCGGAACGGCCAGTTGCCCTCATGGTTGAACTTGTCGACCGAAGCTAAGACATCTGACCTGAACGCTTCCGCAGCATCCTTATTCTTGACGCCGCCGATGATAAGGAACTCGTCTCCGCCGAACCTTACCGCGATCCAGTCCTCGCGCAGGTTGGTCTTGATCGCACTCGCCGTAAGCCTTATCGCAGCATCTCCGTTGATATGCCCGAAAACGTCATTGATCCTCTTCATGCGGTTGATGTCTATGAACATTACCATGAGCCTTGTGCCGGACCTCTTGCAGTTATCGTAGATCGGCGTGGCCTTGTTCTCGTATCCGAGACGGTTATACAGGCCCGTCATCGTATCGATCTCGGAGATCTTCCTCAGGCTGTCGTTGTAGAACTTGAGCTGGATGTTGGACCTCTGGATCCTGAATGCCAGCATGAACTTCTCGACGTAAGCGTGCAGGTCAAGATACTCGCGCGTGATCCTCGCATCTCCGTTCACTACGACATAACCGTAATTATACATACCGGTGTGGAGCGGGAACAGGAAATACACGTGACTCTCCTTGTCAGCCCTGTTATATCCGGGAATGAGGTTATGCCTGTTGGCAGGCGTTCCGGTCGTTACTACATCATCGCTTCCGATCGAGACGACGCTCTGCATCGGGCCGTCCTCAAGACCGTCTTCAAAGACCTCCTGCTCATCCGCCATTACATCATTAAAATACTTGCTGTGGATGATGATGTGGAAGTTGTTGCCGACAAAGTCGTGATCATTGGAATAGTAATCGACCAGCTTCTTTGTGAGTTCGCCGTATTCGTCTGTATAAGATATGAGCTGCGTAAGGGCACGTTCGCTTCCGTCGAGGGACTCTCTGTCAAGCGCATCACTGTAGGTAGCTTTACCCTGTTCACGGCGCCTCTCATCAAAACGTCCGTCCTGGCAGCATCCGCAGCTCTCACCTACCATCAGTTTGGAATTGATGAGGATCTGCATCTCTATAGCCTTGCCGTTCAGATGATCCGTGATGGTGTTGCAGCAGGCTTTGCCGATCGTCGTAAAGTCAGTATCTACCGTCGTCAGCACCGGATAGAATGCCTGTCCCTTGGGAACATAGTCGTAGCCCGTGACGATGACATCATCAGGGAGCGTGTATCCGAGCCTTGTAAGTTCAGTGGAACATGCGAGCGCCATAACGTCGTTGCACGCGATTATCGCATCGGGAAGTCCTACCGGATCTTCAGCCAGGTGCTTTGCTATCTCGAGTGTCTTGTAGTTGCCCCAGTCGCCGTAATAGATGTTCTCTTCGGGAATGGGCAGGCCGTGTTCTTCGAATACCTGCCTGACCGTATCGATCCTGCAGATGCTCTCAGGATGCGTCTTATAGCCTCCGATGATGGCCGCACGCTTAACCTCGTGAACTTTGATCAGGTGCTTGGCAAGTTCTCTCATGCCGGACACGTTGTCCAATATGAGATTGATCGCGCCCTCGACTTCAATACCGACGCTGAACACCGGGACACCGGCCTCGATCGCCCTCTTGACGAGCGTTATTCCTGTCTCGATGGAATTAAGGCTGTTGGACAACACGATGAGAGCGTCATAGTCCTTGAAATCCGGGAGGTCATATATGTTGAGCTCGCCCCTGTTGAATTCCTCGAACTCATCGTAGGAGGCGTAGCTGAAGAACACGAATATGTCATATTCGTTGTTGACGTCGGCGTCACGGAAGCCCCTAAGCAGTGCCTTGAGACTGTCCAGACCATATCCGTTTGCAAATACAGCGATCTTCTTTTTCATGTTGTTCACCTTGGGTCTAGGATACACTCCCTTTGTTACGGACCTGTGAATGAAAACATAACAAACATAAAAGAAAACTTGTACACTCTTTCTTTACAGTATTTACACACTGTGGTCTCAAATCCGTAATCGCGAGTTTTTGTGTTTACCGTATCATCAGTCCATGCAAACAATTACATCAAGAGCAGATACATCATCTGCCGAAGGCTTTGAGTAATTTGGGATTGGATTGGGATTGGAGAGCCGGCTCGCGAGGGCCGGTTCTTCTTATTTGCCGGTAAGCTGTTCGAGGAACTTCGAAGACAACTCCTTGCGGCTCTTGGCATTTGTCTTCTTCAGAAGATTGCTCACGTGGAATTTGACCGTGTTCTCTGATATGAACAGCTTGCCTGCGATCTCGGTGTTGGTGGCGCCGTCGACGAGGAGGTTGAGAACGTCCATTTCGCGCGAGGACAGGTCGTAAGTAAGCTTGATGGAAGCAAGCACGTCGTCCCTGGTCATCTCGGACTTTGGCACGGGCGAGAATAGCTTGATGTAGTGGAACATGAACACGCCCGAGCCGAATACGAGCAGGACCGACGTCACTGCCATGAGTGCGAGCGGATCGGAAGTGAGACTGATGCCGATGTACGCACCCGCTGCTTCGCCCAGCCTGCCGAAGATGATGCCGAAGGAACATAAATAGATCAGCGGCAGTCCCTTGTCAGATACCATGTCGGACAGATCGGCCACGATACCGAACCTGTACACGGCTAGGAAGCCGGTCATGAAATAGCATATGAAGAACACGATGGTCGTAACGCCGACCTTGGTCTGCAGAAGGATATAGAGCATTGGCGCGGTCATCGTGACAAGGCAGCATATCGAGCCGATCCTCTTGTCCCTGTTGTTGATCCAGGTCGCGGCGATGAGGCCCAGTGAATACGTGATCCTCAGGAGTTCTCCGCTCATCTCGAGCTCATCCATCTGCGCTATCGGGAAGTAGAATGCGACGCTCTGGACCGCCCATGTGATAGCTATGAAGAAACATGTCGCGAGAAGTATCGGGTTCATGTGTCCCTTGGCGATCTTGACGGGGCTTACGGGCTTTACCTCGCGTGCGGGATATACCGGGACCACAAACTGCCAGAGAATGCAGGCTGCCGCGGCCATCACGAAGTATAGTATCAGCGCATAGCCGCTCTTAACGAACGCGCCCTCTCCTATCAGCGCCAGCAGTGCCGTGATTATCGGGGATACGGTATAGGATATGCCGAACGCCCACAGGCGCTTGTCTTTGGGAACCGCCGTCACGATGAGCAGGAAGTACAGTCCCTGCGAGACACCTTCGAGCACCGACGATAGCACGAAAACAGCCGCCACCAGAGCCCCGTCCTCCGCCAGGAAAGCGGGTATCCCGGACAGGACTGTGAGCACTGCTATCACGGGGAAGAAGAATCTGCCGCCTGTGAACCTGACCTTCAGCCGGACGAGGACGGCGGTAAGGATCATGCCGACCGCCTGGGCGACATAGCAGATGCATTCAGCAAAGAGGTCTGCCGTCTCAGGCGCGAAATGATCCGTCATCCGGTAGATGCAGGAGAAGTACATTCCCGTTCCGCACGTAAATGTCAGTGTTACGATTACGGTAACAAGGATCAGTTGTTTGAACGATGTATTCCTCAATTCCGCACCCCCGTATTTCCATTAAATTATCACAAAGAATTTAGTTTATGACAAATGCCGTAAAACGCCCCGAAAGCCTTGATATAGGGCTACCTACCCATAAACTACCCGTCCCATTAACACTATGTCAACACTTTAGTATCAAATCAGTAATCACAGGTTTTTGGTTCTAACTTAATATCTGATTATAAGTTTTGACGCCCCCGTAACATTTTTCTACACAGGAGGTTATCATGAGACACTCGAGTTTTTCCCGAAGTACAAGACAGCGCTTGCAAAAGCTGACAGCATTCCTCACGGCGATAGCAATCATAGCCGGCTTCCTGCCGCTTAGTGCGGTAAAGGTGTCTGCGAATGTCAACACTGTTGATTGTGAGGTAGTCGTTGAAAATGAAGACAACAACAACTACACAAGTCAGGTTGCTGTTCAGTATATGGCTAATCCTGAAGCTAATCCCAATGATGACGCTTCTTGGACAGATATAGCGCCTAATGCCGGGACTTCGGTATACAGTTTCCCGGTCACAGCAAAGGACGGTGACGACATTCACGTCAGGTTCATTCTGAGCAAAGCAGCCGGCGAGAACGATCCAAGAGTCATAACCGGGTTCAAGGCAACTGTCGGTGATAAGCAAATCATTCCGGTTGTTGATGAGCGCTTAAGCGATGACTTATGCACATTAACTGTTCCGTTCGATACAACTGCGGGCGTAAGTAAAGTTGCAATCAGAGTGTCTCTGCCCAACAATCTGGAATTTACTCAGACAAATGAATCAAATAAAGATTTTTATCAGTTCTTATTAAATAGGAATCTGGGTTCGCTAACGATTCCATCTGATAAAACACTTGAGATATTCGGTGCAAGTGTCATTATCACTGGAAACCTTGTTCTTCAAGAGAATGCCAAGCTGCGAATTCAGAATAACAAGGAAGGTGAACAGATTATTTCAACCGGAACTCTGACAGCAGGCAGTATTGTCGGAGCCAACAACGCAACTATCATGCTCGAATCCAAGGCAAACATTCCTTCAGGCTTCACGTTCTATCGCTGGGGCGAATCAGGTCCTGAAGAGGTGGATCCGAGTGATATCCCCGATGATATGTGTTGGTTTGAGCTCTATTATGACGCACAAGAAAGCAAATGGTTCTTAAACGAATTCGATCCATTCTCGTTCAGCGTCGTTGTAGATGATAATTCTAACCTTGTCGGAGCATCACTGGTCTACAAGGCTGAATACAGCCTTAATGGCGGCACCGATTGGACAGAAGCCAATTTTGCAGAGAATCTTCCTAATAACTTCAGCGGGCTTAAAAATATCTCCGGTGGTACAGTTACTTTTGACAGCGCCAATAGAGATCTCAAGGAATTATTCTTCAGATTGCCGGATGATGTAAGCACATGGGTCGAATCACCCGAAGGCAGCGGCAATTGGATAGAAGTCTATCCCAATGTAATGTTTAGGATCACCATCATGAACGCCGATGAGTTTGAGACCACAGCGGTCACTATCGGTGGCGGTGATGACAAGATCAACTTAACCTCTGTCACTGAAAGTGGAAATATCATTTTTACTTCTTCAGCCCTCAACACAGATGTTATACCGCACGACATTAGACTTACTTTAGACAGCGGCTTCAATGCTGATGATAGTTATGGAGCAGCATTTGAGATACCCTGCGATAACGGTTGGAGTATAAGCAATGAAGGCAAGACTGTGGTCTTCGATTGTTTTGACGGAAACACTATCTCGGTAACAAGCACAGGTAATGTTGTAGTAGAAAGAAAGGATCAGCAAAACGGCCCTACGATTTTCATAGTCTGGTCTGATAAAACCGATTTTTCTGTTACTGCCGCCAATGCCCCCGGCTATACGGCTTATCACGAAAAGGAAAACGACAGACTTGTCATGGATGAAAACTATAAAATAGACGTTACGGTAACGGCTAAGGGTTACGATAACACTGTGCTGACACGTGTCAATTTCGAGATGGCTAACCTGAAGATAGAAGGTTATGACAGCATAAGCCCTAATCCTGATTATTGGGAAAATAACAATCCGGACAAGGACTATACGCTTACATCCGGCACATATACCGTAACCTTCCCTCACGGCACGGTTACCGTTGAGTTGGTTGATAGTGATCCAACCGACAACGTCAATCCAAAGTGGTCAGGCTACAAAGAGACTTGGCATGATGATTTTGATAACACTGACCACGAGGCATTTAAGATCGAGACGACTGCTCAGGTCAAATTAACGTTTATGCCGGCAGAGGGATACCAGATTATCTCGAATCTCGAGCTTTCAGGCGGAGATCCGGAAGCATCTAATGTTGCTCTGAATCTCGATACCAACAACTCATGCGTAATCAGTCTTGGAACCGAAAAGAATCAGTTGAATGATCCTTTCGTTCAAATTGGCGGACCTGATCCGACCGGCACACCTGATCCACAGGGTGGCAACAAGGTTACTTTCACCGGTGCTACAGGAATGACAGACACCGATACAGATGACGGCATTGTCGTTATCAACTATGAGCATGGTTCTGTTACATTCACACAGGGCGACGGCACCATGAAAGACGGCGATATCTTCAATCCTGTATGGGACAGTGAAACAAAAACTGTAACCATTGAGTTTAACCTCGAACCATCGTTTACAATTGCAGCTGATCCAAATTATGACAGCACTTGCAAGATCAACAATGACGAGCAGGAATACCAAGAGACTTATTCGTTCGCGCCTTCTCCTAATACAAATGTAGATATTACATTCATGGGACCCACATTTGTCCTCGAAGTAGGAGGAGAACTTAAAGAAGGCACCACATATGAAGTAGATGATTCAGGCACAAAGATCACACTGACATATGATCATGGTAAGGTCGAGATAACAAACTTTGCTTCTCTCGTTGATGTAATTCCTGTTACTCCCGGCGGTTCCAGCGTAGTCATCTCCTACGAGTTTACTCTCGAAGGAAACAAGGCTGATGTTAAGTTCATTCCGGATGAAGATTACATTTTCAGCGGTATGCATCTTGACGGAAAAGAAGTTGCTCCCGACGACGAGAGAATCAACAACTGTGTATTGAGCCTTACCGGTATTGACAAGAACAACAAAGTATCAGTTGAGCCCAGGTTTGATTTGACTCCGGAACTGAAGATCGTTAAGGTCAACGCCGGTGAAACCATTGGTTATGATTCCTCGACCAAAACACTTACATTCTCTGAGAATGGAATCAATAAGGGAACCGTAACTATCACTAATGAATCAGATCCGTTCTCAGGCAATCCTCAGCAGGATTCGAAGATCACCTCTGATATCACGTTCACTATTACTCCTGGAACCGTTCCGGAAAGCAATCCGGAAATCAAATATGTCTGCTTCGTTATGCTGAACAATGGTCAGGGAATATATTTCCCGGAAGCAGGCACATACACACTGAAGGCTTCAGATCTGAGGTCTACTCCAGAAGGCAATAAGAATGAATTGTCGTTCGAGTTTAAGACTCTCGCAGCTGATCAGCTTGCCAAAGTCAAGTTCAACGGCGAGATTAAGTACGATAGTGGAACTCAAGATTACTATATCGAATACAAAGATGGTGAGAACCTCATTGGTACTGTTGTGATACCCGGTTCTGCAGTATCTAACTTTAGTGCAAATAACGGTGAAACAACAGTTACGATCAAGCAGAGTGTCGCTTACCTCAGTCTGACATTCGCACCGGAAGCGGGTTATACACCCAGCCTGACAGAATATGGTCCGGAGTATGGAGAGAATCAGACTGTGACAGGCGAATGGACTCGTGATCTGTCGATAACCAATAACAATGGTGAATACTCTTATTCCCTTACGGTAGATCCTCAGAGTTTTGAACCCATTGGTCTGAGAGTGGCTTTCTCCAACACGAAGTTCCTACAGTCAACTGTAACCTACAAAACATATGAAGGTGAACAGTGTGCAGTAGAAATTGGCGGAACCGGAGTGCCCGGCGGCGACTTGAACAATAAGCTGGTTGAGTATCAGACTCCGCTGTCCTTAACTGCAGATGAGGACTCCAAGGAGTACGTTAAGGTCGAGGACGGAAAAGCATATGTCCGTATGCAGTTCTCTGTTCCATTCACTTATTACATGAGCGAAGTAAAGGTCAACGGCGTGGACTATAGCGCTGATCTGCCTGCCGGATACGATGAACTCATCGCTGCATTCGGCAACCAGTACACAAACGCAGTTATCTGGGTTGAGATCGCTGACAGCTATGTTATCGAGACTAAGGCATACAAAGCGGTATTCGATGAGGATTCCACCAAGACTACACTCGCAGTCGGTAACTTCCTGTGGTTCTACGATGAATCCCACAAGGATAACGATGATTACGTAAAGAACGCATACCTCGAGATTGTTCAGGTCGTATACAAAGACCAGGTATACACCAAGGACAACATAGTTTCAGGGTCTGCGATCAGCTGGGATGTTATCGAGAAGGACGGCGAGATCGTCGGCGGTGAAGCAACACTTCCAGCAGGCTCATACGTAACAATGAAGCTCATTCCGGATTACGGAACACAGCTCGTCAGCCTCGGACTCAACGGCGGCGGATTCACTGCTCATCAGAATGAGATATACACCTACTCATTCTACGTAGGTCCCGGCAACTTCCATCTCAATGCTGATTTCGAGCCTGTTGACGATGTTGTTGAGGCTTCCGCAACAGCAGTCGATGGCGGTTCCATAGCACTCGGTGACGGTACAGTGGACAATGGTACAGCAGTGCTTTACGTCGGCGATGCAAATGTGGCAGGTGCAGAGAAGACGAATTTCGAGAACCTTGCCGCAGATGAAGCTCTGGAGATTTCTTCCTACCTCGATATCAGCCTGGATAAGGTCGTATATCAGGGTGTAAGCGCAGATGAAGTTAAGTACGATGGTGACGGCAAGAACGTCTGGACTTCAGGTCTCAACGATCTGGCAAAGCCGGCCACTGTCACGCTCACACTGACAGATGACATCGGTGACGGCACCGTCAAGGTTCTCCACAACCACAACGGAAATCTTGAAGTGATCGATGCAGACTACAACCCTGCAACCAAGGAACTCACTTTCGAGACAAGTTCGTTCTCCAACTACGCTATCGCAGTTGAGGCAGAACAGTACAAGGTAACATTCAATGCAAATGGTCACGGCACTGCTCCTGCTGCACAGACAGTCACAAGCGGCAGCAAGGCAACAAAGCCTACTGATCCTACGGCATCCGGATACACATTCGGCGGATGGTATACAGATTCCGCTTGCACGAAAGCATACAGCTTCGACACAGCGGTAACTGCAAACATCACGCTCTATGCAAAGTGGACTGCAGTAACAACACCTGCACCTTCCACACCGGCACCGACTAATACAACTACACCTACTCCTACACCCGAACCCGAGATCGTTCCTTCCGCGGAACTCATACCCTCAGGCACGGCGCACGTGCAGGACGTCGGCAATGTTCCGGTATCAGTTGACCCCGAGACAGGCATCATGACCATCGGCACAACCGGTCAGGGCAAGAGACTCGAAGAGATAACGATCGACTTCGAGAACACAACAGGCCTGTCAGGCACGATGGAGTACAGAGTACATGTTCAGGACAAGGGCTGGCTTCCTTGGACAGAAGCCGGTAATCCTGCAGGTACAGAAGGCGAATCCAAGAGGATCGAGGCCATTGAGATCCGTCTCACCGGCGAACTTGCTGAATACTATTCAGTCGAGTACTGCGTACACATTCAGGATTACGGCGACATGCAGGGCTGGGTAGCTGACGGCGCACTCGCAGGCACGACAGGCGAATCCAAGAGGATCGAAGAGATCAAGGTAAGGATAGTCCCGAAGGGCTCCGGCGATTCGATGTCCGTTAAGTACAGAGTACATATCGAAGACTTCGGATGGGAAGGCTCGTATGCATCCGGCGGTGCGATGAGCGGTACTTCCGGACAGTCCAAGAGACTCGAAGCCATCGAGATCTTCCTCACCGGCGTCCAGTACTCAGGCGGCATCAAGTACAAGACTCACGTACAGGATATCGGCTGGGAGAGCTCATATGCCCAGAACGGCGAGATGAGCGGTACACAGGGCCAGGCGAAGAGACTTGAAGGCATATCCATCGAGCTCTACGGTGAAGTCGCAGAATACTACGATATCTACTATCGCGTACATGCACAGGATATCGGCTGGATGGGCTGGGCAAAGAACGGCGAGTATGCAGGTACCGCAGGAAGATCCGCAAGACTCGAAGGAATTCAGATAGTACTCGTACCCAAGGGCGGTGCAGCTCCCGGTGCTACATATAATGGCATCACTGCAGCGACTGACCAAGCTTTTATTGAAGGCTTCTGAGTTATCAGGGGATCACGATTGATGATGAGGGACCGGCTCTTATGGGCCGGTTCTTCTCGTATGGTGCGCAGTGCCGTTGTTGCAGGAATAAAATACACTGTTTTATACACTGCATAGCGTGGATTTTGCAGTGTATTTTTGCCCGCCACCGATCCCACCCCCGGCAATTTGATTTTAAGGGGGCACTATTCTATAATCCGAGATGGATAAGGGAGGTGAGAATAATGACTCAGTACGTTACTACAACATCCAACAAGAGCAGACTCGTCGCACTTCTTCTCTGCATCTTCTTTGGAGAGTTCGGCATCCACAGATTCTATGTCGGCAAGATCGGCACAGGTATCCTCTGGCTCTGCACTGCAGGTCTGTTCGGTATCGGCTGGCTCGTAGATCTGATCAAGATCTGTATCGGGTCTTTCAGAGACAACGTCGGTACACCGCTCAGACAGTGGTAAGCACAAAACAAACAAAGCCGGTTCTCAGGAACCGGCTTTATTATAGGATCAGCTAGCTTTCTTGATCTTATCCCTTAGCTGCAGCAATGAACTTCCTGAATATGGGATGCGCGCGGTCAGGTCTGGACTTGAACTCAGGGTGATACTGAACACCTAGGTAGAACCTGTGACCGGGGATCTCCATCTCTTCCACAAGCGAGTCGTCGGGAGCGGTTCCCGCGAAACGAGCACCGCCTTCCACAAACTTCGCACGGTAATCGTTATTGACTTCATATCTGTGTCTGTGGCGCTCGAAGATCTCATCCTGACCATAGCACTCGTAGAGCAGACTGTCAGGTGCGATCTTGCAAGGATATGCGCCGAGCCTCAGTGTGCCGCCCTTGTCGATCGTATCACTCTGACCGGGCATGAAGTCGATGACCTTGTTAGCGCACTGCTCGTCGAACTCGCCTGAATTCGCATCAGTGATCCCGAGCACATTGCGCGCATACTCGATGACTGCGATCTGCATGCCGAGGCAGATACCGAAGTATGGAATGTTGTTCTCGCGTGCATACTTTGCTGCGAGTATCATGCCGTTGATGCCGCGGTCGCCGAAGCCTCCCGGAACGATGATGCCGTCAAGACCGGAGAGCATGCCGTCTGCGGTCTGCTCGTTAATGAGTTCCGAGTCAATCCACTCTATCTCCACCTTGGCATCGTTGGCATAGCCTGCACTTCGCAGAGCTTCTGCGACAGACAGATAAGCATCGTGAAGATGTACGTATTTGCCGACAAGACCGATCTTGACGACCTGGTCTATGTGATGGATCTTGTCTACCATCTCTTTCCAGTGAGTAAGATCCGGCGCTCCTGCCTCGATGCCGAGCTCCCTGCAGACGATCTCGGAGAAGTTTGCCTCCTCGAGCATCAGGGGCGCCTCATACAGAACAGGAAGAGTAATGTTCTCGATGACGCAGTCTTCCTTGACGTTGCAGAAGTGCGCTATCTTCTTCATTATCTCGTCCTCGAGAGGCTCGTCGCAGCGAAGGATAAGTACTCCGGGGTTAACGCCCATTCCCTGCAGTTCCTTGACCGAATGCTGAGTGGGCTTGGACTTATGTTCATCAGAGCCGCGCAGGAACGGTACGAGAGTTACGTGGATGAAGAGGCTGTTCTCTCTTCCCACTTCGAGCGATATCTGTCTTACCGCCTCGATGAAGGGCTGCGATTCAATATCGCCAACCGTACCGCCGATCTCCGTGATGACGACGTCAGCATTGGTCTGCTTGCCTACGCGGTATACGAATTCCTTGATCTCATTGGTGATGTGCGGGATGACCTGCACTGTGGAACCGAGATACTCTCCCCTTCTCTCGCGGTTCAACACGTTCCAGTAGACGCGGCCAGATGTGAGGTTCGAATACTTGTTAAGGTCTTCGTCGATGAACCTCTCATAGTGGCCGAGGTCAAGGTCTGTCTCAGCGCCGTCTTCGGTGACGTAGACTTCACCGTGCTGATAGGGACTCATGGTTCCGGGGTCAACATTGATATAAGGGTCCAGCTTCTGCGCCGCGACCTTGAGTCCGCGCGCCTTGAGAAGCCTTCCCAGGCTTGCCGCCGTAATACCCTTGCCTAATCCTGATACAACACCGCCGGTTACAAAAATATACTTAGTCATACGTCATCATCTCTTTCTGTATTTAATATTGATATTTGTCTATATAATCCCAGTAATCCCCGAGGCCAATTAAGGCCCCGGGAATTACGCTTTGGGTGGAATATGAGGGTCAGTTACTTAACGCTGAAGAGCAGGTCTCCGTATGAAGGAAGCGGCCAGCACTCCTTGGAGACAAAGCTCTCTGCTTCGTCTGCAGCTGCGCGGATCTCGTTCATTACGGGGATCACGTTATCCTTGATGGATACGCTCTCTGCGATGATGTCTGATGCTGCGCCTGCTTCGCCTATTACCTTCTCGAGTTCGTTCGCTCCGGTGTATACCTTGTCAGCGAGGTCTGAGAGCTTGCCGATGACATCGTTCTCGTAGACACATGCTGCGGAAGGAGATACTGCCTTCTTGGCTGCTACTGCACCTGAGAGTTTTGTCTCGTAGCACTCGATCGCGGGAAGGATCAGCTTGCGGCTCATCTCGAGCATTGTGTTCGCTTCGATCAAGACCTGCTTGCTGTAGTTGTCGAGCATGATGTCGACTCTGGACCTGAGCTCAGCCTCGGTAAATACCTTGTGAGATGTGAGCATCTTGACGTTCTTCTCGTCAAGGAGGTGAGGCATACAGTCAGGTGTTGTCGGATAGTTGGACAGGCCTCTGACCTCTGTAGCTTCCTTGACCCAGGACTCGTCGTAACCGTTGCCGTTGAAGAGGATCCTCTTGTGGTCCTTGATGGTCTTCTTGATCATCTCGTGCAGAGCCTCTTCGAAGTTATCAACTCCTTCGAGTCTGTCAGCATAAATCTTCAGTGACTCAGCAACAGCGGCGTTGAGCATCATGTTGGCACAAGCGATGCTGTTGGAAGAACCGAGGCTTCTGAACTCGAACTTGTTGCCGGTGAACGCGAACGGAGAAGTCCTGTTACGGTCTGTAGTATCGCGTGCGAATCTGGGCAGTACGTCTACGCCGAGCTTCATGATCTTCTTCTCTGCACCTTCATAAGGTGTGTCGTTCTCGATGGCTTCGAGGATCGCGGACAGTTCGTCGCCGAGGAAGATCGAGATGATTGCCGGAGGTGCCTCGTTCGCGCCGAGTCTGTGGTCGTTGCCTGCGGTAGCCACTGCGAGCCTCAGGAGATCCTGGTAATCATCCACTGCCTTGATGACGGCGCAGAGGAAGAGCAGGAACTGTGCGTTCTCGTAAGGAGTAGCACCGGGCGAGAGGAGATTGATTCCAGTGTCTGTCGACATAGACCAGTTGTTGTGCTTGCCCGAACCGTTAACGCCTGCGAACGGCTTCTCGTGCAGGAGGCATACCAGACCGTGTCTTGCTGCGACCTTCTGCATGATCTCCATCATGAGCTGGTTCTGATCGGTAGCGATATTTGTTGAAGAATATATAGGTGCGAGCTCGTGCTGAGCGGGTGCGACCTCGTTGTGCTCTGTCTTGGCGAGGATGCCGAGCTTCCAAAGTTCCTGGTTAAGGTCGTTCATGAACTCCTGTACCTTGGGCTTGATGACGCCGAAGTAGTGGTCGTCCATCTCCTGGCCTTTGGGTGCTTTCGCGCCGAAGAGAGTCCTGCCTGTGTACTTGATGTCCGGACGCTGGTCGTACATCTCCTTGGTGATGAGGAAGTACTCCTGCTCGGGTCCGACAGATGTATGAACGTATTTCGCGTCCTCGTTGCCGAAGAGCTTCAGGATACGGAGAGCTTGCTTGTTCAGGGCCTCCATGGATCTGAGGAGCGGTGTCTTCTTATCGAGCGCCTCACCCGTGTATGAGCAGAACGCGGTCGGGATGCAGAGTGTCTTATCCTTGATGAAAGCATAAGATGTAGGATCCCATGCTGTATATCCTCTTGCCTCGAAGGTAGCTCTGATGCCGCCTGTCGGGAAGGAAGACGCGTCAGGCTCGCCCTGGATGAGTTCCTTGCCGGAGAATTCCATTATGACTCCGCCGTCAGGTGAGGGTTCGATGAACGAGTCGTGCTTCTCAGCGGTTACACCTGTAAGGGGTTGGAACCAGTGTGTGAAGTGTGTGGCACCCTTGGACAGCGCCCAGTCGCGCATGGCTGCAGCCACTTGATCTGCCACACCGATCTCGAGCTTGGCGCCCTCGTCGATCGTCTTCCTTAAGGACAGATAGACGTCCTCGGGTAATACCGCTCTCATGTTTCTGTCGTCGAAAACGTTCTCTCCGAACATTTCAGGTACTGCTCTCATTTCCATAGATATATTCCTCCTAAAATTTGTAACAGTGTTACTCTACGTCCTGCAGTGCAGCGTAGTTCTCTTCTCCGGTGCGGATCTTGACGACCTTGCCTACGTTGTAGACGAAGATCTTACCGTCACCGATGTGTCCTGTATAAAGGACTTCCTTAGCCTTCTCGATGACCGTCTCAACGGGGATCTTGGAGATGACTACTTCCACTTTGATCTTGGGCAGGAGCGTCGCGTCTACTTCAACGCCGCGGTACTTCTCGCCCGCACCCTTCTGGATGCCGCAGCCCATGACCTGGGTTACCGTCATACCGGTGACACCGATATCGTTCATTGCTTTCCTGAGCTTGTCGTAACGTGACAGCTTGGCGATGATGACGACCTTATGCATGCCGGTATCGATCTCAGGTGCAACAGCAACCTTGACTGCTGCGTTCTTCTGAGCCTCGGAAGCCTCTGCATATTCTGGTGTACCGAGGTCTGTGTTCTCGTTCTCTTCCATCATTGCGCCGGATACATCCATAAGGGAGAAGCCGGAGTAAGCACTTGCAAGACCGTGCTCTGTAACGTCAAGACCTGTGAGCTCTTCTTCCTCGGATGCTCTGAGACCGAAGATGGCCTTGATGATAAAGAATGTGATAGTAATAGTTACTGCTGTCCAAGCTGCCGTAGAGAGCATGCCGATCATCTGGATGCCGAGGAGCTTCGCGCCGCCGCCGTAGAAGAGACCTACCATCTCGTTGCCTGCAGCATCAGCAATGCCGTAAGCGGGAGCTGTGTTTGTAGCAAAGAGACCTACTGCGATCGTTCCCCAGATACCGTTGAACATGTGTACTGCAACAGCACCGACAGGGTCATCGACTCTTAATACGTTATCAAGGAACCATACGCCGAATACTACGAGGACGCCGGAGACTGCACCGATGATGGTTGCGCCGAGTGCGTCTGTTACGTCGCAGGGAGCCGTGATGGCAACAAGACCTGCAAGTGAAGCATTGAGGCACATCGATACATCGGGCTTACCGTATCTGACCCATGTGAAGATCATGCAGACAACTGTAGCGATTGCAGGTGCGATGGTCGTTGTTACGAATACCGATCCGAGCTGAGCCATATCTGTGCAGGCAGCGCCGTTGAATCCGTACCAGCCGAGCCAGAGGATGAATACACCGAGTGCACCCATCGGGATGTTGTGGCCGGGGAATGCATTGACCTTAGTAACCTTGCCGGACTTATCCTTTACGAACTTACCGATACGGGGTCCGAGGATAGCTGCACCGATGAGGGCTGAGATACCGCCTACCATGTGGATGCAGTTGGAACCTGCGAAGTCATGGAATCCCATCTGTGCGAGCCAGCCGCCGCCCCATGTCCAGTGAGCTTCGATAGGATAGATCACTGCGGAGATAACTCCTGAATATACGCAGTAAGAAAGGAATCTTGTTCTCTCTGCCATCGCGCCGGATACGATCGTTGCCGTTGTGGCGCAGAAGACGAGGTTGAATACGAAGTTAGACCAATCGAAGCTTGCGTAGTTCGTGAATATGTCAAGGTTCGGAAGTCCTACGAGGCCGAAGAGGGTGTCTTCGCCGAGGAAGAGACCGAAACCGATCACGATGAATACTACTGTTCCGATACAGAAATCCATCAGGTTCTTCATGATGATGTTTCCTGCATTCTTTGCTCTGGCAAAGCCGCACTCTACCATCGCAAATCCGGCCTGCATCCAGAAGACCAGTGCCGCGCCGATCAAAAACCAGACGCCGAACACTTTCTCATCGATCAGGCTGCTGATTAAATTTGTGTCCATAAACTCTCCTCCTTCAAAACATTTCCAAAAGGTATTGTTATTATCTAACAATGCTTTTTGGCTATTGTTTTTGATTTCAAGTGCAATTGTAGCGCTAACGCGTAAACAAATAAAATACGAATAATTTAAGCACAATGATACCTTATGAGTATGATTTGACATCTGTCCTGATCCTGAAAGCCCGAACCCCCACAGTTTTAAGCATTTGCGGGCTTCCGGCGACCCCGGAATGTTCGCGGCCTTTACATTAATCAAATAAACTTAATCAAAAACGCGCGTTCGGAGTCAAAAAACGATAATAAATAATTACTCAAAATTGCCGGACAAATGCCTTAAAGATCTTCCTGCTGTTATCGTCTTTCTTATACGAGAACTCCGGATGCCATTGAACAGCCCACAAAAACCTGTAGAAAGGTTTATACAGTGCTTCGACGATCCCGTCTTCAGACTCGGCCATTACTTCCAGGCAAGGAGCTACATCTTTAACAGCCTGATGGTGATAACTGTTTACGCTGATCCTGTCAGAACCAAGACAGTCGTATAGCGGAGAGTCTTTCTTTATAAATACATCATGAACCGGAACATCATATGGCGGGGTTTGATGATGATCGATATCCGACGGGTGCTGTGTCGGCAGATCCTGGTACAGCGTTCCGCCTAACAGAGCATTTATCAGCTGGATCCCTCTGCAGATCCCCAGGATCGGCTTATCCTTTTGCATGGCTTCTTCAAGAACGAGTCTTTCCATATTATCCCTCGCCTTGCAGCATAACACCGTACCATTCAAAGCTTCCTCACCATAGACTGAAGGATCGACATCATGTCCTCCCGTCAAAAGGATCCCGTCACATATATCGACAAGATGTTCTATCTCTTCCCGATCTTCGGTCAGAGGAAGAATAACGGGCGTTGCGCCGGCCTCTTGCAGACCTTCAAGATAGCCCGGCAGCATCCATAAACTGTCTTTCTCATCATCCCATAAAGGCATGACACCTACTAATGGTTTCATATATCCATCTCCCAAAAGTTATACTAAGTCATTCTGGAATCTTGACAGGTGCTCATATGGAAGGATCAGCCTTCCCCTGTATAATCCGCAGCCGTCATTGATCATGGCATTGTCAACAGCACCGAACATGTTAACGTCCACTTTGCTTAAGTCTAACTTCTGAAGCATCATCCCGCGTTCATATGCGTTATCAAAGAAGGCGTTCTCGCCATAAGGAATAGCCTCGCGGCGTGCACGGTCTTTCTCCTGCCTCTTCTCATAACCCAGATGATTTGCAGGACCGATCTCGGCATTGTCATCCATCGTCTTGGTCCTGATCTGTACTTCGATGTTGCTCCTTGAAGTGTTGTCAAAAAAGGCTATATGCAAAGATCGGTATTCAAACGACTTGGGCGTTAGAATATAGTCACGGTAGTATTGTCTGTACTGCTCCCTGATCCTGTCGCTTTGATGTTCAAGACCGGATATCTCCGGTTCAAATCCGCGTTCTTCCAAAAAACCTGGAAGCGCATTTGCAATCTCGTATACGTATTTGATCTCACTTTCTTCCCTGTTCTCACCGGGCTTAAGATGACACTTTGGAAGCGATATAACTATTCTGTATGCAATAAGATCTTTGATACGCCTTAATTGATCCTTGATCTCAGGCTCTGAAGGATACTTCCCGGTTCTGCAGTAATACTCATAAATGTACTCAACTATATTACCGTTGATCTTCTCTTCCAATCGTATAAGAGACTTGATCCTTCCCTTGAAAGTAAACGCAAGCTGCGGATACTTCTCGGTCATGTACTTATAGAATTCGCGGATCGTCTGTGACTGCAATGTCAGGAATTCATTATGTTCCAAGAGTCCGATCATCTGAACCAGACAATTACAGTGCGCAAGATCAACACCGTTGTTGTCTCTGATCGCGCTTTCCTTAAGATCATTGGAATAACTATGCAAGATCTTAACTACCGTGTCACCACTATACAGATAATCATTAAGGGTTATCATGTGAATTACTCCGTACTGTATTCCATATAAAAACCCCCAGAGCCTTTGTCCGACTTTGGGGGTCCGCTTTACCTTACTTATTCTATATCAATGAGGTATACCCCATCAGATACTTGTCCATTGCCGCCGCGCAGTGCCTGCCTTCTGCTATGGCCCACACAACGAGCGACTGTCCTCTGTGCATGTCTCCCGCCGTAAATACCTTGGGGACTGATGTCTGATACTGTTCAGGTTCTGTCTTGACAGTTCCTCTCTGTGTAAGTTCGACCTTGCTCTCCTGAGCTATATAGTCTTCTGCCCCGACAAATCCTGCGGCGATTATCAGGAGATCGCACTTAATAAGTTGTTCGGTACCCTCGACTTCCACGAGCTGCCTGTTCTCGAACTTAACCTTCACCGTCTTGATCTGGGTCAGTTTGCCCTTCTGCATGATGAGCTCCTTAACGGTAGTCTCATATATCCTCGGGTCATGACCGAACACCTCGATGGCCTCCTGCTGACCGTAGTCGGTCTTCTCGACCTTTGGCCACTCGGGCCAGGGGTTGCCTGGTTGTCGTTCCTTCGGCGGCTGAGCCATCATCTCAAGCTGTGTGATGCTCTTGCAGCCCTGTCTTATGCATGTTCCTACGCAGTCGTTGCCGGTATCACCGCCGCCTACCACGACAACGTGCTTATCCTTAGCGCTGATGGTCCACTTTCCCTTCTTGCCTCCCAGGAGATCCTTGGTAGCGGACTTCAGGAAATCAACCGCATAGTGGACTTCCTTGCAACCTTCCGCACCCTGCGCATTAACGGCTCTCGCCTTCTTCGAACCGCAGCAGAGCGCGACCGCATCGAACTCATCTACGATCTCATCGAAAGCAGCGCCTTTACCTACATCGACTCCTGTCTTGAAGATGACGCCTTCCGCTTCCATCAGTTCTCTTCTTCTCACGATGACGCTCTTATCGAGCTTCATGTTCGGGATACCGTACATCAGAAGTCCGCCTATCTGGTCTTCCCTCTCGAACACCGTCACCTCGTGGCCTCTGTGATTCAATTGATCTGCTACCGCCAGTCCTGCGGGACCTGCTCCGATGACTGCCACCTTCTTACCTGATCTGGTCTTCGGGATCCTGGGCTTCATGTAACCCAGCTCGTAGCCTTTCTCGATCAGGAAGAGCTCGTTATCGTGGATCGTGACCGCTCCCGAGTTGATCCCGTTGATGCATGCCTTCTCACACAGTGCGGGGCATACCCTTCCCGTGAACTCCGGGAAATTGGATGTCTTCAGAAGCCTTGCCAGCGCATGCTCGTAGTGGCCCTTGTATATCTCGTCGTTCCATTCGGGGATAACGTTATGTAAGGGACATCCCGTTACCATGCCCTTAAGGCATATTGCCGACTGGCACATAGGTACGCCGCAGTCCATGCATCTTGATGCCTGGCAGCGTCTCTCTTCTTCATTTAAATGGTTGTGGAATTCCTCAAAACCCGTGATCCTGGTCTTCTCATCGACCCACGAATCCTCGCGTCTGTCGAACTCCAAAAATCCTGTTGCCTTGCCCATATATTCCTCCCGCGTCAAGCTCCGACCTTAGTGCTCTCTTTGAAAGCCTCGTACACTGCCTGTTCATGTGCGATGCCCTGCTCTTCGTACTTGGCGATCAGGGTCAGCATGTGACGGTAGTCCGTCGGTATGATCTTCTTGAAGAATGCGACTTGACTGTCAAAGTCTTGAAGTATCTCCTTCGCCTTAGAAGATCCGGTTGCCTGCTCATAATCTTCGAGGATGTTCCTGAGCTCTTTCTTATCTGCATCTTCCGTGATCTCACCCATCTCTACGAGAGCCTTGTTGATCTTCGTATAGAGAGTGTGATGCTCGTCCAATACATATGCGATGCCGCCGCTCATGCCTGCTGCGAAGTTCTTACCTACTTCGCCCAGGATGACGGCCTTGCCGCCTGTCATGTATTCAAGTCCGTGATCACCCGTTCCCTCACAAACGCCTGTCGCGCCGGAGTTCCTTATCATGAAGCGCTCGCCTGCCCTTCCGCAAACATACGCCTTGCCGTTCGTCGCTCCGTAGAGTGCGACGTTGCCGACGATGATGTTCTCGGACGGATCGAACCCGGACTTCTCATCGGGTTTGATGATGAGCTTGCCGCCTGACAGGCCCTTGCCGAAACCGTCGTTCGCATCGCCCGTGAGCTTCATCGTAAGACCCTTGGGGATGAACGCGCCGAAGCTCTGTCCGCCGCCGCCCGTAAGCTCCACGATGACGCTGTCGTCAGGCAGGCCGGTACCGAATTTCTCGGTGATCTCAGAGCCTAAGATGGTTCCTACTGCTCTGTCGGTACTCGATACCTTAACGTCGTCGATCCTGATCGAGCCCTTCTTAAGGCCCCGCGCGAGTTCAGGAAGGAATACTCTCTCGTCGACCGTCTTCTCGAGCGCGAAATCATACACCTGCTCCGGCTCGAAATGCCTTACCTCGGAATCCGCGTAAGACGGGTCTATTATCTGAGCGAGAGAGACCATCTCGGCTCTTCTCGTGATCTGCTTGTCCTTGACCTTGAGAAGGTCTGTTCTTCCGACCATGTCCTCGAGCTTCCTGAATCCCAACTGAGCCATGATCTCTCTTAATTCCTCAGCAATGAAGAGCATGAAGTTCATGACGTGCTCGGGTTGGCCCTTGAATCTCTTCCTGAGCTCCTCGTTCTGGCATGCGATGCCGAACGGGCAGGTATCCTTGTTGCAGACTCTCATCATCATGCATCCCATGGATACCAGAGGTGCGGTGGCAAAACCGAATTCCTCGGCTCCGAGGAGGGCTGCGATCGCGACATCCCTACCGCTCATGAGCTTACCGTCCGTCTCGACTGCAACTCTTCCTCTGAGGCCGCTCTCGATGAGTGCGTGGTGTGTCTCAGCGAGACCCAGCTCCCAGGGCAGACCTGCATTATGGATCGAGCTCGCGGGAGCCGCGCCCGTACCTCCGTCATAGCCGGAGATGAGGATTACCTGCGCGCCTGCTTTCGCGACGCCGCATGCGATGGTTCCCACGCCTGCCTCGGATACGAGCTTGACGGAGATCCTCGCCTTGCGGTTCGCGTTCTTCAGATCGTAGATGAGCTGCGCCAGATCCTCGATCGAATAGATATCGTGATGAGGCGGAGGCGATATGAGAGCGACACCGGGGGTAGAGTATCTTCTCTCTGCGATCCAGGGGTAAACCTTCTTACCGGGGAGGTGTCCGCCTTCACCCGGCTTGGCGCCCTGTGCCATCTTGATCTGTATCTCTTCAGCGCTGTTCAGATACTCGCTGGTAACACCGAATCTTCCCGAAGCGACCTGCTTGATCTTGGAGTTCTTCTCGGTGCCGAATCTCTCGGGTGACTCACCGCCCTCGCCTGTGTTGGACTTGCCGCCCAGACGGTTCATCGCGATGGCCATGCACTCGTGTGCTTCCTTGGAGATCGAACCGTAAGACATCGCTCCGGTCTTGAATCTCTTGACGATCTCGGATGCGGGCTCGACCTCATCGAGCGGCACCGGATTGCCTGTATCTTTGAATGTAAGAAGTCCTCTTAATGTATGCGGCTTCTCGTTATCGACGATCGCGGAATACTCCTTGAACAGTTCGTAAGAACCCTGTCTTACCGCCTTCTGCAGGGCAACGATGGTCTTCGGATTATAGAGATGATCCTCTTTGTCGTTGCCGGATCTGAGAGCGTGGAAGCCTGTGCTGTCCAGGGTCGTATCACTCTCGAGGCCCATCGGATCGAACGCCTTGTCATGTCTGTACAGGATGCCCTCGGAGATCTCTTCGAGACCGATGCCTCCGACTCTGCTTACGATGCCGGTGAAGTATTTGTCTATTACGTCAGAGCAGATTCCTACCGCCTCGAAGATCTTCGCGGACTGGTAGGACTGCAGTGTGGAGATGCCCATTTTCGCCGAGGTCTTGACGATGCCGTGCAATATCGCGTAGTTGTAGTCGTCGATCGCGGTGTGGTAGTCCTTATCGAGGATGCCCTTGTCGATCATCTCCGCGATGCACTCGTGTGCGAGGTAGGGGTTGATCGCACGCGCGCCGAAGCCGAGGAGCGTTGCCATCTGGTGGACGTCACGGGGCTCGCCGCTCTCGATGATGAGAGATACCGCGGTCCTCTTACGTGTCTGTACTAGGTGCTGCTCGACTGCCGATACCGCGAGGAGCGAAGGGATGGCGACGTGGTTCTCATCGATGCCTCTGTCGGAGAGGATGATGATGTTCGCACCCTTGGCGCATGTTCTGTCCACTGTGATCAGGAGCTGGTCGAGGGCTTTCTCGAGAGAAGTGTTCTTATAGTAAAGAATGGATACCGTTGCCGCCTTGAAGCCGGGCTGATCGAGCGACTTGATCTTCACGAGATCGACGCCTGTCAGGATCGGGTTGTTGACTTCGAGCACACGGCAGTTGCCGCTCTTCTCTTCGAGGAGGTTACCATCGGAGCCGATGTATACGGTCGTGTCCGTAACGATCTCTTCCCTGATGGAATCGATCGGCGGGTTTGTGACCTGTGCGAAGAGCTGCTTGAAGAAAGAGAACAGCAGCTGATGTTTCTCGGACAGTACCGCGAGCGGGATGTCGGTGCCCATGGAAGCAGTTGCTTCGACCTTGTTCATGGCCATCGGCAGGATCTCGTTCTTGACGTCCTCATATGTGTAGCCGAATACCTTGTAGAGCTTGTCTCTCATCTCCTGAGTGTGTACCGGGATCTTCTTGTTCGGGATCTTCAGTTCAGACAGATGCAGGAGGTTCAGAGCGAGCCACTCGCCGTAGGGGTTCTTCTCCGAATAGATCTTCTTGCACTCGTCGTCTGAGATGAGCCTTCCGTTCTCCGTATCGATGAGGAGGATGCGGCCGGGTTGCAGTCTCGATTTCTTGACGATGTGCTCGGGCTCGATATCGAGAACGCCGACCTCGGATGAGAGGATCAGTCTGTTATCGTCCGTGATGTAATATCTTGAGGGCCTGAGGCCGTTACGGTCGAGCGTCGCACCTGCGATCACACCGTCCGTGAACAGGATGGCTGCAGGACCGTCCCAGGGCTCCATCATGGTTGCATAGTAATGGTAGAAATCCTTCTTCTCCTGCTCCATGTAAGAGTCGTTCTTCCAGGGCTCGGGGATCATCATCATGACTGCGAGCGGAAGCGGGATGCCGTTCATCATGAAGAACTCGAGAGTGTTGTCGAGCATCGCGGAATCGGAACCTGTCTTGTGGATGATCGGGAAGATCTTATCGACATCGTTCTCGATCGCGGGGCTGTAGAGAGTCTCCTCACGTGCGAGCATCCTGTCGAAGTTACCTCTGATCGTGTTGATCTCGCCGTTGTGTGCGACCAATCTGTAAGGATGTGCTCTCTCCCAGGAAGGCGTTGTGTTCGTCGAGAATCTCGAGTGCACCATTGCGATCGCAGTCTCATAGTCCTTGCTCTGCAGGTCCTTGTAGAACTTGCGAAGCTGCCCTACCAGGAACATACCCTTATATACGATAGTCCTGGAAGACAACGAAGTTATATATGTATCATCAGTACTCTGCTCGAACTCTCTTCTCGCGACATAGAGCATGCGGTCGAAAGCCAGTCCCTTCTCGCAGCCTTCCGGTCTCTCCACGAAACACTGCATTATCACGGGCATCGCGTCCCTTGCGACCTTGCCGAGGATATCAGGCTCAGTGGGAACTTCTCTCCAGCCAATGACGTTCAGTCCGTTCTTGGCGCAGATCACCTTGAACATGCGCATCGCGAGCGTTCTCTTCTTTGTATCCTGGGGAAGAAAGAACATGCCTACACCGTAGTCGCCCTCTTCCTTTACTTCTATTCCGGCCTTCTTCGCGGCCTTCGCGAAAAACTTATGCGAGATCTGTACGAGGATACCTACACCGTCGCCTACCTCTCCGGTGGCATCCTTGCCTGCTCTGTGCTCGAGCTTCTCAACGATCGAGAGAGCGTCATCAAGAGTTCTGTATTCTTTCCTGCCGTCGATGTTTACTACGAGTCCGATGCCGCATGCATCATGCTCTTGTTGCATCTCCTGGTAGCATTCATTTAAGTATTTCTTCTCGTAAGGTCTCATATTCTCCTCCTGGTCTCGGGACCCGTCTAATCCACCACTTGGCCCGCGAGTTTTGAAATCATACTCAAAATGTATTGATATTTATTTTCAATGCGTTTAGAATATCGTTGAATGATTTCAAGGGTGATTTTATCCCTATGAGCGAAGGAAATAAAATACAAATAGTAAACGGATAACGATACCTTACGGGTATGATAAGAAACGAGGAGGAAAACACACATGGACCTGCGTCAGATCAAATACTTCCTTACGGTAGCAGAAGAGCGTAACATCACGCGTGCAGCAGAGCGTCTGCACCTGTCGCAGCCGCCGCTTTCGAGAGCGCTGATGGAGCTTGAAGAGGAATTAGGATGTACTCTTCTTATAAGAGGTAAGCGTCATGTCACGCTCACGCCCGAAGGTCTCGCGCTGAAGCGCCGCGGAGAAGAGCTCCTCGCGCTCGCGGACATTACCAAGTCAGAGATATCCGATGTCAGGAAGGGCCTGAGCGGCACGCTCTACCTCGGGCACGTTGACAGTAACGGACCTACCCTCGTTGCAGAGTGGATCTCGAGCTTCAAGAAGGAATACCCTAATGTTACTTATAACTTATGGTGCGGTACGGTGGACGATCTGACGTACCGAATGAAGTCGGGCCTGCTCGAGCTCGCGATAACGATGACTCCGCTGAACACCGAGCACCTGGACGGCATCACGGTGTACAGCGATTCATGGGCGGCGATAATCCCCGGTTCGCACCCGCTCGCCAAGCGCAGGAAGCAGACGGTCACCCTCGCAGACATCGCAGATACCGACCTCATAATCTCATCACGTCACTCGCGTGAAGAAGAGATCAGGAGCTGGTTCGAGTCGACCGGCAAGGAGCCGAGGTTCATAGTAAAGACCGCGCACTCATCGAATGCGTCCAAGCTCGTCGACCAGAACATCGGCATCGCGATCTTCCCCGCTTCGGTCGCCAAGAATATCTCGGGTGACTCCGACGTCGTAGTTAAGAAGATCGTGCCTCAGGTAAATGTCGACTATATCCTGTCCTGGGACAAGGAGAAGACACCCAGCGCACTCGCTTCGAAGTTCATCGAGCACGTGAGAGGGCTGTATTCGTAAGTTCTGCGCCTCTGCCGCAATCAGATATACGTTCCCAGATATGCGAACTCGGTTGGTTCGGCGTCGAGCTCGCAGAGGAGCGTGATCACCTCTTCAGAATAAACAGAAGCCTCGAAGTCCAGATAGAACATGAATTCGAAGTCCTTGCCGGAGATGGGTCTGGACTCGATCTTAGTGAGGTTGAGACCCAGCGACGAGAATTTTGCCAGCGTATCAGCCAGAGCGCCCGGCGTGTGGCCAAGTGCGAGCATGATCGATGTCTTGGATGCGCCGGGATAGATCATGAGCTCTTTGGTGATGCAGATGAACCTGGTGTAATTGTTGTCCGTGTTCTGGATCTCATCGCTCAGTGATTCCAGGCCGTAGAGCAGCTGGCAGTCCGAAGAAGATATCGCGGCTACATCAGTCCTGCCTGAGTCTGCAACGCTCTTTGCTGCGACGGCAGTATTCTCTACGATGTTGACCTTGATGTCCGGATGCTCTTTTAAGAACCTGCTGCACTGGCCGATCGCCTGATTGTGTGAATACACTTCGCGGATGTCTTCGAGCTTCGCGCCGTGATTGGCAAGGAGCTTGTGGCTTATGCGGAGCTTATAGTCTTTTACGATGTGGAAGTTGTGTCCGACCATGAGGTCATAGACCTGAGTGACGGAGCCGTAGGAGCTGTTCTCGATCGGCAGCACGCCGTATTCGCAGAGGCCTGATTCGACTGCCTGGAATACGCCGTCGAATGTCCTGAAATACATAATATTCGCATGACGGAAGATCTTATCAGTCGCGATCTGCGAGTACGCGCCTTCTATTCCCTGGCAGGCGACCATGGGTGCCTTTGGAAGTTCCTTGGGCGTGTTCTCGAGTGCAGATCTGATCTGGTCAGCCAGCTCGGTGCGCGCGCCGTATTCCGTATTACGGTATGAGTGGCTTAAGTTGAACATCGTGGAGAAGAGAACGCGCTCGTAATTGTCTACGAGTGAATCGGAACTATCGAGTCCGGACAGATAGCTTCTCTCGTAGCGTCTGCTCTTCTGGATTATCTCGGACTTGGTGAGCGTCTCGTTGGCTGTCTTGCTCGCTTCGAGTCTCTCTGCGAAGAGCTGCCTGATCTTCTCGTCTATCTCTTCGATCCTCTTGCCTGCTTCTTTCTGTGTCATGTTCTTCTCCTCCTCAAGGAATTAAATAAGCCCCGCAGCTTGTTCACTGCGGGGCTCTTAATTACGTAAATCAAGTTATGTATTTACATGCAGTGAACTATATACCCCTACTCGTAAAGGCAAAAAAGAATCCAAAGCTTGTAAATGCAAAATTGTTCATGCGACGATTATACACCTCAGTCGTGATATGTAAACACCTTACTCTCCGACCTTGGGGAGCTTGGCAACGGATGCTGCGATGTCTTCGTCCGTCGGGATGTAGTCACTCATCTCGCCGTCGTTGTACTTCTGGTAAGCAACGAGGTCGAAGTAACCTGTTCCCGTGAGACCGAATACGATCGTCTTCTCTTCGCCGGACTCCTTGCACTTGAGAGCCTCGTCGATCGCTGCTCTGATAGCGTGTGAGCTCTCGGGTGCCGGCAGGATGCCTTCTGTTCTTGCGAACATCTCTGCAGCCTCGAATACTGCTGTCTGCTCGACGCTTCTTGCTTCCATGAAGCCGTCGTGATAGAGCTGTGAGAGTGTGGAGCTCATGCCGTGGAATCTCAGGCCGCCTGCGTGGTTTGCAGAGGGGATGAAGGAGCTGCCGAGTGTGTACATTTTCGCGAGAGGGCAGATCTTGCCTGTGTCGCAGAAGTCATATGCGAATGTGCCGCGTGTGAAGCTCGGGCAGGATGCGGGCTCTACTGCGATGATGCGGTAGTCTGCCTCGCCTCTGAGCTTCTCGCCCATGAATGGTGCGATGAGACCGCCCAAGTTGGATCCGCCGCCTGCGCAGCCGATGATCATGTCGGGCTTGATGCCGTACTTATCGAGAGCTGCCTTTGTCTCGAGACCGATCACGGACTGGTGGAGCAGTACCTGGTTAAGAACGCTGCCCAGAACATATCTGTAGCCCGGGTTCTTGGTAGCGACTTCAACTGCCTCCGAGATGGCGCAGCCGAGGCTTCCCGTTGTGCCGGGGAATTCAGCGAGGATCTTACGGCCGACTTCGGTCGTATCGGAAGGTGAAGGAACAACGGACGCACCGTATGTTCTCATTACTTCTCTTCTGAAAGGCTTCTGCTCATAGGATACCTTTACCATGTAGACCTTGCAGTCGAGGCCGAAATAAGCGCATGCCATCGACAGAGCAGTACCCCACTGGCCTGCACCCGTCTCTGTTGTAACGCCCTTGAGACCCTGCTTCTTAGCGTAGTATGCCTGAGCGATGGCGGAATTCAGCTTGTGGCTTCCGCTTGTGTTGTTGCCTTCGAACTTATAGTAGATCTTCGCGGGTGTGCCGAGCTTCTCTTCGAGGCAGTAAGCACGAACGAGCGGAGAAGGTCTGAACATCTTGTAGAAGTTCTGGATCTCTTCCGGGATCGGTACGAACTTTGTATCGTTATCTAATTCCTGAGCAACGAGCTCTTCGCAGAAGATGGGAGTCAGCTCTTCAGCCGTGAGGGGCTTGCCTGTTCCCGGATTGAGGAGCGGTGCGGGCTTGTTCTTCATGTCGGCCCTGAGGTTATACCAGGAAGTAGGCATCTCATTCTCGCTCAGGTAGATCTTGTAAGGTACTTTTGTGTCTGACATCTCTCATGTCCTCCTTAAAAAGTTTTTGGTCGGGACAGATCCAAATAAAAAACCTGCCCCTGCAGTTTGGTTGCTGCTGGGACAGGTGTTAGTTACTTAACCTGCGGTGCCACCCGGCTTGACGTCGCTATTGCTTCGTCCTCTTAGCGCATACATGACATATGCCGAACTTTGTTAACGGAGATTCAACGCTCCGGCTTCAATACTCTGCCCTGAGGCATTTCCTGTCGCCCTCTGAAGTCCATTCGACCGGATACCCCATGCCGCGATCCCACCATCCGCGACTCTCTGTAAAAAGGCCCATCCGACTACTCACTCTTCATCAATGGTTTCCCGAAGATTATCACACTCGAAAACAACATGCAAGCACTTCCCGCTACTGCCCCGCACTTCGTTATCATGCAAAGAGGGTATGATAAACCCCAACAAACATATATGATACGCACAGGTCAATGCCGCGGCGTGCAGGTGTAAAATCTTCGCATGGCAATACACGAGGAATGCGGAGTATTCGGAATCCACGGCAGAGAGAACTGTGCCGGCGAAGTATACTACGGACTCTTCAGTCTCCAGCACCGGGGACAGGAGAGCTGCGGTATCGTATCTGCGGATACGGATGATTTTACCCTCAAATGCGTAAAAGGCATGGGACTCGTCAGCGAGGTCCTCACCGCAGACAAGTTAGAAGGCCTCACCGGCGATATGGCGATAGGCCATGTCAGGTATTCGACTTCAGGCGCGAGCGTTCCGGAGAACGCACAGCCAATCGTCTCCCACTATTCCAAGGGAACGATATCCATAGCACATAACGGCAACCTTACAAATGCTGACGAGCTCAGGGACGAGCTCGCACATAACGGTGCCATATTCCATACGACGACAGATTCGGAAGTCATCGCTTATCTCATAGCGCTGAAGAGAGCATCCACTCCTTCGGTCGAGGAAGCTGTCAGGGAAGTCATGGGCATGATCAAGGGCGGCTATGCCCTGCTCGTCATGAGCCCCAGGAAGCTGATCGCGGCAAGAGATCCGTGGGGACTGAAGCCTCTGGTCATGGGTAATCTCGACGGCGCGACGGTATTCTGTTCGGAGACATGCGCGCTCGAAGCCGTGGGCGCAGAGTTCGTAAGAGACATCAACCCCGGCGAGATGGTAGTGGTCGAAGACGGTGAAGTAAGATCGCTGGATTCCGGTCTTAAGAGCGAGATGAGGAAGTGCGTTTTCGAGTACATATATTTTGCAAGACCGGATTCGGTGATGGACGGCATCTCCGTGGCATCTGCCAGACGTGAGGCCGGAAGGATACTCGCGCGCAGGCACCCCTGCGACTGCGACATAGTAATAGGCGTTCCGGAGTCAGGCATAGATGCGGCGCTGGGATTTGCCGCAGAGTCGGGCATCCCGTACGAGAAGGGTTTCGTGAAGAACTCATACGTCGGAAGGACGTTCATCAAACCTTCGCAGGCACAGCGCAAGCAGGCAGTAAAGATCAAGCTCAACCCGATAGCGTCAGTCGTGTCCGGCAAGCGCGTGGTAATAATCGACGACTCCATCGTAAGAGGCAACACGATAGCCGATCAGATAAGGCTCCTGCGCAATGCGGGTGCGACCGAAGTCCACGTGAGGATCAGTTCGCCGCCCTTCATGCACCCCTGCTACTACGGTACGGATGTCCCGGACGAGGACAACCTCATCGCGTGCAAACACACCATCCCCGAGATTTGCGAACTTATAGGTGCGGATTCTCTCGGTTACCTCGGAATCGAAGACCTTGACGGCATGCTCGGCGGAGGCGGCCGCAGATACTGCGATGCCTGCTTTACCGGAGATTACCCGGTTAGATAACAACCTTTAATTCGGCCTGTCTGTGCTATATAATGCAAGGGTATGGATTATAAGGCTTTCTTAGATAACTTTACGCGCGTTGCATGTGTCCTGTCCGTTGACCTCAAAGCGGCCGACAGCAAGGACAGGTATTTTGTTGTTGATGCGAACGATGCTTACAAGCTTACCGTAGTCAAGAAGCTTGAAGACTTCGAATGCAATGTCCCTTATACAAGATATATACAGCAGGCGGATAATTTCGAAGCACTCTGTGATGAGTGCGTAACAAAGGACAGACCTGTCCATACCTACTTCGATATCGAGCTGTACAATGCGTGGATGGAAGTATTCTTCACCCCGCTCGCTTCAAGCGACCCGGACAAGAAGTATATCCTGTTCTCATACGAGATGAACCCTAAGGCCGATCTGGACAAGCTGACGGACATATCTTCCGAGACGGCCACCAACGTCATCAAGACCTGTCTCATGCTGCGCGAGACCGACGACTTCCAGGAGTCGATGAACAAGGTCATCGCAGATATCCGCGAGCAGTGCGGCGCCAAGAGATGCAGCATCCTTCTTGCCGACCACGAGGCAAGGAAGTACTCCCTTCTCTGCGAAGATTACGACAACGATCCCGATCAGGTCCCGCTGTCCGCTTTCCTCAACGAGGATTTCTACAACGTCATCGATACATGGCCGAGACTCATCCGCAAGAGCAACTGCTTCGTCATGACCAATGACAAGGACATGGACGAGGCACATGAGATCGCACCGGAGTGGATCGATTCTCTAAGAGGCGACAACGTAAAGACTCTCGTCATCTATCCGTTAAGATCCGACAACAAGACCATCGGTTATATCTGGGCAGGCAACTTCGACCCGTCCAAGACGCTCATGATCAAGGAGACATTGGGTCTTACATCATTCATCCTGTCCGCGGAGATCGCCAACGAGCAGAACGTGCGCAAGATGAAGATAATGAGTTCGACCGACCTTCTGACCGGCGTGTTCAACCGTAATGCCATGAACAACAGGATCAGCGAGGACACTTCCGGCACCGCTCCGATACAAAGGCCCTACGGCGTCTGCTTCATCGACGTTAACGGACTCAAGGCTACGAACGATACCAAGGGCCACGTCGCAGGAGATGCGATGCTCAAGGATGTTGCCTCTATGCTCACCGAGTATACGACATACGAGAAGGCCGAGATCTACCGTGTCGGCGGAGACGAATTCCTTATCATAACGCCGGGTATGGAGATCGGGGATTTCGAAGAGTATGTAAAGACGCTCCGTGCCAACTGCGAGCGTCCCGGAAGATCGCATTTCGCAGTCGGTGCCTGCCACAGTAAGGATGCAGAAGGTTCAGACATAAGGAAAGCCATGCAGAAGGCTGATGCCGAGATGTACAATATCAAGGAAGAGTACTACTCCAGGCATCCTGAGATGAACTGGCACAACAAGATCGTCTGATCTTTACCTCATTGTCACAAGTTCATATTCCCTTGTACCGATGCCGATCTTCTCGGCATGTTCGAGCGTCTCTGCCCAGGATACGTTGGGGTTGCTGTTATGCCAGTGGTCGCCGTGATCGTGGAAGTGCGGATCTGCCATGTTGTCGCCGAGCTGGCTGTTCCTGATAGGCTCCGCCTTCGAGCACAGGTCGACGCAGGCCTGATCGAGCGCGACCGGATCGAAAGAAGCCAGCATTCCGATATCGGGAAGGATCGGGGCATCGTTCTCGCCGTGGCAGTCACAGTTGGGCGACACATCGGTTATCAGGGAGATATGGAAGTTCGGCCTGCCGCTTATTACCGCAGCGGTGTACTCCGCCATCCTCTTGCCAAGCATCTGCGGTGCATCCCAGTTGTCGTTCTCGATCGCATCGAAAGCGCACGCACCGATACAGCGTCCGCAGCCCTTACATAGATCGGGATCTATATATGCTTTGTTATCCTCATATCTGATGGCATTTGAGCCGCATTCCTTGGCGCATCTCCTGCAGCCCCTGCACACATCGGTAATTACGTGGGGATGGCCTGACTGATGCTGCTGCATCTTGCCTGCCCTGCTGCCGCATCCCATTCCGATGTTCTTGATCGCACCGCCGAAGCCGGCCTGTTCGTGTCCTTTGAAGTGTGTGAGCGAGATGATTATGTCCGCATCCATGACCGCTCTGCCGATATAAGCTTCCTTGCAGCACTCGCCGTTCGGAACGGGAACGATAATGTCGTCCGTTCCCCTGAGTCCGTCCGCGATTATTATCTGGCAGCCCGTTGTAACAGTGTTAAAACCGTTGATATTAGCGCAGTCCAGGTGTTCCAGCGCATTCTTGCGGCTTCCGGGATAGAGCGTGTTGCAGTCGGTCAGGAAGGGCAGTCCGCCGTTCTCCTTAACGACATCAGCGACTGCTTTTGCATAATTCGGTCTGAGGTAAGCGAGGTTGCCCAGCTCTCCGAAATGCATCTTGATGGCAACGAACTTGTTATCGAAGTCGATCGTGCCGATGCCGGCCTGCCTGATGAGCTTCTGGAGCTTTACGGTGAGTGATGTTCCGAGACCTGTCCTGAAGTCAGTGAAGTAAACCTTGGATGCCATAGAAATACCCCGCTTTCGTGTGTTACTGTCAGTGTAACACACCAGGCGGGGCAGAACATTATCTGTTGTTGATCATCTCTTGTGTCTCTTCTGATAATCTCTTCTGATGTCGCCTAACATCTCATCGGAATCAAAAGCTGCCGCCATCTCTTCAGAAGACTTGCATGCCCTGGCGCAAGAGACCATCCTGGACATTACGCTATAGTTGAGCCTGGTCCCTTCACCGTCGCACTCGTATCTTACTGCCCTGCTCTTATCGACTCCGAACCTGCTTGCCACGCTAACCGCGTCCATGTTCGCGCCCAGGAAGATGAATTCCCAGTGATACTTCTCTTTCTGGCGTTCAACCATCTTCCTGACCTTGTCGTAGGTATACCTGGTGCTCGAGTTTTCCATGCCGTCCGTGGTGATGATGAACAGCGTCTTCTCCGGAACATCTTCAGGTCTTGCATACTTGTGGATGTTGCCGATGTGACGGATCGCGCCTCCGACTGCGTCCAGGAGTGCCGTTGAACCTCTGACGTAATACTCTTTGTCCGTGATGGGCTCCACATTATCGAGAGATACTCTGTCGTGCAGCACTTCCGTCTGATTAGCGAACAGCACAGTCGAGATCAAAGCCTCGCCTTCCTCGTCCTTCTGCTTGGCGATCATGGAGTTGTAGCCGCCTATCGTGTCGTTCTCGAGGCCTCCCATGGATCCGCTCCTGTCCAAGATGAATACGATCTCCGTTAATCCCTTTCTCATGTCCTTATCCTCTCTTTCTGCCGCCGTGCGGCCTTTGAAGTTAAGGTCAGTATACGTTCCGGGGAAGGTGTGGTGGTCGCATGGGAAGCGACATTTCGAGAAGATGTATTATTCGCCGAGCTGGGGCTGGCCGTGTTCGAACAGGGCGAGGTTGATCGTCATCATGTCGTAGACTTCGTTGTCGATAAAATACTGAACGATAAGGTCGAACTTGTCTGACGGCGAGAACGCATATCCTGCCCGTCCGATGAAGTCCTTGGTCTCGTCGACGTTGAGCTTCAGTGCGAGCGCGAAAGCCACCGCCGTATTCTTCCTGGGCTTGTAGTCCTTGTTGGTCCTTATTTTCGAGAACAGCTTACGGTCAACGTTAGCGCGTTTATACACCTCGACATCGGTGTAGCCCTTCTCATCGATCAGGCGCAGAAGGCTGACAGACCAGGTCTCGGACACGTTCTTGACGACGTCGTCGAGGGAACGCTTCTGCGATGCCTTTGATGCTGCCATAGCCGATGCAGGCGCGGCACATTCGTCCATGCGAAGCATGTTACGGTCCACACCGAGAAACCTTCTTCGGGGCTTTTTCAGGTTTCTGTCTTCGCACGCTTCCTCAGAGACCTCTTCCGGCGCCGCCCCGAGAGCCATGCCGTACTCGCATTCGAACTGTTCTTCCACATAACGTTCGTCGATGAGCTCGTCGATGTCCCGGAAGATCTTGCCGGACAGTTCGAACGACTCGCCGTCAAAGACGACAAGCGTTATGTCCAGCTCGTGCTCCGTCAGGAAAGCGCTGAAGGCCGACATCGCGATAAGCAGCGCATCTGTCTTGGGGAAGCCGTATGCACCTGTCGCGATGAGCGGGAAAGCGATGCTCTCTATATCGAGCTCGGCCGCTTTTGCAAGGCAGTTCTCGTAGCAGCATCTGACGATATCCGCCTCGCCGTGACCGCCGCCCTGCCAGAAGGGACCGACTGTGTGGAATATATATGTTGCATCAAGATCGAACGCAGGCGTTACCGCCACCATGCCCTCACCTATAGTGCCTATCTTCCTGCGAGCTTCGAGCAGCCTGTCTTCGCCTGCCGCCCTGTAGATCGCGGCATCGGTCCCGGCCATGTATACCGGCTCGGGATTGGCAGTATTGACTATGGCGTCTGCCTTGATCTTTGTTATGTCATTGCGGATTATCTTAAAAGGCATATGTATCGATCAGTATGAATTCATCTCTTTGAATATGGCATTGATCTCACCCAGAACTCTATGCATCTCATGCCTGTTATCGTCCTGCGCGGTATCGATAGAATCCAGTTCGGTCATTAGGGAGTCCTTACGTTCCTTCTTGTTAGCATGCATCCTGAGCAGTGCCGAGAGCAGATAAATGAACGCTGCGACCATTGCCACTGCCAGAACAGGTACGACCCACACCGGAGTCTCATAATCCAAGCCGAAGATCAGAGTCAAGTCGGCCAGGATCACGATAATCACGCCTGCACCGATGGCCTTAGCTTTCAGTCCCTCATCAGACTCATAGTAGAAGAATGATCTGCCGCTGCTGTCATCAAGCTCGCGCTCGGCTTTATCCTCTTCTGCTACAAGGTTCTTACCGGCCTTTTTGAGTTCGAGATACTCTTTGTACAGTGACAAGACTTTGTCTGTATCTTCGAAGAACTTAACCGCCTCAGGACTGTTGGTGTTCCTGTACTTATCAAGATTAAAGCATCCGGGAACAAACTTCCCTTCCTTGATCTTAAAGGTAATGTCGTACAGTTTGTTAACACTGTTGCCCGCCAGGAGCAGACCCTTCAGAGCCTTAACGTTCGAAGGCTCCTTATCCAGCATGAACGAATACATGTCCTTTGCCGTTGAATACTCGCCGTCTGCCAGCGCCTTGCCGGCAGCCTTCAACAGGTTCTCTTCGCCAAAATAATCATAGTCATAAGTATTGCCGCATGATCTGCAGACCATGAGCTTACGATCTTCATCGGTATCCATCTGCCCACCGCAGCTTGGACAAACATATGAGAATAACTTGCTTATAGATCTATCCCCCCACGCTCTGTCTGTCACTCTTCGGATTCCGTCTGATCAGGCTCTTTACTTCCTGTCTCAAATAACGGAACAAACTTGACTTCCTCGCCGCAATACAGGCAGGATCCCATGAGAGGTGTATTGCCGTTATCCATGATGATCCTTCCGCATTTGGGGCAGGGCTTCGACAATCTCGTGGTAGGCACGAAAGTCTCCGGCCTTGTCATGATCTCTTCGATCCTGGCGTTTACTGTTTCGGTCTCGATTCCTCTCTCATTCATGATCTCCATCATTGCCTGGACCATGATCTTCAGAGATAAGATCTCGCTCCTGATGTCATTGACATCTCTTTTGACTTCCGTAACCTTGCCTGCCTGACGGGCATCTGCATTAATGCGCTCTACCCCGCCTCCGGCATTGGTGTAAACATTGACTCTTGACATTATTAATCCCCTTTTCCATTAGGTGTTAAAAATATTTTACCACCAACCGGGGATTGCTGATACTTCTCTTTTGCTTCCAATCGACACGATTATTCCCATGGCTCTTCTTCGGTAAACTGTCCGTCCATGACATCTTCGTCAGAGAAGTCATGTGCACCGATCGGAGCCAGACGCTCATTCAACTGTTCTCGGAAATCCCTTCTGTCAGATACTTCCATAGGGAAAACATACTCATAATCAATACTATTCTCGTCGGTGATCAAGAGCCTTATATTGAATCTTGCAAGCTCGAACCCTTCTTCGTTATCGAATTCACTGACATATGCCGGGTCATACGGCTTATCGAATCTGTCTATGGCATATTGCTCATAAGGCCGTCTGTCATACGGCTCGTTTTTGATCGCAAATTTGAATATGTCATAGAGCGGGAATATCTCTTTTCCCGGAAGGATCAAATAACTGCGAGACAGAACAACCATGGTCTCGTCAGGAGCACCGTTAACTTTATACGCATCGCACCTTTCCCTAACATCGTCATACAATGCGTCCCTGCCGAATTCTTCCACTCTTCTGTTGAAGAACGGCACTTCCGGCGGTGCTTTTCGCGCGAAGTGTCTCTTGAAGAAACCCTGTTCCTCTTCGTCGTGATCGTATGTGTGATCTGCTACAAAGGGAGTGTATAACAGCTGTCCAATGTCAACATCAGTTAATCTCATAGGGTTCCTCCTATTAAGTGCCTTGCTGTTCAAAAGATATTGCCACGATGCGATCTGCACCTTCTATTATAACCAAATCTGCGGAAGGCATTATCTCGAGGACCTGATCGAGCGATGCGGGATAACCGTAACTATTGTGCAGAATCAGCTTATGTATTTTTGATCACTTCCGCCAAAGCCATGCCCAGCGTGCGCTGAGATTCGCTGTCCAAATGGATGCTGTCCACAGTGCTTGCTTTTACATGCTCTGCCGCATCGACAAACGCGCAGCCGTACATGTCCGCGAGCTGCTTGTACCAGGGAGCCAGTTCTTTGGACAGCTTGACAGCATTCTCATAGCCGAAGCTGTCGCCAAGCCAGGAATCCCTTATCGTATCAGCAAAATGCGGAGGCGATACCAGGATGACCTTGAAGCCGTCATTGCATCTGTAGCGGTTATAAGACTGTACCTTCTCGAGCATGATCTGCATCTCACCTGCTATGTCCATAGAAGAATAAGAGAACTTCCGCTTGCAGTCATTGGAACCCAGCATGATGATCACATAATCCAACGGAGTATGGCTTTCGAGGCAGGCACCGATGTATGAGAGCCCGTTCTTCTCGCCTTCTGCAGGGTCTTCCGTGGCGATCGTCCTGCCGTTCTGTCCCTCTTCGATCACCTTATAGTCATCACCGAGAGCCGCCTGCATAACGCACGGCCACCTGCTGTCCTCTTCGAATCTAACACGCTTTGCAGGGTCATAGCCCCATGTAAGCGAATCACCAAAGCAAAGTATCCTCTTCATGTTTGTACCATCCTCTTATCTCTGTCGTAATTACTTCTTCGCCCCACCCAACGAAACTTAGAAAGGTCCGTGAATAAATAGATAAAAGAGCAACACAATTACGTATACTCCCAGGGCAAGCATGGCAGCTGAGATGACCATGGCGATGATGAACATGATCTTGATGCCAATCTTGATCTTGCGTCCCTGCTCTTTTGCCTTTACTCCGTCAACAATAAAGAGCACTATTGACAATAAAACATATAGCCCTACAACTGCAAATAATAAAGTGCCTATCGCGGAAAATATAGGACCTAACACGTCGAGAGATAACATGATGAACCTCCTTCAGGTATACAATCTATCCCCTGCAATCGTCATAACATCGATTGTAGTCCAATAATTATAATAACATTTTGCAAGTCTCACTAAGTTTATGCGAATCTTAGGCGATCGTCCTGCCGTTCTGATGCTTAAGCAACAGGGTACAGAAGATGTGTTGCTTAACTTGAAATATCTTTGGTTTTTTCGAAAGATTAGTAAGGAATATGGTTACTTCTACTGAGGCGCAGATGTCAAGCATACATTTGCCCATTGTTCACACTTCTACAATAAAAAGAACACAAACGAAATGTACTATGAAAATGTATCAGATGCGACACGGAGGAATAAAGCTATGGAAGAAACAAATAAAAATAACCCTGAAGTGAATCCTGAAGTAAAACCCGAAGATCTTGATAAGGTGGTAGGAGGCTCGATCGAAAGGCCTGAAAAACAAATAAGAGCGGCCGGTATCGACTTAATAAAGGAAGATGGCACCCCCGGTGAGTTCGGATATCTTTGGAACA
>JAEEGK010001107.1_pt1 | contig 67289 bp, 74 predicted proteins | sample 8958771 | NCBI WGS metagenome assembly JAEEGK01 (sample SAMN16246547, study PRJNA631951) | gut metagenome | biome: gut microbiome; feature: rumen; material: SC-attached | host: Bos | place: Iran: Karaj | collected 2018-10
AATTTGCGAAGGAAAAGAGCCGTCCGGTCATCTTCTTCGACAAGAACGATCAGCTGAAGGGGCTCGAGTTCATCGAGCCGCTGCATGCCGCCATCCTCGAGAAGAAACCCGTCCGGATGACCTACCAGAGCTTCCGTGCAAGGATTCCCAACACCTTTTTCTTCCACCCTTACGCTCTCAGGGAGTTCAACAACCGATGGTTCATCTTCGGGAAGAGGGGAAAGAAGGACGTCGAGAACCTTGCGCTCGACCGTATCGTGTCGCTGGAGGAGGCTCCGGGAGTGGAGTACCTGGACGACCCCTCCTTCATCCCGGAGGAATGGTTCTCGGACATGGTGGGCGTCACGAAGTTCCGCAACGACCGCCCCGAACGGGTGGTCATCTGGGCCTCCCAAAACGACGCCCCATACATCAAGACAAAGCCCATCCATTCCAGCCAGCGCGTCCTTGAGGTGCGCGAGGACCGGTCAATGGTGTTCGAACTCAAGGTCATCGTCAACCGCGAGCTGGTGAGGCTCCTGTTCGGATTCGCGGAAGGGATACAGGTGCTCCGCCCCAGGAAGCTCGTCTATATGATGAAGAAGCACTTCCAGCTGGGGGCGGAGTTGTACGAGAAACCGGATCAGGAAGCCGAACCGACCGAGTGAAGGGTGCGGGGATCCCGCTGGCCACCGAAGAACACCTCAAGGGCCTCCGCGAAGACGCCCCCGGGACAGACCGCGTCGAAGAGCGTCATCGACGAGCGGAACTTCTTCGCGTCTATCCTGCTGCCCATGACCGCTTCTATGTCGTCTCCCTTATGAGAGAGGACCGCTGAGGTTATCTCCCGCAGCCGTTTCCCCAGAACCGGGTCGGCCAGGTAGTCCTCCGCCTCCTTCAGGGATTGTATCGCATAGTAAGTGGCGTTGTAGCTCCGGCCAAGTCCCTTGATCTGGGGGAAGATGAACCACATCCAATGGGTGGTCTTCCTTCCTGCTTTCATTTCCTGAAGCGCCCGGCTGTAGGTGCCGAAGTCGTCCTGCGCCTGCAGGAACCTGTTCAGATTCGACATTATTCCGAGATTTTACAAGTTGTTCCGTATACCGTCTTCTCTCTCACGGAGGAAAGGACATTGACAAACTCCTCCGGGAACCGGCTCTGGACCCTGTCGGCCATCGCCTTAGGAATCTCCCTGTAGAAGGCCTCCGCGACGCCGCCGGTGATGCAGGCCAGCGTGTCGGAGTCCCCGCCGAGGGAGACGGCCTTGCGGATGGCGTCCTCGAAATCCGTAGAATCCAGGAAGGCGATGATGGCCTGCGGGACTGTCCCCTGGCAGCTGGCCTCCCAGTCGTAGACGGGGTGCCAGTACTCCCAGGTCTTATGGAGGTCGTACCCGTAAGTGCTCTCGATGTAGTCCCTGATCTCTTCCTTGGTCTTGCCGGTCCGGGCCAGGAAGATGGCCGCGGCGGTCGCCTGCGCCCCCTTGATGCCCTCCGGGTGGTTGTGGGTGATGGCCGCGGATATCGCCGCCACCCGTTCCGTCTCCTCCAGGGTGTCGAAGAACCAGCCGACCGCGCTCACGCGCATGGCCGATCCGTTTCCGAAGGACCCATAGGGATGCCGCCCCGACTTGGACCGATACGGGGAGTCCCCGTAACGGGAATCGAAGGGGCGAAGCATCGTGGGACGGAAGAGCCAGTAATAGAACCCCGTCCCGTAACCGCCCATCGGGCAGGGGCAGCTTTCGGCGAAATGTAGCATCTCATCCTCCAGCTTCTGGTAGGCGTGCTCCGGATCCGACAGCAGCCAGCTTGCGACCGCCATCGTCATCACGCTGTCGTCCGTGTAGTCGCTCTCCGACAGGAAGAGCTTGAAACTGTAGTCCTTGGTATTGTGGAATTCGTAGGCCGAGCCTACGGTGTCCCCTATTATTGCTCCTAACATGCTTTCTTCATTTTCTTGTTCTCCTTGACGGAGAAGGTGATATTGCCTTTCTTCAAATCTATTTTCGCATTGTATGCCCTCAGGCAGTCGCTGCCGATCAGCACCGTCATGTTCTCCGACACGCCCAGCACCTTCTTGATGTTTTCGGAAAGTGCAGACAGGTCATGCAACAGCCCAAGGATTCTCAGATTCCCGTCACCTGCACCTGAGGCATCCATAGGGATGTCTATCCTTGCAAACTCCACTTCCACCTCCCGACTTCCTTCGATTCCCACGAAGCTGGTCTTCCCCTTGGGCGAGGTCGACTTGAAGATGTCAGAGTATTCCGTCATCAGGCTCCGGTCCAGCAAGGTGGACCCGGAACCAGTATCCACGATAGCCAATACGACCCTGCCGTCGGCCATCGGAAAACGGATGAAGGGAATCGTGCCTTTGATGTCTGCGAATGGAATGGTGTATTTAATCATTGGCCTTGTGGTTTTGTGGCGCAAAGGTAATCCCGTTCAACGAAATCTATGTTCGTCAATAGAAAGCGGGGGCTAGATCAGCCCCCTCTTCTCGTACACCTGCCAGAAGTCGAACGGGTAGTGGATGTTCTCCACGTGGATGCCGTCCGAAAGGAGAGGTGCCATGGTCTCCGCCGTGTAGCCTCCGTGGCCACATCCGAGCGCAGTCACGAGGAAGGTCAGCTCCGGGTGCTGCCTCGCGTAGTCGACCAGTCGGCGGAAGGCTGCGCGGATCTCATCGGGGCCGATGTTGGCGCCGACCGTCGGGATGGCGTAGGACTGTCCCTGCGGGCCTTCGGCGACACCCATCCGGGCGCCGAACCGCTGGACGGCCTTCAAGGCCGCTCCGCCGTTGTGCAGACCCTGGTCGTTGGATCCGAAGACGAACACCTCGTATCGGCCAAGCCTTCTGATCAGGTCGGACGCGATGCGACCTTCATACTTTCCGTACCCCGGGATGGGGTCCTCCTGGTAGAACCGGGCCGCCCTTTCCTTCTTGGAGCGGAGTTTCTCTTCATACGTCGCCTGCGGACATGCGAGGTTGAAGGCGTTCTCCTCCGCCGCCCACCTCTCGCGGGCGCGGCGCTCCTTCCGGAAGGTCTCGATGGTCTCCGCCTCGGTCTTCTCGAACTTGATGACGTTCGTGATGGAGAGGCTCACGGACACCCCGTGGACGTCGTGGTCGGTACCCATGTACGCGAAGGACCATCCCTCGTCCTTCAGGTGCTCGACCAGGGCCTTGATGGAGGCCATGTCATACTCATGGGAGTCGTTCTCGTATCCGTCGGTGATCACGGTCACCACGACCGAGTGGTTCTCGTCGCCCTTAAGCTCCTTCTCGAGCTTGGTCAGCGTACGGCCCATCGCGTCGTAGAGCGGGGTTGCTGCACCGGGGACGTAGGTCTCCTCCGTGAGGTGCTCCGCCCTGGAGGGGTCCGCGTTCCAGTACACCTCGTCGATGGACGCGCTGTCGAACAGGACCAGCGTGATGAACTGCTCCTGCGTCTCCGCGTATTTGGTCCGGGCGGCCTTTACACCACCGAGCACTTCGTTGAAGCCCATGATGGCCGGCTTCTGGATGCTCCACATGGAGCCGCTGCGGTCCATGATGATCACGTTGTACACCTTCGTCTTTTCAGTCGTCTTTTCCATTTCGTCGTGTTTTTAGTGTGGTACTTTGGTTCTTCGGCACTGTTACAATCGGCGTTCCGTTTTGTTTTTCGTGTCACTTTGACGCAAATATAGAGAGGATTTGTCAATTATCCAAATTTTTTATGTCATTTTGACACATTTTAGGATTTCTTTCCCCAGTCAGAACAAAAAGTCCCAGAAGGTGTATTCCAGGACCGCCCTGTTGTCCCCTGGAAAGAAACGGATCCGACACGACCAGCTGTCCGAAGCCCCGTTTTCTATCACGAGCATATCCCCATCCCGCACGCATGTCTTCTTCCTCTCCACCCTCCTGAGGAATGATTCGGACAAAGGGCCCCTGAATGCGATCTCGTAACTGTAGCATGACCAGGCCGACGCCATCCTGTCCATATTGTCGTCGGAGCCGACGATTTCGTAGGCGGGTAGACGCAGTCCCGCCTTCCGCGCTATCTCGTCCGGGGTCGTCGCCCTGTTGGAGAATACCAGAAGGTAGACTACACCACAGAAAATGGCGATAAAGGCCGCGGCTACGGCAAGGAGCAGCGCGAGCAACTTGAAAGCTTTCTTCATGTTCCAATTCCTTTGGTTACAAAGGTAGCCGGATACTGCGAAGCCAATGTTCGCATAGCGACGCATGGACCTAACAATGATGTATTGTGTCTTATTGACGCATTTTCTTTGTTTTACCCGCAAAAATGAACTACCTTTGTCTTTGATATGGATAAGAACTATACATACAAGCCGGGAGACGCTTTCCCTTTCCAGTACAAGTACGAGCATATGGGCGTGACGACCGACTGCGTCATCTTCACCTACGAAGACTGGAGGCTGAAGGTCCTCCTGGTGCGTCGCGGCGGCGAGCCCTTCAAGGGAGAGTGGGCATTCCCGGGAGGATTCCTCCATATGGACGAGACGGCCGAGGAGGGGGCTTTTAGGGAACTGAGGGAGGAGACCGCCCTCGTTCCTTCTGCCATAGGCCAGCTGGGGGTGTTTTCCGAAGTCAACCGCGACCCGCGTGAGCGTGTGATAACCATAGCTTGGTACGCGCTCGTGAAACCCCACGAGGTTGTGGGCGGAGACGACGCGGACGAGGCGGCATGGTTCCCCGTCGACGACCTCCCTCCCCTCGCCTTCGACCATGGAAAGATTTTTGAGGCTGCCATGGAACGGCTCCGCCGGGACATCCACTTCCAGCCCGTCGGCTTCGACCTCCTGGACGACGAGTTTACCATCCCGGACCTGCAGCGCCTTTACGAAGCCATCCTTGGAGTCAAGTTCGACCGAAGGAATTTCCAACGGAAGATTCTCGCCTCCGGAATCCTGGAGGAGGCCGAACCCCGCGAGGGCAGATATGAATCGGAAGACAGTCTGATGTCTCTGCGTGAGGAAGAGACGGATTCCGGCGGATTCGCCAAACACTTGGATTTCTTCATCGACCAGGATGTTCCGGCGCCCACGTCCGCTTCGGTGGAACCCCGCCTCCGGAAAGGTCGACCGGGAAGGATCGGATCCCTGTTCCGCCTGAACCGGAAACGATACGAGCAGATGAAGGAGGACGGCGGCAAGCTGGAATTCTAAGTCAATGATTGAAAGATAATTCTAAGTTTACGACATGAAACGCGATTACTTCGAAGGGGCTGACGTGGCTGTCACCGTCTGCGCGAAAGACGGCACCATCCTCGACATGAACGGGAAATCCCGCAAGACCTTCCTGAAACCCGGGATGGAGGAGATCATCGGGCATAATGTCCTGGACTGCCATCCGGAGCCCGCACGGTCGCTGCTTGCCGACATGCTGGAGAATCCCCGCACGAACGTCTATACGGTCGAGAAGGAGGGCGTGAAGAAACTGATATTCCAGTGCCCCTGGTACGACGGAGAGGACTACGCGGGATTCATTGAATTGTCGATGGTGCTTCCCGAAGAAATTCCGAACAGGGTAAGAAAACCGAAAGATTGAATATGGACGCATATTACAAGAAATTCATCTACGGAGATGAAGCTGTAATCCACTTTGGTTTAATTCGTATTCATTCTGGGGCCTTCTCGGGATGCACAGGCTTGACAAGTATCGAGATTCCAAATAGCGTGAAAGTTATTGAAGATGGGGCTTTCTCGGGATGCACAGGTTTGACAAGCATCGAGATTCCTAACAGCGTGACTAGAATTGGAACTAGGGCCTTCTCGGGATGCTCCGGTTTGACAAGTATTGATATTCCAAATAGCGTGACTGAAATTGGAATTGAGGCCTTCTCTGGATGCTCCGGTTTGACAAGCATCATTATTTCAAACAGCGTGACTGAAATTGTAGATGCGACATTCTATGAATGCTCCGGTTTGACAAGCATCGAGATTCCTAACAGTGTAACCAAGATTGGAGATGAGGCCTTCTCGGGATGTACAGGTTTGACATACATTGAGATTCCAAACAGTGTGACCAAGATTGGAGCTGGGGCATTCAATGGATGTTCCAGTTTGACAAGCATCGAGATTCCTAACAGCGTAACCGAAATTGGAGATGGAGCCTTCGTTGAATGCAGTGGCTTGAAAGAGATTAGACTCCATCAGGAAAAACCAGACGAGGCTCAGTCTATTGTCAAATCTGGATTGAACTTGTTTCGGGATTTATCTCAGATCACTCTCTACACTCCTATCGGAACGGGGTATGCATATCGACACGACGATTTCTTCAGTCAATTCAAGGAGATAATTCCGAAACTAAAGCAATAAGCCTTCGCCATATGGATGAGGATACCCGTTTCGTCGTCGGCATCGGCGAAGTCCTCTGGGACAGGTTCGTCAAGAACGGAAAGACTTCGAGAAAGGACCGGAACCTCGGAGGCGCTCCGGCGAATTTCGCATACCACGCCGCACAGTTCGGTCACGAGGGGCTGGTCGTGAGCGCCATCGGAAGGGACAGGAACGGAGACGACATCATCCGGGAACTCGAGTCGCACGGGCTCCCCTACCACCTTGAGAGCGTGGGCTATCCCACAGGGACCGTCGACGCGGACATCACCGATCCGAACACCCCTGTCTACAAGATCCGCACGCGGTCGGCCTGGAGCCATATCCCTTTCACGGACGAGCTCAAGGATATCGCTGCACGTACTAAAGCCGTATGCTTCGGGACCCTGGCACAATGGGGACGGGAGTCCGGGCGGACGATCCGTGACTTCCTCGACAACTGCCCTCCCGACTGCCTGAGGGTCTGCGATGTCAACCTCCGGCAGAGACTCTTCAGGAAGACCGTCATCCGGGAGAGCCTCCGAAGGGCGGACATCCTCAAGCTGAACGAGGAGGAACTCCCCGCCGTGACTGGACTCCTGGGTTACAAGCTGGCCGGCGAGGAGATCCTCTGCCGCCGCCTCATGAAGGCATACGGTCTGAAGATGATCATCCTCACCAAAGGAGTTTACGGGAGCTGGGTGCTATGGAAGGACGGACGCAGCCACAAACCCACCCCGGAAGTCAAGGTAAAAAGCGCCGTAGGGGCCGGCGACGCCTTCACGGGAGCCTTCATCGGCAGCTATCTGAACGGCGCGTCCATAGCTGAGGCGCATGAGATGGCCGTCAGGGTGTCAGCATATGTATGTACGCAGAAAGGGGCCATGCCCGTGGTACCTGCAAGCGCAAAACGGCCGTAGACGATACGATTGAACTCGCTTCTGTCTAAACCGTTTTTCAAATACATATTAATGGAATAGTGCAATTATTTGTTATCTTTGCTTGTCAAAGTACAGCTGCAATAGTTTAGAGCTCATTACCCTATGAAAAGATTTCATTGTTTAGCCGTCGTTTTGGTTCTGCTGGTCAATTCTTTCTCAGCAGCCGCACAGAGTAAGGTAGTTCGGGATGTTCTTAGGGGTGCAGCTTACGTTGTAATGAAAGAATCGAATACAATTAAAGAAGCATTCAGCCAATATAAGCAATCATATAATCAGTATGATCAGATTTATCGGTATAAGCCATATAGTTATTCTTACCCTGGTTTTACCGGTTATTCAGGCGTTCAAAACAGTTTTTACGGAAAGTGGTCCCAACCGTTCATGCAACTTGATTATTCTCCTCTGAGAATCAGTTCATCCTCCTTGCAACTAAACATTTCCGCTCCGGTTTCCCAAAGAACCTCGTCCGTTCTGACCGCCTATCCGGTCACCCTGCCCCAGCTGAATCTTGCCAGAACCCGCGTAACCCCGGTTTCGTTTCCCTCGAAGCCCTTACTGAAGGAGCAACCGCTCCAATTCATAGATTTCAACTCATCAAAGCATAGTTCAATGCCAACAGAAGAATTGTTTGAAAAACCGGACACTGTTTTTCATCCAAAAAGCATTGAAGAGATCTTGTACGGCGGAGATCGCCATCTGTAAACCGCTATCCCGCCGGCAACGAACCCGTCTGTAGCCTGAAATAACGCGGGAAATAAACCGACGATTGTTCGTCGGGATTGCCAAAATATATTTTTCTATAAAAATATAAAAATCACTTGACCACCAACAGGATGATCAGGATGACGACGGCGAGGATGAGGGCCACCGTCAGCCCGTTGATCCTGCCGGATGTGGAAGTCGCTTTCGCCAGTTCCTCGCGCGCCTTAGTGAGGTCGCCGTTGAGCCGCGCGTTCTGCTGCTGGAGATCCCCGTAGTTCTTCTGCAGGCTTGACAAGGCCTCCCCCTGCTTGGCCGCCTGGGCCGCCGACTCTTTCTTGAACCCGTCGAGGGTCTCGTTCAGGGCCTTCATCTGGTCGGCATGGGTCTTCGTCTGGGTCTCGATGGTCTTCGCCAGCTCCCCGTTCTTCTTGTTCGCCTCGGCAAGCTGCTCCTGCTGCTTCTTGCTGTCTTCAGCCGATTGCTTGCGGCTCTCTTCTGCCTGCTTAGTAAGGGCGGTGAGCCTCTCCTGGAGCTCCTTGTTCTGCTTCACCTGGGTGTCCAGACGTTCCTGGAACTGCTTCTGGACTTGCTTGGTGATGACAGCAATCGAGTCCTGACGGGTTCTGGTCACCTTTTCCGCAAGGTCGCTGAACCACTGCCCGAGACCGTTCGGGGTTGGCGCCACCCTGTCCGAGACGAGTTTCAGGAACAGCTTCTCGTCGACGTGCCCCACAGCGCAGATCAAGGGGGTCTCAAGCGCTACGACACGCTCCAAGACCGGGAGGTCGTCCAGGCGCTCGATGCCGCTCCCCCCTCCCCTGACGAGTGCCAGGACGTCGAAACCGGACGTGTCCACGCGCGAGAGAAGGTCGCAGAGATCTTTTGCAGAGGAGAAGTTCACCCGGTATTCCGTGAAGTCGATCGAAGCCTCAGCCGCATGCTTGCCGGCATCGAAGTCGGACATCGTGATCGAGCTTGCTGCGAAGATGAGCGCCACTTTCGGCCGCTCCCCTCTCATGAGGATGTTCTCCAGGATGCCGTCCACGTTGAAAAACCCCTTCTGGGTCTTCCTGGCACGGAGCTCGGCTCTCTTCATGTCCTCTTCGGAAACGGCCTGCTGCTGGAGGGTCTCCACGCGGGAGACCTTGAAACCCAGCTGGATGTTCCCGCGGTTGCCGGCCTTCTTGTAGACGGTGCCGCCGACCGTGACGAGACTTCCGTCCTCGAGGGTGTCACGGATAGCCTGGGGAATCATCAACGACAACTCCTGGTCGGAATTCTGGTCCTTCAGGGTGTCGTAGTACCATCCGCCGTAGGCCTGTCTGGCCGTACGGGCGTAGATGCCCGTCACATAGACGACCTTGGAACCCAGGCCTGCCCTGGACAGGAAGTCGCTGAAGATGTCGACTATTTCAGAGGGACAGTAGGTCGTGACGGCCTGGGGCTGGGCGGTTCCCTGAGGTATGATGCCTGTGTCTTGCATTTCTCCTTATTTGCGGACAAAGTTACGCCACGTCCGCGAATTGTATCTTCGCCGTAAATCTATTTCGTCGACGGAGAATGGTAGTCGTACATATATTTCCAGTAGGGCACGGCCTCCGACACGAGCGTCCGGAAGGCCTCCGCTCCCCTGCCCCGGATGTACTCGTCCGGATCGGAGGGATCGGCGAAGAGCGCGACATATATCTCCTCGAACGAGGGGGCCACGTCCTGTATGGTATGGATCGACCTCCTCAGGTGCTCATGGCGTGCGGAGAGGTTCCCCCGGGACGGATCGTCCTTGAGGACGTCGAGGTCCAGGCACAGCGTGATCTTCGTCGCCCCCCTCCTGAGTGCGTCTTCCACCTGGCGGCGCCTCTCCCCCGATATCTCGGATCCTCCGATGGCCACCACGTTGGCGATTCCCTCGGCGGCAGCCTTCAGGGCGTCCATCTCCCCTTCCACGACGACGATCTCCTTCGGGTCCCGGTCGGCGGCGATGTTGAAGAACGCCGACTTGCGGTCCAGGTTGGCCGTAGCGATGTACTTGGGACCCTCGCGGGTGTCGTCTATGCGCCGGAACAGGAACCCCTTCAGCACTCCCCCGCATTCGTACGGGATGGACAGCAGATGGTATTTCCCGACGGAAGTGTAACCGTCGGAGTTCCTGACGCCACAGACCTCGTCCAGCTCCTCGAGACGGTATCTCTTGTCTATGGTTATGTAGCGGACCACCTTGCTCCAGTCGGGCACGAAGCCGAGGCGTAATCCGGAAGCCTGCTCGGGCGTGAACCCGCGCCGCCTCTTCAGGTATCCGCGCACGGACGAGGCCTTCTGGGACCGGTTGTTCTGAAGGTTCCAGCAGAAATAGTCCAGCAGGGTCTCCAGGAGAGCCATGCGCCGCTGGGAGCGTGAAACGGCCTCCGCCACCTCCTTGGAATCCGCCATCGGCATCGAAAGGCAGAGCTTCGATGCGACATACTTGTAAGCCTCATAGATGGAGGAAAAGCCCAGGTCCTGGATGATCCGGTCCATCACCCTGAGGCCGCCGGACCAGTTCCCCTGCTCCCGAAAACGCATATCGGAGCGATAGATCACCGTCTTCTCCGCATTGCGCACGCGCGGGAGGGTCAGATCCATCTTATACCTGGAAGCCCAGTGATCCCTGTCACTCCCCCGCTGCACCCTCCGGAAGGAGAATTCAGGAAAGAGGACATCGATATGCTCGTAGACGGCGGGATCTGCGACCCTGCTCTCCCAGTCCTTCAATATGTCGAAATACGATTCTTCCATCACATCGGCAGCGAGACATACAAAGTTAAAGATTTTTCACGAAAAGAGGAATCCTGCTGCTGAAGACTGACCGGATGTAGGAAATGCATATTTTTATATAAATATATTTTTATACTTTTATAGAGAAATATAACCATTGAAGAATATGGAGGTATCAAGTCAACTTCCAAAAAAGAATTTATAGAAATATATTTTTATATAGAAATATAAAATCAACGGCAAGAGATGAACCCCTCAAAAGAACAGGGAAGATAGGGACAGCACTGGTCGTCGAACAGAAAAATGAAAATGATTTTATAGAAAAATAGATTTCTATAAATATAGATATCTATAAATATATTTTTCTATAAGATTAGAAAATGGAAGATCAAAAAAAGGCGGTGAAGAAAACGAGGAGAGAATGAGAGAATGAGGATAAAATATGCAAAGTCAAAAAGAAGGAGCACGAATGAAATAAATACTTTCTATAAATATATTTTTATATCTTTCTATAGAAATAGAAATTGAGTAATAGGAAAACGAAGATTATCAATTAAATAGAAAGATAAAGAGAGTAAACCTATAAAAATATTTTTATATATAAATATAAAACGCCACCTGAGAAGGCAGCGTTTTGATACGATGGGGGAGGGGAGAGCTAGAGTTTCCCGTACTTGACGAGAAGGTCTCTTACAGCCTCGTTATACAGATCGTCATACTTGGTTCCCATCTCGAACTTGAGCTGGCCAAGCTTGAGGAAAACATCCGAATCGATGTGGAAGCTGACCAGCTTACGGTTGGCATTCTTGGATTTCTTGACGGGAGAGGGAAGGGGAGAGACTTCCTGCTCGCGCTCGGAACTCCGGATGGTCGCACCCTGTAGGGCGCCGCTCAGAGGACTGCCACCTCCCAGGGTGGCCTCCCTGAACTTGTCAAACGGGTCGGTTTTCTTAGCCATGATATATTTTTCTATAAATATATTTTTCTATAAAACTATTCCTCGTCCATGATTCTGAGAGCGAGTTTCTGCGCAACCTCGACGTACTGCTTGGTGGCTTTTCCCTCGGGGTCGTATTCGTAGATGCTCTGGTTGAAGGAACCGGCCTGGGCTATCTTTGTAGCCTTGTGGATGACGGGTTCGATGAATGCCGCGCCGAGCTCGTCGCGCACCTTCTGGACATACATGTCGGAGAGCTTGTTCCTCTCGTACTTGGTGATGATCACCCCGGACAGCTGGATGTTCTGGTTCAGCCGCGCGCTGGAGCGCACGTCCGCGTACAGGTTGGCGACCATGACCATGCCAGAGTAGGCGAGTCCGTCCGGAGTGGCCACCATCACGAGGTGGTCGGAGGCGATCAGGGCGTTGTACGTGATGAGGCCCAGGGCGGGGGGGCAGTCGATGATGATGAAGTCATACTTGCCCTTCACCGGCTTGAGAAGGTCGACAAGAAGATACTCGCGTCCGGTTACGGCCGCCGTGTCGCGGTCGAAGTTCGAGAGGGAGAGTTCCGAAGGTATCAGGTCGATGTTTTCGCTGACGTGCTCGATGCTGAAGTTGTTCTTGTCGATGAAGGCATCGCGGATCGTCAGCTTGTGGTCCTCGGGAGCAAGCGGACTGACCATGGAGGTCAGGTTCGCCTGGGAGTCCAGGTCGACGAAGAGAATCTTCTTCCCCATCCTGGCCCAGGCCTGGCCGATGGCGACGGAAGTCGTGGTCTTGCCGACGCCGCCCTTGTTGTTAGCGAAACAGACAGTATATCCCATATCTAAGAATCAAAATGTTACGCAAATTTATATAAAAATATTTTTCTATCAAAATATATAACTATAAAATGTGTCACATTCTTAGGAAAACGCTATATTTGCAGCGGATGAGCGTCCGACAGCATATCGTCTTCCTTACTGGAGCTGGAATCAGCGCAGACAGCGGGTTGTGCACATTCCGGGACCCTGACGGGTTGTGGCGGCAGGTCGATCCCCTGGAGTTCTGCACGGCATCCGCGCTCCATGAGAATCCGGAGAGGGTTCTTGCCTTCTACAACCGGCGTAGAAGGGAGCTTCTGTCGGTCCGCCCGAACGAGGCGCACAGGATTGTGGCGGAACTTGAGCTCATCCATGACGTGACGGTAATCACCCAGAATGTCGACGACCTCCATGAAAGGGCCGGCAGCACAAAGGTGATCCATCTTCACGGCGAGCTGACGAAAGTCACCTCGTCCAGGAATCGGCTGAATCCCGACTGCATCAAGGACTTTCCGCTTGAAAGGCCGATCCTTACCGGGGATTTGGCGGCCGACGGTTCGCAGCTCCGGCCGGCGATTCTCTTTTTTGACGAGTACCCGACCTTCGTATCCGAATACGCAGCGCGGCTCTGCCGGGACGCAGACGTGTTCGTCGTTGTGGGAACCTCGCTGTCGGTCGGAGTCGCACCGGACCTGGTGCTCCTTCCCCGGAAGGACGTCCCCCGCTATCTGATCGACCCGGACGATTTCTCCGGGAGGATTCCTGATGGCTATATCCACTTGAGGGAGAAGGCGGTAGAGGGGATGAGATTGTTCAGGAAGGAGGCGGAGGAGGAGTTCCCTTCGTTCGCCAGGGTCATGGACGGAAGGGCCGAATAAAGCGAGAAATAGAATCAAGCCGCCAGCATGTAATTATATATTGTAGGGTAGAATCAGGTAGACCCCGTAATCCATTGTGTATCATTGTGTTCTATTTTAAATGGATAATGAGTTAAACGAGTTTTTGAATACGGATTCAATGAATTAATGGGAGAAAAAGAATACTCTCGTAAGACCGGTTGAATCTGTGTTTTGGCGAGATATGGAATACTCGTATGGGCGTGGAATGGGTGCCTTTCGGCGGGGGAGGGGAGAGATCATCGTGATTCCGTTTCTCTACTTGTACGGATAATCAGCACATTGCCAGTCTCTCTAAAAGAGAGACCGTAAGTCGCAATGGCTCTTGTCTCCAGCGGCCGCCGCTCATCTTTTTATGGCCACCCCGATCGGGGTGGGGCCGGGTTCTTGCTTCACGCCTTCTGGGAGTTTGTCTTTATTCTTTAAGGATATGACGTATTAATGTCTTAAGGCTTGATTTCGATGAAAGTTGCAAGTTGTTGAAATCTAGATGTTTGGAAAGATTTATGTTCTGCAGTTTGGCGAGTCGTGGAAGGTGTTGTGGCGAGTTTTTGAATAACGGCCGCGCCGAATTCTGCGAGATGTGGAATTCCCGCCTGGATAGGGCGAGTTTTGGAATACTCAGGGCCGCCGCCCGCTTTTGCCTCGGTCTTTTTTCTTTCCCTTCTGGATTTTGTCTTATTCTTTATGGATATGACTTATTTATGTCTTAAGGAAGGACAGTTTCAGGTTGAATATTCAATTGATTTACATGGAATTTGCTTTCGTGCGACGGCTTATTTGAACGAGCCTCGTAAGGCATTTGTCCGAGTGCGGGAATACTAGACGGACCATATTTTGCGAGTTGTGTATTGCTTTTTTGTTTTAGCGAGTAAAAGAATACTGGGTATGGAACCATTTGTGACAAGGCCTGGGAAACAGATAAGTTACTAGCATTAACCATCTTGTATCTTGTGCTGGAAGTCAGTTCGTTTCCATCGTTAGCGCCCAGGTTGATATGAGTACCTCAGGCTAGAATTAAACCGGGTTTTCAATGAATTTGCGAGAAAATCCGTTGTCTTGGCTTCTTTTATGAGAAAACGCCTTGGAATGCGCTCAAAGGCCGATTTGATGTATTTCGAATGTTATTTTAGCGAGTTTTGTAATACCAGTTTCGTGGCGTTTCGTTCGTATTGTTCTCGCAAAAATTCAACTCGCCTTTGCATTTTTCCCGAAAACCATTTAAATTTGCTCGTAGAAATAAGTCAACCGGTATTCTTTTCTTCGTAAAACAGTCCTGATGGCCCCAAATGAACCCAACAAGGAGATCATCTCCAAGGAAGTCGTAGAGTCTTACATCTTCTCGACTGTCCGCCATGACTTCGGCATCTATTCCGAGCGCCTTCTGCTCCGTCTTGTGGAGCTCGCCCAGCGCGAGATCCGGGGCCTGGACTTCAAGGGCGGCACGAGCATCGGCAAGGTCGAGATAGGGGAGTGGGGCGACGCCGAGGTCATCATCCCCGTTAAGGACATTCTGTCGGGCGAGGACGACAAGAACTATTCGAAGGCCAAGGCCGCCGTCCGCAATCTCATGGGACGCTTCCTCGAGTACGAGGACGAGCAGAAGTACAAGGCGACCCAGATCCTGAACGAGGTCGACGTCGACAAGGTCGCCGGCAAGATGGTGATCCGCGTGAACCGGAACATCTGGCGCGCGATGCTCGATTTCTCGAAGGGCTTTCGGAAATACGAGCTCGAGACCGCCGTAAAACTGCGCGGCAAGTATTCCCTGCGCATATACAAGCTTGTCAGCAAGCAAAGCGAGCCGATCACCTATTCGATTTCGGACCTCCGGCAGATGTGGGGGCTCACGGAGAAGTACAAGAAGGTGGACGACTTCGTGAAGAACACCATCGTGTCCGCCAAGGAGGAGCTGGACAGGGTAAGCCCTTATTCCTTCGACTATGTATTGAACGCCGCCAAGTCGGCCGAGGTGAACAAGGGGCGCAAGGGACGCCCTGCGATCACGTCCGTCACCTTCTTCCCGCTCCGCCGGATGGCGAACCAGACGACGGACGCCGTCCGGAAGCAGGTGGATCCGTCGCTGCTGCTCGACCGGGAGCTCTACATGATGCTCAAGAACAAGTTCTACTTTGATGTGCAGGGCATCAAGGCGAACATCACCCTCTTCGACACGGCCCAGAAGGAGTGCGACGACATCCTGGATTTCCTGGACGGTATCGCGCCGGCTGCCCTGCGCGCCGCCAATGTCCAGGGCTATGTGATCAATTCCATCCGGAAGCACCTCAAGGAGAAGCTGGGCATCGTCATCGACGGCACCATGGTGCTCCGTGATCCCTCGTCGGTCGTGCCCAACCAGGGGGGCCGTCCTTCCAGGAAGGAGGCTACGAGCCTGAAGGACATCCTCGGAGGAGGGGAGTGAATCCCACTTGAAGTGATGCTTTAGGTCCGGACGGTTTGCTTCCGGGCCTTCTTTCGTCTCCGCGCGATATCGGCAGGGGCGAATCTCGGAGTTACACTTTTATTTGCTGAGCTTTTTGTTTTTTCTATGTTTTGTTGTGATTCCAACAAATTTATTATATTTTTGTTGGAAAAATGAGAGGATGGACGGTATAGACATGGCCATACTGCGGCTGCTCGCCGAAAAGGGGCGCGGGAGGATATTCTTCGCGCAGGAGTACTATGACCGCTGGCCGGAGAGCACCGTGCGCTTCTCGCTGGGCGTCCTTGCGGAGAAGGGCCAGATCGTCCGCCTGGCCCGCGGCGTCTTCTGCTACCCGAACCTGTCCGAGCACGGGATGAAGATGCTCCTCCCGGATCCCGATGATATCGCAAAGGCCATAGCGGAGAAGACGAGGGTGCGCATCGTTCCGGTCGGGGACCAGGCCGCATGCCTGGTCGGTCTCACCGGACTGAGCTTCAACCGGTACACCTACCTGACGGACGGGGCGCCCAGGAAGATCAATCTCGCCAACGGGCGCAGGATCGAATTCCGCCACACGTCTGAAATGCGGATCTTCGCTTTCACGAGCCGGAAGATGATGCTCATCTCGAACGCCATCCGCGCCATCGGCAGGGAGAACATCAAGGAAGGGGAGAGGGAGGTGCTCAAGTGGCAGCTGGATTCCATTCCGGCGGCGGATTTCGAGAAGGACATCATGCTCTGCCCCGAATGGGTCCGCGACATGCTGCTGGATCTGAAGGTGAATTGAAACGGGCACGAAAAAGCGTCGCGGCGGGTACACCTTCGCCTCTTTTTCATATCTTTGCATATCCGGGGTGCTTTTCCCTTATTTGACGATCCTAATGCATGTACGATGAAACAGCCGTGGGTGATAGACAAGGACTATGTGTTCCATGCGATTGGCAACGGTCTTTGTGATGATGTCCTCCTCCATGTCCAATGCAGTCATGGGGACGCGATGGAATACGGGAAATACTTCTCAGAAAACAAGCCTGAGGAAATAGACGCCCGTTTCAAGATCAAAGACCATCTCGACGAGGTCCTGGCCTTGGGGTTCGCCCGGAGCCTGTTCCAGGAATGGGAGGCGGACCGCCAGGAGGAGGGGGATGCTAAGGACGGAGAAGAGCGGGAGGAATTGACGGTCGAGGATTTTTATGACGCGGGATGGGAGACCGTGGCCGAACTGTATTACTGCTATGACTGGAGCTCCGAGTTCGTCAAAGACTGCATGGAGTACTACATGAAGTGTATCCAACACCCATAACGCCTGTTCAGCTGCATTCCTGAGACAGCCCGCCACGACAAACGGATCACCTTCTTCAGGGGGGCACGAAGACGAAGCATATTTTCATGTACGCCCTTCAGCGAAACGTCAGTTCGCCGGAGGGCTGTTACTTTGCATCCGGATGCGGACAGAAACCGTATCTGCAAAGACCGATAAACGCCTCCGGACCATGCTCAAGGACATCATTCGAATATTCCCTGCGGACAGCTGGAAGACCTTCCGGTTCCGCCGGACGGGACCTGTTGATAACTTTTTCACGCATCACGGAAAACGAAGTTCCAGTTCGCGATGCGCTGCTATATTTGTAAGCGACATCCCCCTGGAACCAGTACCCGCAAGAGTCAGCTCACCGGACCGAGTGCCCGGGGAGTGTCGCCCACTCTCTCTCAACCATAAAAACCATTGATCCCTATGTCTGTATTCAACGCGGACAGTATCGCCGTCATCCGCCGGAATGGTGGCCGCAGCCTCCGTCAGGAGGTCCGGTCCGTCATGGAAGGCCGCCACCGCCTGCACGTCTGAAGAATCGCCGAGGCCCCCATTGGGGCCTCCTGCCCGCCTTGTCAAAAACAGTCAGAAAAATCTTTCGAAAAATGTTTGCCGAGTCAACAATTATTCCTTTCTTTGCAAAAGAGACCGCAACGATCCAGGCGCAGGAGCAAAGGGCCAAGGATGCGAAGAGCTTCCGCCGATCGATTGCCTCAGACTATAATAGCACATTTGTTTCAGCAATGGGATAAGTGTGCTTTTTTGTGTCTGGGGCTTTTTTGTTTATGGACCCCTCGAGGTCCATGAAGACTGTCCCCCTGCGTCCGCACACGGGCGCAGGACGTAGAAGACCAGACACGCCCCGGGGCCGGGGTTTACCTTTCCGGATTGGTGACATTTAACGTAAACGACCAGACAATGAGAAGACACTCTTGCAACAATGAGAACGAGTCGCTGGGCCGCCCCCGCGAAGAACACCCTGAAGACTGCGGCTACACGCAGGAAGACCTGGACCGGATGTATCAGGAAGCCTTCGAAGGAGATTCGGAGGCCCGGTGGAACATCGACTGAAACCTAACAACCATACACTTTCACGCACCATGAAGAGAATCTTCACCATCCTGACGGCGCTCATGCTGACCCTGTCCTTCGGTCCGGCGAACGCCCAGAACAGCAAGAAGGACAATGACTACAACCTCCAGCGCGCCTGGGAGGCTCTCCGGGAGGAAAAAGACGAAGCCAAGGCGCTGGACCTCGTCAACAGGCAGCTCGGGGAGACGCCGGACAACGTCCAGGCACTCATTCTCCGTGTCAGGCTAAACAGGAAGAACGGCGAGTACGGAGCCGCCCTGTCCGACGTCAACCACGCCCTGCGGGTGAACAAGCCGAAGAAGAGCGAAGTCGCCATGTCCACCCTCCATTGGTGGAAGGGACACATCTACCAGGACATGGGGGACACGCAGAAGTCCTCCGAATCCCTCGGGAAGGCGTACGCCCTCGCCCGGAAGGACAACAAGGAGAATCTGCAGGGCATCTCGTTCGATTACGGATGCTCGCTTGCGCTGCTGAAGCGGTATGACGAAGCCGACGCCGTATTCGACGCCATGCTGAAGGAGGACGAGACGGACGCCGCCGCCATGGTCGGAAAGGCGAGCACGCTGATCGAGCGGGGGAGAGACCGCGAGGCGGTCACCATCCTGGAGGACGCCCGCAAGCTCTCCGAGAGCTATGCCGAGATCTACCGTTTCCAGATGAAGGCGTATCGGAACCTGGGGGAGTACAACAAGGCCGTCAATGCGGCGGTGGACTACTACGACAAGGAGGAGGACCCGCAGCTTGATTCCGTCCTGGCTGTATTCTCGAAGAATCCCAACTACGCCGCCGCTTCCTTGAAGGCCAAGGCGAAGAAGAGCGAGGAGCCCCTGCAGTGGAAATACCTCCTCGGCCGGTTCCAGGAGCACATGCGAGACTACGCCGCCGCGATCAGGAGCTACGACGCGCTAGAGGAGGAATACGGAAGGGACGACCTGCTCGACTACCGCAGGGCGATCTGCTACGGAGAGCTGGGACTTGACGAGCGGGCCGCAGGGCTGCTGGGCGGGCTGATCGAGCAGGACCCCGACTGGCTCCTGCTCGTCACCCGGGGAGACGTCTACCTGCAGGCGGGCCGTCTCGACGAGGCCATAAAGGACTACTCCGCCGCCATCGAGGAGATTCCCGACGGGGCATACGCCTACTACAAGAGGGGCTGGTGCCATGAGATGAAAGGCGACAGGGAGAAGGCGATGGAGGACTACAACCTGGGCATCGACAACAGCCAGGACTATCCCTACCTGTACCTGATGCGCGGCGAGCTCCTGCTGGAGAACGGCGACAGGGCCGCGGCGGAGAAGGACTTCGAGAACGTCCTGCAGAAGGACACGCTGGTGGACGGCGGAAGCTGCCGCCATTACGCCCTTCACTTCCTCGGCAGGGACGGAGAGGCGGAGGAATGGATGGACAAGGTCGTCGCCCTAGATCCCGACGATGACGGGAACCATTACGACCGCGCCTGCCTGTACGCCCGGATGGGGCGTCTGGACGAGGCGGTCGCCTCGCTCAGGACCGCCTTCGAGAAAGGCTACCGCAGCTTCGGCCACATCATGGACGACGACGACATGGACCCGGTCCGGGAACTCCCGGAGTTCAAGGCCCTCATAGAGGAGTACCGGGCCAAGCACGAGGCGTACATGAAGGAGAACGAGCTCTCCTCCCCGGAAGAGAGGGAGGAGACCGTCACGGAGATCGCGATGGCCCGCAAGCCGGGCGGCACCTTCGAGATCCCCTGCGACATCAACGGACTCCCGCTCCAGATGATCTTCGACACCGGGGCGTCCGACGTGACCATATCCTCAGTGGAAGCCAATTTCATGCTGAAGAACGGATACCTCTCCGAAAAGGACGTCAAGGGCAAGAAGTACTACCAGATCGCCAACGGCCAGATCAGCGAAGGGACCGTCATCACCCTCCGCGAGGTCAAGATCGGCGACGCCGTCCTGCGCAACGTCGACGCATCGGTGGTGAAGAGTCAGAAGGCGCCGCTCCTACTCGGGCAGAGCGCGATGGAACGCTTCGGGACCATCACCATCGACAACATCAACAACAGGCTCCTCATCAAGCACTGAAAAAGGCGAGACGGCTCGAGGACGGGAATGAAAGCGAGAAGGGTCATAACAGGCGCCGTACTGCTGCTGGCAACAGCGGCGGCCGCGATCGCCTTCCTCCGCCCCGCCATCCGTCGGGCTCCGGCCACCATCGAGGAGAGGGCGGAGAAGGCGCTCCGCTATGCGGGCCGGAAGGGGCTGAACGTGAACTACTGCCTCCTCCTGGACTACGGCATAGAGAGCGGGAAGCCGAGACTCTTCGTCTGGTCCTTCAAGGAGAGGCGGGTGGTCTACTCAGCCCATGCGATGCACGGCCCCGGGAAGGGGAGCACGGCCGTGACTCCCGTGTTCAGCAACACTCCCGGGAGCAAGTGCTCCTCGGTCGGCCGGTTCGAAGTGACCCGCGACAGGGGCAGGAGGAACAGGTCGGGGCTGCGCCTCAGGGGACTGGAGCGGTCCAACAGCAAGGCGTACGGCCGGGGGATCATGATCCATGGCTCCAAGTGGGTGGACGTGAACAAGTGGCGCAGGTACATCCCCCTCAACGAAAAGAGCTGCCAGGGCTGCGTCACGGTCTCGACCCGGGACATGGCATACATCAACCGTCTGGTCGGGAAGGAGAAGGGGAACCTGCTGCTGTGGTCGTACTACGATGCGGCTTCCAAGAAGGAAAGCGGAAGATGTCTTGGAATCCTCGCGCGCGTACAAAATAAATTTGAATTTTCCAAATATGCCTTCCAGGGCCCTGCAAGGCCGATTGAAACTTTTTTCGGGGAAAAGCGTATATATTTGCACAGAATCCAATCAGCCACTGGCAATCCCACCCCATATCCGACAGTCCTGTCAAACGGCGGACTATGCTTCCTGCGCCCGTAACTTCACATTCAATAAAAGATGAAGAACACAAAACGTATCCTTTCAAGCCTTTTGGCCATCCTGGCCATCGGTGCATGCGGCCAGACGAAAAAGGCCGACGATCCCCAGCCCCCCGTTCCGCCCGCCCCAGCGGTCCGGATCGACACGAGTGAAGGACTCGTGATCTACTATCCGCCGACGGACTCCATCGAGCTCCGGTGCTTCGACCGTCCGGACCCGAAGGTCGACAGCTCCGTCGTCTTCTGCTGTGCGGCCGCCTTCACGGCGGACTGGAAGACCGAACCCGACCACGAACGCATTCAAGGCGACCACGTGAGCGGCGGGCGATACTACCCGCGGCCGAGGCTCAAGAGGAATACCGGAGCCTTTTTCGTGAGGGATGACGGGCGATATGCCTTCATGTACAGCCATGATGCCAGGCAGGAGACCTTCCGGCCGGTATTCAAGCATGCGTCAACCGCCTTCACGCAGGAGATGATGATTCACGAGGGCGAGAAGGTGAAGACGAGCCGCCCCGAAAGCAACGTGAACGAGTTCCGGGCTTTGTGCCTGATCGGCCATCGTCTCTGCGTCGTCGACGCTTCCGAGCCCATGCGGTTCGGGACATTCATCCAGCTGTTGCTGAATGCCGGTGCTACGGAGGCCCTCTATCTGGACATGGGCCCCGGCTGGAACTATTCCTGGTACAGGGAATATGCTGACAGCAATGCGACATGGATCCACTCCGCCACCTTGTCAAGTGCGACAAACTGGCTGGTTTTCTGCCATATTTGACTTTGGCACGCTATTTGTGTCAATATGACACGTATTTTCAAACCTTCAATCCCATCGACTAAATGAAGAAAGTTTTCCACCTCGCCTTCAACAAGGAAGCGGACGGGGACTGGTACATCGAGTTCCCCGGCTACCCCTTCGCCCACCACAACCTCATGATGGTCGCCGGAGCCGACATGCTCTGCGCATACGTCGCGGAGAAGGAAGGGCATCCTGCCCGCGCCGTCGTGGACGTCACCGTCAACGACAATCTCCTGGACGGGCGCGTCCCCGACATCCAGATGGAGAGGGTCCAGAAGGGATATGGCGCCACCTACAGGAACCAGCTTCCTTCCGGCCGGCATCCCGTCATATCAGTGAACGGCCGGGACGTCGAGATAGACAAGGCCTGGCTGTGCCCGGTCACCCTTCTTGTGCTCTTCCAGTACCCGGAGAAGATCAACCTATACATCCCTGAAAACGCGTAAACCGAACGAAATATGGCAGCCATAGCTATCATTGTCAGCATTGTTCTCAGCATCGTACTCGGTGCTATCCTTGGAGACCGCAAGAAGGAGAACGACAAGTTGACCGAGGTCATGAAACAGCAGCAGGAAAGCAACCTCGAGCTCCTCAAGCGGATTCCCGTCACGAACGAGGGCGAGGCCGGAAAGGCCGAGCCGCTGAACGTCGGGAAGATTGCCGACGCGGTCCGGATGGAGGGGTTCTTCCCCGAGGTCGAGGAGACCGGAGTCAGGTTCAAGGCCCAGGGCGAATCCTTCTATGTCGACGCTGAGCGCCTTCCCCTCTTCTTCATCCTCAAGGGCTATAACGTCGACCCCAAGGACTGGGAGATGGACATCCTCCGGGAGGCCGCCCACGTGATGTCCGACGCCCTCATCATGGTGAAGGCGACATTCTCGGACGACGGAAGGACGCTGAACTTTTTCGTCGCCGCCCAGGACCGGAACTACGAGAGCTTCCGGGCGAATCTGGCGCATTACATGCGGATCATAGAGGACGGGCAACGGAAGATGAACGAGGAATATCACCGCATGGTTGACGAGAAGCGGGAGGCCGCCCTGAAGGCCAATCCCGTTATCCCCTCCATCCAGCAAGAGAACAAGGTTCTCTCATGAACGGGATCAGATCATCGAACGAGGTGGGATGGGTCCTCATGCAGGAGGGCCTGTCCCCGTTCGCCCTGGACGCGGATGTGTTCCAGATCGTCCATGGCGGTGAGAACTATTCCGTTCTCACGGACAGGCTGCCCCATGTCTTCATCGAGAAAAGGGTCCCGCTCGATCTCTTTGAGTACAGGGGCGAGAACTGGATTGTCAGCTTCGCGATGGACCGCGTCAACCGGCAGCCCACCATGGTGACGGTATTCAGGGGCGACTCCTTCGACACGGTCACTTTCAGGTACTGTCTCCGTCCTGAATCCACGGAGTCCTTGGCCGAGAGCCTGGCTTGCTGCTTCACCCGGATCGGGCAGGCCGTCGATGCGTTCGGACAGGCATGCGAGGCGGCAATCCGCGAGGACGAGAAGGACGCCATGTCCGACATCATGAAGGACCTCGCGGACCCGTCGCCCGACAGTCCCTGGCTCTGCAAGAAAGTAAGATCATAACCTACGGCTAAAAGGCCCGCCTCCCGTGAGGCGTGAAAGGCGGAGGGCGGGCAAGCCGTATCATCTGAAAACCACGAATAACTAAAAAAACAAGAAAACACATGAAACTCTTTTCCAAGCTTTTCAAAAAGAACGATTTAGAACCGTCCGTGCGTGAAGAAACCAAGAAGACCGAAGCCGAAGTCCACGAGGAGGTGAGGGAGGAAGCCGGGCGCGAACACGACCCCGCCGTCGACCAGCCGGCACAGGTCAAGAAAGGGGCGGCCCTGGATGCCGTCGCGCCGAAGGAGGTCGGCAAGTTGGACATGGTCATAGCGTTCGACACCACCGGTTCGATGGCGGCATACATAGAGGCGGTCCGGAAAGAGGTGTCCGACCTCATCCCCCAACTCTTCCGCGACAATCCGGACCTCCGTCTGGGCATCGTCGCGTTCGGTGACTACTGCGACATGAAGAATGCGCAGGAGTTCGGCACCGCCTACCAGAGCGTCGCGCCGACCGACAACGAAAACGAGCTGATGAGGTTCATCAAGGAGTCGAAGGACACCAGCGGCGGGGACGGGGACGAGTTCTACGAGCTCGTAATCCGGAAGATCGTGGACGAGACCCCGTGGAGGGAGGGCTCGACGCGCTCCATCCTTCTCATCGCCGACGCCTGGCCCCATCCCCTCGGGTATACCTACAGGAACCATGTCGTTGACAACCGCATCGACTGGCGGGAAGAGGCCGGGAAGGCCGCCTCGCTCGGGATCCGGATCGACACGGTCACCATCACCGACGCCGAATGGTTCAGGGAGCTGTCCCGGTTGACCAACGGGACAAGCGTCCCTTTCCAGTCCAGCCACAAGACGGGCCGTATGATGCAGGCCGCCATCTACTCGAAGGGGTCCAGGAAGGCGAGGAGGATCTTCGACGAAATGTACGACGCCTGCGAGGACGAGGAGATGAAGGCCGTGTATCACAGCCTCAAGCGTGACCGGGAAGAGATGGAATAGATTAGATGAAACGCATGAGAATACTTCTGATCCTGCTCGCCGCCATTCTTCTTGTCATCATCGGCAAGATGGTCTGGGTGGCTGTCATGACAAGGCATCTCGGGTCGTTCGAGTCCGAGCGGACGGACATCCTGAAGAGGCGCAGCTATCTCCTGGAGAAGGTCGTCACGGATCCCCAAGGACTGGTGGATGCCATGCCTCCCGTCTTCGGGGAACACTACCAGGGAGAATGGGCCATCTATTCGACCTCCATGCTCTCCGCGGCACTGGTGAACAGCGCCATCCTCTACCCGGAGACCCGGGAGGAGGCCGTCGAAAAGATCGACAGCCTGATCCGGATCACCATGTCCCCGGAGCTCCGCCGATACGACGCGACCTCGTGGGGGGAGGACCCGCTCGAGACTCTCGGCGGGAACAGGAGCCACATCTCCTACATCAGCCTTCTGGCGTGGATGGTCAGCGGCTACAAGACGATCGGCGGGGGAGGGAAGTTCGACGCCCTGTTCGACGCCCTCTGCAGGGCGATGGCGAGAAGGATCATGGACAGCCCCGACATCAACCTGCAGACCTTCCCGGGCACATACATCTACGTGCCAGACATGCTCGTCGCCATCGTAGCACTCGCGAACTACGCCCGGCAGAACGGTGGAAAGTACCAGGAGGTAGTGGACACCTGGCTGGCGAACATGAAGGCCAATCACATGGACCCGGACACCGGCCTGATCAAGTCGCTCGTCCCCGACGGTGTGACATGGGTGGGGGACCAGCCCGTTCTGGGGTCCTACTCGGCGCTCAGCGTATACTACCTGACCTTCGTCGACGAGGACTTCGCCCGTGAGCAATACGCGCTGCTGAAGAAGACCTTCCTGAAGAGGCACCCTTTCACGGGCTTCCGGGAGCATGTCAAGGGGACGAAGGGACCGCTGTACCTCATGGATTCCGGCCCCGTAGTCTTCGGCCTGAGCCCGACCGGAACGGCGTTCGGCATAGGTGCCGCAACCTATTTCCGGGACTGGGATTTGAGAAAGCGCTTTCTCCGGACCGGCGAGACGGCCGGCTTTACCGTATCCTCGAAGCGCTCCCGGCACTACCTTCTCGGCAGCTATGTCCTCGTCGGGGAGGCCATTACCCTCGCCATGCGTACGGCCGTCCCCTGGACCATCAAGGAATCAAATCAATAAAGTGATCCATGCCCAAGGATTCGTATCAACCAAGAGCAAGGTAAATCATTCTCAAGACATGAACACGAACTACTGTGAATTGAAAGGCATAGGCGATGCGATAAACGCCGCGATGAACATCGTGGAAGAGCGGCAGGGCCTGGATGACATACCCGGTGTTCCGTCCGGCTACCCGTCCATCGACAGAATGACCCGGGGATGGAACCGTGGGGATCTGGTCGTGATCGGGGGCCGTCCCTGCGTCGGGAAATCGACGCTCCTTCTCCGGATGGCGCGGAACTGCGCCGTGCAGTTCGGCCTTCCCGCGGCCGTCTTCACCATGCAGATGTCCTCCGTGGAAGCGTCGAACCGCCTCATCTCGGCGGAGACAGGCATTCCGATGGAGAAGCTGGAGGGATTCGAGCGGATGGATAAAGAAGATTGGATACACGCGGAAGAATCGCTAAAGAAACTGGCCGGGTCTCATCTCTTCCTAGATGACACGCCCTGTCTCACTCCCTCGGACATCAGCGAGAGAGTCCGGCAACTGGTGAAACGGAGGCAAGTACGGGCCATCTTCATCGACAACCTCCAGGCGATGATTCCGGACGGCAGGGAGGATTCACCCCGGGAGTCCAGGTCGGAGATGTTGCGCTCCCTCAAGGAGATCGCGACCACCTTCGGCGTGCCGGTCATCGTTCTGACCAACGTGGGAAGGCCGAAGAAGGCGGGGCGTATCCAGCCGACGGTCACGGACCTTGACGAATACTGCCCCCTATCCGCCGATTATGCTGACAGGATCTTCCTCATGGACAGGCCGGGCCTTCTCCGCCTCGACCGTGATGAAGAGGACCTCATCGGGCTTGAACTGGTCCGGAACAAGCGGGGCAGGACGGGGTTCGCCGACTTCGTGTTCGACGAAGGCCTTTTCAGGATCACGGAGTGGCATGACAAGACGGAAGACGATTTGCCGGAATGAGGACAACGTGTCATGAAACGTAACGAAGTGAAGGTGGCCGGGATATCCCGGTTCAGGATGGAGACCGACGGGCCAGGAATCAGGACACTGGTCTATCTGAGCCGCTGTCCTCTCATGTGCAAGTATTGTCTCAACGCGCCGTTGCGGTCCGGACATATCGGAACGCCCTACACGCCGGAGCGGCTGTTGGAGGAAGTGAAGCGCGACGATGTCTATTTCCGTGCTTCCTCCGGGGGAGTGACCTTCGGAGGAGGGGAGCCCGCCTATCGGAGCTCCTTCATCGAGCATTTCAGGTCCATATGTCCCAGTCACTGGACGATTGCCATCGAGACCTCCCTGAACGTCCTTCCGGAACACATGGAGCGTCTCGCCCCCTGCATCGACAATTGGATCATAGACATAAAGGACATGGACGGGGAGACCTACCGCAAGTACACCGGGGTGTCCAATGCTCGGGTCCTGTCCAACCTCGGGTACCTGGCGGAGAACGTCCCGAAGGAGAGGGTCCTCGTCAGGATTCCGCACATTCCGGATTTCAACACGCCCTCCGATGTGGAGCGGTCCGTGAAAGCCGTCGAAGAAATGGGCTTCAGGACCGAGGTCTTCAGCTACGAGACGGATTTGGGCGGGACTTCCGGCTGCGCCTCCTCGGGTTTCATCATAAGGGATCCGGACCTGGTCGGTCAGCTGGTCGACCCGGATGCCGTAACAGAAGACCAACAAAAAGCCAAAAAGATAATCTGGTCAATGATCCAGAGAGACCTAGAGGCGCTGCCGGGAATAATAGATTTTAACTTGGATGAAGGAAATGACAGTGAATGGACTGAATGGGATTGAAAAATGCAGGCTTCTCCGGGAGATACGGAGACAGATTTGCCTGGACAACGGGCTTCCTTTTACGGAGGAGGATTGCCCGAATGAAAGCCCCGGCTGCCGGGGGACGTGTCCCGTCTGCGAGATGAATCTCCTCCGCTTGAATGAGAAGGTGGAGGAGCTGGAGCGGAGCGGGGTGACGGTCAATTACGATGGAATCAAGGAATTCTACGCTAAAAATTGAATCATGGCATTTCTAAGACAGGAGTTGGCCATCGACTTGGGCACGGCCAACACGGTGATATTCAAGGATGACCAGGTCGTCCTTGACGAGCCCAGCATCATAGCGACCGATACCAAGACGGGCAAACTGATGGCCCTCGGGACGCAGGCCCAGTTGATGGAAGAGCACACGCCTCCCGGCATCACGACCATCCGGCCGCTGATGAACGGAGTCATCGCCGACTATGACGCGGCGGAGATGATGCTCACCGGCTTCATCCGGAAGGCGACCGGGCGGAAGAAGTCCATCCTCGCACCGGCTCTCCGCGTGGTCATCGGCATCCCCGGCGGCAGCACGCCCGTGGACATGCGGTCCATCCGGGACTCCGCCTCTCACGCCGGCGCTCACGACGTGGAGATGATCTACGAGCCGATGGCCTCCGCCCTCGGCATCGGCCTCGACGTGACCGCGCCGAACGGGAATATGATCGTGGACATCGGGGGCGGAACGACGGAGATCGCCGTCATCTCACTCGGCGGCATCGTGGAATCCGCGAGCATCCACATCGCCGGCAACGAGATCACCTCGGACATCATCGACCATATGGCGCAGCAGCACAACATCCACATCGGACGGACGACGGCCGACCAGATCAAGTTCGCAGTTGGCTCCGTGCTCCCCGAACTGGACGAGGCCGAAGTGCCCGAACCGATCGTCGTGACCGGCCGGAACATGGTGACGGGGCTTCCGCTGGAGGCCGCAATCGACTACAGGGAGATCTCCATGTGCATCGACAAGACAGTCGCCAAGATCGAGAACGAGATCCTCAAGGTCCTCCAGCGCACTCCGCCGGAGCTCTATTCGAACATCGTCCGAAACGGCGTTTGGCTCGCCGGTGGCGGGTCGCTCCTCCGAGGCATCGCCAAACGCTTCGCCGCGAAGGTGAACATCGATTTCCACGTGGCCGAGGACCCGCTCAAGGCCGTGGCCAGGGGGACCTGTCTGGCCCTGAAGGGATCCGACAGATATCCGTTCATGATGAAATGAGTCACCCATGAAAAGGCTCATCATCATACCCGACGTGCATGGCAGGGATTTCTGGCGGAAGGCGGTCTGCGAAAACCCGGACGGGGAGTTCGTCTTCCTCGGGGACTATCTGGACCCTTATGGCTTCGAGGATATCTTGGAAGACGAGGATTTCCACGGACTGGAAGACATCATCCGATTCAAGGAGGAGCATCCGGACCGGGTGACGCTTCTCTGGGGGAACCACGACCTCCACTACATGTATCCCGAACTGATGGGAAGCCGCTATGACTTCGACAACGCGGAGAGGAACGCCCATATGTTCTGGGACCATCAGGAGCTCTTCAAGATGGCGTTCGAGACCGAAGCCGCCGGGAAGCGGTTCCTCTTCTCCCACGCCGGGGTCGGCATGGGATGGATCAGGCACAACTTCCCTGCCCTCAAACCGGAGGAGGTCAACGCCACCCTTCTCAACGATCTCGTCGGATACCCGGCGTTTATGTCGGCACTGGAGGATGTCTCCGCATACAGGGGCGGGGACAAGAGATACGGGAGCATGGTCTGGGCGGACATCCACGAGCAGTCCGACGAAAGCAACCAGTTCCCCGGGGTCGTCCAGGTGTTCGGGCACACACTGATGGGGATGCCGTTCAACTACGAGAACCGGATCTACTGCCTGGACTGCCGCCGCGCCTTTTTCCTGGATTACGAAGATGGACGGGTCTATGATTACCGTGACAGGATGCCGGTCGGACCTGTTAATGTTGAAGTGGAATGAAGGACTACTACCAGATACTCAGCATACTCGAAACAGCAAGCCAGGAGGACATACGCCAAGCGTACCTCCGAATGGCCCTCATCTGGCATCCCGATAGACACGCCGGGGAGTCCCCGGACCGGATCGCCATCGTGACGGCCTGTTTTCAGGAGATTAGCGAGGCGTACGGCGTCCTGTCGGATCCGGTCAAAAAAAACGATTATGACTGGTGGCTTCGGCGAAGCCGGTTGACCCCTACGATGCGTCCGACAGGGTCGTCCGCTTCCACGGCGACCGCGAGAACGTCGGCAGGATGGCCTTCCTCTTATAGGCGGCAGTCCTCTCAGGAATCAGGGAGCCGGAATGGAACTGGTAGGAGGACCGATAGCAGTTATTCCCGTACCCGGAACTGGGGCGCAAACTATACCGGCAGCCAATCTACGGATACCGCTACCGGTAAGCGGACAATCTCCTCCATGGTCTCCGATTTCATATTCGATATTCTCCGGTTTGTCTGGAACGCGCTTTTCGCTTGCGTCCTTGTCGTAAACTGCGGCATATTGATTTACAAACAAAGGATGGGCAGACTCCTGAACCGTCGACTAGCCCGCAGGAGAACCCATAAACAAGCCTGCTCCGCATGATGATATTCAAAAAGAACAAATACGAGGTCCATCATGCCATAATTGCGCGTGTGCGCAAATATATGCTGACGGATCCTCGCGAAAGGGGATGCCATGGGATTGAACATTGGGACCGGGTCTATACCAATGGGCAGTTGTTGATTACGCAGAAGGTTAACCCGCTGGTTGTCGGCTTGTTCGCCTATCTTCACGACTTCTGCCGCGAGGATGACGGCGACGACCTGCAGCACGGGCCACGGGCGGCCGAGTTCATCGATACCGTGAGGGATACCCTGCTCATGGATGTCAACGACAATGACATTCACCTGTTGAAGGAGGCCTGCCGTCTTCACACCGTGGCGACCAAGACGGGGAACCCGACCATCGACGCATGCTTTGACGCCGACCGATTGGACTTGAGAAGGGTCGGAATCATTCCCGACCCGGCAAGGATGGCCACTAAGAAAGGAAAGAAGATTGCTTCCCTACTGCAATCCAAACTCGATTAATATGATTAGGAAATTTAAAGTCACTTTCTCAGACGGCATTCCGGCGGCCGTGTATGCCGTCAGTATCACCCACACGTATGCTGGGGTAATCGAAATGAGTTGCCTCTCCGCTGGAACCAGACACTATCTCGCGGAATATGAGGAACGGCGCGATTTGATTGAAGCGGGCCGCCTAAAGGGGCACTACTGCTTTGAACCGGAACTCATTGACGAAGTCCTGTGGGAACTTGTCTTCAAGGAAGGCGGTTCCGTTGAAGATGCCGAATGGGTATCACACGTTAAGGGGAAGTGTTTCAAGGATAACAAGGTCTGCGTGTCGCTTTCCATCGAAGCGAAGGATAAGCGAAACGGATATCTGGGAGACTACCTGATCACACTCGAGTGGTACCAGTCGACCAAGGAACTGATGGAGTCGCCCCTTCCCAAGCTGATTCAACAGATGGCCGGCAGGTTGGAGTTCGAAGCCATCAAGGGATTCTGCAAGTTCGAATCGTGGGAGGAATGCGAAGGGATGAGATAATTCGGCGAAAATACAATTCGCCGGATAACGTCATCTTTGTGCCAGAACAAGTAACCAGACGCTATATGACCAAATTCATTCTCTGCACCCTTGCGGTGCTGACGCTTTTCTCCTGTGGGCAGAGGGGGTACAAGAAGAGTTCCCCCGCGCCGGAGACGACAGTTGCCACCGAACCCCTGCCTTTCTTCGGGACTGACAACGCGTCCCTGGAACCTTTTCGGCTCTGCGACGCAGTACTGACCAGCCAGGAAGCGATGGAATCGGCTTTCCCGGATTACACGGAGGACTTCTTCGAAGAGACCACTGCGGAGAGAGATGCGTTTTACATCCCCGATACCGACATCCGGGGCGACAGCCTGGTCCGCACGGTCCAGCTCCGTTACAACTACGTTGCCCTTTTCAACAGGGTCATCCATTCATATGAGTGGTTCCAACGGATGTCTACGGGTGTAGATGAAGAGGAGAGCCCCATCACGAAGAAGGATACGCTGGAATGGATCCGCTCCGTCCGCCCGAAGGTGCCCGAATCCGTCATCAGGGCGGCCCTCCCGGATGCCGGAGCACAGGCACGGGCGAAGAGGCTCTTGAAGGCTTATGACCGTTTCGACGGGAACGACAGCGAGGACTCCCCGTTCAGCGCCGAGGTCAACCGGTACACCGAAGCACTGTCGGAACTCCCGGTATTAGTCAGCAAAGAGGAGTCCGACAGTTTCGAGGAAAGGTTCTGGGACTGGTACGACAAGAGGAATGTCGTTCCGGAGATCGATACGCTGGTCAGGATGAACATGTACGGATACGAGGGGGCCAAGCCCTCCGATGAACAGCTGGAGAACCTGAAACGGACCATCGAGGCGGAAAAGGACATAGACCGCCGGACCGTCCTCGCTCTCGAATACGTGAAGTTCAGCACATGGGACGGCGTACCCATGCTAGGCGAAATCCTGGAATCCCGCATCTACACGAAGTACCTGCTGGAAGCCTGGATCTCCTGGCGGGCGAACGCCCAGATGGACCATGGCCCGTCATCCTTCGCCGTCATCGCGAACAACTACTACGACAAAGTGAGAACGATCTGCCTTGACACGATGGTCCGACACTGCCTGGAGTCCGAAGACAAGAACACGGAATGCCTCATCGAGAACCTGCTCTTCTGCGAGATCATACACAGGATGGGTTCGCTGGCGGGGAACAGCAGTTTCAACGAATGCGCAATGCTTTCATACAACATGTTCATCCATCCGAGGCTCCTCCCCGAAGAAGAATAATTGATATTTGCGCGTAAACGAACATAGGTTTCGCTAATAATACATACCTTTGCAACAGATAACCACGAAGATATGCCCGTAAACAAAGACGCCATGGCCCGCTACCGCATCATCGACAGGATGCTGGCGGACCCCCATAAGGACTATACCACCAAGGACATCGAGAAGGCCGTCTCCCTCGAGTGCCCCAAGGTCACCACGCGGATGATCCAGAAGGACATCAAGGCTCTCGAGGAGCCGCCCTTCGGCAAGAAGATGGTTCGCGGAAAGGGCGGGCGGGGGACGGTCCGCTACGAGGACCAGTCGACCCCGCTCTTCTATCAGGAGCTCACGGCCGACGAGGAGGACATCCTCCGCGAAGCCCTTGGCAGCCTCGGCCAGTTCGAGGGACTTGAGAACTTCAAGTGGCTGGAGAACCTCAAGAAGAGGCTGGACATGCCGACGGGCAAAAAGGAGCGCCCCATCATCTCTTTTGCACGGAATGACGTGCTCCAGATTCCGGAAAACCTCCTTGGGCACCTCTATTCCGCCATCGCCCGCAGGAAGGTAATCCGATTCGGATACCGGAAGTTCCAGGACGCCGGGCAGCCTTACACCCAGGTTACGGTCCACCCCTACCAGCTCCGGCAATACAACAACCGCTGGTTCCTCCTCTGCAATCCGGTCGGGAACGATGAGTACCCCTTCAACCCGGACTTGATCTACAACTACGCCCTCGACCGCATGGAGGGCAAGGTGGAGTACGTGGACGACATAGCCTACATAGACACGCCCGTCGACATCGACGCCCGTTTTGAGGAGATCATCGGCGTGACGTACATGAAGGACGTGGAAGCGCGGGACGTCTATTTCGCCGTGAAGCCGGAGGCGGTCGATTATGTCAGGACCAAGTTCATCCACTCGTCCCAGGACGAAGTGAATCCGGAGGTTGAGAGGGAGTTCATCCGGAAGTACCCGTCCCTCAAGGACTGCAAGTTCTTCTTCATCAACTGCCGCCCCAACGTGGAGATGTACGCGCTCTTCGCTTCGCACCGGGACAAGGTCATCATCGTTGAGCCAAATGAGATCCGGGAAACGATGAGGGGCATGCTGCATTACACCGTCAAGAATTATGACGAGTTGTCACGATGAGGAGAAGGGAAAACTCTAATTCTGAATCTCGGAATCAAAGAAACAAGAGCTAAGCTCGCGTGACCGGGCAGTCGCGACTTGAGTTGAAGTGGTTCAGATTTCTTCCCACTGGGGAACCCCATAGTGTCAGCGATAGATTCTTTCAAGTTCGTCCTCGGTGAATGCTTTGAAACGAGCCTGCCAATAAGCGGACTTTTCTTGTTCGAAGGCCTCGCGGTCAATCTCGGATTCTTTCCCCGCTCGGTGGAGAATGGTATTGTTGCCATCTCCCATGTGTTCCGCCCATGTCAGTTCAGCAAGAGGAGAATCCTGACGCTGACCGATATGGTGCAGCTCATAGGGATCTCCATTGCGATCCCGCGGCGGATATCCTTCGCCAATCAGGTCGGCGTTGTTGTACTCCGCCCACTTATCGTAATCGGCAAGTTTGTCCCGTAGCCAGCCGTTCCGGCGGATACTGTAATCAGACCAGTCTATATCTGAACGTATCAGAGCCGGTCGGCCTCCAATGATCGCTTCTTTTAAGCGGGCACGTAAATAGATTTGGGCCTCCTCCGGGGAGGAAATATAACTTGCGATTATATTACTCCAACCAAAATCCGTAGCCACTAGTTACTTCTTTAAACCGGCTCCTGCTCCTACAATAAGAAGAGCGATTCCGAGAACGGCTCCCAGACCATCTACTATTTTTTTCCCAACAGATTTACCCGTTTTAACAGCTTTCTCCGAACCATTCTTCTTTTCTGATCCGTCATAATACTTATTTGCCATAATGCTTATTGGTTTAGTTTTTTTTGTCCATTCAACAGCCAGTCACTAATTTGCTCATTGTACTGACGTAGTTTCTGAATCTGACTCTGTAAAACTGCCAGTTCCGTGTTTCTCTGTTCAACCGCCTTGCATAATTCAAGATACGATGGTGCAAACTCCTGGAAATAGAGGTCGTCACTATTTAGGATCACGAATAAGTCTTTGAACTTTTCTGAAATGTCCGATTTTAGAGAATTCTTGAATTCGAGGAGTTTCTTGGTCTCCTTTTTTTCCTTGAAATAATCATACAAATCCACGCCCGCACCGAGAATAGCACCTGCAATACCAGCTCCTTTGGATATCTTACCCGCGAGCTTTCCTGCACCATGGGGTTTGAATTTAATCTTTCTGGCCCACTCAAAATACTTAGCAAGGAAATTTCTGGCATTCAATATATGCTGATTGTTCAGTTTGACTTTCCCCAGTTTCCCCGCGCCACCTTTTAGCGCATCTTTCAAGATTCCCTCTTGAATGTTTATCTTCTGGGTAAACTCCTCAATCTTAGTCGTAATCGCATAGTTATTCGATTCAACGCACTGGCTTATCGTTTGTTCAATCCTGGAATCCAGAATATGATAATCTAATTGCCCATCAACGATGCCAAGCTTGTTCTCAACCAGCGATGCGATAGACTTTTGGTCAGCTTCGTCGATGTCGGTCTTTATTGAAGATGACAAAGTCAGCAAATCATCCAAAAGCCGTCCTTTTGCAGCGATAAGCTCGCGCCGAAGCCCGGAGCTATCTTCAAGAAGCTCTGCGTTATATGCCTGGGCGTTTTGAGCCGCTTTCTCCACAGGGGTTATTATAGTAGAAAGCTGTTCCCGGGCGTCAGAAACCACATCTGTTACGACAGATAGATTCGTATTGGATTTCAGTTCTTCCACATCGCTGGATTCGACAATATCGGTGATGGCTTCTTGAAGTTGACCGATATGGGAGCGTTCCCGATACGATGCCATTTTAGAGAACCAGTGTTCTAACCCCTTACCTTTTGGATCGGCAGCAATGCAAACAATGTTAAGTTGTTTGGCTTCTTCATCAGTCAAGTCCATAGTTTCTTGTAACCGACGGATAAGTGCGTCGCGTTTAATTGCAGAACCACGGTCGTAATCCTCAGAATCAAGCAGGTCAAAGCCGGCTTCGTCCATCTTGTTAAGCACAAAAACCGTAGATTTCAATTTCCCATAATCTCTTAATACTCTTCTTATTATCTCCACATGGGACTCCTTGAGAGGAGTTACTGCATCACAAACATATACTACAATATTTGCTTCGGAAATATATCGCTTGGTGATATCCGAGTATTTGATATTGAATCCATCAACTTCTTTTTCTTTCGTGCCAAAAAGGCCAGGCGTATCGATTATTTCAACGTTGCTAATCCCTTCGAAATGATAAACGTCCAATTCATCAGAAGACTCATCCTGGTCAATCTTCATATTCTCCTTCAGTTGCCCTAAGAGTCCGGCGATTGCACTTGTTTTCCCATCAGAGAAACTGCCCAGGAGGACTATTCTTATGGTTTGATTATTCATCAAACTGATAACGCTGTCTATTTTTGAAACCAGTCGGCTGGCATCAATGCCAAAATCTTCTCCCTTGATAAGAAGCTGTTTTAGAATTTCAAGCTTTTCTGCAGCCTTATGTAATGCAAAGTTACCCATGGTTTTTAGCTTTATTGTCCGAACGTGATTTGCAGTTGTTTTAAATCTGTTACTAAGTTTTCTATGTTGTGAATCTCTTCATCAATAGTTTTTTTGATAGAACGAGCCTCCTGTTTTATATGCTCCTGGACTTTAGAAGCGCCCTCTTCAACTTGATACTTTACAGAAGACTTAGTGCCATCAAGTTTTGATGAAATCAGTCGCTTCGCTTTATCACGGCCATCATTTGTTTTTGTGAAGATTTTTATCAAAGTCCCAATTGGATTAAACAAGGCCTTAAAGAAACCTTTTAAGAGATCATCTTTAATGCTAAATTTAAGTGTATCTATGATTTCATTTAAACTAATATTGATGCGAATGTTCGTTTTGGGGAGATGGATTCTCCGATAAAAAATAGGATCCAAATCTTTTCTTTTGGTTTCAACCTTTTGTTTAAACTGCGAAAACGATTCAGAATACAGTCTTCGAACTTCGTCTTCGAACGCAGAAATGATGGTCTCTATACGATATGTTAGTCTATTATACCATTCTTCCTCAGTTCCAGCGTCATCAATGATATCATTTGCGGCATTCTTTAAAGCAGCAAATGCTTGGTTTAGTTCAGAGTGAAGCCCGCTATTCAAACGCGAGATTATACTATTTTGAACCGATGTAATGTGATTCTTGAAGTTCCGTAACTGTGAAATAAGGTTATCAAGATTCCCTGTCTCATTGTCAATCGTTTCATCTATTCCAGATCGTATTCTACTCGAGAGCGAATGAAGCTTTTGCTTGTTAGCCTCTAGGATATGAATCGTGAATTCCTTTGATTGAGTTTGAACCAATTCTGAGATGGCGTTGAATCGGCTGAATGATTCGATGTTATTTCGTCCACCAAAATACTTTGTGACTTTTGCCTGGTCCGAAATCATTTTGGTACGGGATTCGTGGAAATCCGCCACACTCATTAAGGCTAAATAGCCTTGGCATGTAACATTTCCTTTGTACACGCCTGGTAAGACATTGTTAAACACGTCCTTGATGGATTCCTGCGTCTTCTCAACCATTGACGTGATCAATGTTTCACGTTCCTCTTCTTCATCATAATTCGAGACACTCCCGCGCACATTGAATACGGAATAGACATCTACCCAGTCAGAAAGAAAACCTTTTATCTTCTCTGCAGTTGCTGCATCCGGTTTCTTATTATGACCTTGGACATAAAAGATGCAATGGGCTTGTTTTAGTGCGTCATTAATCTCACTTAAATAATTGGCCTCTTTCCCTTCAATGCCAGGGACATCAATTAAAACAAATGGACGGCCATCTATTTCCAGATTATACTTTTCGTAAACCTGCGTAAAGTCTTGTCTACCATCACCTACAATCAAACCATCTACTCCTTTCCCCTTATTCTCTTTAATTGCGGCAAGCCTTGCTGGGTCATTATACTTTACTCGGAATGTCTCAATAATTGTACTTTTCCCTGCATTTGTCTCTCCAAAAAAGGCAATTACGAGCTTATCCCAAACGGTCTCGTTAACAACTTGCTCCATCTGAATTCGAGACTCTTCCAAGAGTTCTTTTACCTTCCCAAGGCAATCTTGACGAATTCTCTCAAATTTTTTATTCTTGGCCGTTATAGACTGAATACTATTAACCCCATCAGACAAACTGGAGATAAAAGCTTGATAACAGGCCATAACCTGTTCCTTGGAATTAAGGTTTTCCCATGGTTCCGACGAAAAACTTTCTCTCGCTGTCTTATAACGGTGAGAATTAAGCCCCCTATGACTATCGCTTTGAGGCATTTAGTTTTTACGTTGTAGTCTCAGTGATGTATTATTCTTCAAATATAACATTTTTCTGCCGAAAGTGGATGATTCCAGTTGAAAAGACAAAACAGGACAGTTATTCTGACCCATTATATGCGGTTATTTACGTTAGTAACATACATATAACCAGACACCTTTGTATTTGTTGAATTCAAAGCCTGATAACACAGAGGCCTCCGGGGTATCGGCTATCTTCCGCCCATGAACCGGCAGAGCCGGTCACATTCCGCCCTTACCATATTGCCGTCACACCACCCGATCTCCGCGTAGGCTGCAAGCATCCCTGCTGTTTCCGGGCTCTTCCAAAGGCGTGTTGTGACGGCAATTATCGTATCCTCGTCCACATCCCCGCAAAAGGCGAGGGCGCGGACGAGCTCTCTTATGAATAGTGGCATTTCCATCGGAGTGCAAAGGTAAGGCCTCCGCATCCCGACGCCAAATCGCTGCAAGACTTGCAGGCGTCACAGGGAACCGGAAACCAGTCCCCTCGGAGCCGCAACCCTGTAGACGTTGTCCTTCCCCCTGAGGATGGCATACCTCTGGGCCGCCCCGGATCCGCCAGCCTCAGTCAGCTTCCTCTTGATCCTGGACAGGTTGGAATAGAAGGTCACCCTGGAATCATCGCAGAGGGTGTCCACGGCGTCGGCGATCATTTGGGGATCGTCGAACCAGGTCATCCTTCCGTAGATTCCAACGAGCTCGTCGTAGTACTTCCACATGTCCTCGGCCAGAATCCCCTCCTCGTGCTTGAGGAGCAGGGTATAGAGGGCCCTCTCCATCGGAGACAGCTTGACCTTCCTGCCGTAATCTAGCAGGGACAAAGTCCCGTCGGGGGATAGTGCGATTCCCTTCTCGTCCTTAACGAGCAGGAGATCCTTCAGATCGTCGTCGTCGAGGCCCTTCGCCCTCAGCCTGTCGGCCATCGCCTTAAGCTCGAGAACGAGGGCCCTCACATCATCGTCCATCATCTTGTCCATAGCGGATCATTGTGCCCTCCTTCGGACACGGTTTGCACCTTGGGGTGCGGTTTTGGATAAAAGGAGTTCGCCCTGGGAGACTGCGGGCAGCAGTTGCCAATTAGCCGACTATGCCTTTATAGCTAATTCGCCGATGATGACGATGATTTTCGCTTTTGGATACGGCACAGCCTGTGACGGGTCTAAATCGCCGACACATCCGACTGGAAACTGATATATGTATCAACTGTGCCATATCCTTCAAGGATTTACGGGTGCAAATTTACTACTTTTTTCGGAGCCTCCAACAGGAATCGAACCTGCAACACTCTGTTTACAAAACAGATGCTCTGCCAGTTGAGCTACAGAGGCATGAGCCCGGAGAGGGACTCGAACCCTCGAATGTCGGTTTTGCGGACCGATACGTTAGCCGCTTCGCCATCCGAGCTTTTGCTGGGGCTGAGAGATTCGAACTCCCATCGGCGGTTTTGGAGACCGCTATGCTGCCGTTGCACCATGCCTCATCGTCGCGGAAGGTGTGAGATTCGAACTCACGGAACCCTTTCAAGTTCGTCGGTTTTCTGGACCGGTGCCTTAAACCAGCTCGGCCAACCTTCCGGTTGCGGAAGCAGAAAGATTCGAACTTTCGGAACCCCGGATGGAGTCCAGCACCTTAGCAGGGTACCGCCTTAGACCGCTCGGCCATACTTCCGTTGTGCGGGAATAGAAGGGCTCGAACCTACGACCCGATGGTTAACAGCCATCCGCTCTACCACTGAGCTATATTCCCGTTCGGGTGAGGGGAGGGGCTCGAACCCTCGGCCTCCGGATCCACAATCCGGCGCTCTTGCCAGCTGAGCTACACCCACCATGTTTGCGGAGCCTCGCGGAGTTGAACCACGTTCTATGGATTTTCAGTCCATCGCATACACCACGTCTGCCAAAGCTCCAAAGTGTCTTGTCGTGCCGACGGGGCTCGAACCCGTAAGTCTTCACCGTGAAAGGGTGACGTCCTAGCCTGTTAGACGACAGCACGAAGGTTGTACCCCAGGGCGGATTCGAACCGCCATCACCGGCTTCGGGGGCCGATATCCTCTCCATTGAACGACAGGAGTATTGGTCTTGTCGTGCAGGCGGGGCTCGAACCCGCAAGTCTCCACCTTGAGAGGGTGGCGTCCTGACCAGTTAGACGACAGCACGAGGGTATTTCAAAGTACAAAGAAAAGACGGGATGACGCATCCTTTTTGCGCAGCGGGCCTTCTTTTCGCTCTTGTTCTCCCGAGAGGATTCGAACCCCCACTTCCGGCTCCGTAGACCGGCGTCCTATCCGCTGGACGACAGGAGAAGGTGTGGACGTTACAGGACTTGAACCTGTGACCCTCGGCATATCAGACCGATGCTCTACCATGCTGAGCTAAGCGTCCGTTCCTATTCTGCTGCAAAGGTAACGGAGAGACGGAAAGAGGCCAAATCGCTGCAAGACTTGCAAAGCCGGGATGGCCTTGTGCGAAAAAATAATTATCTTCGTGAGAATAACCGAATTCAACCATGATTCTCACTACAACACCCAACGTAGAAGGGCGCACCATACTGGAATACAAGGGCGTGGTCTTCGGAGAAGTCATCTCCGGCGTCAACTTCATCCGTGATTTCAAGGCAAGCATCCGGAACATCGTCGGCGGTCGCAGCGGCTCCTATGAGAACGAACTGATCAAAGCTCGGACGCAGGCCCTGGACGAGATGGCCGACCGGGCCGCCCGCCTCGGGGCAGATGCCGTCGTGGGCATCGACATCGACTACGAGGTCCTAGGCGAGAACAACGGCATGCTCATGGTCACCGCCTCCGGGACCGCCGTAAAGCTGGCCTGACCATGAGAAAGATTATCCTGGTTGTTGCTGCGGCCCTGGCTTTCGCGTTCTGCAAGCAGATCTCGGACATCCCTTTCGAGGTAGTCAAGAACTACTTCTTTCGCAATGATGCCGATATCCCGGATAGTCCCGTTATCGATTCCTCAGAACAGTTCGGGGAACTCTTCGGCGCTGCGGCTTTCATGGGTAATGGTGGACAGCCCACGTCCATCGACTTCGATAAGGAATTCGTCATCGCGGTCGTGAATCCCGTGACGGATTGCTGTACCGAGCTGGTTCCGGAATCCCTCCGGAAGGAGGATGGTGAACTGGTCTTCACCTATCAGGAGACGATAGGGGAGCAGCAGTCCTGGACCATGCAGCCGGTCCTTCTCGTGAAGGTGAACAGACAATTCATGATGAAAAGTGTTCGACTGGACAGGAGGCTTCAGGTCCTCTCCATCGACACCTCCGAATAACAAACACCAATTTACATAATATGCAAAGAGTAGTTGATTTCCTGAAAAAGACAGGGACCTATTTTCTCGCCACCGTTAACGGAGACCAGCCCGAGGTTCGTCCTTTCGGCACCGCCGAAATCATCGAAGGCAGACTGTATATCCAGACGGGCCACGTAAAACCCGTAGCCAAGCAGATTGCAGCCAATCCAAAGGTTGCCATTTGCGCTTATGACGGGGAGAAGTGGCTCCGCGTCACCGCCACGCTGGTCGAGGACCCGCGCGTCGAAATCAAGAAAGCAATGCTGGACGCCTATCCGACCCTCCGGTCGATGTATAATGAGAATGACGGCAACACGGCGGTCTATTACCTGAAGGAGGCCAAGGCCACCATCAGTTCGTTCACCGCCCCGCCCGTCGAAATCTCTTTCTAAGCTCATGTCCCGGAACAAAAGACCGAATCCCTACAAGCAGGCCAACGAAGCCTTCCTGGAAGTCAAGGCCAAGGAAGAGGGGATGGTAGTCCTCGACGACGGCGTCTTGTACAAAGTGCTGGAGACTGGATCCGGGACTAAGAAGCCCACGCCCCGAAGCATCGTCTATGTCCATTATACCGGCCGCCTCATCGACGGAACCGTCTTTGACACCACGGAAGGGGAGCCGCTCCCGGCCCTCTTCATGGTGGGGGACCTCATCATGGGTTGGCAGATCGCCCTGACCCGTATGCACGAGGGGGACAAGTGGGAGGTCTATATCCCGGCGAAGTGGGGCTACGGCGCCACCAAGATGGATGACATCCCGGCGCACAGCACGTTAATCTTCGAGCTGGAACTGGTCAAGATAGAAAGATAGCCGTATTCTCAGATAACGCTTGCCACAAACCATGAAAGAGACCCTCAAGTTCCTGAATGAGTTATCAACGCATAACGACAAGGTTTGGTTCGACACCAACAAAGGGCGCTACCTCGAGGCGAAGGCCGAAGTGGAAACCCTTGCCGCCGATGTCCTCGCCGGTATCCGTTCTTTCGACGACACCATCGGTCAGCTGTCTCCGAAGGATTGCACCTACCGTATCTATCGGGATATCCGTTTTTCCAAGGACAAGACCCCCTATAAGACCCACATGGGCGTCTACATCAACAGGGGAGGCAAGAAATCCGGATACAGCGGATACTACTTCCACCTGGGAGCCCGAAGCTACGGGAATATGGTGGCCGCCGGAGACATCTGGTGCCCGCCCGAAGTGCTGAAGGTCATCCGGGAAGACATCATATTGGGTGGGGGAGATTTCCGGAAGGTCCTGTCGGAGGCCGATTCTCGTCTTATCCTGGACATGGATGGAGCGCTGAAACGGGTTCCCGCGGGCTTTCCGACCGACACCCCGGACTCGGACTTCTACCGGATCAAGGCTTTCTGCCTGTATTTCGCGCCGGAAGACAAGTTTTTCACGGGAAAGGATCCTGCACCTCGCCTGGTGGATTTGTTCCGCAGTACCAAACCGTTCCTCGACTACATCAACCGCGCAATCGAGTACTGCCGGGAAGAGAAGAAGGAGTACTTCAGCAGTCTGGACTTTTGATTGATCGGGGCCATGGTTAATCTGCCTCATCACCCTCCCTTTCTGCATCATTTTTATCTAATTTGATGCAGGTAATTGTGAAATGAGGCCGAAAAATACTATCTTTGTACGGTAACAGCCATACGGAAATGCACGAGTTTGATTTCATAAACCGCCCCAAGGGGCTTCTCACCCCTGAGATTGTCGGCCTCCTGACGCGCCTCCACGAATGCCGCGGCAGGCAGGAGCTCTTCATCGAAGCCGAGGCGGACGTCCTCACCGCGCTCCTGGAGGTGGCCAAGGTCCAGAGCACCGGTGCATCCAACCGCATCGAAGGCATCTACACCACCGACGAGCGCCTCAGCGCCCTAGTGCAGGAGAAAGTCAAGCCCCGCAACCGCAATGAAGAGGAGATCTCCGGCTACCGCGACGTGCTGGCCACGATCCACGAGTCCTACGAATACATCGCCCCGCGCCCCAACAACATACTCCAACTGCACCGGGACCTCTATTCCTTCAGCAGCAGCGCGGTGGGCGGCGTCTACAAGAATTCGGACAACGTCATCGCCGAGAAGCACGCCGACGGGACGGAGACCGTCCGGTTCCGTCCGGTGCCGGCCTTCCAGACGGCAGATGCCATGCAGGACCTCTGCACGCAGTTCAACGAGGCCGTCGAGGCCGGGACCTACGACCCGCTCCTGCTGATGCCGGTGTTCATTCTGGACTTCCTCTGCATCCACCCTTTCAATGACGGGAACGGACGCATGAGCCGTCTCCTGACGCTCCTGCTGCTGTACCGCGCCGGATTCATCGTGGGCAAGTACATCAGTATCGAGATGCTGATCGAGAAGAGCAAGGATTCATACTACGAGGCCCTGCAGGAGAGTTCGCTGAACTGGCACGAGAACGGAAACGACTACCTTCCGTTCCTGAAATACATGCTTGGCGTCGTGGTCAAGGCGTACAACGAGTTCGAAGACAGGGTGGAGCATCTGCGTCACCGCAAGATGTCAAAGGCCGAACGCGTCAAGGCGGTCATCGACAGGACCCCGGGCAGGATCTCCAAGAAGGAGATCGCCCAGGCCTGCCCGGATATCAGCGTGACGACCATCGAGCGCACCCTGGCGGAGCTCCTGACATCCGGCAAGATCAAGAAAGTCGGCAGCGGCCGGAGCACGGCATACGTCAAATCGTAAGATTCTCTCTCGGTGCGACCCAAGAAGAAACGGAAGAAGCTCCGCATCACGGAGAAGGATTTCATGCTGGGGAACCGCAGGGCGGCCCGCCTGGAGGACATCGCTCAGCACGGGAAGCCCACTGCCTTCCGTGCCGCCCTGCATGCGTCCAAGAAGACTTATAACCGGAAGAAGTTCAAGAAAGACACTCTGGGCGGAGAAGAGTGATCAATCCAGGAGCAAAGTCCCGAAAGGAATGTCCCAAAAGACTCGCCGTATGGCCAGCATAACCCCGCTGGAAGGCGTAAGCACGACCAGGCAGAAGTTAAGGATGTGGAATGTGGCTATGCACAGGAGGGACTTGACGACCCCGGGGCCCGTGATGTCCGTCTGGTAGAGCCTAGTCTGGCGCACCCAGCAGCATACATGAAAGGCGTATGTGAAGCCGATCAGGATATCAATGACGGCTAGAAATAGTGGTGTGGCAGTACCTGTCGTAAAACGCCAGGGGAGAAGGGCCAGCGTGAAGACGGGCACGCAGTAGGGCGACAGGGTGATTGCATGGTAGCCGAACCAGCCGCTGCTGAAAGACACGTGGCTGTCCTTGCTGTCCACGTTGAAACGATGGATCTTCCTGCAGAACAGAATGGCGAACAGCAGGTGAGTGAACTCGTGCGTGAAGGACATCATCCAGCGGACGTTCCGCCGTATGCGTGGAATGATGAAACTCACGAAGAACGCAACGAAACCGACGGCAAGGTACTGGTGCAGCCGAATCCGTCCGATGCTGATCGTCTCCAGGCGACATGTCCTGACGAGCACCCCTATGGCAATCAAAAACAGGATTGCCCATACGAAGCATTCGAAAACATACCATGCCTTTTTCACGAAATCCTTGAATGTCATTCCCTTTTCCATACTTTTACAAAAATACCCAATCCTTTGGAATCGGTCAAGAATCTGTTTACCTTTGTTCAAATCCGACATTATTAAGTAGCTATGACCGACAACGATCTCATCCGGGGTATCCGCGAGAACTCAACGGCGGCTTGGCGGGAAGTATACCACGCGAATTACGCCGGCATGAAGGCAAGAATCGAGCCGATGCTCCGACAGGCGAAGGGGAAGACCTTCGACGACGTGTATTCCGAGGCGATGGTCGCGCTGATGGACAGCGTGAAGGACGGACGGCTTGTGGAAGGGGAGCGTGCGAACCTGTCCGGCTACATCTACACGCTGTGCTGGCGGATCGCCCTCCGGCTGGAGAACAGAGGGAGAAGGGAAGATGAGAAGAACGAACAGATGCTCGTACACCTGAGGCCGAAAGGGCAGGGGAGCGGGGAGCCGTCCACCGAGGATGAAGAGGTTGACGCGACGGTCTCGCCGGAGGAATACGAAGAGGCGATGGCCTTCCTGGATAAAGTGCTGGACTCGATTCCGCCCGCTTGTAAGACGATCCTGAAGCGCTTCTACTGGGACAAGATGCCCATGAAAGATATCGCCGCACTGATGGGGCTGAAGAACGAAGACTCGGCAAAAGCAACAAAGAACAGGTGTATGCACAAGTTCAAGGAAATAGCTAAAGCGATGCTCGCTGACGATGCGAAAGCAGACGAGGCCGTCCGACGTACAGTCGAACGGAACGCTTTGCGGGATCTCCTGGAGGAGTTCCGCCAGGAAGAGGCAGGGGAAATGGCCCGGGCAGCGCTGAAAAACAAAGACAACGGCAAGAAGGACAAGGGCAAGTAACAGGACCCGTTTCCTGCCGCCGAATGTTACCTTTTCATCAAAGCCACATTAATGGATGTGGTTTGTCAAGATGAAAAGGTTTTTTCGTATCCGCATCACTGGTTCCCGTTCCAGGGAAATCGCACGCTTCGCAAGTAACCTTGTTTACACATTGCGAAGCGTGTCATTTGTATGCGAACGACACAAATATCAAACAGTCATGAAAAAGTTCATCATCTTCACCCTCGCGGCCATTGTCGCCGCCGTCACGCTAAGCAGCGCGACCATCAACCTGACCGGAAGCACCTCCAACGGTTCCGTCCGGATCGAATCCTCCTCCGTGCCGGCGCTGAACTTCACGATGCCCGTCTCCCGCGCCGCAGACATCTACCGCCTGATGCCGGATTCCATCACCGCCCTATGCGGTTCGGAGTACGAAGCCGTTCGTGCCAAGTCCTTCAAATCGACGTCATTCACACATCAAGGCGTGACCGTAAAAAGAACGGGCGAGAACCCGTCGATGACCTTCACGTTCTCGGTCCCAGGCTACAAGGTCATCGTGAGCGATGTTTCCTGGGACGAACTCGACCTCCTTTTCACTGGCACTGCCGATAGGATCTGACAGCTATGCGAAAAGTGGTTGCATCCATCTTGCTGTTCCTCTCCGCTGTTGCGGGGAGGAACCTCCCCGCCCAGAACAAGGCAGGAGGTGACGATTGGAAGGAAGGGGACATCGTCTTCCAGATCTCGAAGAGTGAACAGTCTCCTCTGATTCAGTATGCGACAGGATCGCCCTGGTCGCATTGCGGCATTGTCGTGGAGAAAGACGGACGGTTCTATGTCCTGGAAGCATCGAACGTCGTCAAGCTGACCCCTATTGACAGTTGGATCAAACGGGGGCGTTTTTCTTCCGTCAAGAAACGGAGAGTCCTGGACGAGAACGTCAAGATCCGCTATACCAAGTACCTCGGGAAGTCCTATGACCTGACCTTCAAGTTCGACAACGGGAAGTACTATTGCTCCGAACTGGTTTGGATCATTTACAAAGAGCAGTTCGGCATCGAACTGTGCAAGCCCAGGAAGATCAAAGACTATCGCCTCGCGGGCATTAAGAAACATCTGGCTAGGCGCGGGATGAATGAAGACCAGTTGGTAGTTGCGCCTTGTGACCTTATTTAGTTGGATATGAGAAAGATCAAACGAATCGTCCTCTGGCTCTCTGCCATCTCCGTCGTCCTGATCGCTGGATTGGCCTGGCTTCTTTGGGGCGGCATCAGCAACCCGGCCAACCGGAAAACCATCGGGGATATTACGCCCCCGATGGGATTCCAGCGGGTCGAAGTGGAGCCGGGGAGTTTCGGTGCGTTCATCCGGGAGTTTCCGCTGCAGGGAAGGGGAGCTCGCATGAAGTACTACGACGGGACTTTTGCTTACGGCCAGTATTTCGGGTACGCCGTCCTGGACCTCCCGATGATCAGCAACATGGAACAGTGCGCTGATGCGGTGATGCGGATGCGTGCCGAATACTTCTGGAAGGACGGGCAGCACGGACGTATTCATTTCCATTCCGTAGATGGAAAAGACATGCGATATGGAGGCGGTGCTGACAGGACGGCCTTCGATCAGTACCTGCGCCGAGTATACGGTAGCGCCAACACCACCTCCTTGCGGAGGCACATGAATGAGAAGGACTTCGGGGATGTCGCCCCGGGGGATGTCCTCGTTTACGAAGCCCCCTCTGCAACCACGTACGGTCACGCAGTCCTGATTGCCGATGTGGCCATTAACCCCAGGACCGGGAAGAAGGCCCTGATTTTCGCCGAGAGCAGTACTCCCGCCCTCACGATGCACATCATCCGTAACTTGCTTCACCCTCTCAAATCCCCTTGGGTCATCGTCGAGGATTCGGACAAAGACGTTTTCGTTTCGGGAATCAGATTCCAGAAGGCGGACCTCCGGAGTTGGTAAAGACTACCGCCTCTCACGCCCTTAGATGGACGATTTAAGAAACCAACTGATTCATTAAAACTCAAGCCTGAACCCCTTGCTCTTCAAAAGATCATACTTCTCTTTATCGAACCTGTATGTGACCGGAACCCTGTTGGACGCCCCGGCGGGACGGTCGCCAGTCGGTTCCAGAATACCGAGATGCAGCATCTTTGCCGCAAAGTTCCTTCTGTCGAAATGAACCTCCAGGATGCTCTCATACAAGTTCTGGAGCTGAGGCATGGTGAATACCTCCGGAAGCAGTTCAAAACCGACCGGCTCAAAATGAATCTTTTGTCTAAGATTCTTCATGGCTTCCCGCAGGATCATGTCATGGTCAAACGCCAGTTGTGGAACATCATCCAAAGAGAACCATTGCGCCTTGGCGGCATCGTCACCACCTTTCACTTCCGAGATCTTTACCAAAGCGAGATGGGCAATCGTGATGACACGGCCCCTGGGGTCCCTGTCGACAGCAGCAAACGTCCTGAATTGCTCGATATAGGCGTCTTTGAGTCCTGTCTCCTCATAGAGTTCCCGCTTCGCCCCATCGATTGCATCCTCGTCCATCTGCAAATAACCGCCGGGAAGGGCCCACATCCCCTTGAAGGGAGGGATGCCCCTTTCAACGAGCAGTATCTTCAGAACTTTTCCGTCATATCCGAAGATGACGCAGTCTGTTGTGACGGCAGGCCGCGGAAAAGGATATATGTACTCACCTTTTTCCTTTTTCATGGCTAGTGAAGAATGGTCAGTTTTGCTTTATCGACAGCCAGAGTCTTTGTTCCGCCGTCAATGAATTCGACAACGATACGCCCTTTATCCGGATGGAGTCCCGTGACGGATCCTTTCCCGAATTTGTCATGGACGACAGTTTGGCCGACTTCATAAACAGAAGCGCTTACATTGGGTTCCGGTTCCTTCATCGTCACCTGAGAAGAACCATACTTCCCGAAGATCCGGTAGAAAGGAGCGAACTTGCCATGGATTCCGGATTCAGGACCCGGTTTCTCCAAGATTGCGAATGTCACAGCCCGGAAGCGATTTTTAAAAGCCGGTTCGAACAACACATCACGGAAAAGATCGGCCACAAGGTCAGGACGAAGGCGGAAAGCCCCGCATCCGAAGGCCCCAAGAACAAGAGCGTCATGTCCGGCGGTGAGTGCCGCCCCATAAATAGTCCGGATCTTTGATAGCATGATTTCACGACCTTCCTGTGAGAAGCCACCATCCGCCGTCCGATATTTACGATTCTTCCCATGCTTTTCGTTAAAGTCCAGGGCGGCACAGGAGATGATCGCCGTTTCGTAAGGTTCATCCATCAAGGAAAAACCCTCCCGAGATCCCTTCCGGAAAACGGTAACATGGGGAGAAAAGATGGCGCCAAAGCGAATGTCCATCGGATACCTCCTCCCTCTGAAGTCAACTCCGCTCTTTTCTGACTGACTTTCACCATAGTACTGATACAGGGACTGAGAGAGATTACTCTGGCGGCAGAGGCTCTCTTCCTGGGCATTGGACCCTTTCTCATAATAGCCGCAGGCCACATAAGCATCGGCCAAGTTAAGAATTACTGGATTATATCCTTTCAGTTGAAGTTCGCGACCGAGTTCCAGACATCCGATGTTTGCAACGCCCGTCATGGGAGCTTCTACAGATGCGAAAACTTCAGGAACGACGATGGGGGCATCATAAACCACCGTTCCGTCCAGCATGGAGGATGGATTCAGTTCGACGGTCTTTCCAGAAACCGTCTCATAAGCCCCGGCCTGAAAGATTTCACAGTTGTTCTTGTACACGTCCGCCCTCGCCGCCTTGGCGGCAAAAGAGCCCTTAGAGGCTTTCTCGAAGTAAATGTCCGGATTCCAAGTGATTGCCATATAACAAAGATAAAACTATTATTCGATCGATGATTCCAATAATGACGAAATGCGTTAAAAGGTAGAGGGAATTCACCCTCTACCCAACCCTTATTATACCTATCTCTTTCCACATTTCTCTCACTCCCAACACACACTTCATTCCCATCCCTTCCATCTTCTCCACATCCTCCTCACTACCAAACATAACCACATTATTCTTCTCCACCACCTCCAACTCATCAATACTTCCAACTACCTCAAAGTCTCTCAACCCATTATTCTTCAACAACCTCTTTACCTTCATTCCACCATATCTACTCACAAACACCAACCTCATATCCTTCACCAATTCTTTCAACCTCTCCAGATCTTCCAAATCACCTCTCAAACCAATCTTTCTCTTCTCAAAAACCCCATCCAGAAACTTTCTCCTCATCTCTAACTTCACTTCATTTCCATAACTCTCCATTTCTTCCATTCTTCTCAACACATCCCTCATCTTCATCCTCATCTCCACATTCCCATCTTTTTCAAATCCATCCCTCAATCCAACCATTTCATTTTTCATCTCATTCCAATCATTTCCCATCAACTCCAACCCTTCTTCTTTCAACATCTCCTTCACCAACCTCCTCATTTTCAAATCAAACATCTTTACTTCATCATAATCCTTCACCAGGACATTCTCGACCCGGAAGACAATTACTTTCTTCATAAAACCCTATTTAACGTGTGAAAATCACGCAAAGATAATGCGTAATTTTTACACATCCAAATATTTCTGCATTATTTGTAAAAAAAGCTTAAATCAAAAGCTTTTTAGAAGAAGCACCTTTTGCCCACGGCCGAAATCGAGATAATCACATGTCTGGTACTTCACTATGCAGACATCTTTTGTAGTTGTTCTTTTATAAACGGCACAAATCAATTATCTTTGTTCCCATAGAATTGCAAACCTTGGTGCAGTGTAGTTAATAGGCCACAAATCAGAGGATTGCAAAGTAACCTGGAGAATTATTATTCACGACTATACTCAAGTTTTTACTATGAATTTTCTGGCGTTTAGCATTATCGGTATTTCAATTTCACTCGCCTTATTGGCCATCAATAAATTTGTGATTAAGAAGTACTTGATCAAAGTGGATGCAGAGACAGAAGATTTACGGCAATCATATACAACCTCATCTCCTACCCTTGGTACCATCAATTGGATAGGCTTTACTTTTTTAGGTTGTTATCGATATTACTCTGGAACATTTGTCACTTATCGATTTCTATCCTTCGTTCTACCTATTATTCCATTAGGGTGCTACCGGGTCAAAGATGTTACTGAGCAAGAGTCATCGTCGCCCTATGAAGACAGCAAATACTATCAAATCTTTGGGAAAGAATCATGGAGGTTTTGGGAGGTCCTTCATATTTACATCCAAAGGTACGCAAGTATGGCCCTTGTTTGGTTCTGTCTGGCGTTCATTTTCGAATTAATAAATTAGTTGGCCAGGCAGGTGAGTCTCAGCCCTAGACACTCCTTAGAGAAGGCCGAATATATTATGCCAGGAACCATTCTAAAGTCTAGTGAAGTTTGTTCAGTTGCGTCAAAACCTCGTGTCATCCTCAGATAATCCCATCAACAGAAGTCCACATTTCCTCACATAGCTAACTCCCGTTAACATTTACTTCCAACTGAATCTGAAATGCAGGCTGTGGAACATAATAACCGCCTCAGCCAGCATTCTGTCGATGGCTTCGCTTTCAAAAATAAAGTGATCTCTACCAATCGGAAAGGTCACTTTCGTAATAGGAGATGTCCTTTCCTTCTATTATTTCATATTTCGTGTCCACTATTTAGAACTGGTACAACAGGGGAGCTTTTCCATTTCCATTAGTTAACATAAGATAAGTTGTGTAACAAATCAAAGAGGCGGGGGAGTAAGCGTTCGCACAAAGGGTGCAACCCAGGTATCTGGGGCCGCGATTTAGGTATCCATTTTGTAAACTTCAAGTTGTCAGAATCGGCCTTCTACTTAACATAACTTCGCGAAACGGAAGTTCGAAGGCAGCATTTTTGACCATGATTCGCCGGCTGACGGCTCGATTTTCAGACACGCGCTGATGTATTCGTATGCAGACACACCACACATTTTGCAGCTCTCAATGATCGAGTATATCTTGCAGGTACGGATCGCGCTCTGTTCACTCTCACAGAACAGATAATTCTTTCTGCCCATGGCGTGGCTTCTCATCGTCCGCTCAGCCAGGTTGTTACTCGCATCCAATAAGCCATTCTCAATGAGTTCATAGAACTGGTCAATCCGTTCGTAGGCATAGGTTATCGCTTTTCCGATATTGCTATCATCGAAAAAGTCCTCATCATTGATTTCACGCTCAAGCCACTGTTTGAAGCCATCCAAGAGCGGTCTCAACTCCTGTTCACGTAGATTCTCGACCTCTTCTCGTGTAAGATTCTGGTCCCGGTAACTCCGCTCGTTCCTAAAGATAGCGTCTATGAACTCCAGGGCCGCATCGGCCTTCTTTCTATGATATTGTCTGCTGTCAAAGAACTTACGCTTTATATGCGCGAGACACGGTATATGGATGATATCCAGCCCAAGTCGTTTTCCTACATTGACATAAGCGCCGTATCCATCTGTCTGAATATAGTGTCCTTTATATTCTTTCATCTGAGAATCAAGCACTTCCGAACCCCTTGAACCTTCTTCCCTCGTGAAGAACATCATCTTTTTGGTTGGACTGATGAAGCCCCAGTCATATCCTTTCCTGGTCGTGTGATTGAACGGATCCGTGATGGGCATCGTGGTTTCGTCGATGTGCATACGGTCATCGGAAAGGACCTCCAGCCGTATGGCCTCGTAGGCACCATCCAGGGCATCGATTCCGGCGGCCACCCAGTCGTGAAGGGTCGTTTTGGCGATTTGGATGTTGCCGGCGTTCAAGATGGAGAGCTGCCGTTCAATGGGCATGTGGTATTGATACTTGTTGACGAGCAGTGACGCAATGAGTTCCGGCGTGGCATGCCTTTTCTCCAGGCTTTCAGGCACATATGGAAGCCTAGGGGTGATGAGATGGCCGTCCTTTGAGTAGATGTAGCGGTCATACCGGACCTTGCATACCTTGCTGGGCACGAAGAAAAAGCGATAACTGCTGGTCACACGGATTAATCGAGCGCCTTTCAGTTCTTCGGCATTCGGGCGCAGTTCTACGACATTTTCATCAGCGATATCGCTGTAGTCACGCTTGTGCGGATGCGTGTAGGGTTTGTTTTTCTTGCGGTCCGTGATTTCGCTCGATGCAGACTGAGGGGAGTCCTCTCCCCTATCCTTTTTCTGTTCATATTCTGATTCTGTCTTTGCTTTCTCATCCCGGTGCGTCTTCTCGCTGCTTGACCCGTACAACTTGCGCTCGTAAGTGCTGATAATATCGGACAGTTTTTCGATGGTCTGGGCTTGCTCCTTGACGGATCCCTCCAGTTCATCGACTCGTTCCAGAAGCTGTCGGATCATCTCATCCTTGGCCTCCAGCTGCCGCATCAAGCCCTCTGAAAGAGCTTGATAATCAACCATATTCCCCCTTGATTTCACATATCAAAGTTACGAAAAATAAACGAGAAAAACAAGTATAAATGGTTGATTATCAATTATTTAAATGATATTTAACTCTACTTTTTGGTCGGCAGTCAAAGGCTTTTTACACTACCATGTTTTTGGTGTTTATCCGAGTTTTGTGTATATTCGTAGTGATTATCCACTTTATCATACTAGTCACAGTAGGAGCATTCCTTGGTGATAATAACTTGTTTTGGAACCATAAAGACAAGAAGAAATGAATAAACAAAAACTGGCTGACTTTTTCTATGGACTCACTACTTTCCTAGCACTCCTTCTGGTCGTAGAAAGCATCTATGATGGTTTGGAGGGATGGAGGATAGGATTGAATTGCCTCCTCCTTGTTTTCTGCGCGGCCGGGCTTATCGTCAGAAAGCTCGAACAACGAAAAAAGAAGAACAATCAAAACAGAGAATAAGGAGAATTGAGTAAGCATCATGAAAAAGCATACGGGAGCCATCGTCTTTTTTACAATCGCTGTGCTATTCGGCGTGTATTGTTTGATTAGTAGCATCTGCCATCATGCGAAGCCAATCTCCATCGTCTTAGATATTATTCTGATTGTCATCTTTGCTGCTCAGTTGTACTTGACCTGGAAAGGGGCTCGCAAACAGGATGATCAGAATACTGAACGATAATTCAAAGATTTATCATACATAACCATGGATAGTGAAAGAAAGAAGTTGATGAAGGCCATTGTCCCTTCTTATTTGATTTTCGTCATAGGGTGGCCTCTTCTAATGTGGTGGTTTGGCAAAGTGAATTCCTGGAAAGATGCGCTCTTGTACGCGGGTTCAGGGCTTATTCTTGCCATCTTTGGTATAGCATGCTGGCTCTTTGGCTGGATAAAGCCGAAGAAGGACGAATAATCAAAGATTTATCATCACACAAATACATCGTTTTGATATGAAGCTCGACTCAGAACAGAAAAGGGCGTTGAAAGCCTTTGCCGGAGCCGGATTAGGCATGGTTGCCGGTACGCTGATTTATTATGCTTGTTCCGGGAAGTTGGAGTCATGGACAGATGCACTCCTGCTGTCGGGAATCTATCTTCTCATTGAGGCCGGGATGTGTGCGTTCTTTGTCCTTGGGTCGAAGATTCCTACGAAGGATGAATAATCAAAGATTAAACCTTTATAGAAAATGAAAAAGGCATCCGCCAAGATTTTGTTAGAAGCACTCATTGCCATTCTCTGCCTGCTTCTCGGTGCGTTTGTCGGCGTGTTCTTGGATAGTTCAGGTTATCTTGGTCCACCCGTTGAGCATACCGGCGCAGCCAAGGTTCTTATCCCCCTTTCCATCTTAGTGATTATTGCCTGGGCGATTGTCAAGATTTGCAAGCAGAATAAGGAGGGCAAGGATGAATAGCACAAAGATCAATTGGTTCCTGCTGGGTTTGTTTGTCATTTTGACAGCGCTGTTTATCATTATTCTTATCAACAATCCGGCTAATGGCGAAAATACGCTGAGCAGGGTCGGTAATTGGCTCAGTTTGATTGCCTGCGTTATTTTTCTGGTCGTGCAGGTATCGGAGATTCGCAGGAAGAATAAAGAGAACAAATGATTAGCCCTTTTCAGAAACGTAGCCTCTCAGAAGGCGCCTGAAGCGCGTCCAGTCCAGATAGAAGGCATTTTGTGAAGTGTCCCTATAAGGGTATACGAAGGTGCCGTGGTAGATTTTTCGGATGTATAGCGTAAAAATGCCTTCATGGTAGTGGAGCAATTTCAGGAGTTTGTGCGACTTGGAGACAAAGACATAAACATCTCCATTACGAGGGTCCATGCCAAACTCATTGATCACGATACCAATCAGTCCTTCCATGCCGATGTTCATCCGGATAGGCTCCTGGTAGAAGAAGTAATGCAGGTCACTGGTTAGCCCTAAAATCGAACTCTTCATATAGCACGATGGTTAGAATGAGTGATTGGATGGATGCGTCACTGAAAGTGAGTTCGACGCCGCTGGGAAAGGTGACGGTCGCTTCCCGGATGATGGTCTCAGGACGTGGGGCGCCGAGTTCGACGAGGATGGATGGATCCAGCGGGAACCGAGTATGTGAGCGGCATTTCCGGACGTCCGGTTCAATGACCAGTTCCTTGAATCGCCGCTCAGCAGTGCTTGGGAAGTATTTGTTGTGCTCAGCCCACTTCCCCGCGACTTCTAGCCGATTCATGCAGTTTTCGACCAGGGGAATCCCATACCTCCTATTCCATTCATTGACGACCTCGACGAACTCCAGATACGGGACGTCATGCTCCTTGCAATAAGAAACGATGTCCTGTCCGGATCGGGAAAACCGAATGAACTCCAGGTTCAATTGCTTCTTCAGCTCTCTTTTCATTGCACATACACATAATGTAATGTGCAAAGGTATTGAGATCAAACTGTTTTAAATAGGCGCTTTCTCCGGACGGTTACAAAGAACTGGGGGAGTATCATCTTGCAATTAGTAGTAATCATCAGTGAATAACTGTATTGTTTTCTGACAATCAAAATCATCATGAACAAGAACACCATAAGGATTTTTTGCTATCTCGGTATCATCATCTTATTTGTCGGAGTAATTGCTCTATTTCCGGCAATCTTTTCATCTCATGAACTTCTGTTTCAAATCATCGCCGTTGTCCTTTCAGTCCTGTTTACGGCTGTCGTGACCAATACGCTTTTGACCGCTCAATCACAAAGCGAGGAAGACAAGGAGAAGAATATCAAAATCCACGAGGGGAATCTCAGGGCGTATTCTTCTTTCACGAAGCATATGTGGAAAGTGATTGATGATGAAAGGATTACTGATGAGGAGATCATTAACCTAAGAACGTTCTTCTTCGACAATCTGATTTTCCATCTTGATAAATCCCAACTATATAGCATCCAAACGGCATTCAAGCAGTTATACGATGATTTACTAAAGCTGGACGAAAAAGGAAGCGGGACCAAAAAGGCGGCTCAACGAGACCTCTATATCAAGTTCTCGACTCAAGTCGCCAACTGTCTGAAGGACGCAATCAATCCCAATAAGGAAGAAGAGAAAGTACCCTGGTATAAAAAACTGTTCAAGTCAAAAGAGAAAAAGATTCCTGATGTTGACATTAAAGATTTGTTCGGCTTGTTCTCAAGTGTAGCGAGTTTCTTCCCAGGAATAGAGGAAACAGTTTCTGTGGAAGAGGAAGCAAATCCCGAAATGGTCGACAGCAATATGCCGGACAGTCCAACTCCTCCTGAGGTCGAAAGGGCCATTCAACGGCAATCTTGGCATTTTTCGATGTGGGACGAGACCCAACTTGATTTCCTCGACAAGGATGGCAGGGAGTTGTCTTTGGTTGAATATGGGGAGTACTGGCGAACCAACTTGGTTAAGCAGGTCAAACCAGGAGACCTGGTATTTCTCTTCAAAGGGAACAAGCAATATGCAGGCGCTTTTTTGGCAAAGGGATGGCGTGTCTTTGAGTATGATGAAGAGAGAAATGTTCGAGAGATTGTTTCTGAAGGGATTAAAAAGGCCGTCGTTTTAGATGCGGATAGTCTACCTATCGAATCCGTAACGGAGCAACTTTCGAAGCATGATTTCTATAAATGTTTCTTGGACCCGAACTCAACCTCGTGCGCAAATATCATTGTCGAATCGTTGTCGTATATCCGCGAGGGGGTTCCTAACCCGAACACAACGTATCGTAAAACTATTTCCAGATATTATGGCCCTTATGCCGCAAAACTGCTACAGGTATTTGCGGATAACGAGAAAGATCCGGAAAAGAAAAGGAGAATTACTCAATTGTTTGAATAGAAACCACATAACCATATAATAGTCATAAATCATGAACCTATCTTCATCTGATAAGCTGGCGCTCATGTCTTTCAGTTCACTGGAAAGACAGGCTACGTACCAAGTCCTCTGTGGGATGATGGCCGTGGATGGCGACCGTGACCCCCGTGAAAAAAGGATCATCGAGGATTGCATGGCCGTGATGAACTTTACTGAGAGTGAACGTGTCGCTTCCCGTTCGCTTTCAGTCAATCAGCAGCTGCAAATCCTGAAATCGATGGATTACCTTCAAAAGATCGTTCTGGCGAAATGCCTGGCGAATGTCTCGATAGCCGATGGCGTCGTTACTCGCGAGGAGAACGGACTCTTCATGTATCTTCTCGATATCCTCGACTTGCCTGCCGACCCCGACGATTTGTTCCGATAGAACTCCTCCTGTGAAAGGGAACAGGCGTAAGTCGTAAGTCATGGCTGGGTAAGGTAGCGTCACTTCACGCGCACTCCAGGGTCGATACTAATCTGCGCAGATTGGCTTTGGTTCCCCAGAAACAAAAGGACCCCACCTTTAAAGATGGAGTCCTGCCAAGTTTCTCAGAGTTTAGTCGGTTATTAGTGATAAAGTGTTTTGTGTTTGTTCCGTCAAAGATACAACAATCGACCGACAAATCAACCGGTAATTTAGATTATCTTTGTAATCATAACGGTATTTGATGCCATGATTTCTTACGAGGAATACGAGAAAAGAGTTAAGTCGCCGATTACTGACGAAGATGACGACATGAGGCTGCCAATCCCTGTGTTTGTAATTATCGTTGTATTATCCAGTTTAATCGGTCTTTTCATTGTCTGCGAAGCAATATTAGGACTTTGATTCCTTCGGGCTTTTTAAAAACATCAGCTGAGCACCCGGACACTAGAAAAAGCCCTTGATGCCTGAGCCGAACAATGTGGCATTTTGAAACTGCCTTAGATGCGATTAATCTGCCAGATGACTATATCTGTGGTTAATGAACAAGCCTCCAGTCCGTAAATTCGACCGGAGGCTTTTTTGTCAGATGACAATGGTTGTTACTCAAGCGTCCAGAACTTCTTGTCAACCTTGTTCTCTATGTCCTCCTGAATCCGTTTTGGCAGATTGCAGAACAGGTTCATGTCAAGGAAGAGTTCCAGCTCATTAACTGTCAGGTAACTGGATTTGATAGACTGATACTTCGAACTGTTCTCCATCAGGAAGGCAACGGAATGGTACCGTTCTCCGTCATGAATGAGAAGAGCCTTGAAGAAAGAATCAGGGACGGCTACTTCTTGGCGTCCTATTGTCCCGTGCGCGCCCAGGTCTACGATGGGACCGGTCACGACCCAGACCCTGCCGTATTTCTCTGCCATATCCCGAGCATACTTTTCAAGCCTCTGCCAGCTCCTCTCGTTCATCGTATGGTTCTGCGGGCAGATGTTTGTGAAATAGAAACTCTCGTACATCGCAGTGGAAGACCACTTCATATCGGCTGCCGGCGCCAGGTGTCCCTTATCCCAGCCGCTGTTGCTGTAGTCCTCCCGCATGGCCTGCCTGCCAGTGAAAGACGGATCCATGCTGAAATTGCCGGAACGGCTGAAGGTCCCCTGCGCCTCCTCGGCGGTCAACTCGTAAGCCACCCAGTCCGGAATCAGGGTCTCAGTGTTGTATGAAGAGATGAATCCATTATGGATGACGATGTTGTCCGTCTTCCGGACAGCGGGCAACTCCATGAGGGACTTGTCCAGTAGCGCTCCATGCGGATAAACGGTCTGTCCTGTTGACGGAATGCAACAGGACAGGCAGATAACAGCAGACAGTATGACTCCCCTACTCTTCACTCTCGGCAGATTCAAGCACTCCTTTCAGGAATGACGAAGCGCCGTCGATGGCTTCCTGAAGGACATTGCCGGCGGAAGAGATTCCCTTTTTGAGAAGGATACCGGCGTATTTCCCCAGCGCCTGGTTGATCCGATCCCTTTCCTCTTTGGAGAAGGACTGATAGTTGTCCTTGTATTCCTGGGTCAGGGCCTGGTATTCATTGAGGGATTTCTGCCAGTCCTCCTCAGAATACTTCTCATAATTGGCTTCGGTCCTGCTTACGAACCCTTCAATCCGGTCTTCAAGGGGACGGCTACAACTTGCAAGGATGAAAAGGCCGGCCAAGAGAATCATCAATTTCTTGATATTCATACGTATAACGAACGTTTAATTGTCCAGAATGCTGATGTCGCTGGCGCTCAGTCCCTTCATCTGGAGCAGAGTGAGCTTGAACGGGGAATCCGACGGATAGAGCATAGGAGGCATGCTGAAATTCTCCCTGCTGGCATTCTCCCAGTTCAGGCGGTCGTTGTTGTCGTCCATATGGATGAACGCCATCTTGCAGTGCGTATTGTCGGCATCACGAGAGGCGGCCTGGGGCCTTAGGCGGACGAACGGGTTCGACTTTACGTCCATCTGCTGCATGAGCGCATCGATGTCCATGTACTCGTGGCTGACATACGGGTAAGCCTGCTTGCGCATGATGTGCTTGAGCAGCGAGAAACCGTCCACTTCCTTGTACAACTCTTCGATGACCTTGTCTTTCAGGGAGTACTTGAAACGGACGATGTCCTCCTCGGACACTCTGTACTTGTCATGGAACATCTTGCTTAGATCAATCCCCTTGATCAGGTCGTCCTTCTTCGTCTCGAAATAACGGTCGAGGCACTCGTTGGAAACCAGTGTCAGGAAAGGATCCCGGTCCAGAGGGACCATGTTCCTGGATGACTCGGCCTCCATGTTCCTCCATACCCGAAGGTTCCCGATATACGATCTCATCCCGTTGTATTTCTCATACAGGTTCTTCGAGATCTTCGAAAGGGAGTCGATGATCATGCCGGCCAGATGGGACTTGAGCTGGATGATGCCGCTCTCCCTCTTCTTGCCTTCGATCTCGACAGAAAGCTCCTTCAATTTGCTCTTGTACCGCTCATCCATGTCCGTGCGGTCATGCTTCCGTTTCCGCATCCACAGGATGAAGAGGATGGTCCAGATGGCGTAGAGGATATAGATGGTATAACTGAACCAGTTCGTGAACACCGACATCGTCGAGGCGAGGTCGTGTTTCGAAATCTTCCACTCAAGGACCACGGCCAGGACGTAAGAGAGCACGATGCCGGCAATGGACAGCCAGTAATACAGCCGTATCTTGTTGGTCCGCTTGTCGAACGCTTTCAGGCTGGAAGTTCGCTCGTTGAAGGTCCTGTCCTTCTCCACGGCTAGCTGCTCCGCTTCGTGGCCGAGCTTGAGTTTCTTGCCTTCGCAGATCGTGTCGCGGGTATTCTGGATGCAGAGTTTCTGGTAGATGGTGTTGAACCTCGTGCTGACCTCGGAAAACTCCTTGATGTGGCCCGCCAGGGCCTTCTTCTCGTCCTGGATCCTGTTCGTGAGGATCATCGACAGGATCTTGGCGTTTTCAGTGTCGAAGGAGATGGTGGCGAGAGAATCCGAACCGCGCACGATCAGCTTGGTGTCGTTGATCTCCGTGATGATGCAGGCACCGTTGAGGAACGCCTTGTTCTCAATGTAAGAATAAGGGATGTAGCAGTAGCCCTTGTCACCGAAGGAGCGTCCCCACGAGTTCCTCACGCGGTAGAACCGGGTCTCGTCGTCGTAACCGACGATGACCATGGCGTGGCTTCCCTTAAGTCCGGTGATGTCTTCCGCAGTCGGCATCGGAACGAAACCCTCGACAGGGGTGAACGAGTCGAAGACGTTGAGCGAGATCGCCACGGGGTATCCTTCCGAGATGGCGCTCCGGATGTCCTTCGCATCGACGTCCAGCGCCTTCACGACGCGCAGTTTCCTGGCGTCCTCGTATGCTTCGGCGCTCGGCTCGGTGACGAGATCATTCTCTTCGTACTTGCAGAACTTCTCGTGACAGACACCATCCTCCGAGAGCGTCTTCAGGACGTCCATGAGCGAACTGCCAGGGTCCTCCCCCACTTTCCCCTTCTGCTTCCTGACATTATAGTAGACGAACTCCTCGCTGAGATCGGGCTCTGTCTTGCTGTTCTTCTTCAGGATGTATTCCAGGATGGATACCAGCGCAAACGCCGAGCAGGCTCCCTTCTCCCCCTGGTTCTTGACCGCAGTGAAGCTCTTGCTGAGGTCGATGTTGCTGGATATCGGCCTCCCGGAGGGAGTATACTGCTCTCCGAGGCTCGTTTCCTCTGTCCCGTCGGTGAGCTTGTACGTATTGCCGCCGAAAACGAACCCTTCGTCGGTGAGACGCTTGTCGCTGACTTCCGTCTGTGTCTGCTGTACCTGGAGATCCTCGAGTTCCCTCGTCTTCTTGCGGATATAGTTGGACGATTCGCGGATCTTGACCCGGATGTCCTTCAGATTGTCGAGCGTGTCACCTGCATTCTCCACGGGATCGCCCTCCTTGTCTCCGAGTATGGCGGAGTTATGGATGTCCTTGACCACGGAAGGAGACTCCTCCGTGGGGTGGCAACCGGCCAGCTCGTTGTTGGCGGCCGTGAAGAAACCGAGCACTTCCCTGCTACAGTCGTCGAGGACGAGCTGCTTCTTGTTGAACATGTATCCCTGGAGCAGTTCGTCATCCTCACCGAGTAGTTGGGCAAGAGTGGCCTTCTTCTCCGGAAGGGACAGCGTCTGGTCGGAGAGATACCCCTGGAACTCCTTCGTAAGCCGCTTGATTTCCTTGTCCAGGATGGGGGCGACTTCGGCAACGATCTGCGTCTGAGGGATATTCCGGTCCAGGCGGGTACGGACCTCCCTGTCGTAGATGTCCGAGAAGAGTTTCTCGTTCCGCGACAGGATATCCTGGACGACGACGGAGACCTTGTTCACCTCGACCTCGTCCTGGCAGACGTTCTCCCGGTCGAGGATCTGCGTGTACGCCTTGTGAAGTAGGTACTGGACGAAGTAATACTTGTCGAAGCTGAGCACGGAGATGCCGAGGGCGGTTATGGGCCTGCTCTCGTCATGTGCCGTCCCGGGATAGACGCTCTGGTAGTTCTCGACGCAAAGAAGGGCGTACTCCCCTATTATCCTCACGAAAGAGTCGCGGTCCAGACCCAGCGCGACTCCTTGAGCGTTGCAATCCTGGAGCATCGTGAGCTGGTTGAGCGTCTTGCTGGTTTTCCGGTATTCCAGGATTTCTCCGAGGACTTCGCTCGTGGTCTTCCGATAGGCGGCCATCCTCTCGGGCAGGGTGTCCCGGTCCTCCTCAAAGAGGAACGCGAGGTCATACGGCAGGAGGAACAGATCCACGCGGTATTTCTGGGGGATGCCCTCGATGGCATCGATGAACTCCCGAACCAGATCCCACTTCCGGCGGTCATACAGGGGAAGATAGATGCACAGGTGCATCCTCACGCTGTCACCAGGGTTGTTGATCGTGATGCGGCCGTTGTAAAGGCCCGTGAAGAACGACTGGAGGTATTCCATGCGTCCTGTCGCAGGGACCTTGAACGGAGCGACATACTCTACCTCGTACAGATTGTCGATGCCGGAGATGAACTGACTGTCATCAACTTTCTTGGGAACGGCGGTAGAGAAAAAGGACTCCGCGCCATTCTCCTCGTAGTGGATGGCATTGAAGAAACCCTGCAGGTCGGCGGCTCCGTACTTGATAACGTACTGCTTCAAGTCGCGGAGGAATCCCCCGGTCTCCCCGCCGAGCATCATATGGACGGTGTGCCTCATATGCCGGACGGATTAGAGTTCCTTGGTCACGTACTGAAGCTCGCTCTCCATCAGTTCCATTACCTTCTCGTAACCCTTCTTGCCCAGGTCATCCACGGACATGTTGAGCTGGGAGAAGTCCTCCAGGTATGATGTCTTGACCTTGGAGATGAGATTGCGCATCGCTTCGTCGCCCATCTCCTTGGCCTTCTTGTCGATGATCTCCTGATACTCCCTGCGGATGGTGCTCTTATAGCGTTTGAACTGATCGAACGCCTCGTCACGGTATTTGCTCAGCGACATCCAATAGCCCTTGATGGCCATTCCGTGCTCCTCGCACCGGAACTCGTATCCCTTGTCGGTGTTCCTGATGAGACCGAAGATGAAGCCCTTCACCCAGAACTCGAGCAGGTCGTCCTCGGAAGGCCGCACGGGATAGATGGAGAAGCCCTCACGGTCGTACCTTCTCTCGAGGTTCTGGTCGAAGAAGTTGTCGAAGCGGCACTCCATGTGCTCTTCCTCATAGTCCTTGATACCCACGAGGGTGTAGGGAGGGACGACGCCGATCTGGCGGTAGAAGATGATCTTGTCCGTGACACCCGTATTGGAGAAGTCGACGTCCATCGTGCCCTCCAGGCGATGCTTGAAATAATCGCCCTTGTAGAGACGGCTGGCAGTCTTGTCAGGGACACCGATGTAGAAGCTGTTCCGCGGCGTCGTGTTCGGGTTGTGCCCCTTGTAGGAGTAGCGGAAGAGCGGCTTCGACTTGCCGATCGCGAGGTCGATGATACGGTCGAACTTGTCCTGGGGCAGGCTGTCGATGATGTCGTCGATCGTCGTCCCCCTATACTGGCGTGCGGTCAGGAGATTCTGGGCGTAATGGAGAATGTCCGCCTTGATCTCGGCATGGGAGAGCCCCTTGAAGCTGTACAGCTTTCCGTCATGGACGAGGTTCTTGACGAAGTCCTCGATCTGGATCTTGGACGCATCCACGCCGATACTTCCGGCGACATCCCTCGAGAGATCGATCTGGAAGGTCTGGGAGGACCGGCCTACACTGTTCGTGGTGGAGGCAAGATCCTTCGTGAACTCCTCGTAGACCGCCCTGAGGCTGTTCTCGATGAGGACGATGTCGGCGCGCGTCTCCGCGACGGCGGCCTGGACGTCATTGAAAACGGCAATGGCGGCATTGCGACGGGCGATCTCGATGCGGCATTGCGCCAGCGTACGGACGGATTCGGCGAGGTCGTCCGCAAGGCCGTCCAAAGTGCTCTTTTTCTTGAAGAACTTACTGTCGGCCGTGCGCAGGTCCTGGATGGACGTCTCGACCTGTGCGACGTATGCGGGCTCCCTGTCCAGGAACTCGTCCTTCTCGGTCTGCATCTCGCCCATGAAGATGTCAACCTGGGCGCGAATACCGTCAAGGATGTTCTTTGCCGTGGATACTCCGCACTCGGTGTTGATGTGCTTGACGATGAGCTTGCGCAGTTCCGTGCGAACCTTGAATGTCAGGGCCGTAACCTTGTCGTTGATCTTCTGGCTGTCGACCGCGTTCGAGTTAAGGTTGATGTCCACCTCGGGTTTGGGGTTGCCGTAATCGCTGACATTGAGCTCATACTTGGGAACCTTGTTCCACAGGTAGTCGATCACGTTGTCGTTTCCGTCGTTTTCACGGATGTTGACCTCAGCGGAATCGATCCAACTGTCGACGATGAGGTCCGTATCCACGCAGGAGTTCAGGAGCCTTTCGATGATGTTCTTGGAGGCCTTGATGCTGTAGATGTCGCTCAGCGTGTTACCGTCATAGACGATCTCGCAGATGCCCATGCCGGACGCCCAGGCCTTCTTGTTCTCGATGTCCATCTCGCCGGCATCGATGTATTTCTCGAGGTTGTCACTGACGCTGGCGGACGCGGTGGAGAGTTCACCGGAAGCCGTCACCAGCGCGAGGCTGATCATCTCCGCAAGATCGGTGATGTTGGTAAAGGCATCAAGGTTCTCGTTCTTGTTGTCGATGAAGATGAAGGAATTGAACGGCCTGATATGCACGTCATAGTTCTCGCTATCGCGCAGGTACTCGAGCTTGAACGGCTCGGAACCGATGCCCATGTGCATCAGGTAATCCAGGTCTACGATAGCGCCGTAGGTGTTGGCGGAGACATTGGCCATACCCGCACGGGACATCGCCTTGAACACGCCGGGAAGGACGGCATAGCCGGTGATCTTGCACTTGGGGGCGAGGTCCCTGAGGAGGTACGCCATGTTCAGGAACGTGCCGCTGCCGGTGCCGCCGCTCATGGAGAACACCATGTGGATCTCGGTGACCGTGTTCAGGAGCTCGTACTTGTTGTTGTCGATGATCCTGGCGTTGGTGATGGCGTTCAGCACATCGTCGATCTTCTTGCGGATGTCGACATAATTGACGATGAAGGCGAAGCGGCCGTTGGAGCGGAGCTGTCCGGCACCGTTCGTCATGTACGTCAGGCCGCCGAGGTTCTTCTCGGGCACCCAGGAGAACCTGTCACGGTTAACGTTATAGATCTCCCGCGGCTCCTCGACGAGTATCTTGAGCTTCTCGCTGGGTGCGAGGGTCATGTCTTCCCCGTTCTTCAACTTCAGGGAGCCTTTGTATTCGCCGTCATCGGTGTCGATACCGATGAACCCGATCATCGGCGGGACTTCACCATAGGTATCGATGAACATCTTCTTGGTGTAGAGGATGGACTTCATGCCGGTCCCTCCGAGACCGATGTATAGGCAGCGCTTGACTTTAGTAGGCATAGCTTATCTGATTTTGATTATTGTCTTAGTCTTGGTTTCTTCATTTAGGATGGTGTACTCCTGGTTCCACATGAGCCTTCTGGCGTCTATGAGATATCCCTTGGACTGTTCGACCCTTACCGACTTCTTGTCCCTGGGGACGATGACGATGTCGGATGTCCAGATGTCGTTGATCTCGTATATGATCTTGCCGGTGAAGAGCTGGTTGAGGAATCCCTGCGACTGCGGCTTGGACGTCAAGACCACTTTCCGCGCCCGACGGATGGTCTTCCTCGCCATGTAGGGCGCCGGATCGGAGAGCTGGAGGCTCTTGACACTGAAGCGAGGATAGAACATGTACTGGAGCACCGCAAGCCAGAGGGCCAGCGCGGCCAACAGAATGAATCCCAGTATGGAGGTTCCCGTCGCAAGGGGGTTGGCCACCTTGGCCTTCTCGACCTGGATGTCCATCAGCGAGGAGGCTTCGTCACCGAACTCCTCTGGATTCAGGTCGTTTATCCTTTCCAGTCCCGCGGCGTCCGTGGGTTTGAAATACCAGTGATGGATCTTGTTGTCAGCCTCGGGCGCGAAAACGATACCGACATCGACGGCCGTTTCGTCCTCCCCTTTCTTGGGGGTGACGCTGATGACATTGTTCTCCGCCGCCTTTCCGTCCACGAAGACGCGCATCTCGTTATCCTTTATGCGGATCATCTTGCCGCTTTCGGACTTCTTATAGAGGGCCAGCTGAAGCGGCTTCTCCATGTAGTTGACTGCATCGTCGTTGAATTCGAAGACGAGGGTCTGCTTCAAGGTGTCAGGCTTCCATTTCTTCCAAAGGAAGTCCTTGTAGTATTTCGACTTGCCCCATTGCGCGATAGGGGTACCGGCGACGGAATCCTCCTTCTCGGTACAGGCGCAAAGCATCGCCGCCACTCCCAGCAGCGAGAGTATGAATCGTTTAGCGGACATGGAACTTGACACTCATTTCGGGTTTGTTGATCAATTCGCAGGCGGTGGGATTGGACAGGACGGACGTCCTGCAGAACGGCTCCTCGTCCATGCCCTCGGCGGCCTCGGCCTGAAAGTAGATGACCTCGTTATGGTCCGTGGGCAGCGTTTCCGCCATCTCCTGCTTGCTCATGAGGTACTTCGGGTTGACTTCAGCCGTGTTTCCGTGGAGGGTCACGACCTGGTCTACCTGCATGTAGGAGTTGGACCATGATGTGATACGGACCCTGTATCCGTCGGGAACCACCCCGTTACCGCTGTGGCTGAACTTGACCTTGACCGGTTTGCCATAATCGTCCCGGATGTTGAAAGCCATGCTTTCCTGGGGAATGAGGGTGACGAAGGTCAGGTCGATGTCATCCTTCACCGTCACATCGGAAAAGCGGCAGGGATTCACCTGCTCAAGCACGATGCGCCCCTGCTGAGCAGCTTCATTGAGGATGATGTAATATCCGTACACGTCCTTCTTCTTGGCGACTTCGCACCACCTGGCGAGGACTCTCTTGTAGTTGCCTGCATTCTGCGGCTCGACCTGGTCCTGCTCGTCCACGCCGTCGGTCATGAACTTGAGGATGTCAATCTTGTCATCAGTGAAGATGTTGTCAAGACAGTACTCGAGAGGCGGGCCAAGAAAGGTCATGGTGGTTCTCTTGCCATTCGCGGTCACGTACTCAAGCGGAATGTCATAAGCGTTGATCCGCTTGATCATGGCGGCCTTTCCGGCTTCCGTTGCAGGCGCCCTCCAGGTGTCGAGAGCCTTGTGCTGGAACGGAATCACCACGATCTCGGTGGACTCGTCCGGGATTGCCTGGATGTCGGCGATCAAAGCCTTCTTGACCGGCTCCCAGATGTTGGGATTCGATTTCGGCTTACCTTTCATGGACAGGGTCACATCCCACAGATATGTCTGTCTGATGTCCTTGACTCGCGCGTTCTGAGACCAGGACACGACGGCAGCGAACAGCAATGCCGCAATCAGAGCCACTATTCGTTTAGTGCGCATGAGACTTCTAATTATATAGTTTTGGTGTGTAACTAACAAAGATACTTATTTCTTTCAAAATGACAACTCTATTAAGGCTG
>JAEEGK010001108.1_pt1 | contig 67217 bp, 41 predicted proteins | sample 8958771 | NCBI WGS metagenome assembly JAEEGK01 (sample SAMN16246547, study PRJNA631951) | gut metagenome | biome: gut microbiome; feature: rumen; material: SC-attached | host: Bos | place: Iran: Karaj | collected 2018-10
TTTATAAAAATAAAAAATTCAAAAAAAAAAAAATTAGATTATATAAAAAAATTAAAAAAAGATATTGAAATTGAATCTTTTTTTTTAAATAAAAAAAAAAAAAAATTTGATACTTTAATTAATTATAATATTTTCAAAATAAATGAAAAAAAAAAAAAAATTTCAAATAAAAAAGACATTCAAATAATTATAAATAATCAAAATAAAAAAACTTCGAATTTAAATACAATAACAAATGAAAATTATAAGATTTTATCAAAATCAAATGAAATAATTTTAAAAGAAGAAGATTTATCAAAAAAAAATAAAATAAATAAAAAAAAGAAAAAGAATATTATTAAAACTGGAAAAGAAAAAGATATAAAAGAATTTAATTTTGAACAATTATATCAATATATTCAAACTGATGATGATAAATTTATAAAAAGTAAAAAAAAAAAAAATAAGAAAAATAAAAATCAAAATCAAATTGAAGGAAATTTAAATATTAATTCTGAAGAAGAGAAAGAAATAAATTTAATAAAACAAAATTTATTAAATAATAGTTGTAATAAATATTCAATCAGAAAAATTAAACCAAATTTAAATAAAGAATGGTTGAATAAAATAAAATTTATTTCAAATAATATACCTTAATTTATTTAATTAATATTGAAAAAATAAAGTTTGAATTTATAATAAACAAATATTTAATTTGAATTTTTGTTTAAGAATTATCTAAAGTAAATGAACAATATTTTTTTATTAAATCAATTGTTATTTTTAAAATTATAATTCTTTTTGAGTTTTACTATAATAATCTTTTAAAGATTTAGTTAAATTTAAACCATTTATTAACTGAGAATTTTTAAATATTGTATCAGCAAATTTATAATGGTAATTTTCATAATCTCTTTTTTGAATAACATAAAATTCTTTATATAATTTTTCATCAAAAATAGAATAATTAAGATTTAATCCAATTTCACTATTTCCTAAAGTACCATCAATATTTTCTTCAATAATATCAAAAATATTTGTAAATTGTCCTAAAGTAATAGCTTTTAAAGAAGAATTAAATATAATGAATCCTTCATCAATATTAATATTAAAAGAATAATTAGTAGAAAAATTTCCATTTATATATCCTACCGAATTTGATTTTAATAAATAATTAGTTGAATCATTTTCAGGAATTATTGTTATATTTTCAATTTTAGAAGAATTTATTCTTTCTATTGTTTTTAATTCTCTCATTATATTTGGTATCTTTATATTTAAAGAATTTATTATATCTTTTTTAAGTCCTTCTTCTATATTTGGATATAATTTTAATACATCTTTTTTTATTAATTTTAATGTTTTATCTATTATAAATGATTCATTTCTTAAAAATTGATATGACAATATTTGAATTTCTTCTTCTTTACTTTCTATATTTGAAAAATATTTTTCTAATTTTTCTTCTGGGTAAATATATTTTAAATAAAGATATGTTGAATTAATATAATTTGATGCACTTGATAATTCATTTTTCATTTTTGATAAGAAAAGATAATTTGAACTAGATAATTTAACATATTCTTCTAATCCAGATATTGTTTGTCCATATAAATCATATTTTTCTTCTAATTTTTTTAAGAAACCATCAATATAATAATTTTTAAATTCTACTAATCTTCTTAAATCTAATCCTAATTCTTTTTCTTTTTTTTCTCTTTCATCTTTTGAAATATTCTCAAATTCACTATTTATATTCAAGAATAAATTACGAGAATAATCTTTTATTTTTTCTATTGTTGATGTTATTTTTTCATATGAACTGTTAGTATTATTAATTCTATCTTCTGGGTTTAAAACTTCTTTAAATTTATTCACAAAATCTAAATTTTTATCTATTAAATTTCCAATTTCAATTTTTGCTTCTTTAAAATTAGTAAAATATTTTTTCGAAACAGAAGATAATTTATCAGTAATTTCTTTCATTAAATTTTTAATGATATTTGTTATATTTTCTTGGTAACTTTCATTAATTGATAAATAATTATAATTTTGAATATTATTACTATAATCATAATAAATATTTAAAAGATTTCTCATTGAATCATCTATTTGAAAAGTTGAATAAGATAATAATAAATTATTTGTAAATTTTTGAGTTTCATCAAGTTCATCATATATAATTTTCAATTCTTCATCTAACAATATTTTAAAGTTATTTTTAATTTCTGATAATATTATTTCTTTAGTTAAATCCATATAATATTGTTTTAATTTTTCTTTGAAAAAATTTGAAAATTCATTTGGTAATAAAGCAATGATTTTTTTATTAAGGTATTTTTTAAGTTCTAAACTATTAAATTTTTCAACAATTTTATCATTAAAACCGTTAATAATTAAATCTCTAAGTGTTTCAGTTTTTTCATCTAAAATATAATAAATGATATTTTCGACTTTATTTTCAGTATTATTTTTAATAATATCTTTAGATTCTAAATAAATAGAAGAAAGAGTTTTTCTGATTAATACACTAACTTCAGTAAAATTACTAGCATCAAATAATAAAGTAGTATATTCTTTAATTTCATTAATAACTTCTCTAATATAGTATAATTCAGGATAAATATTATTATAGAAATCTTGATCAACAACAGCATCATAATAATGAAGACCGAAATTTTCAATATAAATTTTCATTCCTTCTTTAAATAATTCCTCTATAAATTCATAAATTTTTTCTGAAAATTCTTTTCTTTCTGTATTATACATCATTGAAGCTGAATCTAAAATTGAGCCTAATGTTATCATTATTTCATTTGTTATATTGTCATAATTAAATTCAAAATCTAATTGTTTTATATTACTTTTTATGTTTTCAAATAACATATCTTTTATTCTAATATATGAGAATATTTGATAAAAATTATCATAATATTCTTCAAATGCTTCTATTAATTTATCTTCATAATCTGACATATTATCTATTTTTATTGTGTTATCATGAGAAATCATTGTTCTTGAATGTGTTTTTAAATAAGTTTCCATTATTACTTTTTCATCTTCTAATCTTTCTAATATTATTTTTTGTGAATCATTAAATAATTTTAAAATTTGATTTAATATTAAAGAATTAAATTTTTCTGAAATTATTAATTTAAATTGACTTGAATATGATGATTTTATTTGATTTGATAAAATATCTATTTCTGATAAATCTATTTCAGAAACTGAAAAAGTATTATTTAATAATTCTATTTTAGGAGAAATTTCAGATAAATTTTTTAAATATTGTTTTATTTCTTCAGTTCCATTTTCTATAATTTGTCCTTGATAATTAATTATATAATCAGTAATTTGCTCATTTAAATTTAATGAATTATTAATTTTTTTATATGTAGAATTATACAATTCTATTATTTTATTATGGAATTCTTCATAAACTCTTGTAAACTGAGATTCATTAAAGAAAAATCCATATAATTTTTCATAATTCATATAATCTTCTATTTTTTGAACAAAAATTTCTTTAATTTTATTTTCTAATATCCATGATTCATCATTTTTTTTTATATTAAATTCTCTTGGAATATAAAAAGTATATTGACAAAAGTTTTCGAAAGTAGAAATTATTTTAGGTTCATTTATATTTGATAAAAAAGCATTTTTTAAAGTATCTTTAATTGACTTTAAAAAAGGATCTATTAATTCATTTTCTGTTTGGGAAATATTTGTTAAGTAAATAATAATGTTATTTAGAAATTTACTGAAATTAAAATTAACATTTTCATTGAATTCATCATAATATTCATCAACATAAAAAGTATTTAAATTAGTTTCATTTATAACATATTCTGAATATTTAAGTGAACTTCTTAAATCACTTAAAGCAGATCTTATTTTTGCAATTTGATAATTATAAATAATTGGTTTACTTATATTTTTTTTATAAGAACAAAAATTAATATATGTTCCAAGACAAAAAGTAGAATTCATTTTTACTTCAATCTTAGCATTTAATTGAGAAATATGTGTAGCTATTTTTTGATTTTCTAACAATGCTATTGTATGATTTATGTGTTTTAATTCTGAGCTGTTAATATTTAAATTATTGTTTAATTTATTTGATAAATTAAATACATTTGATAATTCATTTTTATAATTTTCAAAACCAGGTATATCATTATTTAGATTATCAGGCATTTCATCAATTATGGAATTATATTTTCTTTTGATTATTTCTTCAATGATTATTTTTTTTTCAGAATATATATAACTAATATATTTAGTAATCAAATTTTCTATTTGTCTATACATAACATATCTTTGTCTAACTTGTTTGTGAACAGAATAATTAAATTTAAATGGAATTTCATGAGGTGGTGAAACATATTTTTCTACATTTTCTTCAAAACGTTCATAAAATTCATCTGAAAATCTTGAAGCAGTGATATTTAATTCATTATATATTAATTCTAATTTATTTGTAATTAATGTTTCATTATTATAAGTATTTTGAATATTCTTAATTATTGTTCCTATAAAAATATCAATTATATCTCTTGTTTCTCTTAATAAATCTGTTTTCGCAAAATCTTTTTTTCTTACATTTATTTCTAATATTTCTTCTGTTTTATTATCTATTTGTTTTTCAAAATTATCAATTACTTCTTCTGTTAGATCAAATGTTATATTATCTATTGCTTCAACAAAAATTGAATTAAATAGTTTTATTCTTTTTTCTTGTAATTCTCTTTCAATTTCATATATTAATTTTAAATCATCTATATATATTGTAAAGTTTGTATTTACTTTTATTATTCTTTCTAATTCTGATATTATTCTTTCTTTTTTATTAATAAAATTTTCTCTTTGTTGTGAAATATATTCATCATTTATTTTTTTTAATTTAATTTCTGAATCACTTTTTAAAATATTTTTAAATACTCTGGTAAATGAATTAAAAATATCTTCAATTTTTTTTCTGAAAGATTGTACTTTATTAATAAATGTACTTTTAGTTTCATTTGAATAATTATCAATTATTATAGGATTAATTTGTGCTTCTTGTGCAATAAATTCAATATCTAATAAATTATTATTTATTGTATTATTAAATTCTTCTTCAATATAATTATCATAATAAATTAATTTATCATTTAAATATGAAGTAAAATTCTCCTCAAAATTCACAAAAAATTTTTCAATATCATCTAATTCTTCTTTTATTGTATAAAATGATTCAATATCAAGAATTATTTCTATATTAGATTCGTTTTTTAATTGAATTTCATTGATCATTTCATAATAAAATTGATTAGTATAATTTTCAATTTTATGTAAATTATTTTCTTCTAAAATTAATAAATCTTCAATTAATTTATTTGAATTAGATTTTAATAGATTTATTTTATCTGAAGTATTATCAGAAATTATAAAATATAAATCTTTTAAATAATCAAAAACCAAATTAGATGCATTAATACTATTATTAAATCCATCAATAGTTTTACTTGTAGAAATTGTATATAAATCATCTAATCCAATTTGAAAAGCTTCTTTAACTCCTTTAATATCCTTAATATTATTAATAATATTAGAAATATTACTTATAATTTCATTTTTATAACCATCTAAATTATTATCTAATTTATCAACAGTATGAGCAATAATAATAGCAATATCTAAATATATTTCTTTTAATTTTTCAGCAATTTCATTAAAATTATTATCATCATCAATTAATTCAAAAAGAACAGTTTCTTCAGAATTCTGTTCAAATATTAATTGAATAACAACTGAAGAATTTAAAGGAAATAATCCTATTGATGCTCCTAATCCTATTATATCTCCTGAACTTAAAACTATTTTAAAAAGTTCATATTTAAATTCTTCTGGATTAAAAAAAGATGCTATTTTTAAATTTCTTTTTTGAGAATGATGACTTTTTATTTTTTTATTATTTTTTTCATTTAATATTCTTCTTTCTTCTTCATTATCTTGATTTAATTCATTATATGTTTTAAAGTTTATGTTATTAATTAAATCAATTAATTTTGTTTTAATGTTGTCAGCATCTAAAGAATTTTGTAAATTTATATTTGTTTCTGTTTTTACATAATATTCTTTTAAAATTCCTTTTCTTATATTTTGTCCAGTAACATTAGAATCATTTAAAATTTTTTGAAATAATTCATCGTAAGATAAATTAAAAAATTCTGTTTTAACATAATTATTAATAAATCCTTCTTCACTTAAATTTGAATTGTGTACTGTAAATAAAATAGTTGCATTATTTAATATTGAAGTATTTTCATAAATAGTAAATTCTATTTTTTTTTCATTTAAATATTTATTATAAAATATACTTAATTGATCTAAAAAACTTTTCAAAATCGTACCTTCATTTTTATCTATTTTTTCATTATATGATTCATTCGAAATTGTTCCATTTTTATTTGATAATGAAAATTTAACAATTGGTATTTCTTCTTTGTATTTATTTCCAATATCATAATTTTTATCTAAACCATTGTTTACATTATTAATTGAAGATTTTTCTATAAATAAATAACCATTTAAATAATCAGTTAAATTTTCATAAAAATAAAGTGAAATATCATAATTTTCATTAATTGATTCAAATGAATTATTTTCAAGTGTATTATTAACATCATATTCTTGAGGTATTGTTAATTTATTTTCTTTTTTCAAAGAATAAGAATATTTGGAATAAATTGTAGTAGGACAAATATTAGAATTGCATTTTTGACAATTATTTTCACAATCTTTATTTTTATTACAATCTTTTATACAATCACATTTTTTAATACATTCATCATCACCCCTACAATTTCCAATACAAATTTCATGTTCAGTTTTATTTTTATCAGATGGTTTATTTTCATTTGTAACATTATTATTTTCATTTGTCTCATTATTTTCTGTATTATTTTCATTTGTATTATTTAGAGTTGTATTATTTTCTTTTGGTTCATTATTATTTTTAATATCATTTGCGTTTACTTCTTTTATGGTTTTCTTATATTTTTTAAATAGAATATAAAATGATATTCCAACTCCAACAATTAATAAAAATATTGCTAAAATTACTATGATTTTATATTTTGTTTTTTTTTTACGAAATTCTTTAATATTTGGTTGAGTATTAGAAGATGAGATTACTTCTATACTATCTCTTCTTTTCATTATATCTGATTCATTTGTTTTGCATATATCATTTTTTGAGACATTTGATTTTGATTCATCTTGTTTTATTATATTAAATTCAATATCTGCCATATAAATTATTTATGTTATTAAAAAATTATGGATTTATATAATTAAAGTAAAGGTTAAGTTAATAAAATCTATTTTTTATTGAATTTATAATTTATTTTTTTTTTCATTTCAAATAGTTTTTTATTCATCTTCATCTTGTATTATAGAAAAATGTTCTTTGATTCTGTAATTAAAATAAATTATATTTATTCAAAAAAAGCTCATTTGTTTATATTTCGAATTAAAATAAAATTGAAACTCAAATTTTATATGTTAATCCTTTTTTAGAATATCTAATTGTATATATATAATTTTTAAAAATGTTTTAATGAGTTAGGTTACTTTAAAATCTTTTTTCTTTTATTTCTTATTGTTTGAATAATAATATTTGGGGGAATAGGAATATCCTGTTAAATTGAATAAAAATTAATTTTCAAATTTTTTTCTTTTTCTGAATAACTTATCTTAATTCCTTTAATATTTCATATATTATTTTTATAATATTTCCTTTAATAAAATGGGCGTTGGTCAAATATACAAAAATAATTTATTAAAACTCAAATTATATTATTCTATTAAAATATACAGTCAATATTTTATTTAATTATAAATCTCATCATTATTCATAAAAAATCTTAATTTAATTTTTATTTCCGACTCATCTTTGGATTTAAATTAAAGAAAGAAAATCCATTATTCCTCTTTTTTAAATCTTTATCTTTCCATATTTATAATACATATCTTTAATAAATGTTTGTCTTTTTCTATTACTTAGTCCTCTTTTTTCTTTTCTTCTTTTTTTAATATTTTAAAAAAATTTTTCTAAAAGATTAATTTTTTTTGTATATTTTTTCTTTTAATTCATTCTTAAATTAATTTTTATTTCATTTATAAAGAAAATCAAAATAAAAAACTATTTTGTTTTTTAGTTTAAAGTCCGACAAGCCGGCTCATATTTTATATTAATTAAATAAAAAAAGAAGAAACCCAAGCATCTTACTCATATCTATATTCCCCAAATATTACAAGTATCATTTTATTCATCTTTCTTATTATATTCTCCAAATTTAATTTCTAATTCTCGAATAAAATTTTTAATTTCTCAAATTCCTTAATTATCCTTTTTCTTTTCTTCTTCTTTCCTGCATAATTCTTAGAATAATAAAAATATTCAATACTTTCTAACAAGTTTAAATTTATTATTTTCCTATCTAATCCTTCTAATTTATTCTTTAATTTATTTCTTAATTCTTTCATTATCTCACATTCATTTATAACATGTTTAATGTTATTATCTTCTTTCTTACATAATAAACATTTGTTATATATATCTTCTCTAAAATATCCTCTATGACACATAAATTTAAGTAATATAAAATCTCCATCAACATACCAACTATGTATTTTATCTTTTAATCTATTTCTAAATTTAACATTTATTTTATATCCTTCTTATATTAATAAAAAACTCCGAGCCGGAGAATTGAACTCCGGTCACCTGCGTGACAGGCAGGTATACTAACCACTATACTAGCTCGGAAACCTGCAAATATTATATTTTAATATGTTTAGAATTATAATTTTTAAAGTAATGAATTTTTTTTTTTATTTGATTTTAAATTAAAATATTGTTCAATAATTAAAATTTATTTTTTTTTAAATTAATACTTGTTTATATTCATCTTTAAATTCATATTCTAATTTATTGAATTCTTGGTTTAATGGAATATAATTGTTATTTAAAGATATATTGTTAAAATTGATTTTATCAGAAATGATTTTCCAAAATAAATAAAAAATAAAAATAAAAATTAAAACAGCATTAAAATGTTGCATACCATAAACAATATTATTATCCTTTTCAATTAAAACACAACCACAATTATTAATACATTTAACAAAAAAATTTTGATTTTTCAAATTTGATTGTAAACAATTATTTGAACACTGATAATTACACTATTAAAATAATTATATATATTAAATAATCTTACATTTGGAAGTTGTTTAGTATAAATTCCCAAAAAATATTCATTAATAAAATTATTATATAAAAGAGTTTTTTCATATTTTCCAAAATGAAAACCAAAATAGAAAAATAAAAGAATAATTGTAATTATAGTAAATCTTTTTTTATTAATGCTTCTTTTACTATTCATTTTATTTATTTATATTAAATAACATAAAATATTTTATTAATAATTATAATTAGAAAAAAGAATAAATTATGTCAAATTTTAAAAGAAAAGATGTAAAAGAAATGACTTTAAAAGAATTAGAAGATTATATTAAACAAAATTCTTTAAATAATTTAAAAATGAATTTTTCAATTGAAAAAAATAAAAATGAAGAAAATGATAACTTTTCAAATTCTTTAAATTATAATTATCTTGATAATAAAAATCTTCCAGACAAAAATTTATTTGAAAGTAAAGACGAAGAAATACAAAAATTATTAAAAGAAAATAATGAATTAAAATTTGATATGAAACAATTATTTTTTTTTACTGATCAAAATAAAAATGAATTAGAAATTAAAATTAAAGAATTATCTAATGAAAATTTTAAGTTAAAATTAGAAATAAATGATTTAAAAAATAAATTAATTTTACAAGGAAATATTTTAACTAACACAGAAGTTGATAAACATGAAATAATAAATGAAAAAAAAATTATGAAAGATAAATATGATAATGAAATAAGAGAATTAAATTCACAATTAAATAATTATAAATCAAGATTAAATCATTTAAATTTTGAATATCAAAATCTTTTAGAAAATTTTCATAAATTAAAACAAGAAATAATTTTTCAAAATAGTAAAACAAAAAATTCATATTTAAATAAAAAAGAAAGAAAAGAATCTTTAGAAAATGAATATATAAATTATAATAGACAATTAAATAATAATAATAATAACATTGATAATAAGAATATAAATCAACAAAATACTATTAATGAAGAAAAGAAAATAAATAAAAATGAAAATAGTAATTCAAATAATTCTCAAATATTAAAAAAAAATAAATATTCAAAATTAAAAAGATCAAAAACTTTTAATGAAAAGAATAAAATAAATAAATCAAATACAAATATTAAGAATAAGTTAAAAAATAAAATAAATAATACAATAAAACCAAAAAAAAAAATAATAAGAAAAAATATATCAAACATAGATAAAAATTTATTAATTGATTTAAATAATCCTTTAAAAAGAAGATTTATAACAAATGAAGAACAAAAAAATTCAATTCAAAATATTGAAGAAGAAATTTTTTCTCTTGAAAGAAAAGTTGCTGAATTAAATGTTTCTTATCAATCTTTTTTACAAAAATTAAAAGAACTTCCTAATAATAATTTTAAAGAATCTAATGATTTGAAAAATACTTTAAAATATCTTCAAGATACAATTGAAGATAAAAATAAAAAATTAAAAGAATTAAAAGTTAAACAACAACAATTTTTAATTCAATCTGCAATGGAAATTAATTAAATATCTTTTTTAGAAAATCAAACTTTCATAAATATTATTTAATATATTATAATATTTAAAAACATATATTTTACATCAAATATATTATTTAAAATATTCTTCTTTTTTATAATATTTTAGATAAATAAATGTAAATCGAGAAAAAAATATATTATAATCTCAATTGAAAAATATTTACTAATTTTATTCAAGGTATTTTAAATTTATTTATGTGTTCTATTTTTTTAATGAATTGAATTTTAATTATTATTATTTAATTATATTATTATTTCACTTAAAAAACAGCAATTTAAATAATAAAAAATGCTATTTAATTAATTATAATTTTTTTTACTTTTGAATTACAACTTTAAATGAATGTTAACAAAGAAGTAGAATTTCTCGATTTTTTTAACATTAATAAATTAGAAATTAATTAAAATTTCTTAACAGTGTTTTGATTTTTAATATAATTTAGATTTAAATTTATATATAAATATCATTCCAATTATAATATTTAAATAGTTTTTATTATATATTAATGATTTATATTCTTTACTTTAATATAGAGTGTTTCGGGAATCTGATATTAAACTATTAAGTATTAAATTTTCTTTTCAAAGAATATTCTTTGTTATATAATTAGATTTAATTTATTTTTATAATATAATTGCTTATAATATAAGATAATTTATTATTTCTTAAATCTATTTTATAGATTATAATATTTATTTATTTTTTTTCTTTTTTTACTATTAAATTTATAACTATATAATCACTTATTTTTTTATTTTTTATATATAAGGGATATAATTTTTTTTATAATTTTAAATAATGAATATTTAAAAAATACCAAATATAATAAAAATGGATGAATTAATTATAGAAGATGATTATAATAAATGGTTGGATGATATAAATAATTTACAAGAAAAAGAATTAGTAAGTTTAAATTGGAGAAACATTTTTCAAAGATTCAAAAAAATATTATCTTCAAGACTTCCAAATTATGAAATAAGAATAAATATATTTAATTTTTTATTAAAAATAATAACAAAGGATTTCATAACATCAGATACAGAAATAAAATCATATTTTAATAATATAATTCCAGTATTAATATCATATACAACATATCCGAATGTAAATATATTATATAACTATTTAAATAGACAATTCTTCAAAAATATTCAATTAGATTAATGAGATATTTAATAGATTTTAATGAAAATTTAGAATATATAGTAAAATATTCAATAAATTTATCAATTGATGGAAAAGATTGGCAAGAAAGATATTCAGCTTTAATAATAATTAAATTATTATGTGAATATAAAAGAGATTTCTTTATAATAAAGAAAAATTACTGTAAAAAAATAATAGAAAGTTTAGTTTATGGATTTAAAAATTGTAGTGAAGTTATTAAAAAAGAATCATCAAATATTTTAACTGATTTTATTGCAAAATTACCAAATTATGCTGAAATGACTAAAATATTATCACCTGAAATTATTAATAGAATTTATCAAATGCAATGTCAATCTTCAACTGAAATTGAAAGTAAATTAGATAAATTAATTGAAAAATCTATTAAAGTTCTTTCAAACCCTTTATATAATACAAATAAAAATTTCGAAGATAATATTAATAATATTGATAATTATAATAATGAAGAAAATAAAAATATTAATAATGATTATTATTATGTAGATCATGCTGGATTTGTTTTTGGAATTTTTCCTTCAGATTTAATAAATAAATTAAATAATATTGAATTATCTCTGGAAGAAAAAATAGAAAGTTTCGAAGAATTATATGAAATATTTCAAGAGAAATCAAAAGAAAATTCGTTTTTACGTTTTTCAAATTCATTTTTTAAATTTATATCAAAATATATTTCAAGTTCTTCAATAAGAATAAGTAAAATATCATTAAATATAATGAATAATATGATAGGAGGAATAAAAGGAGTAAATTTAATAGCAAGTTTTTATCAAACAATACCAATAATAATTAATTCTTTTGATAATAATAATGTAAGTGTAAGAGAATTAATATTTAAAATTTTAAGTAAAATAATAATGATAATTCCAACATCACAAATGATTCCTTATTTAATAAATGCAATAAATAAAAATAATGATAAATGGATTTTAATACAAGAATCATTAAATTTTATTGATTATATATTTCTTCACTTGAATGAAATTTATAATGATATTGAATGGTCAGGTCAAAATAAGAATTATGATATAAATATATTTTTAGAAATATTAAAATTATGGGATCATCCTATTAAAAAAGTTATATCTTGTGCTAAGAAAGTTATTTTAAATTTTGGTGAAAAAATTTCAGGGGATAAAGAAAATTTTTGTAAAACTTTAACTTATTATACTAATGATGCTTTAGCTTTTGAAATCCAATGTTTATTTAATCATACAAAAATTTTTAGATTCAATAATAATAAATTTGATGTTGCTACACAAAGAGTTCTTTCTGCATTAAATCCTAAATTTGATATTAAAACTGCTGATGAACAAAATAATTTATTAATTTTTAATAAAATTAATAAATATAATAAATTAAGTGATAATGGTGATAGAATTGTTGATGAAAATTTAATGAATAATTTAAATGATGATTATAGAAGTTTAAATAAAATTATTCATCGTCCTCCTAATGAAAATTATCAAAATTATGGTATTGGAGATGAAAATGTTGAAAAAGAATTTACTAAAACTGATTATGAATATATGTTTCTTCATTCTAATTAAATTTATATATTATTTTATTTGTTAATATTTTTCTTATTTTAAAATATTATTTTTTTAATATTTTAATTCATATAAATAAAGAAATATAAATATTAGTTAGTTAAAAAAATTGTTTTCAAATAGAATTAAATTAAATATATTTTAAATTATATATAATTTTGTGATGTTTCTTTGTTACATTATATTGAATTTTTCTATTATTGTTATTTACTTTAATTGCTCTGATATTTTTTATATTTTATAATACTTATTTGTTTAAATGAATTTCTTAGAACTAATTTATATGATGATAAGTTAAAAGAAATGAATTATTAAAATGAAAAATCATCAAAATTAAAAATAAATTGGAAGATTAAATATATTTACCATTTGGTATTTAACAAAGATAAAATCCTAAAGAAAAATAAAAAAAAATATTAAATAAAATTAAATAAAAAATTAACCCCATAAAAAAATAAAGTAAAAATATTAAATATACTGTAAATAAAATTGATACTCAAAAAAAAAATTACAATTACCTTTTCCATTCCAAAAAAATAATTACAACAGTAATATCATCAACTCTCCTCATATTTTTTTTCCATCTTTCTCTTGCAATTTCTTCTAATTCTCTACAAGCAGCGAAGGTATTATTATCTCTAGAATGTTTTCTGACAATATCACCAACTTCTTCTTCAGATAAATATTTCCATAAACTTAAAGTACCAAGAACACAAACTTTACCTCTATCTAATTTTAAATTAGATTCAACTATTTCTGGCTCTGAAATTATTCCTAATTCTTTTGCTTGTAAATCTCCTAAACTTCTTGATATGTTTAATTTTATAAATTTCTTTAAATATGCATTTTTTGCTTTCTCAAATTTATTCTTTTCTTGAATTTTTTCCAAGTAATTTAATCCTTTACCAATATTATTTATTCCTTCATTATTTATTTTATTATTATTATTATTATTATTATTATTATTATTATTATTATTATTATTATTATTATTATTATTATTATCATTATTAGGAGAATTATTATTTAAATTCATATTAATATTATTATTATTAAAATGACTTAAATTATTATAAGAATTACTATTATTATATTCATTATTCTTTTTAAAAGCATTTCTCTTTTCTAAAATTCTTTGTGCTTCACTAGGTCGATCAGGTACATGAGGATAAGACAATTTAACAAAATGTGAATTGGAATATAAAACACATTTACAATCTCCACAATTAGCACAATATAAATTATTATTGGAATCATTAGGATATAAAACTAAACAACAAGTAACACCACTAAAATCAACATTAATACCTAAATTATCTTTATTATTAATTAAATAATTTTGACAACTTATAAATGCTTCAGTTAATATTGAATAATAATTATCATGATTTAAAGAAACTTTAATTGTATTACTATATTGGAAATAATTAGTAAAAAAATCTTTTACTATTTTTGAAATTTCTAATGCATTTATTCCATGACCATCAAATACTCCAAATAAAGAAATTGAACCTAATTTTTTTGATCTAATATTTACTTTTGAAAAACATGTATCTTGAATTTTTTTTCTATATTTTTTCTTTGTATATGATAAAGGATTTAATTCTCCTTTAATAATTTTTTCTTGTGCTTTTAATATTCTTAATGAATTTTTTATTGATATTTTTTGAGTATAATCTATTTCTTCTTTCTCTTTTTCTTTTTCTTTTTCTATGCTTTTATTTCTACTAAAATCACTCGCTCCTTTAATTACATAATTTGAATCTTTTGTTGAAAAATCTATGGATGGAAAAATTAATTTTTTATATTTTTTTGATGTTCGATTTGATACATTTTGACTTTGACTTTTTTCTATTTTTGAAAAATCTAATATTGGGAAATTATATTTATTGTTCCTTTCATTTTTTATATTTCCAAATAACATTGAATTTGTTCTTGGATAATTATTATTATTCTCTCTTTTTTTTTTCGTTTTTGATAAAAGAAATGATGATGATTTTGAACTGTGTAATGATTTAGAATAATTTATTATTATGTTTTTTATGTCTTTGTTTTGAATTAAATGAAGATTTTTTTTTTTTAGCAATTCTGATAATTTAAATGATGTATTATGAGGTTTTTTTTCCTCTGCAAATGGGTAATAGTTTATTATTCTTCTTCTCTCTCTTGATGTAAATATTGATGAATCTTGACATAAAGGATTTTTATTTAAATAAATTAAAGGAATTTTTCTCATTTTTTTAATTTTTTTTTTTGAGAAATAATTTATTTTAAATTTACTTTAGATTATTTGTTTTTGAAAAAGTTTTTTTGTATCTTTAGTTTGTTATAAATAGTGATTTAATTGTAGTATTAATATATTCTTCTTTTTTTTGAACTTTTTTTATTTTATTCTAAAGAACAAAGAATTTTCTAATTTATTATTTATAAAATAATTATCTACTTTTTAAAAAGAAAAATAATTGTTTTTTATTTTTATTTATTTATAATAATTAAATTTTCTTTTAAAATAAATTTAATTTTCATAAGATGAAAAAATATTATTATATTATTCCTATAAGTTATTTTATTCAACTACTCCCATTTATATATATATATATATATAATTATTTACATATCACCAAGTATTAAATGAATTCTATGTTCAGCAAGACAAAAATTACATTTAAAAAAATCTTTATTTTTAATTTGTCTTAAACATTCTTTACAAAAATAATGAGTGATTTTTGAATTAATTGATAATTTTTTATCTAGAATTTCACATTTAATAACATCATAAAATTTCTTTAAACAAATAAAGCATTTATTACTATTAGTTTCAATATAATAATTAATTAATTGTTGAGAATCAATTTGATAATAATTAGTTATTTCTAAAAATTTATAAACTTCCCAAAATTCATAATTTTCTCCACAAAAACAAAACATATTTTCTTTTGAATTTACTGAATTTTTCATATAATCATAAAATTCTTTTAAACATTCTTTTGAACAAATTGAACAATTGCATGGTAAAGTAATTTTAAAATTATTTTTATCTTTGATTGTTTTATTACAAACTATACAAATTGAATTTTTAATATTTTTCACTAAAGTTTCAAAATTAAAATGTTCAAAAATTTTTTCCACTCTTTTAATTGCTTCTTTTATATTTATTTCTATTATATTTCCAAATAAAATATCACAATCTAAGAAATGTTGAATTGTTTCTTCATTTCTACTTAAATAAAATCTTTTTTGTTTTTGCATAAAATACAATATTAAATTTCTAAAAGAAAATTTAATTTCTTTAATCATACATTTAGCACAAATGAATAATTCTTTTTTACCTAATTTTTTAAATCTTTCTAAAATAGATTTATCATCTTCTTTACAAATAACACAAGAAAATTTAGGTTTAATATTAATATAATCAATTAATACATAATTTTTATATTTTTTAATATACTCACTTCTATAAACTAAATCATAATGAGTTTGTTTATAAAGAAGAGTAATTAAATTATCTTCAGAATTATAATTTCCAGCATTTAACAAAGATTTTTTACAATGAATAGTATTAATATCAGCAATACTATTTAAATATAATATTTCAATATTAAAACCTAAAATAAAAGGAGTTAAATAAATAACAATTCTTTCTGGTAATTGATTAAATTTTAATAAATAATTCTCAAAAAATTTATCATAATCATATTTTTGATTATGAATAAACTCAGAAGGAAGTAAATTTCCAATAAAAATAGGGAAATCTTCTAATAAAGTTTTATCTCTATTTTGATCAATATATATATATAATAATATTCTATAATAAGCTATTAAACCTTTATCAAAATCTTCAAAATTATTAAATAATTTTATTAATACTGCATATGACTTTAAAATAGGATCTCTACTTTTTGAAGTCATAGAAAAATATATCATAATTAAACATTTAAAAGTTTGATTTAGATTTATATTATTTTCATGTGCCATTTTAATTAATTTTTCATTTTGTAATTTCATTTTAAAATCTACTATAAAATTTTTAAGGAAAACTAAATCTTTTTTAAAAATTAAATTTTCTAAAAATGCAAAAATAACAATTCTAAAAAAAGAATTTCCATTACCTTTAACTTTTCTAAACATTAAATAATCATATTTTTTATTAATATTATTATCATCTAATAAAAAATTTTTAATAGAACAAATAGTATTAAATTTAATTTTTTTTTCACATTCATAATTAATAAGTTCTAATTTATCAATATTTTTTTTTAACGAATAAATTTCTTCATCCGAAAAATTTAATAAAACATGTTTAATAAATAATTGTCCTGTTTTAGAAGGATCATCAGGTAAAAAATTCCAATTATATTTTTTTAAAAATTGATTTGCTAAACAAAGACATTCTATTGTTTTACTTACACTATATTTATCTGATTCTAATTGAATCAATAAATTAAATATGTCATTGTGAAGAAAAGAATGATCTATTTTTTTTGGAACATTTACACTGTTATATACATTTGGACTGTCTTGATCTCCTACTACATCTGTGTTTTTTGTATATGGCTTAAACATTTCATTAAAAAATTCATTTTCGTTCATTTTTTTTTTTAGAAATTTTTTTTATATTTTTTTATTTTTAGTTGTAAGTTTTATTATGATATTATTATTGTTGAAAAAATTGTTTTGAATTAAAAAGCAAAAGCTTCTTTATTGTAAATATAATCAAATAGGAGAATTAAATATTATAAAAAAACGTTGTTAAATAAAAAGAATTATAATATAAATTTTTTATATTTATTTAAATAAAATAAATTATGTCCAATTTTTTTCGTTTGAAAAAATTAAATTTTAATGTTGAATATTTAGGAAGAATAAAATCAACAGAAATTCCAACAAATAAAACAATAGAATACTTAATTGAAGTATTAAAAAATTTATTTTATCCAATAACAACTAAAATAAAAATATTATATAATCAAAGTGATATAATTCCTTTTAGTAAATATACTTTAGGAGATTTTTTTAAATTACAAAATCAAATTAACTTAAAAATAGTATCTCAAAATTATACAAAGCCAAATTCAAATTATTTAAATAGTAAAAACAAGAAATTTAATGACAATTTAAATTTTTTATGTTTATGTGGGAAAGATATAATAAAATATTATTGTAGAGATTGTAAAATTTTTATTTGTGATTCATGTAAATTTAATTCTATTCATAATAATCATAGAACTTTAAAAATTGATACAAATAATTTAATTGATAGTATAAAATTATATGCTAATATTTTGGCTAAAGAAGTTTTAATTAATATTGAAAAAACTCAAAATTATTCTGAAAAATTAGAAAAAGAAGAATATGATATTAATAATAGAAATGAAGTTATAAAAGAAAAATTAAATAAATTATTAGATAATTATAATGAAATAATAAGTAAGTTAAAAATAAAAAATATTGAAAAAGTAATTGAAAAATATAAATTAGAATCAAATATCACAAATGATGAAATTGAAGAAATTTTAGAAAAAATATATAAAAAATTTACTAAAACAAGAAGAGAAATGAATAGTGATGAATTTAAACAATATTTTAATGAAATTAGTCTTAAAGAAGATATTTTAAATAAACAATCAGTTGATTTAATGGCTATTAAAGTTAAATATGAGTTTACTGAAAAAATGAGATTAATTTATGATAAAATTGATTTAATTATTGAAAAAACATTTAATGGAGATAATGTTTTAAATCTTAATTCACAAACTAATTATTTATATAGTTTAATTTTGAAGAATGAAGAAAATAAAAATATTATAAAAGATAAAGTTGAAGAAAATGAAGATAATAGTTCTGAAAAAAATGAAGTTCATGAAAAAGATGATTTAGATTATCCAGATTCACAAAATTTAGAAGTTACTGATTAAATAATCATTAAAATATTTATTTTAAAAGTAATTATTGGATAATAAAAATTAAGAAAAAAGAAAATATAAAAACAGGTATATTAAATATATCTTATATAAACTCTGAAAATAAATAAAAACCAAAAAAAACAAAAAATATAAATTTCAAATATTATTATTAATATTATTAATATGTAAAGTTTCATTATAACTTTTCTTTTCCTTACTTTTTTTATCAGATCTACTTAAACTATTAGAAGAAGGAGATCTGGAGCTTCTACTTTCACTTCTGGAGTAATTAGACATTGAATTACTTCTTCTACTTCTGGAAGAACTGCTCCTTGAATATCTCCTCGAATCATTTGATGAACTTTTTCTTCTTGAACTTGAAGATGATGATGAACTTGATTTTGAACTTTTACTATAATCCCTTTTATTTCTATATTTCTTATGATCTTTTCTTTTTCTATAATTACTGTCTCTATTTCTGTTATTATTATGATAATTACTATAATTTATATTATTATTATATTCTCTTCTTTCTTTATTATTATTATTTCCTATTCTATTTCTATTATAATTATTATTATTAATCTTATCTGAATCATTCTTTGATATATGACATTTATTACATAGAGTTCTCCATCCAAAATTAATGTTTTGACAATTATTGCATTTCCAATCTCCTTCTTTGAATAAACCAGGTGGTCCTCCTAAATATCCTCTATTTTGATAAGTCAATTTTTTCCTATCAGTACTTCTTCTCCTTTCTCGACTTCTACTCCTACTTATACTCCTACTTCTACTCCTACTACTAGAACTACTTCTTTTAGTATGTCTATGATTTCTTCTTTCTCTTTCTCTACTCTTATCTTTTTCTTTATATTTACTCCTATGCTCGAAATGACCTTAAAAAAATATTTTTATAAAAAAAAATACCTTCTTTTAGATTTTGAAAATATGTACTTTCTGGTTTTAAAGTTCCACAACGGTTACATTTTACTCTTTTTGCAAAATTTTTGTTTTTACATTCTGGATTAGGACATTCCCAGTCTCCAACTTTGAAAATGTATCTTTTTTTTTTTTGTTGAAGAGACTGGTTCATTATGTTCTCAGAAAGGAATCTATCACTACCTATACAATTTTACCATTATTACCCTATACCATACCGGATTTTTCATCTTTTATTTCATTCCCCAATTTATGGGATATTCTTACATATCCATTTCGATCAGGGAGATATATTTTTGATTTTTGTTCATTCATTTTTTTTTATATTTTTTTAATATTAAACCTATCTTTTTATATATATTTTTAATGTATATTTAAAAAAAATAATTTTTTTAATGAAAAAATAATTATTTATTTATTAAATCCAAATGAGTAGAATCCAATTCAAAACAGAGAAAGATTTCAAATTTATTCTTCGTCTCTTTAACTCTAACATAGATGGAAAGCAGAAAATTCCATATGCACTTCGTAAAATAAAGGGAATAGGAAGGCGTTTTGCACATGCAGTGACAATAAAAGCAGGATTGGATCCAAGTCGTAGAGCAGGAGAATTAAATGATAAAGAAATAGAACAAATAATAGATGTGGTTTCGAATCCATTAAATCATCATTTACCTCAATGGATACTTAATAGGAAGAAAGATACTAAAGATGGTACTTATACTCAACAAGTTGCTAATGGTTGGGATACTAAAATTAGAGAAGATTTGGAAAGAATGAAAAAAATGAAATTACATAAAGGATTAAGACATTATTTTGGATTGAAAGTTAGAGGACAACATACTTGCTCAACTGGAAGAAGAGGAAAAACTGTTGGTGTTTCTAGAACCAAAGGATAAATATATTTTTTCCTTTTTATTAATTGTTTTTTACATAAATGAAATTCTTTTATTTGTTTTTTAATTTTATTTTTTTGATTTTTATATTTTTTTATTTTTATTTTTATAAATGATTTCTTTACATGGAGAAAATAATATTGTTGTTAAGGTTAAAATGATTAATAATGAAGTAATTAATGTTGGGATTAATTTAGGGAAATCTGTTTTGGATTTGAAAGAAGAAATTAGAAGGAAAATTAATATGCCAATAGTCAATCAGAAGTTGATTTTTCAAGGGAAAGTTTTAAAGGATAATGATGGGTTATCAGTATATAAATTAGAGAATGATGATGTGATTCATTTAGTAAGAGTAGATCCAAGGAATGAAAATCATTTAGAAAATGAAGAAAGAAATAATAACAATACACCTACATTATTAGAATATTTAACTTTATTATCAATGATGAATAATGGAATAAATACAAATTTAATGCAAATAAGAAATCAAAATAATAATAATAACAATCCTTTAATAAATTCAATGAATAATTATGGTAATAATAATAATAATAATAATAACAATAACAATAATAATAATCTATTTAGAATACATAGAAATTTGGAAGATACTTTAATATCAGATTCTTTTGCAAATTTATTAAAACCTTCAAATTTCAACATGTATAATAGTATAGAAAACATAATTCAAAACATAAATAATATAAATATATTAATATCAAGTAAAAATGATTTAAAAGAAGTGAAAACAAAATTATATAAAATATCAAATTCCTTAGGAAAGTCTCATATAAATTTTAAAGTAGGACAATGGGTAGATGTATATGATACATTTCAAACATGGAGTGAAGCACAAATAATAGAAATAAATGAAAATAATAATAAAGGTTTATTTCATTTTATAGGATGGTCAAATGAATTGAATGAATGGATTAATTTAGATTCTCCTAGAATATGTTTATATAGAACTCATACTATTCAATCTCCTTATAGTAGATTTTTCTCTCCTTTTCCTAATAAAAAAGATGATAGTTCTAATATTAGTATTAATAATATTGGAATTAATGATGTTTTTCATAAAATGAATCATTTAGTTTCTTTTGTTGATTTATTCAAATGTGATTTGGAAAATATTTTAAATATTAATTTCGAAAAATTTAAAAAAAAATTTTATGTTTCTATTATGCAATTATATCCTTTAATGGATAGAATTGGAAGATTATTCTTAGATTATTCTATGTTATTAATGAATCTTAGTTTTAAATTTTTTAATGAAAATCCTGATTTATTTAGAGAAAATATTATTGATAATAATGTATCAAATAATTTAAATGATAATGATGCATTACTTAAAGAAAGGGTTTTACAATATGAAAAATTCACACAAATTCCAGCAATGAGAAATAATGGAGAAATTGCTCAAAGTTATAGATTATTAAATAGTAATTCAATTTTATCTAATAATAATAATATTAATATTAGAAGAACAGGAGGAGCAAATTTTCAACAACAATTAAGAGCAATGAATAATAATAATAATATAAATAATAATATAAATAATAATAATGAAATTAATACTAGTTCAAATAATAATAATAGAAACAGAAATGAACAAAATTGGAATATTGTTAGAAATTTTGTTAATTCTGATAATTATCCTTTTAGAAATGCTAATAATAATAATATGTCTATAGAATATTTAAATGAAGTAAGAATTCTTCCTAGTTTAAATGTAAGGAATAAATTCAATGAAAATAAAACTAAAGTAATAAAACAAAATACTTTTTCAATAATACATTATAATAAATTTAAAACAAGAACTTTTGAAACATTTACTCAAACATTTCCTATTTATTCAGATTGTAAAATATCAAATACTTTTATTCTTGAATTTAAAACAAATAAAAAAATTATAAATTCTCAACCTAAAAATAATAATAATAATTTAAGATCAAGTCAAAATATAAAAACTTCAAAATTTATGATTGATGCAGGAAAAACTCAAAGACAAACAAATAAATTTGAAACAAGTAAAAATTCAAATACTCAAAATAGTAAAAATGGAAAATATAAATTAAAAAAAATAAATAAATAACTAAATAATATGTATTAAAAATTTAAAAAAAAAAATTAAATAATTATTCATCATCATTTTTTTTCATTGGAGGAAGTCTTCTTCTTTTAGGTTGAAGAGTAGGAACAGGCAATTCACTATTTAAATTTCCATTATCATTATTATCATTATTATTATTATCATTATTATTATTATCATTATTATTATTATTATCATTATTATTATTATCATTATTATTATTTTGATTCAAAGGAATATTTTCATTATTTCTATCATTTAAATCTTGATTTTTATTAGTAACTTTAGGTAATTCAATTCCTTCATTTGCCTCATTCTTATTTGGTATTTGTTCATATTGATTTTGAATATCATCATTATTTAAATTATTTTGTTGAATAGGAACATCCTCATTAGTAGCATTAGGATGTTCAGCTTGATATAATTTTCTGAATTCTTCATTATATTTCAAATAATAATTGATAATTCTTTGTTCTCTATCATTATGTAATCTTGATCTTAAAGGAGGTCTCCAGTCAAAAACAGTTTGAGTTAAAACAAAATAGAAATTACAAGAAGTAAATATTATAATTAACATTAAAACAAAAATAATAGCAAAGAAAATAAAAGTTATTATCATATGTTGTCTATAAGCTTTCTTTAATTTGTTTGAGTCATTATCATAATAATTTTTAGAATTAGAAGTTAAAGTACCAAATTTTTCTTGTATTTTTTTAGGTTTTAATCCATAAATTAAAGTAAAAACTCCAAAAACAATTAAAGTAATAATTAAAAGTAAATGAACAATAATCATAACTTTAATCCAATTTTTAGATAAATAATTAATCGAGAAGAATAATATTGTACTAATAATAATTAATAAAAAAAGAAAAGGACAAATAAAATGACTTATCCATTTTTTCATATGAACTGATTCTCCATAACAAACATTATAATACATACATAAAAATTCCCATATACAACAATATATTACTATTGATATTATTATAAATAATAAAAGACATTTTCTTGTTCTATTATTTGATATTACATTTTTATTAAATAAATTTTTAAATTCATTATGTATTGTACCAGGTTTTTCTTCTTCTTCTAATTTATTTTTTAATTCTTCTTCTTCTTTTTTTAATAATTCTTCATTTTCTTTTTCTTCTTTTTCCTTTTGTAATCTTTCTTCTTCTTCTTTTTTTTCTTCTTCTGTTTTTATATCTGGCATTACATCTTTATATGATCTTCCTTCTTGTCTTTCTTTTACTTGCTTCATTAAATGATATAAACCAGGGTCATTTACTTGTTGTAGATAATCATCGTTTGGTGCTTCAGGATTTATTTGAGGATTGTTGTTTGGAAATGCGTTTGTATTTATTTCATTTTGATTATCTAAAGGATTCATTTTTTTATTAAAAAGGTTTTTTATATATTTTTTATTTATTTATATTATTATTTTTTAATTATTTTTTTGTTTTGTTTTTATTCCATTTCATCTTCTAAATAATTTTCTGTTACTGAATTATCTGTGTCATTCTTTTCTCCTCCGTTTCTTCTTCTTAATAAAGCAGAATCTATTTTTTTTTTCATTTCTTTCATTTGTTTAATAGTTTTTATAGTTTTCAAAGCATTATTTTTCATAGCTTTAACAGCTTGATCACTAGTATCGAAAAATAAAGGATGAAAATGGTTTTTAAATTCATCTTGAGAAACTTGATATTTTTCTAATTCATTAGCATAATATTCATCAAAATTAGAATTTAAATTAGAAGTATTATTATTATCTTCAAATAATTTTTCTAATTTTAAATTAGTATTAATATTACCATTATCTAAATTTTCAATATAAGTAACATGTTCATCATATATTTTATTTAAAGATTGAATAACTTCTTCTTTATTAATATTTGCTAAATCACCAAAAGAATTTGGTTTTCTTTCTAATAAATCAAACATTAATTTTGAATTATGAATGCATTTTTTTAAATATTTAATCATAATAACTTGTGTATCAGTATAACCTAAAAAAGAAGTATTCATTTTTTGTAATATATCAACTTCACTTTTAATTTCTTTTATATCAATATCAATTCTTTCAGAAATATCAAATAATTGATCTTTAGTAGGAATAATATCAAAAGATTTAATTTTTTCTGATAAAATTTTATTTTCATCAATAATAGAAATAATTGCTCTTTTTTCACAATTATAAACAATTTCAAATTGTTTTTCAGTCATTATATGATTTTTATATTGAGAAGAAATAAGCATCATTCTAAGAGAATGATAAATAATATTAGAGTGAGTATCTTTTAATTGATTTCTAGTTTTTAATCTTGTAATTAATTTATAAGCTTTTTGTTCAGATTCAGTTAAAATACTTTTTTGAGTCATAAATATCATCATCATACTTACAAAATAAATTCCAATAACACATGCAATTATAATAAAAACTCTTCCAAAATGAGTTTTTGGAAAAAAATCTCCATAACCTACTGTTGTCATTGATATAAAAACACACCAAATTGAATTCATTCTAAATCTCCAGTTTTGAAGAAAAACTGTTTGACTTTCCCAATAATATAATTCAAATACTCTTACACATAATCCGAAACTTATACAAAAAGTAAAAAAAACAAATAATAAGAAGATAAATGGATTTTCTTTTTGTTCGGCTTTCATTGAAAATAAAAATGAGGAATTTATTGAATATTTTTCTAAGATTTGTTCACTTTGAACATTATCCCAAATTGATAAAGCATTTAAAATTTGGAAAATATAAAGAAATCTAAAAGAAGATAATGAATTAAAAAAAGATGATAGAGGCATGACTATAACATTATCTAATTGAGCATAAATAGATATTAATTTCATTGAAGGATAAGGAAGAATTAATAAATAAATTATTTCAAAAAATAATATTAAACAATATTTACTTTTATAAAAAGGTAATCCTGTTTCTTTTCTTAATCTTTCTTCTCTAAAAAAAGATAAATATCTTGCTCCTAATAATCCTAATCCTGCAATCATTGATATAATTAATATTGCATATCTTAAATTTTGATCTTTATCACTTATTTCTAAAGGAATTTTTATATTATTAAATTTTGTTTCTCCTATTATATAATTATATGTATCTTCTGTTATATTATGAGATGTTAATATATCAAAATTTGAAATATTATTATCAAAAGAATAGGAATTATTTATGTAATGATTTAATAACGTTGGAATTGAATTTCCATTATATTCTAATAAATTTGTTAAATTTACTCTTGAATCAGCAAAAATTGTTTGAAAATTTTGATTTGAATCAAAAGTATTTATATAATTAATTAATAAACTTCCAATTATTCTAGTATACATATTTTTATAATAAAATTTATCATCTTCAATTTGACATAAAATTGCAGTAATAATAATTAAAAAAGAAGAAATTATTTCAAATATATGAATATAAGTTTTATATAAATTTATTTTCTTGATATATGCTTTATTACCTTTTGTTGTTGGATCTAAATCAATTTGACTTGATTTTAATTTTGAAGAAATAAGTGAACTTGCATTTGAATTATCATCATAATCTGTATAAGTTTCACTTGATAAATTTGATAAATTATAATTTTCTTTTATATCTGTATCTTTGCTTTTAAATCTATTTTTTAAATCAATTTCCATTCCTTCAAAATCTTTTTGAATTTCATGACCTTGAGGATTTTTATTCAATTCTTCTAAATAAGGATTATTTCTAGATAGAAGTAAATACATTATAAAAATAAAATATAAAATTTAAAATAATTTTAAAAAAAAATATAAAAAAAAATATAAGAAATAAATGGAATGTGATATTTGCCTGACTGAATGGGATCCAAATAAAAGAATTCCTCGTTTATTATCATGTGGACATACATTTTGTCAGGAATGTTTAAAGCAAATGTTTAATAAATGTAAAAAAGAGAAAAAGAAATTTCAATGTCCAACATGTAATACAATTCAAGATAATTTATATGAAGAGAAAGATATTTTATCATTAATAAAAAATTACAATTTACTTCAAATAGCAGAAAAAATAGAAGAGAGAAAAACAACAAATAGAGGAACTAATGCATCTATACAAAACATACTTCCAATCAATTTAAATGATAGAGAATCAACAACATCAAAAAATAATAATATAATCAATCCAAGAAATTCTCAAAAATTTTTTTTTGATATTAATAGAAAATGTGCAAAACATAATTTAGTTATTCATTCTTATGCGGCAGGAACAAATATATTATTTTGTGATAAATGTATTGAAGAAACTAAAATGTCTACTTTACCTTTGCCTAATGCTATTAAAGATTTAAGAAGAAGAGTTGATTCTTCTCAATTAAAAGCTTGTATTACTAAAAATCAAATTAGTCAATTAAAAAGATTTTTTGAAAGCTATTTAATTGAATTTGAAAAAGAAAATTCTTCAAAAATTGAAGAATTATTTTCTTATTTTAATAAAATTATCGAATATTTTCATAATAGTGCAAAACAACTTTTATCTCAATGTGTTAGTGAACAAAAATTACATATTTCTTCTTATTTGGAAGAAATGAAAAAATTAAGTTTTCAATTAACAAATATTGAAAAAGATTTAAGTGAAATGTTAAATAATAAAGATAATTCATTTTTATTACATAATATAGATAAAATTCGAAAAATAGAAAATAGAATGATAAATTTTATAAATTATGATTTAGAATTTGATTTATTATCAATGAAGATAGGATTTAATGAGAAAGAGAAGGAAAATTTATTATCATCAATTCAAAAAAGTTTTTATACTCAAGTTGAATTTTTTGAAATTCAAAATAAATTACCTTCAATAAGACAAATATTAAAAGTAGATGAAAGTTGGCCATGTATATGTGATGAAGTGAATAATTCATTAAATGAAGTTAAATGTAGTTCTTGTGGTTTATTTAGAAGATATGAAACTTTAGGTCATAATACTATTAATTATTATGATGATATTGATACTAGTTTAAATTTAAATAATTCTATTATTAGTAATATTGAAAGAGAATTAGATGTTATTAAACAAATTAAAGAAGAAGAATCTAATGAATTTAAATATTTAATACAAATTAATAATAGAAAAAATAAAACTTTCTATGCTATTGATTTAGATTGGTTTAATTCATGGAAAAATTTTGTTCAAAAAAATAAAGAAATTCCTCCTGGTCCTATTACTAATAACAATTTAATTAATTTAAATAAATCTAATGGAAAATATGAAGTTAAAAATAAAATGATTAAAAATAAAGATTTTATTATTGTCGAAGATGATGTTTGGGATTTTTTCTTCTTAAATTTTAATGGAGGACCTTGTATTGAATTAATTGATGATAAACATATTAAAATTGAAGATGCTGTTGTTAAAATTAGTGGAAGTTTTTATACTAGTTATACTCAAATCAAAGAAGAATTTATTGATGAAGATGAAAAAGATGATAATTTAGAAAATGAATATGAAAATGATGATAATAAATATTTAAAGAAAAATTCCAATCATAATAAAAATTCTAATAAAAACTCTAATAATAAAAGTAATTATGATCCTGATGATACTATTGAAAATGATAATGATATTTATGATGAAAGTGATTTGCCTTCGAAGTTAATTAATAAATATGGAAAATAAGAACAAAATGTTTAATGAGTTTTTTAAATAGCATATATTAATTTATTTTATAAAATAAAATAATTATTATCCCACATAAAAATTTTTAATCCCAAAAAAAATAAAAAAATAAAAAATGGATGATTTACCTTCTTCAGATTTAGATAATCAAATGATAAGTTTAGATAATCCTGAAAATCCCCCAACAGAAAATACATTAAACATAAATGAAATAAAATTAAAAAGTGAGACAAACATAAGTTCAAATTATTCATCATTATTAATTCCAGAAGCAAGTCAGAAAAAAATATCAGAGAAAGTTGTAGAAAATGTTGAAAAAAAAGTAGAAAAAGCATATATAGAGAAATTATTATGTTGTGTAAATTACTTTAAGAAATATTTTAAAATAAAAACAAAAGAAGTAGAAAGAAGATTAATATTATCATTAAAGCCATTAAATAATTCATTTTATGAAGAAGCATTAAATAATCCTGATTTATATGGTCCATTTTGGATATATACAACATTAATATTTGCAATTGCATCAGGAGGTTCATTATCAAAATATTTTCAGAATTCAAGTGATAATTTTTTTCAAAAATTTATTCCTAGTGCAAGTTTAATTATTTATATTATGGGATTTGGTTTCCCACTTTTATTATTTGCAAGTATGAAATTTTTTGGAGAAAAAATTCCTTATTTTACTCATGTTTGTATTTATGGTTATTCACTCTCTTGTTTTATTCCTATTATGCTTATTTGCTCTTGTGGAATTGGCTTTGTTCAATGGATTCTACTTTCTTATGGAATTATTAATTCTACTCTTTTTGTAATTGTCAATTTTTGGAATGGAATTAAAGCACTTGAAAATAAAAAAAAATTTATTATTCTTGGATTTATTATTGTAGTACAATTTATTCTTTTTCTCATTTTAAAATTAAAGTTCTTTGATTCTTTTAGTTCTGATAATCAAAAACAAGTTTAAATGGATAATATTTTATTTAATACTATTTAAATCGGATAATTAAGTTTAATGAAATTATTCAAAAATTAATTTTTTATATTTAAAAAATAATATTAGAAAAGATTAAAAAAAAAAGAATGAATAATTAATTTTTTTATTTTTTTTTTTTAATTATATTTTTAAAAATAATTAAATGGGAAGTAGAATAGAATCATTTTGTAAATGTCAAAATAATGAAATATCATCGTTAAAAAAATTTGAAAGATTAGAAAATAATGATAAAGAGTCTTCAACAAGATCAAATTCTCGTACAAAAAAAAACCAAAACTTAAAGATAATAAATAAAGAAATAATTAAATATAATTGTATCAAATCTTTAAATAATGAAAATAATATTATAATAAATAAAATAAAATTAAACACAGCATCAAGAAAAATAACGAAATTTTTTTTAGAAGTAAAGAAGGAAAAAAAATCAATAAAAGAATTAATAAAAAGTGAAAATTATTTTAATATAAAAATAAAAGAAGAAAAAGAAGAAAAAAAAGAAAAAATAAAAATAGAAAATAAAAAGAAAATAAAAATAATATCAGATTTTTTAAAAGAAAATTCTCCATCAACATATTTAGGTGCTACAAAAAAAGGAATAAAACAAGGATTAGGATTTCAAATATTTTATACAAATAATAAAGATAATAATAATAAGAATAAAAATTTAATAAAATCAGTTATTTTAATAAGTAATTTTTTAAATAATTATCCAATTGGAATTGGAAAAGCATATTTTATAAAAAAATATCATTGTTATTATTATGGAGAATTTAAAGAATATTTTGCTGAAGGTTATGGAATTTATTATGATAATGAAAAATCTTATTATGAAGGTTATTGGAAAAATGATTCTCCTTTTCAAATTGGAATTGAAAAATGGGATGATGATTCTTTTTATCAAGGAGAATATTTTAATGGAAAAAAAAATGGTATTGGGTCGTATTTCTGGAATAATGGAAGTTTTTATCAAGGAGAATGGAAAAATAATTTAATTCATGGTTTTGGAATTTATTGTTATCCTAATCAAAAAAAAAATCATAATAATCATTTCTTTCAAAATAATCTTAATAATAATGATACTTTCTTCAATTTAAATGATGATGATATCTTAATTAATAATAATGATAATAATGATAATAATAATAATAATAATAAGAAATTTTATATTGGTTCTTGGAAAAATAATTTAAGAAGTGGATTAGGAGAAGATATATCTAATAATAAAAAATATTTTGGATTTTATAAAAATGATAAAAGAAATGGTTTTGGAATTATGTATTGGATTAATTCAAATAAAGCTTTTATTGGTTTTTGGAGAGATGGAAAACAAATTGGAATTGGAAAATGCTTATTTGGTGAAAAAATAAAATTTGGATTTTGGAATTTTAATCATAAAGTTTTTTTTTTTAATGAAAATTATTTCCTTATTTATATTTCTTATTGGAATTTATATGATATTTATTCTCCTTATTTTCATTTTTTCAATTTTAAATTAGCAGATGTTCAATTTTTTTTTGATAATAATGATTTTTCAGAAGGATTAAATTAAATTATTTTTTGAGTTTATTTTATAATGTAAATAATGTTTTTATATATTATAATTATTTTAAAATTTATATATTGTTTGTCTACTTAATTTATGAAATTTTTTTTTTCTTAAAAAATAATGCAATATTAAAATTCTATTTATCCTCTTCAATATAATCTAGCCTTTTTTATTTTATGTAAACATTTTTACTATCATATATTGTATCATTATCTATAAATACTCATTCATTTAAAAAGTAAATACATTATTAATTAAATATGAATAAAAAATAATATTTAATATGTATAATTCAGGTTACACTGGGATGGGAGTTAATACAAATATGTATCCACAAAACATATATCAACCAGGAACACAACTCCCTACATTAAATACAGGACTTACTTCAGGAACTACATTCCAAAATCCAGGTGGTTTCCTTCAACCAGGAATGCAGGGTGTGGGAGTTGGAGGATACTCAGCCCAACCAATAATGACTCAACCTATGATGACTCAACCTATGATGACTCAACCTATGATGACTCAACCTATGATGACTCAACCAATGATGGGTCAACCTATGATGAATCAACCAATGATGACTCAACCTATAATGAATCAACCTATAATGAATCAACCAATAATGAATCAACCAATAATGAATCAACCAATAATGAATCAACCAATAATGAATCAACCAATAATGGGTCAAGGTATGATGGGATTAGGTCCATTTAATGTAGAAATGGACTGTGCTACATTAAGGGGAGCAATGCGTGGATTAGGGACAGATGAAGATACAATAATTAACATAATATGTCAAAGAACAAACATGCAACGTCAGCAAATAAAACAATATTACATTTCAGCATATGGTCGTGATTTAATAACAGATTTAAAAAAAGAATTAAGTGGTAACTTCGAAAACGTAGTAGTAGCCTTATTCCAAACCCCATCTGAATTTGACGCATCTTCCCTATATTATGCAATGAAAGGAATTGGTACAGACGAAGGAACATTAATTGAGATAATAGGTACTCGTTCTTCATTCCAATTATCCCAAATAAAGCAATCATTCCGTCAAATGTACAACAAAGACTTAGTAAAGTGGGTAGAGAGTGAAACTAGTGGTGGTCTCCGTAAACTTCTGGTTTCCCTTCTCTTAGCTCAAAGAAGTGAGAATCAAGTTCCAAATCAGCAACAATGTATGATGGATGCACAATCATTATATCAAGCAGGTGAAGCGAGATGGGGAACTGATGAAGGAATTTTTAATCAAATTTTTTCAACTAGATCGAGAGCTGATATTATTTGCATTAATCAATGTTATCAAAGTTTAAGAGGAAAAACTTTAGAACGTGTTATTGAAAAAGAATTTATGGGTGATACACAAAAATTATTTTTAACTTTACTTAAAGTTTTTGTTAATCCTTCTGCTTATTTTGCAGAAAGAATTCATGAAAGTATTACTGGACTTGGAACTAATGATAAGAAGTTAATTAGAAATATTGTTTCGAGATGTGAAATTGATATGCCACAAATTAAAGATGCTTATAAAAGAATGTATGGAAGAGAATTAATTAGTGATGTTAGAGGAGATACTAGTGGAGATTATAAGAAAATTCTCTCAAGACTCATTTCAAGGTTTTAAATATTTTTTATTTATTTTTTTATAGTTTTATAGTTTTTTAGTGTTATGAATTATTAAAAAATTGTTTTAATAATTAACAAATAAAGGATAATATAAAATTAACTTAAAAAAATTTTATTTAAAATTTTTAAAAATAATAAACCTTAATAAATAAAATTTATTTATTTTTAAAACTCTAATTATCTAATCTATTAGTTTGCATTAACTGAATTAAAACTTCTTTTAAAGAATGATACAGTCTATCAGTTTTCGAAATAATATCCAATAAATTTTCAGGATTAGTTTTAATAAGAATTCCAGTTAATCTAGAGCAAATAGTAGTATCATCATATCTTCCATTCGTAATATTTAAATTATATTCAGGAATAAATTTAATTAAAAAATAAAATAAAGTTTCTCCAAGTGCTTCTGTCATATCATCTGGATTTTCAATTTTTAATTTTTCTTTTACTTGTTCAACTAAATGTTCCCCTTCAACAGTAATTCGTTTATTTTCAAATCCAATATTTTGATTATTATTAACAATATTATTATTTAAATTTAAATTATTATTATTGTTGAAAATTTGAATATTATTATTATTATTATTATTAACATTCATATTTAAATTATTGTTATTATTATTATTGTTATTATTAATATCAAATCTATTTTGAGGATTATTCATAAATCTATTATTTCCTCTTCCTCTTCCTCTCATATTATTATTTTTATGACCTCTATTATTAATATTATTATAATTTCTATTTCCTCCAAAACCTTCCATATTATGTCTTATCATTTCAAATTGTTTTTTTTCTCCTTTATTATAATCATAATTTTCAATTAATAATTTCATTTTAATACCATTAAATTCACTTTCTTTATCATTTAATTCTTCTTTTGCTTTTTGTGCATTTTCTTCTTTTTTAAATAAAACAAAACCATATCCTTTACTTTCATAAATAAATTCTTTATCTATAATTTCTCCTTTCTCATTTGTTTTATCTTTCATTACTCCCATTGTTGCTATTCTTGCTGATGAAATTTCACCATATTTTTTAAACATATCTAATAAGTCTTTTTCATTTATTTCTTTTGGTAAATTTTTTACTACTAAATTACATCCTTGAAATCTATTTTTCATACTTTCTTGTTTTTGCTTATTTACTTGTTCTATTATATTATTATCTATTGGAATTATTGATATATCAAAATTTTTATTTAATTTATTTAATGCACTTTCACATTCTTCTTTCTTTGAAAAAATCACTACTCCATTTTTTTTTCTTTCTATAGTATTTTCAATATAAATTCCACAAAATCTAATTTCTCCATAAATTTCAAATATATTTGATAAGGAATTTTCATTATCATTATCAGATAAATTTCTAATTAATAACATAGAAACTTCAGTATTATTTTCTAATCTTTTTTCTCTTGGTTCAAACATAGAAACTAATAATTTTTTTCCTTTAAATTCTTTTTGATTTAAATTTTCAATTGCATCTTTTGCGCTTTGTTCTTTTTCAAAATTAACATATCCATAACCTAAATTTTCTCCATTTTTTCCTTTTTTTAAATTAATGGAAATAATATTTCCAAATTCAGAAAATAAATCATATAATTCTTTATTAGTAATATCTAAAGATAAATTTTTAACAAATAAATTAGAAGTAGTTTTATTTTTATCAGTTTGATCATTAGATTTAAAAGGTTCAGCTTTAATAATTTGATCTTTGAAAGATTTCATATTTAAAGCTTTTAAAGCATTCATTGCTTCTAAAGTAGATTTAAATTTTACATATGCAAATGATTTATTATCTTTTCCTTTTCTTACAAATATATAATCTATATTAAAATTTCCTTGAGATAATATAAATTGATTTAATTCATATTGATCACAATTTGCTGGAAGTTCTCCTATATATATTACTTGTTTTGTATTCATTGGCTTCTCTTTCTTTGCTTTTATTTTTTGAGATGATGCTTTTTCTACGTCTTCTAAGTAGTAATGCATTTTTTTTATTATGTTTTTTTTAAGGAGGTTTTTGGCTTAAATAAATTTTTTTGATTTTACTTTTTATTTTTTAATTTTAAATATTTATTTATTGTTTTATTGAATGTTACATATGAGTTTTTTAATTTATATTATTTTAAATATTTATTTTTTTTAAATTTAAAAAAATTAAATTTTTTTCAAATAGAAGAAATATTTAATAATTTTTTTCTTTTTTATGATACAAATTTACATATTTTAATTATTAAATTTATTAGCCAGAGCATTCATTTTTTTATTTCCTTTCTGAATTAATTCAACAAGTGAAAAATGAATAATTTCTGGTCCTTCTAAATCTCTTTCACTTAAAATATCATTTTGAACTGTATTAATACAATTATTATTATAACTTAAATTATTATTATCATTATTATATTTTTTTTCTTTATTTAAATCATTAATTGAATTAGAAGAACTTATGTTTAAATTATTTAAATATATATTTTCCTTTTTATTTATTAATTTTGTACTTAAACAACGAAAAGATTTTTTTTCTATTTCATTTTCAGTTTTTATATTTTTATATAATTCATTTTCAAATTCTAAATTTTCTTTTTGTTTTTCTTTATTTAATTTGATTGAATGTCTTACACTATTAACAGTCATTCCAATTTGTTTTAAATTTAATAATTTATTTTTTCCTATTTCTTTCACTTTAGAATTAAAATTTTTTTTTGCAAATTTATTTATTTTCTGAGAATTAAATATTTTTTCATTTGAAGAATTTTGAGAATCATTATTTTTTGAATTTGTGTTTACTTTTATAATTTCACCTATTTTTTTTCTTTGATATAAAGTTTTAACAAACTTATTATTATAATTATTATAAACTTTACTACTATGATTAATTATTCTAAAACTAATATTATTTGCAATATTTTTATTTACAGATATATTATTATTATTAGTATTATTAAATGATGTTGTAAATTTTGTATTTTTAAATTCTGTTTCTGTTGAATATACATTTATATTTGAATTTTTTATTTTATTTCTTGTTTTATGATGTAATGAACTTATTTTTTCTAAATAATTTTCATAATTTAAGTTTTTAACTATTGAAGCACTTGAACTTTTCAATAAATTTTTATTTAACTTTTTTTTATTCAATGAGGAATCTATTATTTTATTTGACGAGGATGATGTACTCATTTTAATAAATATTATTTTTTTATTATTGATAATTTAATAAATATATATTTTAATGGATGAAAAAGTTCCCAATTTAGAAAATGAAAAAGAAGATTTAAATTATAATATTTTTCAAAAAAGTAAAAGTATATTTATTAAATTTAATAATGATAAAAAGATTAAATTAAGAACAATTGATATTTCTAAAATTTTCAATTTATATGAAATAAAAGAGAAAGAAATAATAAATTATATTTTATTTCCAAAATATAAAAAAATAAATATTTTAGATGAAATATTATCATTAAAAGAACAAGGGAATTTAAAAATAAAAGAAAATATAGATGAAGCTATAAAAAAATATGACGAAGCAATAAAAATAATATATGATTATGAAGATAGTGAAAAAAAAGATTCAAATATACTTAAACAAGTAATTTACCAAAAAAAATTAATATTATCAAATAAAAGTCAAATGTTATTAAAACAAAAAAAATATTTTTCTTCAATAGAAATTGATAAATATATTATTGAAAATGTAGATAATAAATTTGATAAATCTTATGCAAGATTAATTTCAAATTATTTATCTTTGGATAATATTTCAGATGCAAAATATTATAGTGAACAAATGAAGAATTTATTCAATAAAGAAATATTAGATAAATATAATGATATATTTAATAGATTAAAACAAAAAGAAGAAGAAAAAAATTCTTTTTTAAAAACTTTTTATAAAAAAAGTAAAAAAAATGAAAATAAAACAATTCAAAATTATAAGGAAAATTTAATAAATGAATCAAATCAAAAAAAACAAAAAAATTTTTGGAAAATGGTTTTTCATAGTACAATGTTTATAGGAAGTGGAATAGCATTATATATATTATATAAAAAAAGAAGTAATTTCATTTAAATTAATAATGAATTAATACTATTAATTAAAATAAGAAATTATTTTTATCTTTTATTTTAATTAATATTAATATATGATAACGAGACACTTTATATTTTTTTGTTTAAATATATTTTTAGAAAAAATATTTTTTTTTAAAATTTGAAAATAAATAAATTTATTTAGAAATTGAATTGATATAATTAATTTAAAAAAACATAAAAAGAATCAAAGAAAATTTAAAAAATAATAATTAAATTGTTAAAAAATATGAGTTCTGAAAATTTAATATTAAATATAATTCCCCAAGAAAATTTTTATAAATATTTAAAAATATTATGTGATATATTAATGGTATTTTCTCCAAGTATTGGTTATATAGCACAAGCAATGAAATTTAAGGAAACAAAATCATCAGAAGGTTTTTCAAAATATATGTGTTTAATATTATTATTTGCAAACTTATTAAGAATTTTTTTTTGGATAGGAAAACAATTTACAATAGTTCTTTTATATCAATCAATAGTAGTAATTTTATCTCAATTTTATTTAATTCATCAAAGTTTAAAATATGATAAAACAATAAAATTAGATAATAAAATAGAAAAAAGTAAAGAAAAAATAATAAAAGATTATTTGAAAATATCTCATTTATTTAAAAGTGAAAATTTTTGGAAATGGGAAAATGAATTAGAATACTATAAATTTATAATAATATTTATAATATCATTTTCGATAATTAGTAATTTAATAGGATTTCAAAATAAAATGTTTATAGATATTATAGGATTAATAAGTGCATTTTTAGAATCAATAATAGGAATTCCTCAAATCAAAAATAATTTCACTACTAAAAATGTTTCTAATATATCTTTTATAATGATATTTATGTGGTTAGGAGGAGATATATTTAAAACTATATATTATATTTATTCTAATTCTCCTATTCAAATGATTTTTTGTGGTTTTCTTGTTATTTTCTTAGATATTATTTTATCTTTTCAAATTATTATTTACTCTGAAAATAAATCAAATGAAAAAAAAAAATTTTATAAAGACGAAGAAGCTATGGATTTAATTAATGAAATTGATGATGATGATGATTTAAAAATTAATGTTGATATTAAAAAAATTAATAAGAAAAAATTGAAAAATGAAAAATAATTAAAAAATTTATTATTGCTAATTAAAATATTATATTTAAATATAATATTTATAATTTAAACAATGGCATTCTGAAATGTAAAAGTAAAAATGATCATTTATATAAAATAATTGCAAATAAAAAATTTATACAAATTTTGTTTTGTCTTGATTTCCATTATCAACATTCATTTGATCAGCAGGATTAAAATTATTGTTTTTTTGTTGTTCATTTTTATCTTGATGAATTTGTTTTTGTTTTTTTTCTTTTTTCAATTTTTCAAAATCTTTCATACTCATTAAAGAAGCTTCAATATAAGTTCTTCCAATTTGAAGATGGATTTTTTTTTCTTTAATAGTTAAAGGTTTTTTTAATAAAACTAAAGTTCCAAATTTACTTTTTAAATCTCTTAATAATAATCTTCCACTTTGAATATCATATTTTAAACAAGCATGACTTCTACTAACACTAATATCATTTATTCTAACATCACTTTCATGTCCTCTTCCAATTGTAATATTTTCTCCTGTTAATTTTATAACATGAATTGATTTAATGTTACAATTTTCTTTCATTTGATTTAATGATTCTAAAATAATATAATCACAATCTGGTCTTTCAATTTCAATTAAATCAAAGACTTCATTTCTTCCATTAATTTTAAATCTAACTATAAAAAATAATTAAATAAAATATAACTTACAAGGATAAGGAGTTTTACAAATTTCACAATTGAAAGATTTAATATTATAACTTTTTACAGTTTTTTTTTCATTTTCCTTAATAACTAATTTAGTTTCCATCCATTTCTTAATACAAAAATAATGTGCAAATCTAATTCCTCCAGCACAAGAACAAATATGAACTAAAGGATTATCAATTTCATTACTATCACCATAACAAATTTTACACATATTTTCTTCTCCTGCTATTATATCAGCTGCTTTTGCTTCAAATATGAAATTAAATACTGGTTGGGAATTTATATTTAATGCATCTATATCATAATTTTTAGGATCTGTTGGAGTTGTTATTATATCTATTATATCCATTCTTTCAGGAATGTGAATTTCATTTAATGCATATTTCACTCTTCCTAATTTTATTAAATCATTTTTACATAAATAATAATCATCATTTGTATTCATTACTGTTTGATTGTTTGTTGAATTTTGAGATTCTTCATGTTTTAGAACATACCATATTTTATTTGAAAGATCTGTTATATTTTTTTCAGTTGGTTCCATTAATACTTGAACTGGATTTTCTATATTGTATTTATCTACTTTCTCATATTTTACATCTAATAACATCTCCTCATCTGATTGTAAATCATTTTTATAGGGAACTGTCTTTATTTCATGCTTTTTACGTGCTATTATCACTGATTCTGCTAATACTGCGTTCAAATTTTTTGTCTGGTTTGATTCATAATCGTATAAACCATGAGAATCACGAACCCATGTTTTTGTAAAGAGACTTAAAACAAAATGCTTCTCGTTACTCATTTTTTATCTTTTTTTTTTTTTAAGTTTTTTTTATTTATTTTGACATACTATTTTATAAATTTTTATAAAAAGTTGAATTTACTCTTTAAAATTTTTTTAATTTTTTTTCAAAACTAAAATGATTATTAATTATTTATTTTTTTATCTTTATTTAAATATTAGTAAATAAGAAGTATTTATCTATTTTATATTGAATTATTAAGAAAAAATAGTTAAATGCCAATTTGTTAATAAATTTAATTGATAAAAATAAAAAAAAACTATTTTTTTGAAAAAAAATATTAAAAATAATTAATATCCCAAAATAAAATTTAAAAATAAATAAAAATAATATATTAACGAAAAAAGGACAATCAATAAAATTAATAAAGCCATTCCTGTGGAATTTCCTTTAAAATATGTTCTTTAGGATTAAAAAGAATAAGTTCATGATCCCCTCCATAAGCAAACAAATAATAATCTTGACTGACTTCACTTCTTTGAAGAAGGAAAGTTTCACTGAAGCAAGTAGCAAAAGGTAAATTATACTTAGATTTTTGTAGAAGATAATCACCTTCAGTGAATTTAATCACAGAAGGTTGTGAAGTAGCATTATGACTTCCACCAAAAAAATAAAAGCATCCATCATTTCTAATAAAGGAAATTCCACAATAAGTTCTTGGCATATTTAATCCATAATAATTGTTTAAAGGAAGTAATTTCCATTTTTCAGTAAATGGTTCTGCTTTAACATCTAATTTTTCATAATTATCAGAAACTCCTCCAATTTCATCACAATAACCCATGAAAACATATAAATATCTTTCATTAACATAACAAAGAGAAGAATCTTTTCTAGTATAATTCATATCTGGGAATTGAGTATAAGTTTCTTTTTGAGTATCTAAACAAGTTATTTTTTTACTTCCAGCACCACCGACAATGAAAACTTTATAATAACCACAATAAATCATAGAATGTCTTTGACGAGGATATTTCATATTAGGAAAAGCAACAACTGCATTAGTATCAGCATCATAATAACAAGCTTGATATTCATGATTTACTCCTCCTGTTATAACCAATTGATTTTCTTGTAAAACATGACAACTTCTTGAATTATATGGAAATTTCATTGTTTCATAAAATGAAAGTGATGATGACATTGATGGACAAACTTTTAACCATTTCATACTTAAAATTTTATATAATATTATCCAACAATCTCCTTCTATATATGATATTAATACTGTTTGCTTTTCATATTTTTTTAATGTTGAATTTAATGTTAAATATATGTCAAATTCATCTTTCTTTGAAAATAAAAACATGTGTTTTAATGTCCATGTGTCAAATCCTCCTATATCATGGTCATTGTATTCCATTTTGTAGTTTAGGGAATATAATCCTAGTTTTTCTAATATTAAAGTCTTTATGTCTTCAATTTTTACATTTGGGTCTACTAATTGGTTAAATTTAAATTCTTTATCTAAATATATGTTTATTATATATTTATTATCCAGACTATCCATTTTAAAATCATTTTTTTTTATTTTTTTTATTTTTTTTAAATGGAGAATTTTTATTGTTTTTTACATTAATTTTTGGGGAATATATAGTAAATATAAACAATAAATAAAAAAATTAAAAATATTAAACCATTAAAAAAAATGATTCACTGTATAATGTTAATAAATCGTCAAGGAAAAATAAGATTAGTGAAATGGTATGAAGCAAATTTCATTCAAGATAAATATAAATATATGAGAGAAGTAGCAGTAACAGTAATAGGAAGATCAAGTAGACTATGTAATTTTTTAGAATGGGGAGAATATAAAATAGTTTATAAGAGATATGCATCATTATATTTTATAACATTAGTTGATAAAGATGATAATGAATTAATTATTCTTGAAATGATTCATCATTTTGTTGAATGTCTTGATAGATATTTTGGAAGTGTTTGTGAATTAGATATTATTTTTAATTATCATAAAGCTTATTATATTGTCGAAGAAATTTTAGCCGCTGGATTTATTCAAGAAAGTGATAAAAAAGGAATTTTGAGATCTCTTCAACAACAAGATTCTCTTCTTCAGGAAGAAAAAGAAATTGAATATAATTCTAATAAGAATTAAAAACAAATTTTTTTTTAAATTTTAAAAAAATATTTTTTTTAAATTTTAATTTTTATTTAATCTTCATCACTATTATCTTCCTCACTATTTTGGAAAAAATTATCACTGTTTGTTTTTTGGAAATTATTCATTCCAGGTTTTATATTATTTTCACTTTGTTCTTCTTCAATGATTTGATTAACATTATTATTTTGATTAGGAATATTTTGTTGAAGATCATTTATATTTAATCCTAAAGTTTTAGAATTTTGAATATTTTGAATATGTTTAGGTAAATTTTCATTATATTGTTTAATTAATAATAAATCAAGTCCAGTTTTATTTTTATTAACATTGTTATAATTTCTATTTATTTTTAAATTTCCTTTTTCATCAATATCAGAATCAGAAATAGCTTGTCCTTTAGAAATAGAATTATCATCATTATTACTTTCTTCAATTTCATGTTGAATAATATGTTGTTCAGAATATTTAATCATATCATATGTATTATTTATTTTTGCATCACTTATATAAGATGAAGTTTGAGAAACTTCATATTCTTCTAAATTTATTTTATGAGGCATTCTAAAATATTGTTCTAAATCATCAAGTTGAATTTTTGTATTTTCATCAAAAATTTTATCATCTACTTTCTCTTTTTTTAAAATTTCATTTTCTTTAATATTTTTAATTGAGGGCTTTTTTTTCCCACTTATTCTTATACTTGATCTACTTTCACTTAAATTAATATTATCATTATATCTTTGTGATTCATTTTTATTATTTTTATCTGTTATATTTATTTTTGTTTTTACTAAATTTTGACCTTGTAATTTTTGCATTACTTTCCTTGATATTTCATCTATATTTGGAATATTATTATTTATTTGAGAAGGATATAAAATTTGAACTGGTTGTTTATTATTATTTAAGTTATTTAATGCAGATTCTATTCCACCAAATTTTTGTTCTAAACTTAATATTAATTTCTCTAATAAATTATTATTTTGATTATTCATATTATTATTTGTTATTATTTCCTTTTCTATTACATGAACTATTTCATTTTTATTATTATCATTTTTTATATTATTATTTTGACCTCTTAAAGGAATAATATTTTCTTTGTTTTCTTTTTTTGGAATAACTTTCCTTTTATTAATAATATCATTATCAGAATTATTATTTAATAATCCTATTCTTACAGCATTTCTAATATAATTTTCTATTTGTTCTTTAGTTAAATTATTAAAATCTTCATCAGAGAAAAATTCTTTTTTTTCTTCTTTAATTTCATTTCTATAAGGCTCATTATTTCCCTTTAAATCTTTAGTTACAATTTTATCAATACAAACTTTTAATAATTCATCTTCAATATATTTTCTTTGTTCAACTTCACCAGGTTCAACTTGCATCATAGTAATTTCATTTCTGTTAATTGGTTTAATATTTCTTATTTCTTTATTAATAATATTTTGATCATATTTTGGTTTTTCTGGTATTTCATTATAAATTATAGGATTTTCTTTTTTTTCTTTTTTAAAATTTTGTAATGTTATTACACTCTTTTGATTTCCCATTGAATAATCTTCGAAAGGATTTAAATTTTCAGGTTTATTTACATTTACATATTTATATGAATTATCTATTGTTTTTATTTGTCCTTTCATTTCATTCATTTTTCTTTTATATTCTTTCATTCTTTCTAACACACTTAATTTTGAATAATCTACTTTTTTTTCTTCTTTTGGAATTTGATATGTTTTATTTTGATTTAATGGAATATTGGTTTCTTTTGTTTTTTTTGGAATTTTAGTTGTGTTATTTTTATCTATTTTTGATTTGGAATTTGCTAAATTTTGATTAAATATATTTTTGCTATTATCAAATTCACTTAATGAACTTTTTGTCATATTTAAATTTGATGAAGGTGATGTTGGGAAATCTAAATTATATGAATAATTTATTTTTTGTTTTGGTTTTTCTAGTTTTTTCATTTCTGGAATATTACTTTTATATTCATTTAATATTCTATCTTTTTCCAAATTAATATTATCTAAATCATTTTTAAAATTATTATAATCTATTTCATCTAATATTTTACTTTTTATTGAGTTTGGATCTTTTTTACTTATTCCTCTTATATTTGTATCTAATTTTGGCTTTCCTATTATATTTTTTAAATTCTTTTTTTCTGTATCTTCTACTACTTTATTTAATTTTTCATTAAAATTTGTTCCTAATTTATTCATTTCTTCAGTTAAATTTGTCATTGTATTTTTTAAATTTGATATTTCTTTTATTAATTTTTGATTTTCTTTATTTTGATTTTGGTCTTTTTTAATTTTGGAATTTGGGACTTTGAAATTATTTCTTTTATTTAAATTTGAATGTTTTAAATTTATATTTTCAAAATTTTGAGAATTAATATCGTTGAATGTATTTTTGTTATTATTATAATCAAATTGATTATTATTTTGTTTATTTGATAATTCTTTTACTTGTTCTTTTAATTCATTTATATTATTATAAAGGGGAGTTAACATTTCTTTTAAAATTGGATTATTTATTTTATTTTTGTTTTTTTCAATTTCATCTTTTCTCATATTATATATTATAAAATCTTGAAGTGATCTTTGAGTTTCTTGAAGAATATCAACATTTCTTTCCATTAATTTATTTTGAGTATATATTATATTCATTTGCTGTGATGATATTCCATTATTATTTATATTTTGAGGCTCTAATTCATTTTTGTTTTCATTGAAAAATTTATTCATGTCTTCTTCTGGTATTTTTTCTAAATTATTTTTGGATTCTTCTATTTCATTGGACAATACTTTTGAATCTAATTTATTTGTTTTTCTATTGAAAAAATCAGCTTTTAATTTCTTTTCTCTTTCACTTAATTCAAATTTTGTGATTATACTATTATCATTCATTTTATTTAATATAGAAAAAAAAATTAAACTTTAAACAAAATTAAAAAAATTCCATATAAAAACATAACAGAAATAAAATGTCATCAGAAGAATTTTCCTTTTTAATTGTATCAGACATACATGACAACATAGAAAATACAAAAAAACTAATATTAGAAGTACAAAATAAGAAATTTGATTATGTAATATGTTTAGGAGATATAGTATCAATCCCTCCAAAAATGCAGAATTTAAAAGAAATGGAAGAAAAATATTCTCCTAAAATGAAAGAAATATTTGAAGAATTGAAAAAAATAGGACCAATAATTTGGGTTCCTGGAAATCATGAGCCTAAAATATCATTTGAAGAAAATTATGAAATAAATTCAAATTCAATAAATTTACATAAAAAATATAAAAAATTATCAAAAGACTTATATTTAATAGGAATAGGAGGATCAACACCAATATTAAATGGTAATAAATATTATCCAGAAATGATTCCATTTAAATCATTAGATTTTAAAAATATAAAATATGAAGGTTATCCTTATAATGTAGATAATACAAGTGAAAATTATATTAAGAGTGATTTATTATTATTAAAAGATTTAGAAAATACAATTAATAAAGTAAAAGAAGAAGGAGGTGAAAATATTAAAATAATATTAATCAGTCATATTGGTCCTGTTTATACTTGGACTAATGTTTTAGTTATAGATGATGAAGTTCTATATTTGGGAAGTAAAAATTTAGGAGATGTATTTGTTAAGGAAAAATCTTTTTTCTTAAATTTACATGGTCATTCACATGAAGCTAAAGGACTTATTTCTATTAATGAAAATCAATCTGTTTTAAATCCTGGAGATTTAGATCATGGAAATTATTCTACTTTGAAAATTAAAAAAAATCCAAATGATGAATGGGTTATTAGTGAAGTTACTTTGGATGTTCTTTAAAAAAGTTATTTTCAATTTTTTCAATTTTTTGTTTTTTAAAAAAGTTTTAAATAAGAAAAATATAATAAATATTGAATATAAAAAGAAAATATAATTATTTAACATCCTCTTTATTTTTTTCTTCTTGTAGATTTTGTTGTTGAACATTTTGATCTTGAGCATCATAGAAAGCAGAATATTTATTAATAATAGAATTACCGATAAATTTATCTTCATGCCATTTATGTTGAGAGCAAAAAGATTTATGAATTCCTTTAAGCCAAGTATCAATACTTTTAAAATGATATTGAATATTATAATATTTTTCACTCATAAATTGGAAAGTATCAAAAATACTAACAACACCATCACTATCTCTACTTCCAATAGTTTTTTCTCCTTCTCCATAATAAATTTCAACATGAGTCATATTATGTGGTTGTAATCTCATATTTTTATCAGGATAATAAATTCCAGAATAAAAGATTAAATCTCCTGGTTTCATTTCTTCAAATTGTATTTCTTCAGGTAGAATATCAAATTGATATCCTTGATTCCAATTACTTAGATGAAAACCCAAATCTTCTTCCATTAATTTTACTACGTGACGAACTAATCCACAACAATCTAAAAATAATTCTCCTTGGTAATCTGGATGCTTTTCTAAATATTTTTTACCATATGGAATTCCTAAAAGTGATTTCGCTGTTTCTAAAAATTTTATACGAAGTTCTTCCATTCTTTTTGGATCTTCTTTTTTCTTTTCATTTGCAATTTTATTCTGTTTTCTAAGGGAATTTATATATGAACGAAAATTTTTGAAATTTCCTTGTAAGGAATTGTCTTTTGATGAAAAGTTACAATTATCGTTTGATATTATTATTAATTCTGGCTTCTTATTTTCTTTCTTTTTTTCTCCTTCTGACATTTTTTAATTTTTTAAATTGGGTTTTTAAAAATTATTTATTTAATATATATATTTTTCAAAAAATTTGTTTTATTATTATATATTAGGATTTAAAAAATTTATTTGATTTTTATTTTTTTTATTGTTCTTGTTGGTTTTCTTTTATGTTTTTACTTAATTTTTCTATTTTTGAATCTTTTTCTTGTAATTCTTTTTGAAGTCTTTGTAATTTCTCTTCTAAATAGCCTAATTTAATAGAATTATTTATTTCTAAAACTGGACTTAAAGTTTTATTATTGATTTGTTTAAATATATTTTCTAATTCTTTTGGTATTTTAGAACCATATTTTCTTTTAAATTCATTTAAAGCTCTAAAAATATTAATTTTAAATTCATTTTCTTTAATAATTTCATTTTGTAATTTATTATTATCAATTAATATTTTTTTTAACTCATTTTCCATTTGAAATAATTTAGTAATAGATTCAGTTTTTGCCATTTCAACAGTATGATAATTATAATTTTGAGTTTGTAATTCATAATTAACTTTATCAAAATTTTCTTTTAAAGATTTATATTCTTCTTGAAGTTTTTTTCTCAAAGCTTTAAATTCAACATTATCTTTTTTCATTTTTTCAAATTCTGCTTTATCAATTAATTCATATTTTTCATTTCCTTTTTCACTATCATTAACTTTTTGATTATTAAATAATTCTAAATTATCATCAATTAAATTTAAAGTAATATGTTGAACACTTGCATTATCAATAACATCCTTTAAAGACATTTTTTCATTTGAACTTATTTCATCTGAAGGTGGTTGTTGTTGAGTTGCATTTAAATGTGATTTATTAAATTTATTTGTGTTTTTAAAAAATGAATTTCTTTGTGTTTTTGATAATCTAGATCTTTCTGGTGATGAAACTGAATCATTTTTCGAATTCATTAAATTTTTAGTAGATTTTCTTTTTGTTGATTCTGCCATTTTAAAATTATTTTTTTCACATTTTATTTTTTTATATTATAGATTTTCATTCTATTTAAATGAATAAAAATTTGAACTTGATTCATATTATTAAAGATAATAATATTAATGAGAATATTATTACTTCTATTGGGATTTTTCCTTCTGGAAATTTTATTTGTGTTTCTTCTGATAAATCTATTAAAATTTACAATGAAAATTTGATACTTATTGAATATATAAATAATTCTCATAATGATAAAATTACTTTTGTTGACGTTAAAGATGAAAATAATTTTGTAACTTGTTCTTGTGATAAAAATATTAAAACTTGGATTAAAAGAGGAAATAAATTTGAAGAAAATAAAATAATAAGAAATGCACATAAATTACAAATTAATAAAGTTTTATTTTATGGAAAAAATATTATATCTTGTTCAAATGATAATTTAATAAAAGTATGGGAAGAAAATAATAATAATAATTATCAATCAAATATAATTTTTAAACATTTAAATAGTGTATGTGCTATTTTATTATTAAATGAGAAAAATACATTAGTTTCTTCTGGATTAGATGGAACTAAAATTTGGAATTTAAATAATTGTAATTTTATTTTTTCAATAGATGAAACTTGGTGTGCTTCTTGGAATGGTTTATGTAAAATAAATAATGATGAAATTTTGGTGCAAGAAAAAGATGATTTTTCATTTAAAATTATTTCAATTTCTCAAAGAAAAGTTATTAAAGCAATTGAATGTAATCATATTTGTTTTGGATTAATATCTATTGAAGATAAAGGAATTATTATAATTGGAGATGAGAGTATTATAAGAATTTATAATTCTAAAAATTATAATTTGATGAAAATAATAACTAATGCTCATGAAAAATATATTATAGGATTTCAACAATTAAAAAATGGATTAATTATTTCTTATTCATATGATAAAACATTAAAAATATGGTCATTTGAATAATTATTATATATATTTATCATATTATATATAAATTATTTTATAATATTTAATTCTTAAATTAACAAAAAATAAAGAAAATAAGTTTTCTATTAAATCTATAAAAATATTTGAATAAAAATAAAAAAATAAAGTTTTTGATTAAATAGATGGGAAATGAAGTTTCAAAGAACACAACAAATATATCAAACTCTCCAAAGAAAATAATAAAAGCTCAACTTCCTCCAATAAAAGGAATAGAGCATAGAAAGAGTCAATATTACAATCACAATCAATTACATCCTCGTCCTTCAGTGATAAACATTCCAAATAGGAAAGGAGAGAAAAAGAAAAGAATAATAATAACAGCAAAAGATGTAAAAATTTCAACAACAGAATATGATGTATTAGAAGTAATAAAAAAAAATAATCATGAAGATATTGATCATAATTTAATAGAAAAATGTATATTGAATCATTTTTTTATGAGAAATTTAGAGAAAGAAGCAAGGAATGAAATAATAAGAGAAATGACTCTTTGTAGAGTAAAAGCAAAAGATATTGTTTTTAAACAAGGTACAATAGGTAATTTTTTTTATATTATAAAAGAAGGTGATCTTGATTTAATTATTGATAATAAAAAAGTAAAAACACTTTCTAAAGGAAATTCTTTTGGTGAATTAGCTTTAATTAATGGAGCTTCAAGAAGTGGAACTGTTAAATCTATTAATGGAAGTTTACTTTGGTGTATGGAAAGAAAAAATTTTAAGAAAATTATTGATCATATTAATTCTCAAAATTATATGGAAAATATTAAATTTATTAATGATATTAATTTCTTTTCTGGTTTAAGTAACAATTTAAAAACTTTACTTTCTAAAAATATTATTAAAGTTTATTTTGAACCTAAAGATATTATTGTTAAAGAAGGTGATTTAGCAAGTTGTTTATATATTATTAAAGAAGGAGAAGTTGAATGTGTTATGAATGGAAAATTAATTAGAACTTTAAAATCAAAAGATTATTTTGGTGAAAAAAGTATTTTATTAGAAAGTAAAAGAACAATGGATGTTATTGCTAAAACAAAAACTATTTGTTATGGAATTACTGTTGATTATTTAAAACATATGGTTGGTGATAAAATTAATGATGTTTTATTATTTAATTTTTTAGAAATTGCTTTTGAAAAATCAGATTTTTTTAATAAGGTCAATCCTAAATTATTTCAGAAATATATTTGTAATTTCTCTCTCAAAGATTATATTAAAGGTGAAATTGTTGTTCCTTCAGGACATAATATTGGAAGTACTTTTATTATTGTTATTGAAGGTTCTGTTAGTCAAAAAGGAAAAGAAAAAGAAGAATATAAAAGAGGACAAATTATTTTTGAAAAAGAATTAATTTCTTTTGATGTTAATTGTAAAAAGAAAATAAGATTACAATATGATTTAGTTGCTGATCCTGATTGTTTGATTATGTCTTGTAATACTAATCAATTAATAAATTTAATTGGATGTCCTTTTAAAGAAATGTTTGTTCAATCTAATGTTTTAGAATCACTTTCTCATATTCCATTATTTAAAACAATTCCACAAGAAAAGTTAAATTATTTATCAAAAGTAATAAAAATAGAAAAATATTCAGATAAAACATTTATTATAAAACAAGATGATGTAGGAGATTTATTTTACATAGTTAAATCAGGTAAAGTTGATATATATAAAGATAATAAATATATAAGAACAATAAATGAAAATGGTTCATTTGGTTTTAAAGCTTTATTTAATAAAGAAATTAGAACTGCAAGTGCTATTTCAAATGGTAAAGTTGAATGTTATGCTTTAAGTGGAGAAGACTTTAAAAAAGTTTTAGAAGAAACTTTAAGACAATATTTAGAAAAAAAAATGATGTTAGAAGATGATGAAATTTCCCTTCAAGATTTAGCATTTATAAAAGAATTAGGAGTTGGAAGTTTTGGAAATGTAAGTTTAGTAAAATCAAGTAAAAATCATTATTTATATGCAATAAAGGCAATGAATAGAGTTCAAATAGATTTAGAAAAATTACATAAAAATATAGAATTAGAAAGATCAATAATGTTAAAAGTAGATCATCCTTTCATAACAAAATTAGTGAAAACAATGAAAAATGATGGGTATATATTTTTTTTAATGGAATATAATTATGGAAAAGAATTATGGGATGTGATTCGTGATATAGGATTATTAAATAAGGAGCAAACTCAATTTTACGCAGCTTCAACAATGTTAGCAGTAGATTATCTTCATCAACGTCATTATGTTCACAGAGATATAAAGCCAGAAAATATAATGGTATTAGAAAATGGATATATTAAAGTAATAGATTTTGGAACTTGTAAAGAAATTATTGATAAAACAAATACTATTATTGGTACTCCACATTATATGGCGCCTGAAGCTATTTTAGGTGAAGGTTATACTTTCCAAGTTGATTTTTGGAGTATTGGAATTATGATGTATGAATTTATGTGTGGATGTGTTCCCTTTGGTGATAATGTTGAAGATCCTATGGATGTTTATAAAATGATCATTCATTCTAATCTTAAATTTCCCACTTTTATTAAAGACAGAGATTTCTTAGATATTTGTAAAAAAATGCTTGCTAAGTTACCTATTGCAAGATTAGGAACTTTATTTCAAATTAAATCACATAATTTTTTCAAAGGATTTAATTTTGAAAATTTAAGTAATTTAATTATGGAACCTTGTTATAAACCTGATGTTCCTTCTCTTAATCCTGATATGCTTTTTGAAGAGGAAAGTTATATGGAACATACTAAAAAATTTAAGAAAGTTAATTTAAATAAATTAAAAGGTTTAGATCCGAAAATAAAGAAAGAATGTGATAAGTGGTATGAAAATTTTTAATATTATATACTTATAATTTAATTTATAGATAGTATAATGAGCCTTATTTTTTAATAACAGTATCTTAAACTAATGGAGTTTTTTTAATGATAATATATATGTATAAATTTTTATTTTTTTTATTGTTTTTTTTTTATATTTTTTTATTTAATTATTTCCTATTTCTTTTATATTATAAAATAAAATTCTAATATAAATGTATTTTGAAAATAACTTATTAAAAAGATTAATTAAAATTTTTTTTAATATAATTATTAATATTTTTAAATTAAATTATAAAATGAGTAATTTTCCAGTTCCAGAACCAGATAGAAGAACAAAAATAAATTCTCAAAGTAATTTTTTGGAAAATTCAAATTCATTAAAACAGTTTTTTAAAGATCAAAACGAGAACAATACATCAATAGAAAAGTTAGATTTTGAAAAGCCAAACAACAACATGGAAATAGTGAAATTAAAGCATATAGAAGACATGCGTCAAAAAATATTAAACTATAAATTACTAAGTGAAAAGACGATGTTTTTAACATCAAACGCATCGAGTTTTTTTATAAATAAATGTAATATAATATTATTTGGTCCAAGTGGAAGTGGGAAATCATCTTTTATAAAATCAATGTATCGTTCTTTATATAATAGTTCTATTTTACCTCCAGATGCGATGAAAAAATTAATAATAAAAGATACATTTCATAATGAAGGAACATTATTATTTAGTAGATTACATTTAAAAGAAGAAAATAATAATTCAAGTGGTTTTATTTTATGTGATACAAGAGGACATATAAAAATGAATGATAATGAAAAAGAACAATTTAAAATATTATTAAATGGTAATGTTAAAGATGATATTTTAATTGAACAAAGAAGTCAAAGAAATCCTTTAGCTTTATGGGAATTTTGGAAAAAAGATTCTGAATTATTCCCCACTGAAATTTTCAATGCTGAAGAACCTGGAATTGATTCTATTCCACATGCTATTGTTTTTGTATTTGATGGAAGTAATGATGAAGTTATTCAAAAAGAAGATGAAACTTTTTATAAGGAATTAGTAAATATTAGTAAAAGAAAAGGTTATGAAAATATTCATATTATTTTAACTAGAATTGATATTTTTGAAAAATTAATTTATGAAAGAAATAAATCTCTTCCTTCTACTGAAAGAAGTTCAAAAATTAATACTTTGAAAGATGAAAAAATAGAAAAAGTTATTGATGTTCTTGGTGTTAATAGAAGTAATGTTCATTTTATTGAAAATTATCATTCTGATGTTAAAGAAAATTCATTTGAAATTGATTATAGTTTACTTAAAACTATGTGTGATATTATTAATGCTTGTGAATTATATATATTGTATTATATGAATAAGAATGAATCTTGCTTTGCTACTTGCTTTGGAGGAAGATAATATTATTCAACATAAGTTGAAATATTAATTAAAAAAATCTTTAATAAAAGTGTTTTTTGATTTTTTAATCAGTTTTTTCTTTCTGTTAAAATTCATTAATTAAACATTACAATTCAATTTTAATTTCATTATTTTTTAAATCACTAGATTAATAAAAAATAAATGTTTAAAAGTCAAAAATTTTAATATCTTAATAATCTTGAAAATACAAATAGAAAAATATGAACTAATAAATATTAATTTATGGTTGATTAATTATTTTAAAAAATAAATTTTTTAATCAAAAATCTTCATTTAAAAACTAAAAAAATAAATAAAAATATAAAAAAATTAAAATTAAACTTTACATATTGTTCTGAATTTTTAATATCTGAACAATCACCTTTACACCAAGAAACAGTGATATCTCCATTTCCAAGTGCATCTTTTAATCCATCAGTTGAAGTAACTTTTCCTAATTTTGTATATGAATAACTTGTTGAAAAAGTTTCATAAAATAATACTAAGTAATCATTTTGATATAATAAAATATCTCCTTCTTCTATTGTCCCTGGAGAATATATATTTGTTTTAAATGTCTCTTTAAATTGATAATATTTTTCATGAGAAATATCTCCTTTCATTTCTAATTGTAATGATAATTTTTCTTTTAGTTTATTTGCTGCATTGTTATCTTCTAATGTAAATGGAAATTTTTTTTCTCTAATTAATAAATAGTATTCTTCTGATAAAATTACAGTTATTAAAGTTAAAAGAATTATAATTTGTTTCATCATATTTTTTTATTTATTTTATTTTATCATTCATTTTATAATTTTAAATATAATGTTGTAAAAAATGAAGTGAGTTTTTAATGAGTTTATAAATGTTTTTTGGTTTTTGTTTTTTAAATTTTTGTTTTTAAATGAGAATTTTTTAAATTATGGAATTATTTGCTTTTTTTAATTGAGAAAGTTAATTAAAGAATTTAATCAAAATAACTTTAAATTAAAGAGATATCCTAAATAAATGTAATAATTCAATCCATATTATTTTTTTTATTAATGTAAACAATTAAGATTATTTCAAATATATAATAAATAAAAATAATTGGAAATAATTAAATAAATTTATTATTTCTTATTTAAGAAAAAAAATAATTAAAAAAATTAATTTTAACATATGAGCATAGAAGAAGAAGATAATTCACTGAAGGAAAAAATTGCAGATTTTCTTAGAAAAAAGGTTTTAAAATATAAAAGTCTAAAAGATTTAAAAAAAACATATTGGAAAAAATGGTTAAAACTTTTATTTTATATTGAAAAAGACGAATTTTCTTATTTAACAACAATGAAAAAAACTTTAATTATTAAGAAAGATTATGGAAAAAAAATTATTGATGAAAAAAGAGTAAAATTATTAAATTTAATTGAAAAGAAGATGAATAATAATAAAGAAATATTAAGTAAATATTTAAATAAATGGAATAATAATAGAGAAATTGCAAAATTTAAGGATAAAATAAATTTTAAAGAAGAATCAGTAAAAAATATTTCTGATAAAGAAAGAACAATAAAAGAAGAAAGAATAATAAAATTAATAAAAAATAGAATTGAAAATTATAAAAGTATAAAATCTATATTAAAAAAATATTGGTTAATATGGAATGAAAAAGATGATATTATAAATATAGTAAAACGCAGAAAAACCTATAAAAAGACAATAAGATTTGGAAGAGGAAATAAACATGAAATTGAAGAAGATAGAAAAGAAAAGGAAAAAAAAGCTGCTTTATTTCTTTTCAAATGTTATTTAGAAAATTGTGAATTTAAACAATATATTTTAAGAAAAATTTTTGAAAAATGGTCAGGTAAAAAATTTTATAATAATAATTGTGGTTTAAAAGAGAAAAAAACTTTAAAAAAATTATTAATAAATAACGATAGTGAAGATGAAAGTTTATCAGAAAGAAATGAAACACTAAGATTTATTATTGAAACAATTGAAGAAATTTATAAAATAAATTCCATTAAAAATTATTTATTAATTTGGAAAAATAAAATATATGAAATTAAAGAGATTATTAAAGAAAAAATTAGAAAATATTTATTGAAATATTTATTAAAACTTTCGCAAAAAAATCATAATTTATTGCATAAATATTTAATAAAATGGAAAGAAAAAAATCAGATTATTCTTGAAATTAAAAAAAAACAAACGCTGATTTTAGTTTCTTTATTAAATAACATTGATAATAAAATAATAGGAAAATTACATAATATTCTATTTGAATGGAAAAATAAGATTTTAAGAAAAATTGAAGAAGAACAAAATAACAAAAAGAAATTAGCTTTATTAAATTTGAATGTTAAAATAGAAGAAAAAAATAAAGAAAAAATAAGGTTTTATACTTTTAAATGGAAAAATATAATTGAATTAACTAAAAGAAATGAAATTTTAACGGATCTTCTTTCCAAAAAAGAAAATAAAAATAAATTAATAGAAAATTATTATTTAAAAAAATTGAAACAAATAATTCTAAAAATTAGAATTAAAGAATTTGTAGATAAAAAAATTAAAGAATTAATTACCCTAAAAAAGTTAAAAAATATATATGATAAGAAAAACAATTATATCTCAAAAAGTTATATGGATAAATGGTTAAAGATTATATATTTGATTAATGATAGAGAAGTAAAAAATATAATAAAAAATAGTTTAATTAATTTAAGAAATAAAAGAGAAATAAATGAAAACAAAATACTAAAAAATAATATATTTAAATGGAAAGAATCAATCAAAAATATAATTAATAAGGAAAAATCCATTAAAAAAAAAAATTATTTAGTTCATCAAATTCAAAAAAATAAAGAAGTTGAAAAGGTTCTTTTAATTTCGGTGATAAATAAATGGAATAATATATGTAGTTTAATGATAGAAAAAGAAAAAATAGAAAAAAAACTAAAAGATTATTTATTAAAATTTATAAATAAAATAAATAAAGAAATACAAAAAATTTTGAAAAATATAGTATATAATTGGATAATAAATTCTAAGAAAATAAAAGATAAATTAGAGAAAGAAAAAAGGGAAAATTGTTTAATTAATATAATAATTAGAAAAGAAAATAAATTAAAAGAAATATTTAAATTCTATTTATTATCTTGGAAAGAAAAAATAATTTCTGAAAAAAATAAAAAATTGAATAATAATAAAAAAGAATATTTATTATCCTTGATAAAAAACAAAGAAAGTAAAAATTTAATATTAATAAGAAAATATTTAAATAAATGGCTTACCAAAAAAATAAAGGAAATAAAAATAATAAATATAATAAAAAGAAAATCAGTAAGTATAAAAACAATAAATGAAGATTTAAAAGAATATTTTAATATATGGAAAAATAAAAAGAATTCTTTATCTTATAAAATAATCCAATTCAAAAATTTAAACAAAAAAACAGAAAGTAAAATAATAACATTAAATAAAAAAAGTAATTCACAAAATAAATTAATAAAAGAATTAGATAATAATTCAAATAAAGATTTAATTAATAATAAAAATAAACAACTTTATGTTAAACCTCCAAAACCAAAATTTTCAAAATGTTTTTATAAAAAAGGAAATAATAATAAATCACATTTAAATAGAAATAATTCAATTAAATTAAATGAAAGAAAAGATATAATTAAAACAAATTATTTATCTTATATAAATAATTCTAATAAAAAATTTAGAAATAATAATTCAAAGGAAGTTGAAAAAAAAAATAAATCACTTCTTGATAGTGATAATAAATCTTTTGGAAATAATAAAAACAATAAAGTAATAAAAAATATAAGTTATAATCAATTTCCCAAATTTAATGGTGAATTAGTAGAAAAAGGAAATGAAGATTTATTTTATAATCAAATTCTTTCTTTAAGAAGCAAGAACATTAATGTTAAAGAAAAGATTAAAAAAAAATTAATGAGAAAAAGTGAAAGTGAATTAAATATTATAAATAAATCACAAATTAAAATTTGTTTTAATGAAGAAAACGCAACAACAAAAAATTTAAATAGTAATATTTTAGGTAATCAAATAATTCAAGTTTCAAAAGATAATTCAAAATTACTTTCTCAAAATTTATTGTTGTTAAAAAATAATGAAAAGTTTTTCAAAGGTTATTTAATTAATTTAAAATGTCAAAAAAAATATTTAACTTCTATGAAAATTTTAATGTTTTATAATATATTAAATTATGGAAAAATATCTCAATTAGAATTTTTTTTAAGAAAATGGAATAAAATAAGTAGTAAAGAAAAAAAGCATAAATTTAGAAATATATTTTTAATATATAGAAAAGGAAATTGCCATTTTTGTTATTGTAATAATTTTTTTCATTCTCAAAATTGTTTATGTAGAAATTATTGTAATAATTGTAAATGGAATAATATTTTTCGATTATTGAAAAATATTATTTTCAGTCAAACTGAAAATTATAATCCTAAAAAATATTATTTTTTATTGTGGAAATCAAAAATAAATTATTAATAATTATTTATAATTATTAATATATATTTTTAAATTTATATATTATAAAAAAATTAAAATGATTATCTGGAAAATTATCTAATAATATACAAAAATAATAACAATAAACAATATTAAACATTATAAATTAAAACAATTAATAATTACTTTCTGTTATTTAAGATTAATTCCTTATATAAAAGCTTTTTTAAAATATTGAAAAAAATTTAAAATAATTATTTTGAATAACATTATAGAAAAAAAATTAAATGGAAGAGAAGAAAAATACAATATCAGAGAATAAAGTAAGCAGAGCTCGTAGAATTCATCCATTTATATCTTTAAAATCTAATTCATTAAATAAGCCTGGAAAAATACTTCTAGCAGAGAGACATAGAGATGCAAATCGTCCTTTACATAAAATAAAGCATTTTACATCAAAAGTAAAATTTTGTAATTGTTGTAATCTTCCACAAGAAACAAAAGGAATAATAGAAAAATTTGATTACTGTGATTCAATAGAAAAATTTGCTGAATGTGGAATAGGAACTTATTTATATTTCTATTATTTTCAATATGCAATATTAATATTAACAATTACATTGTTTATGTCTTCAATTCCAACTCTAATATTAAATGAGCATTATACAAGAGGATTAAATAATATTTGTAATAATTATTATGATAAATATTCTAATGTAGATTTATATCCTAAATGTAAAAAATATGTTTCTCATGGAAAAGGAAGTGGATATTATAATAATGAAACGGATTGGGTTTTAAGATATAGTTCCGACACTATTAAAAATTATAGATTAGTTTTTAAAGATTTTACGCAAAATAAAGAAGTAGATAATGTCTTAGTTAATTATTCTTTACTTCATTTTTTTACTTTAGTCACTTTATTTGTTGTTAATATTGTTTATATTATTATAATTAAAACTAAAGGAGAACAAGTTAATTTGATGAATACTACTCCTAAAGATTATACTCTTCTTTGTACTAATTTACATAATGCTATTGATTCTTTTAATAAATATAAAAATGTTTCTCTTTTTGATGATGAAGAAATTAAAGATAAAAATGAAATTGAAAAATTTATTTATTTTCTTAAAAAAGTTATTTTACCTAAAAATAATGAAAATTTAAATATTGAAGAAATTAATATATGTTATAAATTAAATAAATTTATGAAAATTCAAGGAAAAATTAATGATATAAATGATAAAATATTTCAAATTGAGCATAATCCAAGTCAAATAAAAAAAAATGAAAATCATAAAACTTTAGAAGAAAAGAATTATTATAAAGGATATTTATGTTGTCAGCGAAAAATTTCATATTTAAAATTACAAATAAAAAGAAAAGAATTAGAAGATGAATTAGAATTTTTATTAAAAGATAAAATAATGACATCAAAAGAAAATTTTGCAGGATGTATATTTATAACTTTTCCAACAATAAAGGAAAAAGAGAATTATTATAATGAATTTCCTCATTCATTTTTAGAAAAATGTATTGAATTTATAAAAGAATTAAAATATAGAATTTGTTGTTGTTTTATATATAGAGAAAAATTAGAGAATTTTCATAGAAGGAAAAAATTAAAAGTTTCTTTTGCTCCAGACCCAGAAGAATTAATATGGGAAAATATGGAATTTACCTTAATTTCAAAAATAAAAAGAAGTTTAATAATATATATAATTTCATTATTATTAATTGGAGTAAGTTTTGGAATAATACTTTATTTAAATTATTTACAACAATCATCAGAACTTCATGAATGGGCCATTAATACTTTTATGAAATTTGGTATTTCATTAGTTATTACTGGAGTTATAAGTGGTTTAAATTTTGTTTTTTTTTTACTATTAAATTATTTAACTACTTTAGAAAGACAAAGAACAAAAACTGATTATTATTTATCATATTCTGTCAAATTAACAATATTTACTTTTATTAATACTGGAGTTATTCCTATAATTTCTAATTATATACAAAATGGATGGGGGAAAAATGATAATTTATTAAATAATACTTTAATGTTATTTTTAATTAATTCTACTGTAACTCCTTTTATGTGGACTTTTAATATTGGATATATTATTAAAAAAATTAGAATTTATTTTATTGAAAAAAAATTTTCATTTAAATCTTTAAATATATCTCAAAAAGAATTAAATAAAATATATGAATTACCTAATATGGATATTTCTGCAAAATATTCTTATATTGCAAAAACTATATTAATGACTTTTTTATATATTCCTATTTTTCCTTTAGGTGTTCCTATTTCATTATTTGGTTTTGTTTTAGGTTATTTACTTGAAAAATATAATTTTACTCATATATATAAAAGACCTGAAATGCTAAATGAATCAATTTGCTTTTTTTATATTTCAAATTTTAATGTATTTCTTTTCTGTTTTTCTATTGGAATTTGGATGTTTATGAGTGAAAATTTTAGAACTCCAATTTGGTCTTTAATTGATATTGTTTTATTTGGAGTTTTATGCATTATTCCTTTTAGACTTATTTTAAGATATAATTTTTTAGGAATAACTGAAGCTGAAATTAATCAGAAACAATATAAAGATGTTTATTTTGAGTTTTTTAATGATTATGAAAGACAAAATCCAATGACTAAAAAAAATGGTTTAAAAAAATATTTAACTAAATTAAAAGAAGAAGGAAAAATAACTAAAGAAATATATGAAATTGGAATGGAAAATATTGAGAATTTAAATCTTATACAAATGTATTATAAAAATTATAATAAAAAATTTTCAAAACCAAAAACAACATTTTATCCTAATTTAAAATTACCAATAAAAAATAAAAATGAAAATAAACAATTAAAAAATTATTTAGAAAAATATCGTAGATTTAGTAGCGAAGCAATAACTAAATATGATGTACAAATATTACAAGCATTTGGAAATGATTTAACAAATAAAGATAATAATTCAGAAGTAAAAAGTAAAAATGAATTTAATGTGAGTGATGATAGTAATGAACATAATGTTGTATATAATTTCTATAATCCATTCTTTAGAAATTTAGGTTTAGGAGATTATGTTTATGAAAATTATAGACTTGAAACGAGTAGAGATGAAAAAGAAAACGAAGGAAATTCATTAGAAATTGAAATGAAAAATCAAGATAATAATACAATTTATGATGATATTGATTATAATAATAATCATCATAATAATTATATAATAAATAGTGCTTCAAATATTTCAAATAGTTCTAATCAATGTAATAAAGATAATTGTACTGAAGAAGATAATGAACCTATACCAAATTTTGTTAGACTTTCTGTTACTCCAAAATTATTTGAAAAGGAAAAAAACAAAGATTAATAATAAAAATTATTTATATCAATTTTTAGTGTGTTATAAAATATATCAATTATAAATAAAAAAGTAAAGTATTTAATTAAATAGAAAATTATAATTATAAAAGACTTTAAAAATTATTACTTATTTTTATAAAAAAATATTTAATATTGTTAAAGACAAAATGTCTTCCTTATCATCAGCAACAATAAATTTTGAGCCTCTTATTCCAAATGAATTGAATTTAAAAGAACAGAAAGTTAAAATGGATACTTTTGAAATAGAAAATCCAAAAACAAATTATACTTCAATAGCAATAAATAGTTATTCAAAAATCACAGAAGAAAAAGAATCAGAAATAATATATCCAGCAAGTTGCCTTTCTTCAATGTTTTATCATTGGGTTTTTTCTGTACTTTGGAAAGCAAGAAAAAAAACAATAAAACCACATGATTTGGGAAAAATTTCTTCGTCATTGAATGCAAAAGAATTTTTAAATCAAATAAAACCAAAATGGTATGGTAAATATCAATTTGCTTCAAAATATGGTTTATTTAAAGCTGTATTTCAAGCAAATAAATGTAATATAATTTATATTTGTTTTTTAATTATTGTTGAATCAACTTTAGATTTATCTGTGATTACTTTTTTTAGACAAATTCTTATTGTTTTTCAAGGAAAAGGAGATGAAGAGCCTATGATGTCTTTAGGTTATTTAATCACTATTATGTTATTTGCTAAATTTTGTATTATTTTCCTTTTTAGAAAATCAGATTTTCAAATTGATTATGTTGGAACTTTAGCAAGTGTTCAATTAGATTGTTTAATTTATGATAAAGTCTTAAAAGCTGCTCAATATAATAATAATACTAGTGAAGGAGAATTAGTTAATTTTGTCCAAATTGATAGTGAAAAATTCTGTGAATTTTTAACTGATAGTCCTAGTACTTTAATTGTTCCTTTTCAATTAGTTTTTTATATTTATTTATTGTTTAAGTATTTTGGACCTGCTTTTATTTCGGGATTTTTAGTTTTGGTTGTTTTATTAATTATTAATGCTTACATCCAGAAAAAAAGAATGGATATACAAAAACAATATATGGAAGCTAAGGATGAAAGAATGAAAACTACTGCTCAAACTTTTAATATTATTAAAACTATTAAATTATATTCTTGGGAGCAAATATTTATTGAGAAAATAGGAGAAAAAAGAGAAGAAGAAATGAAATTATTTACAACAATGGTAAATTATGATATTGTATTAAATTTAATTTATTGGGGTGCAAATATATTATTATCATTAGTTTCTATAATTACATATAATTTATTTCATGAGCAAATGGATACTGCTAATATGTTAACATCAATATATATTTTTGATTCTCTTGCAGATCCATTATATTTAATTCCAGAATTTATAACAGGATTAACAGAATCATTTGTAAGTTTAAAAAGGATTGAAAGATTTTTAGGAACTAAAGATAATGATAATTCTCAAGTTGAAAGAATAGACACATCAAAAAACGCAGTATCAATAGAAAATATAGATTTTGGAATAGAAAAAGAAGATTCATTAGAACCAATAATTTTATTAAAAAATATTAATCTAACAGTTCAAAAAGGAGAATTAATTGGAGTAGTAGGAGAAGTAGGTTCTGGAAAAACATGTTTATTAAATGCAATATTAAATAATTTATCAGTATATTCAAAATATCCAAATAAAAACATAAAGACAGGCGGAATTATAGGTTATGTAAGACAAAATCCATGGATATTAAATGATACAGTTAGAAATAATATTTTGTTCTTTAAAGAAATGGATGAAGAAAAATATAGTAAAGTAATAGATTTATGTGAATTAAATCAAGATATTAAATTATTAAGTGGAGGAGATATGACTGAAATAGGAGAAAAAGGAGCAAATTTATCTGGAGGACAAAAAGCTCGTTTAGCTTTAGCAAGATGTTTATATAGTGATGCTGATATATTCTTATTTGATGATCCTTTAAGTGCTTTAGATGCTTATGTTGGAATGAATATTTTTAATAATGTCATTTTAGATTATTTAAAAGGAAAAACTATTATTGTTGTTACTCATGCTTTGCAATATATTTCTCATATGGATAAAATTATTTATATGAAGAATGGAGAAATTAATTGGTATGGACCTTCTTCTCAATTGAAGAATCAAACTTTTTTCAAAGAATTTACTAAAAATATTGAAAATACAAAAGAAGGAGAAAATGGAGGTGAAGAAAATGAACATAAAAGAGTTAAAGTAACTAATAGTTTAGATACAACTGATAATGAAATTATAAGAATTACAAAAGATGAAGAACAAAAAGAAGGTTCTATTAGTCTTCACACTTGGATAATATTCTTTTTATATTCAGGAGGAGTTATGTTTTTAATATATACAATATTTACTAATGTAGCTTGGAAAGGATGTGAAATTATTGGAGATTATTTCTTAACTTATTGGACTTCAAAAGAAAATTTAACTAGAGCAGAAAATAATAAATGTTTATTAATTTATACTTCAATTTCAATTTTTGGTTTTTCTTTTATTTCATGGAGAGCATGTTTAATGCAATGGGGAAAGATAAAATATAATAGAAAAATGCATGATGAATTATTACATAAATTAATTAAGGCTCCTGTAAATTTATTTCATGATACAATTCCAAGAGGACAAATATTAAATCGTTTAAGTAAAGATTTGGAAAATTCAACTAGATTAAATGCAGTATCCTCAGGAACTTTAAGAGTAATATTCCAATTATTTGGTTGTTTTGTAGTATGTTGTATTTTTAATATTTATTCATTAATAATAATTCCATTTATAATGTTTTTAGAAGTTGTAATCGTTAAATTTTATTTACATGGAGGAAGAGATTTAAATAGATTAGAAGGAGCCACTCGTTCACCTATGATTTCAGTATTTAGTGAAACAATTCCAGGAGTTCCTACAATTCGAGCTTATGATTTTGAAGATAAATTCAGAGATAAATTTTATAAAAGAATAAATACTTTCTTCAAAGTAAGATTATATCAAGCTGGAGGAGACGCTTGGTTTGGAGTCAGATTAGATTTAATATCATTTATTTTATTATTATTTGTTTTATTGTTTAGTTTAGCTTTCAGAGATACAGTTTCAAGTCAAGCAATTGGGTTATTATTAACTTATTCAATGAAATTAATAGATTATTTATATGGAATTATGGAAAGATTTACTACTTTGGAAAAATTATTAACTTCAGTTGAAAGATGTGAATCTTTTACTAAAATAGTTCAAGAAGGAACTCCATTTGAAGATAAATCTTTAAGAGGTAAAAAAGTCATTCATAGTGGAAAAGTTAATTTCATAAATTATTCTGTTAAATATCGTCCTAATACTCCTTTAGTACTTAAAAATTTAAATATAGAAATTAAACCAATGGAAAAAATAGGAGTTGTAGGAAGAACTGGAAGTGGAAAATCAACTTTATGTTTATGTTTATTTAGAATATTAGAAGCAACAGAAGGTAAAATTACAATAGATGATGTTGATATTAGTACTATTAGTTTAGAAGAATTAAGAGATAGTATTACTGTTATTCCACAAGAACCTACTTTAATTGAAGGTACTTTAAGAGAAAATATTGATCCTGGGAAAAGATATTCAGATTTAGAAATTGAAAATGCTATGATTGAAGTTGGTTTGGAAGATGCTCTAAGAGAAAAAACTTTAAATTACAAAATAGTTGAAGACGGTATTAATTTGTCAATTGGTGAAAAACAATTAATTTGTATTGCAAGAGCACTATTAAGAAAAAGTAAAGTTGTTTTAATGGATGAAGCCACTGCAAGTATAGATTATAAAACAGAGACTTTAATTCAAAAATCAATTGAAAAAGTATTGAAACATTCTACTGTTATAACAATAGCACACAGAATTAAAACTATTATTAATTATGATAGAATTTTAGTATTGGCATATGGAGAATTAATTGAATTTGATACTCCTCAAAATTTATTGAAAGATAAAAAAGGATTGTTTAGTGAATTATATAGAGAATCAGCTATATAAAAAAAAATTTTAACAAATGATATAATTATTAGGCATAGTTATTATTAGTTCGAACAAATCTTATAAATATAATATTAATATTTTTTATTAAGAAAAAATTAAATAACTGAATTATTTAATAATAAAAAAAAATTAAATAAATTTAATATTTAGGAGCAATTTCTGACAAAAATTCATTATAAGAAATTAATCCATCTTTATTTTTATCTAAAATTTCCATTAATAAAGCAATTTCAGAAGGCTGAAGAAATTTCCCATTTTCACTCATAAAACCAACAATATCATCTTTTGTAATTCCATTTGCATAATTTTTCTTAATCAAATTATAAAAATCATATCCTGAATATCCTTTATTAGAAAATAACCAAATTCTACAATTATTGATTTCTTTATTTGTATCTATCATAGATTGAAATAATCTAAATAAAATTCTTTTGGTATCGTAAGAAAATCCCATAAAATAAGAAGGTGGATATCTTTGACTCACAATTTTAGCTAAATTATATTTTTTCGGTAAAATCATATCACAAAATTCATTATAATTTAATTTATTGTCTTTGTTCTTATCATATCTATCATAAATGTTATTAATATCTGTTGGACTTGGACATAGACCTAATTCAATTAAAGTCTGTTTCATATCAACATTTGAAATACAATTCATGTTACTTTTATCAAAAAAATCAAATAAATCTGTTAAATTAACATCTGTACAAAGAGATAGTGAATCTTTATGTCCTTCAATAATATTATTTTGCTTTACTAAATTTTCTAATAAACAACTTAAATTAGTTTTATTTGAATCAAAAGGGCAATAACAGTTACATGGATTTGGACAATGACATCTATTACAAACTTTTAAAGGAATTTGATCAGTCAAATAATTATTATTATCTTTAAATTGATCATTTATTTTCTCTTGAGTTAATACTTCACTTCTATTATCTAAATATAATGGATCTCTTACAAAAAATGAATTAACAACTTTATTTGAAATATCTCTTGGTATATTTTCATTCATTTTATTTTCAATTGGTTCGTTCATTGATTGAATTTTTTGCATATAATAACTTTTATATTGAGGGGGTTCTCTTTTATTTATATTTTTAGTATAATCAAAATCAATTTGATTTACTGGAGGTTCATTATTTACAATAATAGGTTGATTTGATTTATTTAATGTTGAAGAAAAAGTTGGATTTTCTTGATTTTCTTCTTTCTTAATTATAAATTTTTTATCTATTGAATAATCATTTGATAAAGGGGATAGAGTAAATTTATTTGTTATACCTCCACACGGTTGATTTGTATTTATTTGAGAATTTAAATAATTGTCATTGATATTATTATTATTTAAAGGATTAATATTTGAATATTTTAATTTATTTGAATATAAAGAATTTTTCAATTCTTCATTAAGAGGAGGAATTTCATAATTTTCATCTTTAAATTGAATATCATCAATAGTATAATTTTTATTCCTTTCTTGCTCTGGTTTTATATCTTTTGTTGAATAATTTTCCCTATAAGGAAAGAAAATTTCCAAAAATTCTTGATAAGAAATTTGACCATCATTATCAGCATCTATTCTATATAAAAGTACATCTAAATCATTATCATCTAATTCAACATTATTATCTTCTAAAAATACCCCTAATTTTTCTTTAGTAATATATTTTTCATCTTTAACAATTTCAAGAAAAGTTTCATAAGTAGTAAAATCTTTTTGATTTTTCAATTCATCTGCAATTTTATATAAATCTTTAATTAAATTAAATTCATTAATGATTATTTCTTGAAAAATTTTTTCAGAAGAAGAATCAATTTCATTATTTTCATTTTCTTGAGGTTCTTTTGAAATAATATCAATTTGTAGTTTATCATCCTTTTTAGGTGAAATAATACCTAAAAATTCTTTATAATCGATTGAAAAATCTTCGTCTTTGTCAAAATTATGAATAAATCTTCTTAAACATTGTTCTTCAAATTCAATGTTATTTTTGTTTAAATAATTTCTCAAATCATTTAAAGTTAAATAACTTTTATGATTAATATCAATAGAATCAAATAAATTTTTAGGAAGAAAATGTTTATTATTACATAAAGATTTTCTTAATTCTTCAATTTCATTATCATGATTTTTAATAGTAGAAAAGTATTTAATTAGAATATCTTTAGAAGAATTATCTTTCATTTATTATAGATAAAAAAAATAATATTTTAAAAAATATGAAAAAAAATAAAATAAATAAAATATAACAACAAAGAAATAAGTAAAAAAATATTATAAATTGGGGATTGGGGATTGGGGATTGGGGATTGGGGAT